>Ga0126313_10000508_pt1 | contig 18572 bp, 22 predicted proteins | sample Plot105A_FD_89954 | JGI IMG/M metagenome (GOLD analysis project Ga0126313, IMG submission 89954) | Serpentine soil microbial communities from UC McLaughlin Reserve, CA, USA - Plot105A | ecosystem: Environmental > Terrestrial > Soil > Grasslands | place: USA: UC McLaughlin Reserve, Lake County...
GATCGCCGCCGACGCCGGGCAACGAGTTGACGGCGTTTCTCTGGGTGGCAGCGGCGTTCATCGCCGTCTTGGAGATCGTCTGGTGGATCTTCGACCGGATGTACTCCACCTGAGAGGCTTTACAAAACGACTCCTACAAATGCCAAGTCCCGCGGACCCGAAGGCTCGCAGGACTTGACGAAGCGACTCTTACAGATCCACTCGCGCGCGTCAAGTGGGAACCGAGGTGACACGGATCGGGTAGCGTCGCGGGCAGGAGATGGGTGCGCCGCAGCGTCTGGGTCCTCGTGAATACGCCACCGACGAGATCGTCGTCGAATGGCATCCCAAATGAGCGAGCGGGCGGAGGTTCTCGTCACCGATAACGCGGCTGCGGGCCAGTACGAGGCGCACGTCAACGGCGAGCTTGCGGGCTCGCTCATGTATCGGGAGCGCGAGGGCGGGCTCGTCCTGCTCCACACGGAGGTTGCCGAGGGGTTCGAGGGGCATGGCGTGGGGGGTCGGCTGGTCGCAGGGGCGTTGGACGACGTTCGTGAGCGCGGTCTGTCCGTGACGGTGTACTGCCGCTTCGCCGCCGCTTACATTCAGAGGCATCCGGAGTACGCCGACCTGGTCGCGGCATAGGTAGAGCCCGTGTTCGATCACGTCACGATCCGCGTCTCCGATCGCGAGGCCTCCGAGCGCTTCTACGACACCGTGCTGCGCACGCTTGACATCGAGCAAACCCATTGCGGCCGCGACTTCACCGAGTGGGCCGACTTCTCACTCACCCAGGCCGACGACGAGGACCCGGTCACGCGTCGCCTGCACGTCGCCTTCGTGGCGCCCTCTCGGGCCCACGTGGACGAGTTCTGGCGCGTAGGGACCGAGGCCGGCTACCGCGAGGACGGTGCGCCCGGCCGGCGCCCGCAGTACCGGGAGGACTATTACGGCGCCTTCCTACTCGACCCGGACGGCAACAGCGCCGAGGCGGTTCACCACGGGGCGCTGCGGCAGGGTGGCGCGATCGACCATCTCTGGATTCGTGTCGCGGACGTCGCAGCGGCGAAACAGTTCTACGAGACCGTTGCGGCCCATGCCGGATTCCGGCTCAGGCACGACTCGGCCGAGCGCGCCCAGTTCGCCGGCGAGAGCGGCTCGTTCTCCCTCGTAGCCGGCACGCCGACCCAACACGTCCACCTGGCCTTTCCGGCGCCCGACAACTCGACGGTCGAGAGCTTCCACCGCGCGACGATCGAGGCGGGGTATCGCGACAACGGCCCACCGCGGGAGCGACCGATCTACCACCATGGCTACTTCGGCGCCTACGTCCTCGATCCCGACGGCAACAACGTCGAGCTTGTCAACCACAACCGCTGACTACGGTAACTCGAACGCCAGCAGGTCGTCCACCGTCTCGCGGCGGCGGATCACCGTCGCCTCGCCGTCCGCGACCAGGACCGCCGCGGGGCGCGGGACGCTGTTGTAATTCGAGCCCATTCCGAGGGTGTACGCGCCGGTCGCCGGGACGGCGAGCAGATCGCCGCGTCTTGGCTCGGGAAGCTCGACGCGGTCGATCAGCACGTCGCCCGACTCACAGTGCTTGCCGCAGACGCAGAACGCGTCGTCCGCGGGCTCGTCGGCCCGGTTCGCGAGCAGGGCCGTGAAGCGCGCCCCGTAGAGCTGCGGCCGCGGGTTGTCCGACATCCCGCCGTCGATCGCCACGTACGTGGTTGTCTCGCTCGCCCGCTTGACGGTGCCGACGCGGTAGAGCGTGAGCCCGGCGCGGCCGATCAGCGAGCGTCCGGGTTCGAGGATGAGCTGGGGGAGGAGCAGGTCGTGCAGCTCCCAGGAACGGCCGAGGCGGGCGAGCAGCGTCTCGACGAACTGTGCGACCGACGGCGCGGGCTCACCTTCGACGTACTGGATCCCGAGCCCGCCGCCGAGGTCGACGACCGCGGGCGTCCAGTCGAGCTGAGCGCGGCACTCGGCGGCGAAGGCGGCGAGCCAGTCCACCGTCATCCTCCCCGCACCGAGCTCGAGCAGCTGGGAGCCGATGTGGACGTGAAGCCCGGCGACGTCGAGGCCGGCCTCGCGTCCGCGCTCAATTGCCTCGAGCGTCTGCTCCGGGGGCAGCCCGAACTTGGACCCGTAGTGCGCGGTCTTGATCGCGTCATGCGTCTCGGCGTCGATGCCGGGCGTCGCGCGAACGAGCACCCGCTTCACACCCGCCGCCGCCGTGCGCTCCACCTCGTCGAGCGCGTCGAGCACGACGAGGTCGGCCCCGGCGTCCGCGGCTGCGCGCAGCTCCTCGTCGCTCTTGTTGTTGCCGTGGACGACGATCAGGCCGGCCGGCATGCCGGCGCGCAGCGCGAACGAGAGCTCACCGAGGGTCGAGACGTCTGCGCCCACCCCTTCGCCGGCAAACACGCGCAGGAGCGCGAGGTTCTGGAACGCCTTCACGCTGTAGAGGACGCGCGCGGCTGGGGCGGCCCGGCGGTACGCGCGGGCCTGGTCGAGCATCGTCTGCTCGCAGTAGACGACGAGCGGCGTGCCGAACTCCTCGGCCAGCGCCGAGGCCAGCACTCCGCCCACTGTCAGTTCACCGTCCTGAACGGCAGCGGTGGCGGGGAGAACCTCGGTCAGTCCGGTTCGCACGAGTCGTCGCCGTCGGCGACGCCCGGAAGCTTGCCCAGGATCTCGGCGACCGTGTCAATCTCGTCGTCGGCAAGGTGTTCTTCGAGCAGCGAGCGGATCGAGGCGACGTGGCCGCGTGACGCCGTCTCGAGCTTCTTGCGGCCGGCGTTCGTGAGCTCCGCGTAGGTCACTCTGCGGTCGGTCGCGCAGGAGGCCCGCTTGACCAGGCCAGCGTCCTCCAGCCCTTCCAGCAGCCGCGTGATGCCCGAGGGCGTCAGCATCAGGCTACGCGCGAGGTCGACACGCTTCATCCGACTGTCCTCCGCGCGCGAGAGCACCAGGAGGGCCTCGTAGTCGCTGATCGTCAGGCCGTGCTCCGCCTGAAGCTCGGCGCTCAGCAATCGCGTGGTCGAGGCGTAGGCGCGCAGCAGCCTCGTCCAGGCGCGGACGGCTGGAGCGGTCGTTCGTTGATCAGTCAAAACTTGCGCCATCAAGAGAATATGGTACAGTAGCTTGCGCACTCAACAGTCGACCACTCAAGAAAAGGAGCATTAAGCATGTCAACAACCGAAACGCTGACGATCGCACCGGTCGGCACGTGGACGCTCGACCCTGTGCACTCGCGTGTTGGCTTCGAGGTCGCGTATCAAGCTGGAACATTCAAGGGCGAGTTCACGGAGACGGCGGCGGAGCTGTCCGTCGACGGTGAGCACGTCTCACTCGAGGGCACTGCGAAAGTCACGAGCGTCGACGTCAAGGACGAGAACCAATCGGCCCACCTCCAGTCGCCCGAGTTCTTCGACGCCGAGCGGTATCCGGAGCTGCGCTTCACAGCGACGGACATCCGCCTGGACGGCGAAGGCAAGGTGGCGGTGGACGGGGAGATCACGATCAAGGGCGTGACCAAGCCGGTGCAGATGACCGGCGCCGTCAATGCGCCGATGGTGGACTCCTTCGGCAAGGAGCGAATTGGCCTCGAGCTCGAGTCCGCGGTCGATCGCACCGACTTCGGGCTGAACTGGAACATGCCGCTGCCGAGCGGCGGCCAGGCGCTCGGAAACGACGTCAAGATCGTCGCCGAGCTCCAGTTCGTCAAGGCGGAGGCGTAGCTCCCAGGTGACGAAGGTCCTCGGCATCTCGGGGAGCCTCCGCCGGGACTCGCACAACACGAAGCTGCTGCGCGCGGCGGTCGAGGCTTCTGGCCCCGACGTCGAGCTCGAGCTCTACGACGGCCTCAAGGCGGTGCCGCCGTACGACGAGGACGACGACGTCGAGCCGCGGCCCGAGGCCGTCGCGCGCTTGTGTGCGGCGATCACTCGTGCCGACGCGGTGCTGTTCGCGACGCCGGAGTACAACTCCTCGATCCCGGGCCAACTGAAGAACGCGATCGACTGGGTCTCTCGCCCGGTCGCGACGAACCCGCTTCGGAACAAGCCTGTCGCCGTCGTCGGCGCGAGCACGGGGGCTTTCGGCGCCGTCTGGGCGCAGGCAGAGCTTCGCAAGGTGCTCGCCTCTCTGGGCGCCCGCGTGCTGGATGTCGAGGTCCCCGTCAGCCATGCGCACACGCGGTTCGAGGACGAACAGCTCGCCGACGAAGAGATTCGCGAGCAGATCACGGACGCGCTCAAGGGCCTGGCTGCCGAGGCTCGGGCTCGTACGTCCCTGGAGGTCGCGGTCTAGTGCGGGTCGACGCCTCGGCCACCGCGATCACCTGGCTCCCGTTTGCCGCGCTGGATCGCATTCCGGTCGTCCCGCTCGAGCTCGCCGTCGCCCATTACGACGAGCCTCCCCCCGAGGTCGTTCCCAACCTTGACGAGCTCCGTGGCGAGGATGCCTTCCGCGAGGCGAACGAGCTCCTGGCGTGGATCGAGGTGGCCGGCGGTCAGATCATCGACTACGGTCAGGCGGGGAGGAGCCTGATCGAGGGCGGACAGGAGCTCCAGGCGCAGCAGGTGTCCTTCGCGGCCGTCGAGTTTCCGGTCATCCAGCCCGAGCCTGAGTTCGGCGACGGCTGGGTGCGGTTCGTGCAGACGGTTGGGGGCCGCATCGGACTGCCTGCGCCGCGACCGGTGCCGGGGCGGCCGTACTTCCATCTCGGGGCGATCTCGGCGTGGACGACCCTCGAGCTGCTCATCCACGCAGACGGGCGCTCGGAGGCCAGGATCGCCGCCGCCAGCCCGTTTCCGCGGCATTCGCTCTACGGCCCCGACGGGCGTCTGGCTGGAGAGGCGGGCGGCATCGAGTTCGAGCTCGGCGAGAACACACCCTGGGGGGACGAGCGAACTCCGGCCTTCGCCGCGGCCGTGGAGTCGGAGCTGGAGCGCAGGCTCGCGACGTCGATCCTCTGGGGCGGAACGAAGCTCCTGAGGCGGCGGGTCGAAGCCCGGGAGATGCTCGTTCAGCAGGGCGAACGCGGGCTTGACCTCTTCGTGCTCCTCGACGGAGTGCTCGACATCGTGATCGACGGAGAGACCGTGGCCCAGGTCGGCTCAGGCGCGATCCTCGGAGAGCGCGCGCTGCTCGGAAACGGGCGGCGCACAGCGTCGCTTCGCGCGGTCCGTTCGTCTCGCGTTGCGATCGTCCCCGAGGGCCGGATCAGCACGCCCGACCTCGTCGCAATCTCGGTATCGCGGAGGCGCTAGTTTCTCGTCCGTGCGGACGACGATCGTCGCTCTGGTTGCGGCAGGCGTTCCCTTGCTGTTCGCCGGCCAGACGGCCGGTGGCTCCGCCGCGTGCCCGGCGAACCTCGCCAACGGCATTAAGGGACTGGGCGGGGCGAGCCAGCTGATCACGGTCGAGGCTGCGCGCTACCAGACGACGGCCGCAACGTTGCGTCTCTGGGAGCGTTGGAGGACATGCTGGGTCGCCGTCGACGGCCCTTGGACGGCCCGCGTCGGCCGGAACGGCCTCGCCGACCGCCGCCGTGAGGGCGACGGCACGACTCCGGCCGGGGTCTTCACGATCGGCCGGGTCATGTACGGCAACGCGCCGAACCCCGGCGTGCGCTACCGCTTCCGCCGCCTCGTCTGCGGCGACTGGTGGAACGAGGACCCGCGGTCGCCGACTTACAACACCTTCCAACACGTCCGCTGCGGGACTCGCCCGCCGTTCCGCACGACCACGCCGGGTCTCTGGCAGGAGAAGCGGGCGTATCACCACTTCGCGGTGATCGAGTTCAACATGCGCCCGATTGTTCCTGGACGCGGGTCGGGGATCTTCCTCCACGCCCAGACCGGCAACTCGACGAACGGCTGCGTCAGTCTGCGCCTGCCACGGCTCATCGCCGTGCTCAAATGGCTAGATCCCGCGAAGAAGCCGCGGATCGCGATTGGAACGCGAGCGAGCCTAACCCGGTAGCTCGATCGTCACCGTCGAGCCCTTGGCGTGCGCCCGACCGCCGTGGGCCTTCGCCACGGCGGCGACGATCGCCAGCCCGAGGCCCGTTCCGCCGCGCTCCCGCGCCTCGTCGCCGCGAGTGAAGCGGTCGAAGGCGTGGGGGAGGAGCTCGGGCGGAAACCCCGGGCCCTCGTCGGTTACGCGGAGCTCGATCCGGTCATCCCTTCGCTCGGCTTCCAGTCGGATCGTTCCCGCGCCGTGGCGGCGGGCGTTGTCGACGAGGTTGCCGAGTGCCTGCTCCAGCCGGAGGCGATCGCCGACGATCGAGTCACCGTCTTGTACGCCGACCTCGACGTTCTGGTTGAAGCGGCCCGCAACGGTCTCGAGCAGATCCTTCACCTGGATCTCCTCCCGGCGAAGCTGGAGCCGTCCCTCATCAGCGCGGGCGAGCACGAGCAGATCCTCGGCGAGCCGCGTCAGGCGGTCGACCTCCTCGGTGGCGGAGTCGAGAGCCGCGCGGAGCTCCTCCGGCGATCGGGGCCTTCTCTGGGCGAGCTCGAGCTCCGTGCGGAGCAGCGCCAGCGGCGTTCGGAGCTCGTGGCTCGCGTCGGCGACGAACCGGCGCTCCCGCGCGATTCCCGCCTCTAGCCGTCCGAGCATCTCGTTGAGCGTGCTTCCGAGCCGGAAGATCTCGTCGTGGGCGTGGGGGAGCGGGAGCGTCTGCTCCGGCTCTTTCCGTCGAGATCTCGGCGGCGCGCCGGCGCATGTCCTCGACGGGCCGGAGTAACGCCCCGGCGAGCAGGTAGCCGAGCAGCGTCGACAGCGCGAGGGCGATCGGGCCGCCGACGAGGAAGGCGGCGAGCAGCCCACCGAGAGCATCGTCGCGGTCCTCGAGCGACGCCCCGACGAGGATCGTCTGTCCGCGCTTGCCCGGGACGACGAGCGAGCGATACGGATTGTCGTCCAGACCGGCCACGTCTCGATCGACGAAGTGCTCGCGCGTCGCCGGCTCGGCGAGCGGGCGCTCGAAGCTCCGAATGACCTCGCCGTCCGCATCGAGCACCTGGGCGAGGCTCTCTTCCCGCTGGACCACGGCCCCCGCCGCCGCCGCGTCCGCCTGGGCGCGAAGACTCGCTTCGATCTGCTCGTCGAGCGAGTGTCGAAGCTGGAAGTAGAGGAACGCGCCCAGGGCTGCGAGCAAGACCGCCATCGCGGCCGCGAAGGCGAGGCTGAGACGGACCCGGATCGGCAGCCGACTCATCCGTCGGTCCGCAGTCGGTAGCCCATCCCGCGCACCGTCTCGAGCGAGGCGCGGCCGAAGGGCCGGTCGATCTTCTCCCGCAGGTAGCGAACGTAGACGTCGACCACGTTCGACCGCGGCTCGTAGGCGAAGTCCCAGGCGTGCTCGAGCAGTCGGTCGCGGGAGAGGACCTGATCGGGGCGGTGCATGAACGCCTCGAGGAGGTTGTACTCCTTGGCCGAGAGCTTGATCTCCGCCTCGCCCCGCCACACCCGTCGCGCGGCGGGGTCGAGACGCAGGTCGCCGACCTCGACGACCGTCGGGCGTTCCCCCGAACCGCGGCGGGCGAGGGCCCGCAGGCGGGCCAGAAGCTCAGCGAACGAGAACGGCTTGCGGAGGTAGTCGTCCGCGCCGGCGTCGAGGCCGGCGACGCGATCCTCGACGGCGTCGCGCGCGGTGAGCATCAGAACCGGCGACCAGACGCCATCGCTGCGCAGCTCTCGACAGACCTCGAACCCGTTCCGCCCCGGGAGCATCAGGTCGAGCACAATCGCGTCGTACTCGACCGCCTGGGCCATCCAGATCGCGTCGTCGCCGGTTCGCGCGACGTCGGCTCCGTGACCCTCCTCGACCAGGCCGCGGCGGAGCAGCGCCGCCATCTTCGGGTCATCCTCGACGACGAGCACGCGCATGACTGAATTCTGCGCCTACAGATGAGAGTTCGATGAGAACTAGCCGGGCGGCGGGACTGCGTCCTCGTAGACGACGACAGTTCCGGCGAGAAAGTCGGGCAGGCCGCGGCGTCGCTGGTCGAACAGCACCGGCAGGTAGCCCGCGAACAGCGGGACGATCGCAATCAGCGTCCCGACAGCTCGCACAATCGCCCGCCCCAGCGAAGGTGGCTGGCCGTCGCGCCCGCTGAGGCGGAGACGGAAGAGGCGCATTCCCGGCGTCTGCCCGGCGCCACTCCAGAAGAGGCAGAAGTACCCGCCTGCGAGCAGCGCCCAGCCAGACGCGAGCAACACGGCCACGAGCGACTGCGGGCGCAGCGTTCCGACGAGCGAGGTGATGAGCGCGAAGAGGGCGGCGAGGGAGGCGAAGATCAAGAGGATCACAGCAGCGTCGACGGCCAGCGCGATCGCGCGCGTCGCCACTCCGGCGAACGGCGAAGGTGTGGCGCGCGGCGAGCGCCGTACGACTCGCTCGATCCGGTCGTCGAGGTGGACGGCGCGGGCACGGACGCTGCCGACCAGCTCCTCGGCGAGCCCCGTCGTCTGTCGTGTAACGGCGGCCCGCACCTCCGGGCTCTCGACCACCTCGCTGATCGCTCGGCGCATTTGATCGCTGTGCAAGACGCGCTCCGTGAGCCGGCTCGTATGAGCGCTCGCGAGCGCGTTCTCGACCGCTCGGTCAAGCGCGCCGCTGGCCACGAGTTCCGCAACAACGCGCTCGACGACCTGGTGCCTTACCGCAGACTGCGCGATCTCCTCCGGCAGCTTGGTGGCGAACGCGCGATCGATCAGGCGAGTGAGCTCGGGAACGAGCACGTCGTCCGCGGCCTCGGCGAGCTGATCGCGCGAGGCACGGGCAGCTACGCGTGCGGGGTAGAACGCAAGGCGCCCCGCCGTAGAGGCAAGACGGGATTGGCGCTCGTTGTCGTCGGCGGAGGACACTGGGTGTGGACCGATGATAGGACGGGCGCGCCTCCAGAACGTCACCCCGTTTGGCGGAATACGATTATCGACCCGATGCAGCGCTTTGCGGTCACGATCGAGGGCCAGGGCTGGACAGATGTCCAGGATCTCGAGCTCCCCCGGCTTCCTCGCGAGGGGGAGCTGATCGAGACGAAGTACGGGACTTGCCGCGTGACTCACTCGGAGTCGTTACCGAAGACGGACCGCTACGACGGGAAGATCGTCTGCTCGAGCAGTTGACGTCGTTCGGCTAGCCCTGGCCAGCCCGCTCCGCGAAGAACCGCAGCGCGGTGCGTGTCTTCGTCTGCTGCCTCCCGGACAAATCCACGCCGCGAGAGGTCAGGAACGCGCGCGACTCCGCTGCGACCTGGAACATCTCATTGGGCGGGCATTTCGTCGAGAGCTCGAGGATGCGCGAGCCGTTCGGGTAGAGCCACATCTCGGCAACGAGCTTTTGGTCGAAGTCCTCGGGGACGAAGTTCAGCTTGAGGACGAAGATCGGGCCGAGGACGGAGAGCTGATCCAGCCCGAGCCCGACCGGAGCATGCTCTGCGAAGAACGCACGCTGCCGTTTCGAGAACAGCTTGCGGAGCGGAATCGATCCAGCCACGGCCTCTTTCGCGTCCAACTTGCCCAGCCGGCGCTTGAGCGACGCAGAGCAGACGTACCCGCCGGGCATTGCGTCGACTTCGACGACCATGCTGGGCGAATCACGCATCTTCTTCGGTAGATCTTCAGGGACGACCGGCCGGAGCTTGACCACGGTGTCGTGTTCGCGGTTCTGGACGCGGCGAGCGCGTACGACAATTCCGGCCGCGTCGAGCGCGAGCTCCGGAGTGTCGAAGAAGAACACCTGACGGATCTGCGCATCCAGCGGGTCGATCCCCAACGCTGCCACGGTCGAGCGATGATGGAGGTCGGGGATCGTGAGCTTCAATTCGACGCTGTCGGCTCCCTGCGCGAGGCGGAGCACATTTTCGAGCTCTTCGTCCGAGAGCTGACTCGGTCTCGTCGATTCGGCGGCCATGCTAGACAGGCTCCGGTACGGGTGCGGGCTCCTGGGACGCTTCCTCGGCAGCCGTTCGTGCCAGCGCCAGGTCGCGGCTGATGTGCACCGCCGCCGAAGTGATCGGGGCCCCGAGGATGAGCCCAACCATCCCGAAGAGGCTACCCGCCGCGATCGTCACGATCAGGACGGCGAGAGGGTTGAGATCGAGGGTCGCGCCGAATGCGATCGGCTGCACGATCTGCTGCAGAGTCCCGTTGGCAAGGAGCACCACCACGAGCATGGCGAGCGCAACGCCGGTTCCCTCTGAAGCGAGAGCAAGGATGACGGCAAATGCGCCCGAGACGAACGCTCCGATGAACGGAACGTACGCGGTTACGAAGGTCACCACGGCGATGGTGCCGGCGAGCGGGACGCCCAGGATCCTGGCGGCGATCCCGACCACCACGGCATTGAACGCGGCGACGATCGAGACGCCCAGGAAGTACCGCCGCAGCGAGGTCAGCACGTCCCCGGTCACCACTCTCGCCACCTCGACCGGGACGCCGAGATTCCGATCGACGAAGCGCTTGATCGTCGGTCCGTCCTTGAGCAGGAAGAACGTGCTGAAGAGCGTGAACGAGAGGAAGAAGGCGAGCGACGTGAGCCCTTCGATCCCGCCCGCTACGCCTTTCACGAGCGTCTCGCCGATGTTGGGCACCGCATTCTTCACGCTTTCGTTGGCGCTCGACGTGCCGTCGATCCCGGCGTCTTTTGCCCACCCTTCGACCTTGTCGGCCGCCTCGGTGGCGAGCGACTTGATCTGGTCGCCGTTCGCAACGATTCCATGCACGACGAGCAGGAACACAACGACGGTCAGTGCCAGCACCAGAAGCAGCATCAGCGCAGCGCCCGCCGCTCGCGGACCCCCACGCTGCTGAAGCCAGGAGACGGCTGGGCCGGCGACTGTGCCGACGATCGTTCCCGCGACGACCGGGGAGACGATCGTCGAAGTCTCGCCGAGTATCCAGATCAGCCCGAAGAGGACCAGCCCTAGACCAACGAGGAACCAGGCGAGCAGGCCGAGATCCTCGAGCCACTGCGGCGGCGCGAACATACGTCCGACCCTCATGGGAAGACGCTACAGCCTGCGCAGGACGCAGCAACCGTCCGATCGGGATGATGCGACGATCTGGTTAACCCGACTTGCTCGCGGCAAGTCCTGATACGTACGCTGTGCGAGCATCTGCTCACTACGGAGTGTTGGGGTCGACCTCCAGAGCCTGCGATACGTCCGGGAGGGCGATGACAGCACGGCGGAATCGAGCGGCGAGCGCGGCAGCGCGCAACCGGCCCCGCGCCGCACGGGCCCTGAAGCCTAAGCCCGCGCCCAGCGCTGGGGACGGCGCGGCGTTCGAGATCCTCGAGTCGAAGCTCGCGATCCCCTTTCTGGGTTCCGGCCTGGTGCCCCGGACGGCGCTCGTGAATCGTCTTCGGAATGCGTCAGAAGCGCGCGTCATCAGCATCGCCACGCCGGCCGGTTACGGTAAGACGACGCTCCTCGCGCAGTGGGCGGCCCGCGACAAGCGGCCGTTCGCCTGGATTTCGCTCGAAGATGGCGACAACGATCCGGTCGCGCTGCTGACGTATGTCGCGGCCGCCCTCGACCGCATCCATCCGGTCGAACCGGCCGTGTTCCGGGGCGCCGCGTCGCACCACTCGATCTGGGCGACGGGCCTTCCACGCCTTGGCGCGTTCCTGACTTCGATGCCCCAACCTATGGTGCTCGTACTGGACGACGTCCACGAGCTGACGGACCGCGACTGCCTGGACGCCCTCGAACCGCTCGCGAAGAGCCTTTCCTGCGGCTCGCAACTCGTGCTCTCCAGTCGCGACGAAACGCTGTTACCACTCGCTGGGCTCCGGGCAGCGGGGAAGCTGCTCGAAGTAGGGCACGCGGAGCTCGCCCTCAGCGACTCGGAGGCGCGAACACTCCTCTCCGCGGCCGGCGCGAAGGTGTCGGCGGCGGAGGCGCGCGAGCTGAACGGTCGCGCGGAAGGATGGGCCGCCGGCCTTTACCTCGCCGCGCTGTTCATGCAGGAGTCCGATGATCCGGACGCGATCGCGTCGTTCCACGGCAACGACCGCTTCGTCGCCGACTACCTCCGCGCAGAGCACCTGTCGCGGCTCAAGCGTGCGGATCTCCAGTTCCTGACCCGAATAGCCGTCCTCGACCGCATGTGCGGTGCGCTCTGCGACGAGCTCCTCGAGCGGACCGACTCAGCGCGGCGACTTCAGTCGCTCGCAGAGAGGAACTTCTTCATGGTCGGCCTCGATCACCACCGAGAGTGGTACAGGTTCCACCATCTGTTCAGAGACATGCTCCGAGCCGAGCTCGAGCGCCTGGAGCCGGACCTGGTCGCGCCCCTCAACCGGCGCGCCGCGGCGTGGTGCGAGCGCAATGAGCTGCCCGAAGCTGCGATCGAGCATGCGAGTGCGGCAGGCGACGTCGACGAGGTCGCTCGCCTCGTGAGCACGTTCGCGCTCCCGTTCTACCGCAGCGGTCGCGTCGTTACGGTCGAGCGCTGGCTCAGCGGGTTCGACGAGCCTGAGGTCCTGCTGGATTATCCGGCAATTGCGGCGTTTGGCGCCTGGGTGCACGCGCTCCGTGGTCGCCCCGATGACGCGGAGCGCTACGCCTACGCCCTCGAGCACTCACGGTACGACGGACCGATGCTGGACGGCAGTACCTCGATTCGAGCCTGGATGGCAGTCGTGCAGGCCTTGCTGTGCCATCGCGGGACCGAGGCGATGCGGAAGGACGCCGAGCTTGCACTCGACCAGCTCAGCCAATCGAGCTTCTGGCGCCCTATTGCTCTGCTCCTGCAAGGCGTCGGCGTTCTGCTCGAGGGGGACGCCGAGCGGGCCGAGCGGATCCTGGCGAGCACAGCCGAGGAGGCCCACGGCGCCGGCGCGATCTACGCAGGCGTCGTCGCGCATTCGGAGCTCGCGCTCGCTGCGCTCGCCCGGCGCGATGTCGCGAGTGCCGAGACCGAGCTCGCGTACGCGGATGCGTTCCTTCAGAACCAACCGATGGAGGACTACGTCCCCGCCACGATCTACCTGGCCGCGAGGGCAAGGCTCGCCCTCGAGACGCGCCAGACCGCAAGCGCGCGCAAGGTGCTCGTGCGCGCCATGCGCATGCGTCCGCAGCTCTCGCACGCGATCCCGTGGTTTGCCGTACAGACCAGGGTCGAGCTCGCGCGCGCCCATCTGGCACTTGCCGACGTCGAGGGCGCACGAACGCTCCTTCGGGAAGCCGAAGACGTGTTTCAACACAGACCGGACCTGGGCGCGCTGAGGCAGCAAGCGCAAGACCTCCGCGGCCAGTTGGCGAACGTGGCGAGCCTCAACGACGGCTGGGCATCCACGCTGACGGCAGCGGAGCTTCGGCTGTTGCCGCTCTTGACGACGCACCTCTCGTTTCGCGAGATCGCCGAGCGGCTCTATGTCTCGCGGAACACGGTCAAGAGCCAAGCGATCTCGGTGTACAGGAAACTCGACGCCTCCAGCCGCAGCGAGGCGATCGAGCGGGCCGTGGAGCTTGGCCTGGTCGACGAACCGGTCCTGGCCGCGGGCGGTTTCACCCGCACGGGGTGATGCGTCGACGCTCCTCCTGGAGTCGAATGGAGGAGGTGAGCAGTGGATGACTACAAGGCAACCCTACGGAGGCTGGCGGTTCGCGACGACCGCTACATCGAGGCGCTGCTCCAGACCGATCGGAAGAGCGCGGCGCTCGCCGGGCTCGACGACCGGTCCCATGCGCTCGTCCGGCTAGGCGCGCTGATCGCGCTGGATGCATCACCTGCCGCGTACATGTGCTCGGTCGAGGCCGCGCTCGAGGCGGACGCCTCCTATGAGGAGATCGTCGGCACGCTGATCGCGCTCCTGCCGATCGTCGGCGTGCCCCGCGTCGTATCCGCTGCGCCCAACCTGGGTCTCGCCATCGGCTACGACGTCGCCGAGGCGCTCGAAGTCGCCTAGCTCAAGCTGGCGATCGCGTCTCCGATCAGCTCGGCGCCGAGCACGAGCAGCAACACGGTCATGATCGCCGCGTTGTGCGCGGCCATCCAGTTCTTCAGCCTGCCGAGGATCGTCTCGGGCCGCTCGCCCAGCGCGAACTAGATCGCGAGTGGGGCAAGGATGCTGAGCGAGCCGAGCACGATGAACACCGCGAGGGCCGCGACTTCCTCGCCGGTCGAGATGCCCACCTGTGCGATTGCGGCAGCAGCTGCGATCGTCAAGGCCAGGTTCTTGGGGTTGAGGGCGGACAGGAGGACGCCCACCGCGAGCGACTTCCCGGCCTCGAATCTGTCGATCGCCTGCATCCACTTCGGCAGCGCCGCCGCCTCGTCTCCGCGAGGTCGTCCGCGCCACGTCCGCGCGGCGAACAGCACGAAGAGGACGCCGAAGACGAGCTTGACGACACTCGCCCAGGTCGCAGGCTCGTCCCCGTTCTCCTGAGCGCGACTGCTCGCCAGGGCAAGGATTACCACGCCGGCGATCGCGAGCCCGATGACCCAACCGAGCGCGAACGCCGGCCCGTTCGACCGGGCGCGCGGCGTCCCGAGCATGAGCACGATCGCGATGATCGGCACGGGGCTGATCGCGACGCCGACCGCCATCGGCAGGATGTCTCCAATCGCTGCACCCACCACGCACTATTTCAACCCTCAGGATGGGGAACGCCACGGACACAGCCGATGCACAGGACGATGCCTTCGTTGACTGTCACCGAGAGCGCCGGACGTGTACGCCTTGAGCTCGGCGGCGTCACGCGCGGCGAAGGGATATCGATGCAGGAGGCCGCCGACGATCTGATCCGCCGCCTGCTCGGGCTAGTAATCGCGTTCCGCTCGAGTGGCTTCAGGGCGTCGTGTGAGCCGTGGCCGGACCTCGAGACGATGGACTTCCTCTACGAGCTCGGTGAGATCGCCGCGGCCGGCGGCGACATCCGTGCCCGCGTGTTCGGCTGAGCCCGGCCTACTGCCGCGCCATCGCGACCCTGAGGCGTTCCTCCGGCGTGATCAGGTGGTCGGCATCGGCAGCGTCGTCGGCGAGGTCGATCTCCACCCACTTCACCCGGCCCGTGAACTCGGTCTCGCCCCCAGAGAAGTCGTCGGTGACGGGGGTGGCGCTGTCGGAGCCGAGGTCGGTCGTCTCGTCGGCGGAGAACAGCATCGGCACGGTTGCCTCGACACGTCCCTCGCCGACCTGGTTCCCGTCGAGGTACAGGGCGATGTGGCCGCCCTTGCCCACCCCGCCGCCGTCGTACGTGAACTCGACGCGGACCTGATGCTCGCCGGCTGGAATTGCGTCCTCGCCGTAGAACTTGAACCGCTGCAGGCCGAAGAGGTTGTAGCAGTAGGCCGGCTTTCCGTCTCTGACGTAGAGGCTGAAGCCACCAAAGGCGCCACCTTGCGCGATGATCACACCCTCTGCTTTGCCATCAGGGACGTCGATCTCGGCCGTCAGGGCGAAGGATTTGTTCTTCGTCACGACGATCGAGTTCTCCGAGAGACGGCCCATGCCGCCGAAGAGCAGCTGGCGGTTCCCGCGGATCAGTTGGGGGCGGCCCGCTAGGTCGGCGTTGAAGCGCTCGGCGCGGCGATCGTCAAGCGGCAGGACGTTGTACTTCGCAGCTTCGATCAGGAACAGCCGCTGCAGCTCCTCTAGCTTCTTGGGCTGCTCCTTCGCGAGGTCTCGTGATTGCGTCCAGTCGTCGGGGCCATAAAGCTCCCAGATGTCCGCCTCGAGAGGCGGCGCCGCAGCCAACACCCACGGGATGCTGTGGCGGGTGACGGCGGTCCAGCCCTTGTGGTAGATGCCGCGGTTGCAGAACATCTCGAAGTACTGGGTCTCGCGTCGCTCGGGAGACGCGGGGTCGTCGAACGACTGGGCCATCGAGACGCCGTGCAGCGGCATCTGCTGGACACCGCGCACGAAAGCCGGCTCGCGCAGCCCGGCGAGGTCGAGCACCGTCGCCGCGACGTCGATCACGTGGTGGAACTGCGAGCGCACTTCGCCCTTGGCCTTGATCCGGTTGGGCCAGTGGACGATCGTGCCGTTGCGGGTGCCGCCCCAGTGCGAGGCGATCTGCTTCGTCCACTGGTAGGGCGTGTCCATCGCGTGCGCCCAGCCGACCGCGTAGTGGTTGTACGCCTTCGGGGTGCCGAAGTCGTCGATCCGGGAGGTCATGAACTCGACCGTCTCGAGCTCAGCAGCCCCGTTGAGGACGACGAGCTCGTTGAAACAGCCGTTCGGCGTACCCTCCGCGGAGGCGCCGTTGTCTCCCACGATCACGTAGATCAGCGTGTCGTCGAGGAGCTCGAGGTCGGCGAGCGCGTCGATCAGGCGGCCGACGTGGTGGTCGGTGTGCTCGAGGAAACCGGCGTAGACCTCCATCTGCCTCGCCAAGACAGGCTTCATGTCGCCGGGCATCTCGTCCCAGGCCGGGATCTCGGCCGGGCGGGCCGTGAGCTCTGCATTCTCGGGCACGACGCCGAGCTCCTTCTGGCGCGCGAACGTCTCTTCACGAACCTTGTCCCAACCTTGGTCGAACTTGCCTTTGTACTTGGCCGACCATTCGGGCGGCACGTGGTGTGGTGCATGCGTCGCGCCCGGCGCGTAGTAGACGAAGAACGGCTTCTCCGGCATCAGCGCCTTCTGCTGGCGGACCCAGTCGATGGCGTGATCCGTCATGTCCTCCGTGAAGTGGTAGCCCTCCTCGGGAGTGCGGTCCGGCTCGACCGGCACCGTGTCCTGGTAGAGCGCCGGCGCGTACTGGTTCGTCTCTCCGCCGAGGAATCCGTAGAAGTGCTCGAATCCGCCGCCGCCGCTGGGCCAGCCGTCGAACGGCCCCATCGGGCTCGTCTCCCACACGGGCACCTCGTGGCACTTGCCGAACTGCGCCGTCGAGTATCCGTTCAGCTTGAGCGTCTCGGCCAGGGGAGCCGCCGACTTCGGCCGGATCGAGCTGTAGCCAGGGGCCGAGGTCGCGATCTCGGTGATCCCGCCCATGCCGACCGCGTGATGGTTACGACCTGTCAGCAGCGCCTGCCGTGTCGGCGAGCAGAGCGCGGTGGTGTGGAAGCGGTTGTACCGGAGCCCATTGTCCGCCAACTTCTCGAACGTCGGCGTCTGGCATGGGCCGCCGAACGCCGATGAGCAGCCGAAGCCCGCATCGTCGATCAGGACAACGAGCACGTTCGGGGCGCCTTCCGGCGGCCGCAGCGGCTCGATCGGCGGGTACGACGTGTCGGGGTCCTTCGCGTCGTAGGTCGTGACTCCGACGTGCTGCCGATCGGGGATCGGCAGGACGTCGCGCTGAGGTTCCGGCTGGTCGGGCATGGGGCCTCCTGGGTCTCAGTGTTCCCGAGAGCCTCTTGGTCGCCGCCGGGGCATTCATCGCCCAAACCGGATGATGCGCCCACGGGGCGTTGGGTAGATGATCGAGCGGGCCGATGTTCTTCGTGCTCGCTCTGCTCCTGCTGCTCTTCTTGCCGTCGCCGTGGAACCTGGTCGGGGCGCTTGTGGGTCTGGGCCTGTTCGTGCTCGAGGTCGTCTACTGGCAGCGTCGAATGCGAAGTCGCAAGGTCCAGACCGGCGTCGAGAATCTCGTCGGCGCGACCGGCGAGGTCACGACGCCGCTCGAGCCCCGGGGGCAGATTCGCGTTCACGGCGAGCTCTGGGAGGCCCGCTCGGCTACACCGGTCGAGCCTGGAGCTAGCGTCCGCGTCGTCGCCGTGGACGGCCTCACGCTCGAGGTCGAGCCGGCGATCAGCACTTCTGGCCGTGGCGCCCAGGGACTCGGGCCGGCTGCGCTCATCGCCGCCGCGGTGCTGGCGCTTGCCGCTTGCGGCGGTGACAATGGTGAGAGCGCCTCCGAGAGCTACGCGAACAGCGTCTGCGGCCAACTGAGCATGTGGGCCGCAGACCAGCGGGACACCCTCACGTCGCTCAAGGACGCCGGCCTCTCGATCACCAAGGAGGATGTTCAAGCCGCTGTCGGTGACGTCCGTGACTCGACGGAGGTCCTGGTCAGTGACCTGAAAGGGCTCGACCCGCCTGAGACCGACGAGGGGCAACAGGCGAAGGCCGAGCTCGAGAACCTCGGCACCAAGCTGACGCAGCAGGTCGACACAGTCCAGCAGGCACTCGACGCGAACACCGGCGTGGCGGCCCTGACGTCGACGGTGACAACGGCGCTGTCGACGGCAGCCACCGACGTCAACTCGACGCTCGACGAGCTCGAGAACCTCGACTCCGGCGAGGTCAAGGACGCGTTCCAGGACTCGGACGACTGTAAGTCGCTCCGCGATGAGGTCGAGAACATCGGCTCCTGACCCGTGGTAATCGTGGGCGGCCGCTCTCCCGAGCTCCTGGTGATCGTGCTCGTGCTCGGCCTGCTCGCGGCCATCGTCCTGCTCTTGTTCGCGGCCACGGAGGCGCCCTGGCTCCTGGTTGCGGTCCCTGTGCTCGCGATCCTTGGCGTGGCAGGCTGGGTGCTCCTGGGCCGGCGCCGCACGTGAATCAACGCCTTTCTCAAATCACCCAGCTTGGGTGACGTGGCGCGGTGATCACTCCACTAGCGTCGAGGCACCGATCCGGGAGGTAAGCAAATGACACGCGGAACCGGCAC
>Ga0126313_10000509_pt1 | contig 18548 bp, 17 predicted proteins | sample Plot105A_FD_89954 | JGI IMG/M metagenome (GOLD analysis project Ga0126313, IMG submission 89954) | Serpentine soil microbial communities from UC McLaughlin Reserve, CA, USA - Plot105A | ecosystem: Environmental > Terrestrial > Soil > Grasslands | place: USA: UC McLaughlin Reserve, Lake County...
AGATCGTGCGTCTTTCCCTCCTCACTCAACGACTAACCAGGGTGGCCTGCGGGCGAATTACCCGTCCCGGTCTCTAGCCGGGTCGCGCCGGGCGCTCACCAATCTCCCAGTGCTGCAGTAGCAATGTCGTTTTCCATTTAGAGAGGATGAGAGACACATGCGTCGAGTAGAGATCTTCGACACGACCCTCCGCGACGGCGAGCAATCGCCAGGCATCTCCCTTTCCGTGGAGGAGAAAGTAGAGGTAGCCCGTCAGCTCGCCCGCCTCAAGGTGGACGTTATAGAGGCGGGCTTCCCGATTACCAGCGAGGGAGACTTCGAGTCGGTCTCCCGCATCGCCGCCGAGGTCGAGGGGTCCAGGATCGCCGGCCTCGCCCGTATCTACGAGCAGGACATCGTGCGCGCCTGGGAGGCGGTGCAGTGGTCGGCGAGGCCGCGCATCCATACCTTTGTCGGGACGAGCGATCTCCACATAGAGCACCAGATGCGCTCGAACCGGAAAGACATTCTGGAGCGGGCGGGCGAGGCCGTCGTCTTCGCCAAGAGCCTCTGCGGGAACGTCGAGTTCTCCCCGATGGACGCGACGCGCACGGACATAGGATATCTATCCGAGGTGGTAGCCGCGGCCGTCGAGGCCGGGGCAGACGTGATCAACATCGCCGATACGGTCGGCTACACGACGCCGGTCGAGTTCACGGCCTTCCTGCAAGAGCTTGTAGAGCGGGTCCCCAAGCTCGAGGACCGCATCCTCTCGGTCCACTGTCATGACGACCTTGGGATGGCCGTGGCCAACTCGCTCGCCGGCGTCGAGGTCGGAGCCGGCCAGGTCGAGGTCGCCGTCAACGGCATCGGGGAGCGGGCCGGGAACGCCTCTTTAGAGGAGGTCGTGATGGCGCTCGCCACGCGCTCCGATTTCTACGGGGCCGAGGTCGGCGTGGATACGCGCCAGCTCGCCAACACGAGCCGCATGGTCTCCAACATTACGGGCTACGAGGTTCCCCCGAACAAGGCCATCGTGGGGCGCAACGCTTTTCTGCACGAGTCGGGCATCCATCAGGACGGCGTGCTCAAGGATAGGCGGACATTCGAGATCATGACCAAAGAAGACATTGGCCTGGAAGGCACGAATATCTTCCTCGGCAAGCACTCCGGCCGCCACGCCCTGAAAGACGCCCTCGAAGAGCTCGGCTACTTTGTCGAGGGCGAGGTGCTCAAGCGGGCCTTTACACGCTTCAAGGAGATAGCCGACCACAAAAAGACCGTGACCGCCGCCGACCTGGAAGCAATAGCGGCGGACGAGGTCGGCTCCTTCGAGGGCAAGTTTGTCCTGGAATCGTTCAGGGTCGTAGCCGCGACAGGCCGCCAGAGCAGGGCCGCCGTAACCATCTCGCACGCCGAGCAGGGCACGTTCGAGGCAGAGGCAGAGGGCGAGGGCCCCGTCGACGCCGTCTTCCGCGCCGTCGACGCCGCCACGAACATAAAGGGTAGGCTCACGGACTTCCGCATCGACGCCGTCACGGGCGGCAAGGACGCCCTCGGCGAGGTCAGGGTCTCCGTGGAGTTCGAGGGCGGCGACTACGCGGGACGCGGACTATCTCAAGACGTCGTGGAGGCGGCGGCGCGCGCCTACGTGCGCGCCGTCAACGTCTACACGGCAGGCATGGTCGGAGCCAGGTGGGACGCGCAGGTAGCGCCGTAGCCACCCCGCAGAGAGAGGGGCTGGCTCCGCCAGGCTACAGTAGCCTAGACGGGGAAGTCCCCGTACTCCACGCCCCGCGGCTGGAAGCGAAGGCCAGGGATGTCCAGGGCTATCTCGCCGAGGGCTACACGACGCTCGTCGGGATACTCTCGGTCGAGCCCCCCGAGACAGTCGCGCTCCTCGTACCCGACGAAGACTGGCGGGATTCGCCGCGCGAGAACGCGCGTCCCTACCCGCCCGGCCTCCCCTACTTTACCCGGTCGGTACGCCCGCCCGCACTGGTGTTACCCGAAGGGCTATCGCCGGTGTTCAGGCCAAGGACCGCCGCCACACTGCCACTGGCTGTCTGGCACGAGCTTGCCCACGCTTTCTTGCTCGTACGGGAGGTCGTGAGGACTCCGGCGTGGCTCGGCGAGTTCGTCCCGCAGGCCGCCTCAGCGGCGATAGCCCGCAGGTCTGGTTTCTCGCTGGAAGACCACCTGTCGCGCATAGAGCAGAAGCCGGGGTTTACGGTGCGGGACTTCCGGGGTCCTGCGGGGGCGCGGGACCAGATGTCTTTCCAGAACCTGCTGCTCTTACTCGGCGCTGCTGCCCTGAAAGAGTTTGGAGAAGGTTTCCTGAACCGCCTCTTTCACGCCCTCTGGGAAGAGGATGGGATAGTCGATGGGGAGCGGGCTGAGGATTTGCTGGCGGGCGCTCTGGGTCCCGGTGGGCGGGAGTGGCTGGCGTCGAGGGCCGAGTTCTAGGAGGATCACGATTTGCGAAGCACGTTCAACATACTACTACTCCCCGGAGACGGCATCGGGCCGGAGGTGGTCGGGGCCGCGTGCAAGGTTGTCGACGCGGCGGCTGACCACTTCGACATCGAAGTGCGCCATACGGAACGCAGGATAGGCGCCACCGCCATCCGCGAAGAGGGCGAGCCCGTCTCCGCGGAGACGCTCGATGCGGCCCTCGCCTCGGACTCGGTCCTGCTCGGCGCCGTCGGCCACCCCGACTTCGACGACGCCCCCGCGCGCCCCGAAGCCGGGCTGCTCGGGCTGAGGAAACACCTCGGGGCTTTTGCCAACCTGAGGCCCGTCAAGGCTTTGCCCGCCCTGCTCGGTTCTTCGCCCCTCAAGCGGGAGGTTGTCGAGGGCGTGGACGTTTTGATCGTGCGCGAGCTCACGGGCGGGGCCTATTTCGGGGAGAAGGAAGAGGGCGATGAGCGGGCGAGCGACCTCAGCCTGTACACGCGGGAGGAGATAGAGCGTGTCGCGCGGGTCGCCTTCGACGCCGCGAAACGGCGCAAGCGCCGGGTGACGAGCGTAGACAAGGCCAACGTCATGGCCACGGGCCGGCTGTGGCGCAAGGTGGTCACGGAGGTGACCGAAGATTATCCCGAGGTGGCGTTGGATCACCTCCTCGTCGACGCCGCGGCCATGTACCTCGTCCAATCTCCGAAAAGGTTCGATGTCTTGCTGACCGAGAACCTCTTCGGAGACATCCTCTCCGACGAAGCCGCGATGCTCCCGGGGTCGATGGGTATGCTTCCGAGCGCGTCTCTGGGCAAGCCGGGCTCACCCGGTATCTTCGAGCCCGTGCACGGCTCGGCGCCCGACATCGCGGGAGAAGGGAAAGCCAATCCCTATGCCACCATCCTCTCCGCGGCGATGATGTTCCGGCACACTCTGGGCCGCCCCGACGTGGCCGAAGCCATCGAGCAAGGGGTCTCCGTCGCTCTGGAGGCCCATTTCTTTACCCCCGACCTCGGGGGAGGAAAGTCTACGGAAGAGGTAACACGGGCCGTGAGCCGGTGGGTCGCGGCGGGAGAGGGTGTGATATGAGCATAAAGCTTTTCGATACGACGCTGCGCGACGGGACCCAGCGCGAGGGTGTCAGCCTGACCGCCGAGGACAAGGCCCGCATAGCCCACGAGCTGGACTCCCTGGGCATCCACTACATCGAAGCGGGCTTCCCCGCTTCCAACCCCAAAGACCTCGAGTTCTTCGAGGGCTTCGACGCCACTTCCCTCTCGCACGCGAGGCTCGTCGCCTTCACACGGGCGCGCAGGCCGAACGGACGGGCAGAGGGCGACCCGGCGGTCACGCTCTTACCCTCCCTCTCCACGCCCGTCGCCTGCATCGTCGCCAAGAGCTGGAAGCTGCACGTCGAGAAGGTCCTTAGGACCACGCCGGAGGAGAACCTCGAGTCCGTGCGCGACACCATCTCGTACCTGGCCGATGCCGGCAAAGAGGTGATCTTCGACGCTGAGCACTACTTCGACGGCTTCCGCGACGACCCCGCGTACTCGCTCGCGCTGCTTCGCGCCGCGGCCGAGGCCGGGGCTACGACGCTGGTCCTCTGCGACACCAACGGCGGGACGCTCCCGACCGAGTTGAAGGCGGTTGTGGCGCGCACGGTGCGCGAGTTTCCCGAGCTGGAGGTCGGCATCCACACGCACAACGACTCCGGGTGTGGTGTGGCCAACGCCCTGGCGGCGATAGAAGCCGGGTCTACGCACGTTCAGGGGACGATCAACGGCATCGGAGAGCGCTGCGGTAACTGCGACCTCGTCACGACGATCGCCAACCTGCAGCTCAAGATGGGCTTGAAGGTGATGGAAGACGAAGAGTTGCGGCGTTTGACTGAAGTCTCTAACTACGTCTCCGAGCTCATGAATTTGACGCCGGACACGCACCGGCCCTACGTCGGGCGCAGCGCCTTCGCCCACAAGGGCGGGCTTCACGTTGACGGCATCTCCAAAGACCCGGTGACCTACGAGCACGTCGTGCCTGAGGCGGTCGGAAACGTGCGCCGCACTCCTGTCGGGGAGCTATCGGGAAAGAACTCTATCAGGGCCAAGGCCGAGGAGCTGGGGTTGGAGGCCGGGGACGCGACGGAGGTACTAGGGGTCATAAAGCAGCGCGAGTACGAGGGCTACCACTACGAGGCCGCGGACGCGTCGCTCGCGTTGCTCCTCGGGCGGACGATGGGCGAGGACGAGCCGCTCTTCGAGCTTGAGACGTTCAGGATCATCTCCGAAAAGCGGGCCGGCGGCGAGACGACGACTGAGGCGACCATAAAGCTCTCCGTGGGCGGACACAGGGTCATCTCGACCGCCGAGGGGAACGGTCCCGTTAACGCCCTGGACGGGGCGCTAAGAAAAGCCATCGGGCCGCACTATCCCGAGCTGAAGGAGATCCACCTCTCCAACTACAAGGTCCGCATCCTGGACGAGCACCGCGCCACCGCCGCCACGACCCGAGTCCTCATAGACTCGACCGACGGGAAGCGCATGTGGGGAGCCGTCGGCGTCTCCGAGAGCATCATCGAAGCTTCCTGGCAAGCACTGGTAGACGGTCTCGAATACGGCGTAAACGGGTCGAAGAAGACGTGACACCTGGTCCGCTCCCGTCATTTCCGCTTTCGCGGAAATATACTGCCACCACGAGGAAGCGACGGAAGCCCGCCCGCAACTGCAGTCTCCGCCGTGCCGCCGGTATCCACCCGAACCTGGTATGAGCATTAGAACCCTCGTCAACCCGTACGCCGTGGAGATCCTCTACGAACCGCCCCCGGATCGGGCACCTTTGAGCTTCCATCGCAGGCTGCCCGGCTACGAGGAAACGCCGTTGGTGGATGCCCCGCAACTCGCCGACCGCCTCGGCGTCGATAAGGTCTTTGTGAAGGACGAATCGAACCGTCTCGGTCTGCCCGCCTTCAAGATCCTGGGTGCCTCGTGGGCGGTCTACAGGGCGCTGGAAGAGCTGACGGACGACGAGGGTTTCGGGGGTTGGGGAACCCTCGACGATCTAAAGGCGAAACTCCAGCCCCTGCGGCCGCTCTCGCTCGTGGCCGCCACGGATGGCAACCACGGGCGAGCGGTGGCGCGGGTGGCGCGGACGCTCGGTCTCGGCGCGAAGATTTTCGTTCCCGAGGACTTGGTTACGGCGCGGCGCGAGGCCATCGCTGGTGAGGGTGCCGAAATCCTCGTGGTCAATGGCACCTACGACGAGGCCGTCGAGCGTTCGGCCGAAGCGGATGGTCTTCTTATCTCGGACACGTCCTGGCCTGGCTACGAGCGAGTTCCTTGGTGGGTGATCGAAGGTTACTCGACGATGCTCTGGGAGATCGAAGACGAGCTCGACCGGAGGAGCGAACACGGACCCGACCTCGTCGTCGTGCAGGCGGGCGTCGGTGCCTTAGCGGCAGCCGTGGCCCGCCACTTCCGCCGGCCCGGCGTAGCGCCGAACCCGAAGCTCATCGGCATCGAGCCAACGGCAGCGGATTGTCTGTTCCAGTCCGCCTCGGCAGGACGCCTCGTCTCCGTGCCAGGTCCGCACGACTCCATCATGGCCGGCCTCAACTGCGGCAGGCCCTCGCTCGTGGCGTGGCCGACCCTGTCCAAGTCTATCGACCTCTTCGTTTCCGTGGACGACGAGCCGATACGCGATGCTATGCGCCTCGCGGCAGGATCGGGCATCGTCTCGGGTGAGACCGGGGCTGCGGGGCTCGGCGGTCTGCTCGGGCTCCTGCTCACCGAGGAAGGAAAAGAGGCACGCCGAACGCTTGGCATTGACGCAGATACCCGTGTTCTCGTCTTCAATTCCGAAGGCGCCACCAACCCCGATGCCTACCGGAGGGTAACGTCAGGGTAGCCTTACCATGCACTACACCGTTCCTCTTTGAGCAACTCCGTGGGCAGGACGACCTTGATAACGCATCCCGGCCCTTTGGTCCGACGGGGCCGGGTTATCCTTCGCCGTCACCCAGATCTCGCAGCACCTCGTGGGCGTCTCACACCGTATTGCCGTTCTGGGTCGGTTGCGGGAGGAGCCGGGCGAGGAGGAGCGTGGAGGGAGCCGACTGCTCGCCGCCTTCGCCGCGGATGAGGAAGGGGCGTGGGGCGCGCCGCATGAGCTCCTCGCCGACCTCGACCCTGCGGCGGGCTAGCTCGTAGCGGACCACGGCGCGGTTGTCCCTATGAGCCTGGCCGAGGTGACGTAGGGCCGTCGCCTCGTTTTCAACCTCGATTAGGGCTGCCGGCCGCACGTCTCTATCCCCAGGCGCACGCGCTGGGCCTCGGTCTCCTTCTCCTCGAGCATACGCGCCACGTCCTGGCAGGCGCGGTTGCGGGCTTCCTTTACCTCTATGAGGCGGACGTCGCGGTCTTTCTTGGAGCGTTCTATCTCCATGAGCAGGGTGTCGATGCGTTGTTTGCGGGTGAGCGCCCATTCGCGCTCGTAGGCGGCGAGCTCTTTGGCCACGCGCTCGCGAGTGGCGAGGTGCTGCTGGTACTGGTCCGGGAGCTGCACATCGGGGATGTTGGCGCCGAGTATACGGACACCGTACTGGGTGAGCTGGCGATTCAGGTAATCCTGCATGTCGCCCACGTCGCTGTCGCGCAGGGCGTAGGCTTTCTTCCGTGCTCACCTGGCGACTGCGCTGCCTTATGGCGTCCTGCACGGCGCTCGAAAGGACGAGGTCGAAGTTGGAGGCCCCGATCACAAACACGAACGCGAGCGGGTCCACGATGCGGACCTTCAGGAAAAACTCTATCGCCTTCAGGGGCACGTTCTCGCGCGTCGGGCAGACCGCCACCGGTACCAGGTAAGGTATCTCGGTCGCCGTATCGACGACGAACTCGACCCTGTCCCACGGACGCCCGAGGTAGTGGCGACCGGGCGAGAGGGTTACTTCGATTCTCCCGTAGCGCGAGCGCACGCCCATCGTCCCCTGCTCGATCGCGCCCCGCCAAAGCAAAGCGAGGGCGAGGAAGAAGATGGCGACCAACCCGGCCAGGACCGCGAGCACCGCGCTCCCCGAGAAGATCGCGAAACCCAGCAGATACACCGCCACGCCAAGCAAGAACAACCAGCCGTAGCGCCTGCCGTCCTTGGGGATGACGACGGGAACGGACTTACCGGCGTCCCCGCCCCTCAGGTACTGCCTCACCCCGGACCAGCCCGAGACAACCTCTTTGATCCTTGAGAACTCCTGCATCCTGGCGCCGACCAGCGCCTGAATCTGCGACTCTACCGCCTGCACCATCTCGGTCATCGCCCCTCCTCCCCATCAGCGCCGGCTTGCCCTTCTGTGTGGTGGCCGAAGCGTTCGACGCGTTCGCGCGCGGCCTCGTCGGTTACGGACTGACGGACCTCCTCCACCCTATCGGCGTTCTCGACTTCGGCCACCGGGGGTTGCGGTTCTTCTTCGGGGCGTGGCTCGTGGCCGTCGGAGAGGCTTTCTAGCTCGCGGGCGCGTTCTCTGATGTGGACCTGAATCTCCTCCATCCTGTCCTTATGGCCTGCATGTCCTCGGGCGTGAAAAGCGGTTCGTCGCCGGTCCCGATCATGCGCCGTGAGATCTGCAAAAAGTCGACCGCATCATCGCCGCCTGATCGCCGATCTGGATCACCTGCGGCAGCCTGTCCGCGACCGCGGCGAGCCGCTCCAGAACGTCCTACTGGAAGCGGTACTCTAGGATCTCCGGCGCCGCCGCGCTGCTGACGGCACGAATGTCAAGGGCCTGCGCCTCCAGCAGGGCCGCGTTGGCGTTGGCCGTGCTCTCGGCCTCGATCATCCTTTCGCGGGCGCTGGCGTTGGCGCGGTTGGTCTTACGTTCGCGGGCGGTATCGATCTGGGCCTGGTAGGTCGCTATCTCGGCGCTGATCGCCGAGCGCGTCTCGCGTAGGGAAGCGAGCTCATCCCTGAGCTCGCCCTCGTCCTGTTCCTTGCGCAGCCTTAGCTCGTACTCGTAGGTGTACGCCTCTTTCGCAACCTGACCATCTCGGGGCCGCGAGGTCCATCCTGTACTCCTGGCTGGAGGGCTCGGCGTGGATGATATTCGCGTTCATGAAGCGTACCGCTAGCAAGAACTGCTCGTTCAGGGAGTCGAGGAACTTCTGGGTGCTCTCCCCTACCAGGTCGTAGATATCCTCGGCGCGCTGCTCGTAGATCAGGGCCCGAGTCGCCTCGCTTATGGCGTTCTCCAGCTTGTCCGAGACCCCTTGATCCCGCCGACCGTGAAGATGAACTCAGCGGGCTCCTCGATCCCGAACTGCAGAAAGAAGTCTACGCTCGCGTTTACCCTGCTCGCCGTCGGGGCCTGCCTGATGGGCGCGTTGCACAGATATTCCCGCGTGGTGTTGACGATGTAGCTGACCTGTTTACATGGGTTGAAGAGTAACTTCCGCCCGGTCCCGACGACCTCTTCCAGCCTCCCGAACCGGGTGATAACAGCCTCGCAGCCGTCGGGGACCATCACGACGCTCTGTCGCCACCAGGAGAAAAAGGCGAGCAGAACCAGGAGCAACCAAAGGTGGGGGCCGAAGAGCGCCAACGCCATCCCTCCGTCCGCAAAACTGACAATGCCTAGCGTCGCGATCACGCCCAGGAACAGAAAAACGAACATCATCCCTATGGGCATCAGGCGCCAGAACAGTGACTGGCGGTTCGGGATGACGACGGGTGAGATAGCGTTTATGAACCTCCCGACGGATCAAGGGTGGGAAAGCTACGGTTGACGATCTCGGCGGCGTCGGAGAGGGCCGTCTACTGCTATATTCGGGTGCCTGTGGTCCCCCCGCGCTCCCGCGCCGAGAGAAAGTCCCTGGCATGGATCCTGAACTGCTCGGAGTCTTCCCGAGCGATGTCTTCCGTAAGATCGCGCACCCTCTCCGCCAGATAACCCCCAAATCATTAGAGCGACTCTTGCCTCCATACTGCACGACGTGGCCCAATGTTGTGCTCGGCGTGGTCGTCAAAAGCGGTAGGATACAAGGCCTGAGTTAGAGAGCGTGAGAGGGCCTGGTGACGAGTACCGGTCTGGAGAAAGAGAAAGCGGTCAGCAAGGTTGCGCGGAGGCGCCGGGTCGCGCTCTGGGTAGTCACCACCTTCCTGCTTCTGGCGCAGGGGCTTGCGGTGCTGCTCTTCTTTCGGCACGGGTGGGAGGCGCTCGCCTTCCCGTACCCGCTCAACTACGGCGAGGGGCCTTTGCTCGACCAGTCCGTCAGGCTCGCAGCGTTTGAAAACATCTACAGGACCGACCTCGGCGCGCCGCCCTACGTGGTGGCCAACTATCCCCCGCTCTTCATGCTCGCGCAGGTGCCTTTCGTGTGGCTGTTCGGGCCCGCGCTGTGGTACGGGCGGTTGATCTCTCTGCTCGGCGTCGCCGCCGTGGCGCTCTTCGTCGGGCTCACGTTGCACGCGCTGACCAGAGACCGGATCGCGGCGTTGGCGGGGGCCATGATCTTCCCTGCCATCCCCTACGTAGTGCGCTGGTCATCGCTCTCGCGGGTAGACTCGCTGGGGCTGGCGCTCTCCTGGGCTGGCCTCTTCGTCGTCGCGCGCTGGCCCCAGAAGCGCTGGAGCGTCTTCGTCTCGGCCCTGCTTCTCGTGGCCGCCGTCTACACGCGCCAGACGTACATCGTGGCCGCGCCGCTCGCGGCCTTCGTGTGGCTCGTAGCCCAGGGCCAGCGCCGCCGGGCCCTGCAGACGGCGTCCATCGCCAGCGGGGCCTGCTTCCTCCTGTTCGCGGTCCTGAACATCTCCACCGGAGAAGGCTTCTTCCTCAATACCGTGACCGCCAACCTCAACGACTTCCGCTGGGAGCGGGTCAGCCTCAACGCCCTCGGGGCCTTACTGGCCTGTCCCATGCTGATGCTGGGCTCGCTCGCCTTCCTGCTGCTCACGTCGCGCAAGGGCAACCGCGCGTGGTGGCTCGTCGCTCCATACCTCATCGCCAGCGTCCCCACGGCGGTGCTCGTCGGCAAGGTCGGTTCGGATGTAAACTACCTCCTGGAGCTGTCGGCGGCGCTCAGCCTCGCCACGGGCGCGTTTATCGCCTGGCAACGCAGGCGTCCGCGGTTGCGGACAGCCCTCATAGCGCTCTTGGCGGTTCAGATGCTCGCGCTCGCGCAGTCGTCGCGGGTCGCTTCAGGACTTCAGAACTACGTCATAGACCAGAGGACTGAGGTCGCGCGATTATCGATGATGGTCGCGGAGGCGGACGGGCCCGTGCTCACGGACGACTATATGGGTCTATTGCCGGAGAGGGGGAAGAGGATCTACTTCCAGCCCTTCGAGATGACCCAGCTCGCTCGCGACGGCGACTGGGACCAGCGACCCTTCGTCGAGGGCATCGCCAAGGAGATGTTTCCCCTCATCATGATCTGGAGTCCCCCCTTCGCAAGGGAGATAAGACAGGACAGGTGGACCCCACGTATGCTCGAGGAGATACGCAACCACTATGAGAGGACCGGCCGCGTCGCCGACATGGTGATTTACCGTCCAAAAGAGTAGGGAAAGATTCGTTTTCGAGGCGGTTCGTGAACCGGCCTACGTACCGTGCATCAACTTTTCCAGGCGCCCTATCTGTTCGCGGCTCCCCAGCACGATAAGCGTGTCGCCGGCGTGCAGCCGATCCTCGGCCGACGGCGTGGTGTCGAAGTTGCCTTCGGTCGTGCGAAAGGCGAGGACTATGGCGCCCGTCCTCTCCCCTATCTCGAGCTCCCCGATGGTGCGATCGGCTATTGTCGAGTCTTCGGGCACGGAGAACTCTTCCAGGCGGAACTCGATACCCTTTTCGCCGCGCGTGACAACATCAAGGAAGTCTACGACGAGGGGTTGTGTGGCGAGCGCGGCGAGCCGCCTGCCGCCCACGGCGTACGGGGAGAGGGTACGGTCGGCCCCTGCGATCTCCAGCTTGGCCGCCGTCTCGTCCGAGGAGGCGCGGGCGACGATGTGCAGCTTCGGATTGAGCTTGCGCGCCGAGAGCACCACGAAGACGTTGTCGGCGTCGGAGTCGACGGCCGCGATGAGCCCGCCCGCGTTCAGGACGCCGGCCTCCGCAAGGATGTCGTCGTCAGCCGCCTCGCCGAGCAGCGCGAGGTAGCCCTCGGCCATGCACTCTTCCAGAACCTCGGGGTCCTGGTCGACGATCACGAAAGGCACCTCGTCGGCCAGGAACTCGTGGGCGACCTGACGTCCGACCCTGCCGTAGCCGCACAGGATATAGTGGTCGCTCAGCTTGCGGATTGCCGCCTTCACCCTCCTCCTTCCGAAGTAGCCCCGCACCGTTCCCTCGACCACCAGCTTCACCGAGGATACTGCAGCGTAGAACAGTGTGCCCACCCCCGTTATAAGGAGGAGCATGGTCCAGAGCTGCCCCGATGTGTTCAGCTCGCGGACCTCCCTGTACCCGACGGTGGTCAGCGTGATCACGGTCATGTAAAGCGCGTCGGAGAAGCTCCACCCTTCGAAGGACATGTACCCGAGCACGCCCACGACGGTGATGACGGCCAGCGCAAGCCCCGCGCTCTGCACCCGCCTGAGCGACTGCCGGGGCTCGTAGGATCTCCCCTCGCCCTGTTCTTTAGATCTACCCCGTCCGTCGTCCGTCACAGGCGGCATTATAGTCGAGCGGCTCACAGGGCCAGTATCCGGGCCATAACCTCGCCCTCATCGACCTGCAGCAACGCGAAGGTGTGCTCCGACTGCCTCCGCCGGTCCGTCGGGCTGCCGGGGTTGAGGAGCATGAGCCCGTCTTCGTCCTCCAGCCATGGGATGTGCGAGTGCCCGAAGATGATGATCCGCGCCCCGGGGAAACGCCGTCGCATCCTGCCGCGGCGTCCCTTTTTCTGGCCGGAGTCGTGGATCATGGCCACCCTCGCGCCACCGAAGTCGAACTCGAGCGTCTCGGGCAGCCCGGCCTCAGGAGGATCGAGGTTCCCCTGCACAGCCCTGGTGGGGGCGTAGGTTTCCAACTCGTTCAGAAGCGTCGGGGTCATCAGGTCGCCGGCGTGCAGGATGAGGTCCGCCCTCTCCAGGTGAGGGATCAAACCCTCCGGCAATGCTCTGGCGCGACGGGGAATATGCGTGTCGGCGATAACAGCGGCGATCGGGCTCATTCAGGCATGGTCACGCGAGAGCCAAAATGTTCGTCAGGAAGAGACTTCATGCGCAACCTTAGGTTATCCTAAGCGGCCGTAAGATTTCATACCGAGTCTGACCCTACGGGACCCATTCGTGCTGAGGGCGCGGCGGACCCGCGGAACGGAGAATCCACGATGGTAGCAATAGCCTCGTGTACCATGGCCGTCCTCCTCGTGTCTTCGGCATCCATTCAGGGCTAGAGTGGGACGATCTTGCCCACGGTAGGATTATCGCCATACATCGAACTCTCGCGCCAACCTCAGGGCTTCCCGTTTTTGGGACTTCCCGGCGGCGCCGCCTTTTCGAGTAGCTTCTTTTCCACGGGAGGCCCGGTCCCATCGGGGTGGTCTCGGGAAGGGTTCCGGCCATCGCCCGGGCCAGTTCTTGCGCCCTCTGGCTCGTGTCGCCGCTCGACTTGACGCCGAAGTAGGTGCCGACTAGGCCGACTATCGTGCCGAAGAGGCCGCTCAGGAGCGCTATCACCTGCGTCGGCTCAGTGGACACCCCGCTGACGACGAGGGGGAATGCGATCAGGAACCCGACAAGCGCCGCCAATATTCCCAACGACACGACAAAGAAATTCTCGAAGGAGCGGACCTCCTTCCAGATTCGCCAGCGTTCTCGACGCAAAATAGGTGATTAGCGCGACAAGAGAAACCACAACGACGGTCGATGCCGCCAGAATTGCTATGACGGTCGCCTGGGTTATCTGTACCGTCTGCGCCAGGGCGAGCGTGAACATGGGATCAACCTCCTCTTCCGTGTGCCGGTCTCGTTGAACGCGAAGGTACGCCCAACGATCCGGTGTTTGACGGTTTTGTTATTATCCACCTTCCTGGCTTTGTATAGAATCCTGGGTACGGGCCTGCTCATAAGAGCAGGCAGTGGTTGTGCCACGGCGCTGCGAACGTTCGTGACCTCTCCAGCAACTCGAAGGGCAAGCCCCGGGCACGTAGGCTGCCGGCGACGGCGAGGCCAGCAGGGCCAGCGCCAACTACCAGCGTGTGCGACCGTGTGTCCATCAGACCCAGCCTAGCACGTCACGCACGTTCCACACCACACATATCTCGGACGGCGCTGCCGAAACTATGGAGTACAAGCAGACGGTCTATACTGTCCCGATGAGACCCATTTGCTTCATTTCCGACTATGGTCTCTTCGGCGAGCTCGTGGGGATCTGCAATGGCGTGATGCTGGGCATTGCGCCTGGGGTCTCCATAATCGACGTAACCCACAGCGTACCCGAGTTCGACGTGGTAAGGGGGGCCGAGACACTGCGGCACGCCACCGAGTACATGCCCGACGACGCAGTGTACCTTGCGGTCATAGATCCGGATGACAAGCCGGTGAGGCGGGAGCTCGCCGCCGAGACGGAGAGCGGGGCCTGCCTGGTGGGACCGGACAACGGGCTGCTCCTACCCGCTGCCGAGGCCCTTGGTGGGGTCGCGCGAACGGTACTACTCACGAACCCGGAGTACCATCTCCATCCTGTCTCCAACAGCTTCCACGGCCGGGATATCTTCTCGCCTGTGGCGGCCCATCTCGCTGCAGGCGCAGGGCTCGGCGATCTTGGGGAAGACGTGGCCCCGGCGTCGCTGTCCCCCATCGACTTCCCCGTGGCGCGCAGGGAGGACGGTTATCTTGCGGCCGAGATCATCGACATCGACAGTTTCGGGAACGCCAGGCTCTCCGCAACGCCGGAAGATCTCGACCTGAGTTACGGGTCTCACGTAGAGATCTCGGTCCGCGACGAAGTCATGGACGCGACGTACGTGCAGACGTTCGGGTCCTCCGAGAACGGGGACCTCGTGCTTCTCACTGACTCCCACTGGCGCCTGAGCCTCGCCGTGAACAAGGGAAATGCTGCAAGAGCCCTCCTGCTCTCCACGGGAGACAAGATCCGCATAGAACCGCGCCAGGAACCGGCCGTTTAGAGCACGCTTCGGGCCCAAAGGCTCTCGCTTGTCAGCGTTTCGGCACGCTGCTTTCAGCCATATCGCGTCCGTTTGGATGGAAGCGCCTTTCGGACTCGGTGGGTAAGACATGGCCTTACCGTACGCGTCATTCTCGCGCAGGCGGGAATTTACTGCTACCAGGGGTCTGCGTGGCGATTCACGCTTCGCGCCGGCCAGCGCTAGTTGGGGGCCGTATTTTCTTTGGAGCGCGAGTATTGTTGCGTAGCTGGTTCGAAGCTGACCGCAAGTTCGCGTCTTTTGAACGGGTACTTGCGAAAAACTTCTACCCGCCCGTTCTCGACCTCGATGACGTTGTAGCAGGGGCGGGTGTCCCCCCTGACCCGCAGGGTCGAGGCGGTGCCGGCGTTTACTATGAGCATGTCCTCGAGCTTCCAGGAGTAGGGCACGTGCTTGTGACCCGAGAGGACGAGGTTTACGCCCACGCCCACGAGCCTTTGCAGAACGTCCCCCGCATCGTAGACGATGTTTCGTTCGCGTCCCGTTCCCGGTAGGGGGATGAGGTGGTGGTGGACGACGAAGATCTTTAGCTTCTCACCGGCCTTAGAGAAGGTGCCCGTGATGAACTCGTAGTGCTCCCGGCCAACCTGCCCGTCGTTCAGGTCGGGCTCCGAAGAATCGACCCCGACCAGGATGACCTCGTCGAGATCCAGGACCGAGCGACGCACGCCGAAGAGACGCTCGAAGTGCAAGTAGCCGACGTTCCTGGCGTCGTGGTTGCCCGGGATAACCATGACGTGCTCGCACTCTATGCGGTCGATAAACCCGGCGGCCTCTTCGAACTCCTCCCTGTAGCCGGCGTCGGTAAGGTCGCCGGAGACCACGACCACGGCCGGGTTCATGCGATTTACCTCGATGATCGTCCTGTCGAGGAGGTCGGGGATAAACCGCGCGTTGCCGCAGTGGATGTCCGAGATCTGGCATATCGTCAGACGACCTTTTGCGTCCATTCTCCGCCCCGACTCTAGCCTCCTCTATCACCCCGGAATACTACAGGTGCTCGCCCTCTCGCGTCAGCGGTTACGCCTCCCGTAGGACTCGAACTCGGGGCCGAGGGACGCAGCATAGACCTTGCGCAACGCCCTGTTCCCGCCTCCTCTCGGAGAGAGGAAGTTGGGCTGGGCGCGGTCGAGCATGATGAAGGGAACGGGGCGAGTCTGTATCACGTCGTCGCCGTAGAGCGTGACGTCAGCAAAGATCGCGGTCGACGTTTCTTCTGACCAGGACTGGTCGAGAAGAAAGTTGCCGACGCCGTAGTAGATCGGCTTGCCTTCGTACATCTCTATGCCCTTGGGCCAGTGGGCGTGGCCACCGATCACCATGTCGGCGCCGGCGTCTATTGCGGCGTGGGCGAGGTCCACCTGTCCGGGCTCGGGGGTCGCCATGTACTCTATTCCCCAGTGCGGCAGCACGACGACGAGATCGACTTTGGGCCGCAAGCGCTTTATGTCTCTCTCCATCACGTTTCGAACGAGCGGCGCCGTGCCGGGAGCCGTCTCGGTGGCCCAGGCCCAGTCGTAGGAGGGCACGCCCATGTACGAGAGGGCCCCGATCTTCGTCCCCCCGACGTCGAAGATCATGGGCTCGCGGGCCTCCGCCAGGTCCATGCCGGCCCCAGCGTGGGCGATGCCTGCGTCGTCGAGGTGTCCCATCGTTTCGTCGAGTCCCGTGGTCCCAGCGTCGAGGATGTGGTTGTTGCCGAGGGTGACGCCGTCGATGCCGGCCTGGTCCAGCACCGGCATCAACCTGAGGTCGCCCGTGAAGGTCGTCGCGTCGGGGTGGTAGACGGAATCTCTTATAACGGGGTTCTCGAAGTTCGCGAGCGTAAGGTCTGCGCCCGAGAGGTACTCCCTGACCGCGCCCGTGTCCCCGGTGCGCTCGGCGGTGAACTGGTGGATGATCCCGGTCTCCGAGTAGGAACTCTGCTCCGGCACCCGGCTCGTGACGGCCGCGTAGCTCCCGTCGAGCGGAAAGTCTATCCCCATCCCCCTCCGGATGACCGTGTAGTACTGCCCGCGGTCGAGCACGATGTCACCGCCGACGACCATGCGTCGCAGCTTCCCGGGGGCGGGAACGGTGGCATCTTCCGGCTTCAAAGGATAGCCTCCTGCGCCGGCGGCGTCCGGGTCGAGGAGCGACTCGCCGTCTACAGACAGCGCCTTGACCCTGGGTCCCACCTCGTCCCAGGGAACGAGCCCGAGCGCCCCCGGTGTCTTGCTCACGTGGTCGACCACGGCGACCACCGAGTCGAAGTCCTCGAACTCCGAACGGTCGACCAGTTCCCCGACCTCCCCGCGTGAACCTCGCGCGACGGCGAGCTTCCGCGCCTCAGAGAGGTCTTGCATGCTTACGTCCTCCAGGGTCGAGCTAAGGTGGGCGATGGGGACGAGGGCCGCCGGCGGTTCGGGTTGTCCGCCGCCCTTCGAAGGCTCCTTGTCGTCTTCGTTGCCGGCGGTGCCGGATTGCTTGTTATGCGTGTCGCTGGACCCGTTTCCTCCGCCGGACTGTCCTTCCGACTTTTCGGAGGAGCAGGCGAGGAGTAACGGAGCCAGGCAGAGTAGTAAGGCGATCGTCACCAGAACTGCCCGTACGCGTGGTGTCATGCCCCTCTTCACAGGTTCGCCGACGCCGATATGCGAGGCTTCGAGTCGGGAGGTGGTTGGATCGGGCGCCGTCCCCATGAGAGCAGGCTTTCGAGGCGGGTCAGCCTCTGGCGGGCCGGCTTGGGCTGCTCCCAAAGTTCCACGCGGAGGTCTTCACCTTCTGCGAAGACGCGCACGTGAGTCAGGACGAACTTCGAAACGAAGACCGGCGGGCCTTTCAGGTGCGGCGAGACGGGCTGCAACTGGCGCAAAAAACATCCCGAGTTGACCAGGACGCTGCGCCTTCCGTTCGGCCTCTTTAGCTCGGAGAGCGAGGGCAGGTGCGTGTGGCCTGAGACGAAGACGTCTATTGTCGTGGGATCGAGTGAAGGGTTCATCGGTGGCCTCCGGTTTCCCGTCAGGATCTCTTTTACCTTGTTCACGGAGTCCTCGGCCGGGGAGTAGTAGGGGTGGCTCGCTTGCGGGCTCACCTTTCTCAGGGTATGGCGCAAAGCGCGCCTGAGAACCACGAAAAAGATCGCGAACAGGGCCAGGATCACAAGGGCGTAGAAGCTCATATCGACGAATATCACGTGGAACTCCGGCAGCTCCCGGTAGCCCCCGAACAGGCGCAACCCGAGGCCCTGTTGCAGCGCGATAAAGTAGATCGCCAGCCTGTAGAGCATGTAGATCACGATCAGGGGGATCAGGAGAAACTTGATCACCTTCCCGACAAAGTTGTAGAAGTAGCGGCTCGCAACCCAACCCGGTATCGCCATCAGCGGGTAGATCATCTTTATCTCCGCGAGGTCGAGGCCAGGGGAGATCTCCCCGTAGGGCGCGATGCGCCTGGTGAAATCCATGACGACGTGGTGACCTAGCGGCGTGTCCAGGCCGTCGCGGTAGTCCTCGACCGTGTTGGCTTCGTCCAACTGGTTTCCGTGCTCGCAGTAGATCACACGCCGCTTACTACCGGCTTCTACGGAAGCGAGGTAGTAGTAGGCGAACTCGTCCACCAACCCCAGACGCCGCAGGGTCTCCTGAATCCCGGGGTTCCACCAACCTTCGGCGTCGTGGTTGCCGGGGATGTAGACGACCCGTTTTCCTTCCCTCGCCTTAAACCGTTTAAGGGCGGCGAACATGCCCTTGTACTCAGGGCGCAAAACCGTGAGCGAAGCGCGGTCCTCGCCCTCGGGCACCCGGCCGATCTGGAGGAAGTCAAAGAAGTCACCGGCCAGGATCAACTCCACCTGCCCCTCTCGCGAGGCCAGCTCATCGAAGAGCTCCTCCAGTTCTGCGGGCGACTCGAACCCATCGCAGCCCGGGTCCCCCCCGATGTGGGAGTCCGAGACGAATACGACAAGCGCGTTTTCGGCCA
>Ga0126313_10000510_pt1 | contig 18545 bp, 21 predicted proteins | sample Plot105A_FD_89954 | JGI IMG/M metagenome (GOLD analysis project Ga0126313, IMG submission 89954) | Serpentine soil microbial communities from UC McLaughlin Reserve, CA, USA - Plot105A | ecosystem: Environmental > Terrestrial > Soil > Grasslands | place: USA: UC McLaughlin Reserve, Lake County...
GGCCGCGAGCGGCTGTGGGTCGTCTACCTGGTCATGGCGGTGGAGTCCGTGCTCACCCAGCTCAACGACCCGGCCAGGAACGCGCTGCTGCCGACGCTGGTCGGGGAGGGGGAGCTGGTCGGCGCCAACGGGCTGATCGGGCTCAACGGCAACCTGGCGCGCCTGGTCGGCAGCCCGCTGGGCGGCGTCCTGGTGGAGGTGGCCGGCCTCCCGGGGCTGGTGCTCGGCGACGCGTTCTCGTTCCTGGCCGGCGCCGTCCTGCTCGCCCTGGTCCGGACCCCTGCCGGCGCCCGGGCGGGGGAGGCGGCGGCCGGCGGTGCGCCGGCGGGCGCCGGGAGCGCCTCGGCGGCGGCCGGGGACGGGTTCGTGCGCGAGTGGCTCGACGGGCTGGCGGTGACGCTCCGCTCCCGGCGGCTGCGCTGGGCCCTGCTGGTGAGTGCGCTGGCCGCGGTCGCCCAGGGCATCTTCACGGTGCTGTTCGTGCTGTTCGTCACCCGGGTCCTGCGGGGCGACGGCGCCGAGGTCGGCCTGCTCCGCGGCGTCCAGGCGGTCGGCGGCATCCTCGGCGGGCTGCTGGTGGTCGGGCTCTCCAGCCGCCTGGCGCCGGGGCGCCTGCTGGGGGCCAGCCTGCTGGTCTTCGGCGGGATCTCGCTGGCGCTCTGGAACGGGCCCCGCCTCACCACCGCGACCCCGTTGTACGCCGGCCTGTTCGTCGCCGCCGGGGTGCCCGCGGTCGCCATGCTGACCGGCCTGACCGCGCTGGTCCAGACCGACACGCCCGAGGGCTACCTGGGCCGCGTGTTCGCCACCTTCCTCGGCACCTACAACGGCCTGCAGGCGCTCGGCATGCTCCTGGCCGGGCTGCTCGGCGACGCCCTCGGGGTGGTCGCGGTCCTCAACGGCCAGGCGACCGTCTACCTGCTCGCCGGGGTGGTCGGCCTGCTGGCGCTCGGCCGCCGCCGGCGTGGAGCGGCCCGCGGCGCGCCGGCCACCGTGGGCGCCACCGCCGGCGGGGAGGGGTGACGGGCCAGGGCGCGCGGAACACCACCTCGCGACCAGGTCGCCGTCCGGCCGCGTCGCGGGGCCGCCGTCAGGCGCGCACCTCGAAGGCGGTGTGCATGCCGTTGGCGTAGTGGTTCTCCTTGGTGCCGTCCGCCTCGGTCTCCAGGAGGTTGCAGAACAGCGCGTACCGGCCGGCGGCCAGCTTGAAGGTGCCCTGGCAGGTCTGCTTGGCGGGGAACGCCTCGATCTCGCCGACGAGGGCACCCTCCGGCAGCTTCGCCTCGTCCACGATGCCGTCGGCGGACAGCGGCAGCGTGGCCGGGTCGTCGGCGCGCACGACCACCAGCTCGTGGGCGTCGGCGCCGGTGTTGGCGGCCTCAAAGGTGATCGTGCCGGCCTGGACGCTGGGCGGCTTGGGGGTCACCGACCACTCGGAGAGCCCGACGGCGACCTTGGCGTCGGCCGAGGCGGCGTCGCCGACCGGCCTGCAGGCCGCCGCCGCCGAGCCGGAGCCGGGGCCGCTGCCCGAGCCGGAGCCCGAGGCCGATCCCGCCCCGCTGCCGTCCGCCGTGCGGACCCCGGCGCCGTCGTCCGACCCGCAGCCGGCCACGAGCAGCACCAGCAGCAGCGCCGCGCCCGCCCCCACCATGCGGCGGGCCGCCCGGTTCCGCATCGCCACGTCCTCCTGTTTTAGGGTTGCCTAATTCTGCTGCGGGCGAAGCCTACGGACGGAGCAGGGCGTTGTCCAGTCGCCCCCGGCGGCGCGCCGGCGGCGGCCGTCCCGGCGCGGCGCCAGGCCGCGGCCGCCCAGGTGGCCACCACGACCAGCCAGGCCGCGTGCAGGACCCAGGTGGTGCGGGTCACCGACAGGTAGTCGGGCAGGACCAGCCGCCAGATCCGGTAGGCCGGGTCGCCGGTCCGGAAGAAGTCGACCGCCCAGGTGATCCGGCCGGCCAGCCCGTCCGCCAGCAGCCACGCGTAGGCGGCCACCCCCACCATCCCGGCCACCGCCACGGCCGCCGCCCGCCCCGGGCGGCTGGTGCCGCCGGTGGGATGGCCGGCGTCACCGGTGGCGCGGCCGGCGTCACCGGTGGCGCGGGCGGCCTGCCCGGCCCACCACGCGACCGCGAGGGCGGCCAGGGGGAGTACGACCACCACCTGGCGGCCCGGGAACCACCAGCCGTGCATCGTCAGCGCCACGAAGGTCGCCACCAGCCAGCCGGCGGCCAGCGGCGCCGTCACGGCGGCCCAGCACGGCGGCCGGCGCCTGGCCAGGGTCGCCAGCGCCGGCACGGCCAGCAGCCAGGCCGGCTGCCAGGCGGCCAGGCCGAAGGCGCGGTCGGTCACCAGGCCGAGCAGCCGCCGGCTGCGGCCCAGGTAGTCGGGGTCGGTCCCGACGGCCGACAGCTCGCCGCCGACGAAGTGGTCGCCGGCCGCGTACGGCGTCCAGCCGCCGTACCACCAGCGGTGCAGCAGCAGGAAGGCGACGCCGGCGGCCACCAGGCCCGCCGCCAGCGCCAACGCCCGCCGGCGCGCGCCGGCGGCGAGCAGCCGCCAGACGGCGAGCAGGCCGAGGACCGCCGCCACCGGCACGTACTTGACCGCCAGCCACGGCAGCGCGACCACCGCGACCCCCACGGCGGCGACCGCCCCCCACTCCGGCGCCCGGCGGGGGCTGGCCGCGTCCCCGGGTTCGGGCCGGCCGGCCGGGACCACCGCGACCCCGGTCGTGCCCGCCGGGCTCGGCGCGTCGGTCAGGGCCGCGACGGCGGTCAGCACGGCGACCGCGGCAGGGAGCTCCGGGTAGAGCTGGCTGCCGAAGACGGCCAGCGGCGGCGAGAGGGCGAACACGGCGACCACCAGCGCCGCGGTGCCGACCGGGACGCCGAGGCGGCGCACGGCGGTCCACAGCAGCAGCCCGGCGAGCAGCCCGGCGAGCGCGGCCATGGCCAGCTTGGCGCCGACCCAGCCGCCGAGGGCGACCGGCAGCGCCAGCAGCAGCGGCAGCAGCGGGTCGTGGGGGCTCAGCCGGCGCCCGGAGGGCAGCGGCCTGGCCTGCTCGGGGAGGGGTGCGGCGTGGAACGCCCGCCAGCGGCCGGCCGCCAGCTCGTCGGCGACGTCCAGGTCGCGGTCCTCCGCCAGGCTGACGGCGGTGAGCAGGTACTGGGGCTCGTCGGCGGTGGTCTGGGCACCGTGGGCCGCCCGCACCGGGATGCCGGCGGCCGCGCCGGCGAAGGCCAGCAGCCCGACCGCCGCCACGGCCAGCCGCAGCCGCGGACCCCTACCCGGGCGCATCGCCGCGGCGCACCACCAGCAGCCAGGTCGGCACCCCCGACGGCGGCAGCGTCGCCGGCGGCTCCTTCATGGCCGACCGCAGCAGCAGGCCGCCGCCGGCCAGCAGCCCGGGCAGGGCGAGCGCGGCGGTCCTGCGGGTCATGCGGCCTCCGTGAGTGGCGCGACGACGCCAGCCTGTGTTTAGGTTCGCCTAAATCCTAGCCCGCGGGCGCCTCCGCGGGCCAGTCAGCAACGGAGCCCGAGCGTGCCCTTCCGCCTGCCAGCGCCGCCGGCCCCGCCGGCCCCCGGCCCGGCCGCCGGGCCCGGGCCGGTGGTGCTGTTCCTGCCGGCCCACGACGAGGAGGCGACCGTGGCGGCGGTGGTCGGCCGGGTGCCGGAGCGGGTGCTCGGCCGCGCGGTGGAGTGCCTGGTGGTCGACGACGGCTCGAGCGACCGCACCGCCGCGCTGGCCGCCGAGGCCGGCGCGGCGGTGCTCGCCACCGCCGCCAACCGGGGGCTCGGCGCGGCGGTGCGCGCGGGGCTGGCGTGGGCGGTGCGGCGCGGTGCCGCCGCGGTCGCCTTCTGCGACGCCGACGGCGAGTACGACCCGCGGGAGCTGGAGCGGCTGGTGGCGCCCGTCCTGCAGGGGCGGGCCGACTACGTGGTCGGCTCCCGGTTCGCCGGGCGGATCTACCGCATGCTGCCGCACCGGCGGGTCGGCAACCGGCTGCTGACGCGGCTGCTCGGCTGGGTGGCCCGCGCGCCGATCGGGGACGGCCAGAGCGGCTTCCGGGCGCTGTCGCGGGCGGCCGCCGCCGACGCCGAGGTGGTCCACGACTACAACTACGCCCAGGTGCTCACCCTGGACCTGCTGGCCAAGGGCTACCGCTACCTGGAGGTGCCCATCGGCTACCGCTTCCGCACCGTCGGCCGCTCGTTCGTCCGTCCCCTCACCTACGTGCGCAGGGTGACCCCGGCGGTGTGGCGGGAGCTGAACCCGCCGGCCGGGGCCGACCCGGCCGGCGGGCTGGTGCCGGCCCGCCGCGCCGACGGCCTGGGCCGTCCCCTGGTCCGGGCCCTGCTCGAGGAGGCCGGCACGTCCCGGACGCCGTGACGGCCGTCGCGGGGACCCGGGCGCCTCGGCGTCGCGCGCCCGACCCTGACCGCCGCGGGCGGCGGTCGCCTCCGGCTCAGTCCTCGACCACGTGGGTGGCGAAGCGGCGGCGGGCGGCGGCCCAGGCGGGGTGGTCGAAGCCGCCGTCGGGGGCCAGCGCGTCGGCGGCCGCCCAGGCCATCGCCAGGGCGTGGTGGGTGTTGTCGTGGGCGAACAGGCCCAGCCGGCCGAAGCTGAGCAGGGCCGGCTGCGCCGCCGTCCAGGCGTCCAGCGCGTCGAAGGCCTGGGCGTAGCCGACCCGGTAGACCGGGTACACCGCCGGCAGCCGGCGGACCGCCACCGCGCGCACGGCCGGCGCCGGCAGCCCGCGGTCGCGCAGGGTCGCCCGCACCAGCTCGGCCAGCGCGCCGTCGTCGGCCCGCCACAGCCCGCCGTCCCGCCGGCAGGGCAGCTCGGCGCAGAGCACCGTCCGCCCCGGCGGGTCGTCGCCGTCGCGGTAGTTCGTCGGCTCCGAGACCCGCGTCACCGGGGTGGCGGAGTCCGGCAGGTAGTGGGCGTCGTAGGGGCTGTAGCGGTCGCCGTCCAGCACCAGGTAGACCAGCAGCATCGCGCGGAAGTCCAGGCGCCTGGCGGCGGCCAGCAGCTCGGCCGGCGGCGCCGGCTCGGCGATGCGGCCCAGCGCCGGCAGGGGGATGGTCGACCAGACCCGCCTGGCGGTGACCGTCCCGCCGCCGGCCAGGGTCACCGTCGCCCCGTCGCCGCCCAGCGAGACCCGCTCGGCGGCGGCCCCGAAGCGCAGCTCGGCGCCGGCGGCCGCGGCGGCCTCGGCGAGCCGCTCGCTGATCGTCCCGAAGCCCCGCCGTGGGTACCAGAAGCACGACCCGCCCGTCCCCACGCCGCGGGCGAGGCGGGCGAGCAGCCTCGCCGGCGAGGCGGCCGTGACCCGCCGGCGGGCCTGCTCGCCGGCCAGCTCGGCGGGGTCCAGGCCCCACAGCTTGCGGGCGTAGGGGAAGTAGAACCGCTCGCACATCGTCGGCCCGAGGCCGGCCCGCAGCACCTCGGCGAAGGTGTCGGCCCGCGGCCGCCTGGCCCAGCCGGTGGCGGCCTCGCGGGCCGCGGCGACGGCGAACGACGGCGGCAGCCGCCGCGCCAGGTCGGCGGGCCGCAGCGGGAAGCGGATCCAGCGGCCCTCCAGGAAGATGCGCCCGTTGCGGGGCCGCCGCTGGAGCTCCTCACCGAGCAGGCCGCGCAGGTCGGCGAGGACGCGCGGCTCGACCGCCGGGTGCAGCCGGTGGCTGCCGTGGTCGACCCGGACGCCCTCCAGCTCGAAGCTGCCGGCCAGGCCGCCCGGCCCCTGCCCGCGCTCGACCACCACCACGCGGTGCCCGGCCCTGGCCGCCCGGAAGGCGGCGCCGACCCCGGCCGGGCCCCCGCCGAGGATGACCAGGTCAGCAGCCAGAGAGCCGGTCAAGCATCCCGTTCCGAGGAGCTCGCATGCCGAAACGCTACCGCACCCTCCGGAGCCGGGTCGAGGCGGCGGACCAACCTTGACAAATAAATGTCAAGGTTTGTAGCGTGCCGGCATGCCCACCGACCCGCGGCGCCTCGCCGACCGCCACGGCATCCGGCCCGGCCTCCAGGAGCGGGTGGGCCAGGCCGCCAGGCGGCTCGGCACCAGCGCGCGGATGCTCCGCTACGCCGAGGCCCTCCGCCTGGTCGCCCCGCCGCGCACCAGCGCCGGCTATCGGCTCTACGGCGAGCGCGACCTGCTGGCGGCCGCCCTCGCCGGCGAGCTGCAGGCCCGCCACGGCGTCACCCCCGCCGCGCTGGCCTTCGGCCTGCGGGCGCTGTCCGATCCCGAGCTGGCCGGCGAGCTGCGCCTGCTGGGCCGGCTCGCCGGCCTCGGGGTGCCGGCCCCCCTCGGCGCCCTGGACTTCGAGACCGGCAAGGCACGGCGGCTGCTGCGCCTTGCCGGCTGACCACGAGGTGATCCCGATCGACACCATGCTGAAGGACCCCGCCCTGGCGCCGGAGGGGCGCCGCAAGGTCGACTTCGCCGCCGACCGCATGCCGGTGCTGCGCGCGGTCGCCGAGGAGTTGGCCGGGACCCGGCCGCTCGACGGCGTGCGCATCGCCGCCTGCCTGCACGTCACCACCGAGACCGCCAACCTCTGCCGGGCGCTGGCGGCCGGCGGGGCCGGGCTGGCCCTGTGCGCCTCCAACCCGCTGTCGACCAAGGACGACGTCGCCGCCGCCATCCACGACGAGCTGGGCGCGGCGGTGTTCGCCGTCCACGGCGCCGACCGGGCGACCTTCCGGCGGCAGCTGGACGCGGTCCTCGACACCCGGCCGACCCTGGTGGTCGACGACGGCGCCGACCTGACCGCCCGCCTGCACGCCGGCCGGCGCGACCTGCTGGGCCGGGTCCTCGGCGCCACGGAGGTGACCAGCACCGGGGTGCTGCGGGCCCGCAACCTCGCCCGCGAGGGCAGGCTCGCCTACCCGCTGCTGGCCGTCAACGACGCCGCCACCAAGCACCTGTTCGACAACCGCTACGGCACCGGCCAGTCGACCATCGACGGCATCCTGCGGGCCACCAACGTGCTGCTGGCCGGCAAGGTGCTGGTGGTGGTCGGCTACGGCTGGTGCGGCCACGGGGTGGCGGCCCGCGCCCGCGGCATGGGCGCCCGGGTGGTCGTCTGCGAGGTCGACCCGGTCAAGGCGCTGGAGGCGGTGATGGACGGCCACCAGGTGCTGCCGGTCGCCGAGGCCGCCGGGGTCGGCGACGTGTTCGTCACCGTGACCGGCAACCGCGACGCGATCACCGTCGACCACCTGAAGGCGATGAAGCCCGGCGCGATCGTCGGCAACGCCGGCCACTTCGACGTGGAGGTCGACGTCGCCGGCCTGCGCCGCGCGGCCACCTCGGCCACCGAGGTGCGGCCGAACGCGGTCGCCTACGCCCTGCCGGGCGGCGGCCGCGTCGTCGTGCTCGCCGAGGGCCGGCTGGTCGGCCAGAGCTGCGCCGAGGCCAGCCCGGCCGAGGTGATGGACCTGACCTTCGCCACCCAGGCGCTGGCCGTCGCGCACCTGGTGGCCGCCGGCGGCGCCCTCGGACCGGGCGTCCACGCGGTCCCCGCCGAGATCGAGCAGCGGGTCGCCCGCCACAAGCTGGCCGCCCTCGGGGTCCGCTGCGACGACCTCACCGCCGAGCAGGAGGGCTACCTGCGGGACTGGCGCCTCGGCAGCTAGTCCGCCTCGCCGCCCGAGCCGCCGCGGCCAGGGGCGGCTGGCGGTAGGCTTCCCGCCCATGAGCCCGCTCGCCGCCGCCACCCTGGCCGGACTGCTCGGCCTGGCCGCCGGCGCGTTCGCCGACGCGGTCATCCACGCCTACCGGGCGCCGACCCCGCCGCGCCACTCCGTGGAGCTGGCCATGGGGCTGCTGTGGTTCGTGGTCGCGCTGCGGCTGACCGGCCAGGGGCTCGGCTGGGCGGTCCCCGCCTACCTGGCCCTCGCCTTCGTCTGCCTGGTGCTGGCGGTGATCGACGCCGCCACCCGCCTGCTGCCCAACCGCATCACCTACCCGGCCTTTCCGGTCGTGGCCGGGCTGCTGACGGTCGCCAGCCTCGGCCTCGGCGACCTCGGCCGGCTCGGTCGCGGCCTGCTCGCCGCCGTCGCCGTCGGCGGGTTCTTCCTGGTGCTGGCGCTGGTCTCGCCGCGCGGCATGGGGCTGGGCGACGTGAAGCTGGCGCCGACGCTCGGCCTGGCGCTCGGCTGGCTGTCGTGGGGGACGGTGGCCGTGGGGGTGTTCGCCGCCTTCCTGCTCGGCGGCCTGGCGGGGCTGGCGGGCATGGTCGCGCTCGGCCTGTCGCGCAAGTCGCTGCTGCCGTTCGGTCCCTGGCTGGTCGCCGGCGCGCTGCTCGCCGTGCTGGCCGGCGGCGAGGTCGCCGGCTGGTACGGCCGCGCGCTGCTCGGCGCCTGAGGACACGGCCGGTCGGATAGCATCCGCTTGATGCTGCGCTACCTGACCGCCGGGGAGTCGCACGGGCGGGCGCTGGTCGCCGTGCTCGAGGGCCTGCCGTCCGGCGTGCCGCTGACCAGCGCCGACCTGGCCCGCGACCTGGCAAGGCGCCGCCTGGGCTACGGCCGCGGCAAGCGCATGCGCTTCGAGGAGGACCGCCTGGAGGTCCTCGGCGGCCTGCGGCACGGGCTGACCCTCGGCTCGCCCCTGGCGGTCCGGATCGACAACAGCGAGTGGCCCAAGTGGACCGAGGTCATGGCCCCCGACCCGGTCGACGACCCGGAGGCCGCCCGCGGCGGCCGCGGGGCGCCGCTGACCCGTCCCCGGCCGGGCCACGCCGACCTGACCGGCATGCAGAAGTACGGCTTCGACGAGGCCCGGCCGGTGCTGGAGCGGGCCAGCGCCAGGGAGACGGCCGCCAGGGTGGCGGCCGGCGCGGCCGCCCGCGCCCTGCTCGGCCAGGTCGGGGTGGCGGTGCTCAGCCACGTGGTCCGCCTCGGCCCGGTGGCCACCCGCTCCCGGGCCGTGCCGACCCCCGCCGACCTCGACGAGATCGACGCCTCGCCGGTCCGCTGCCTCGACGGCGAGGCGGAGGGCCGGATGGTGGCGGCGGTGGACGCCGCCAAGGCGGCCGGCGACACCCTCGGCGGCGTGTTCGAGGTGGTCGCCCACGGCCTGCCGCCCGGCCTCGGCTCCTACGTGCACTGGGACCGCAAGCTGGATGCCCGCCTGGCCGGGGCGCTGATGAGCGTCCAGGCGATCAAGGGGGTCGAGGTGGGCGACGGGTTCGCGGGCGCCGCCCGGCCGGGCTCGCGCGCCCACGACGCCATCGTCCCAGGGGGAGGCCGCCCGCGGCGGCGCACCGGCCGCGCCGGCGGGATCGAGGGGGGCATGTCCACCGGCGAGGTGCTGCGGGTGCGGGCGGCGATGAAGCCGCTGTCCACCCTGGTCCGGGCGCTCGACACCGTCGACGTCGCCACCGGCGCCAGGGCCAGGGCGGTGGTGCAGCGGTCGGACGTGACGGCGGTGCCCGCCGCCGCGGTGGTCGGCGAGGCGGTGGTCGCGCTGGTGCTGGCCGACGCCCTGCTGGAGAAGACCGGCGGCGACTCGCTCGCCGAGGTCCGCCGCAACCTCGAGGCCTACCTGGCCGCCCTCGGCCCGCCCGGCGGCGGGTAGGCCGCCCAGCTGGCTGGGAGCTGTTAGGCTTCAGCCCGTGCGCCAGATCCTCCCAACCATCGTGGTCATCGGCTTCATGGGAGCCGGCAAGACGTCGGTCGGCCGGCTGGTGGCGCGGGCGCTCGGGCGCGAGTTCGTCGACACCGACCAGATGATCGAGCGGGCCACCCGCATGACCATCGGGGAGCTGTTCCAGCGCGAGGGCGAGCTGAGCTTCCGGCGCCGCGAGATCGCCGCCATCGACCGGGCCATCGCCGTCCCCGGCCGGGTGATCGCCGTCGGCGGCGGCGCGGTGCTGTCGGCCGAGAACCGCACCGCCCTGAAGCAGGCCGGCCTGCTGGTCTACCTGCGGGCGACGCCGGAGACGCTGACCGGCCGGCTGACCGGCGTCACCGACCGGCCGCTGCTCAACACCGGCGACCGGGTCGGCCGCATCCGCGACCTGCTGGTCGCCCGCGGCCCGATCTATGAGACCGCCGGGGACGTCGCCATCGACACCGACCGGCTCAACCTGGAGCAGACGGCGGTGGAGGTGCTGGAGTGGTACCGGCGCCGGGTCGGCGCGATGGCCGGCCGTTGACGTCCGGCGCCGCCACCCACGCCACCGGGGTCAGCGTGGTCGTGCCCACCGCCGGCGGGGGCTACCCGGTGGTGATCGGCCGCGGGCTGCTCGGCCGGCTCGACGAGCTGCTGCCACCGCTGCCCGGCGCGCAGGCGGCCGCGGTCGTCCACGCCGCGCCCGTCGCCCATCTCGCCGACCGCGTGGGGCAGGCGCTCGGCCGCCTCGGCCTGGCCGTCCACCGGCTCGAGGTCCCGGCCGGCGAGGCCGCCAAGCGGCTGGAGGTGGTGGACGGCCTCTACGGGCGGCTGGCCCGGGTGCCCACCCACCGGGCCGACCCGGTGGTGGCGGTCGGCGGCGGCGCGACCACCGACGTGGCCGGCTTCGCCGCCGCCACCTGGCTGCGCGGCGTCCCGCTGGTCAACGTCCCCACCACGCTGCTGGGCATGGTCGACGCCTCCCTGGGCGGCAAGACCGCCATCGACCTGCCCGCCGGCAAGAACCTGGTGGGCGCCTTCCACCAGCCGGTCGCCGTGGTCGCCGACCTGGACGCCCTGGCCGGCCTGCCGGCGGCGGAGGTCCGCTCCGGCCTGGCCGAGGTCGCCAAGGCGGGCCTGGTGGGCGACCCCGGCCTGGCCGCCGCCCTGGCCGGCACCGCCCCGCGGGCCGCGGGCGGCGACCCCGACGCGCTCGCCCCCCTGGTGGAGGCCGCGGTGCGGGTCAAGGCCGCGGTGGTCGGCGGCGACGAGCGCGAGACCGCGACCCAGGGCCACGCCGCGGGCGCGGGCGGCCCCGCCGGGCGGCTCATCCTGAACTACGGGCACACCCTCGGGCACGCGCTGGAGCGGCTGGCGGGCTACCGCGGCCTGCGCCACGGCGAGGCGGTGGCGCTCGGGATGGTGTTCGCGGCCCGGGTGGCCGAGGCGACGGGGCTGGCCCCGGCCGGGCTGGCCGCCGGGCACGTCGAGCTGCTGCGCTCGGTCGGGCTGCCGGTGGGCGGGGTCGACCTGGACCCGGACGCGGTGCTGGCGGCCATGGCGACCGACAAGAAGCACCACCGCGGGCTGCGCCTGGTGCTGCTGCGCGACGTCGGCCGGCCCGAGGTCGTCCCCGCCCCCGACCGTGCGCTGCTGGTGGCCGCGATCCACTCGCTGGCCGAGGACCCGGCATGAGCCGCACCTTCGCCGCGGCGGGGGATGGGCCGCTGGTGCTGGTGCTGCACGGGCCCAACCTCGGCGCCCTCGGCCGCCGCGACCCCGGCCTGTACGGCACCCTGGACCTGGACCAGATCATGCGGCGGCTGGCCGAGCTCGCCGGCGAGCTGGGCCTGCGGCTCGAGGGCCTGCAGTCTGACCGCGAGGGCGAGCTGGTGGAGGCGCTGCTGGCCGCCGCCGGCCGCGGGGTGGCCGCCGCGGTCCTCAACCCGGGCGCGCTGGCCCACACCTCCTACGCGGTCCGCGACGCCGTCGAGGCGGCCGGCGTCCCGGTCGTGGAGGTGCACCTGTCCAACGTCCACGCCCGCGAGCGCTGGCGCCACCACCTGGCGATCGCCCCCGCCGCCGCCGGGGTGGTCGCCGGGTTCGGCCCGGCCAGCTACGACCTCGGCCTGCGCGCCGCCGCTGACCTGCTGGGTCGTCGCCCTTGAGCAGCCTTGGCACCATGGAGACAGGGCCACGCCACCTCGGGGGAAAGGAGCGCGCGTGCCCGCCCATGCCTTCACCGAAGCCAGGCGTCACGCGTTGCGCAGCCTGCTCGCCCACGCCGACCTGTCGGCCCTGCTGGTCACCAAGCCCGTCAACGTCCGCTACCTGACGGGCTTCTCCGGCACCTACGGGGCGCTGCTGCTGCTCCACGACCGCACGATGTTCTTCACCGACCGCCGCTACGAGCAGCAGGCCGCCGCCGAGGTGCCGGGCGCCGAGGTGGTGCTCGCCCCCGGCGACCTGGTCGGCGCCGTCGCCGGCGTGCTGCGGGCGGCCGGGGACGGGCTGGGCTTCGAGCCCGCGGGCCTCACCTGGGGCGACGGTCAGCGGCTGCGCGCGGCGGTGCCGGGCCGCGCCATCGTCCCGGCGCCGCCGCTGGTGGAGGAGCTCCGCGAGGTCAAGGACGAGCGCGAGCTGGGCGCCATGCGGGAGGCCGCCCGCCTCGGCTGCGAGGCGTTCGGCGGGCTGCTGGACGGCCTGCGGCCCGGCGTCACCGAGCGCGAGGTCGCGGTCGACCTCGAGCTGGCCATGCGCCGGCTCGGCGGCGACGGCCTGGCCTTCGACACCATCGTGGCCTTCGGCGAGCAGGCGGCCGAGCCGCACCACCACCCGGGCGACCGGCGGCTGGCGCCGGGCGACCTCGTCAAGCTGGACTTCGGCGCCCGCGTTGACGGCTACTGCTCCGACATGACCCGCACGATGGTCCTCGGACGGGCCTCCGAGCGCCAGCGTGAGGTCTACGAGGTGGTCCGCCGCGCCCAGGCGGCCGGCCTCGACCAGCTGCGGGCCGGGGTGCCGGCCGCCGAGGTCGACCGCGCCTGCCGTGAGGCCATCGCCGAGGCCGGCCTCGGCGATGCGTTCGGCCACCCGGCCGGGCACGGGGTCGGGCTGGAGATCCACGAGGCGCCCAGGATCCGGGAGGGCGCCGCCGGGCGGCTCGCCGCCGGGACGGCGGTGACGGTGGAGCCCGGCGTGTACCTGCCCGGCTTCGGCGGGGTGCGGATCGAGGACCTGGCGGTCGTGCGCCGGGACGGCCACGAGGTGCTCACCACCGCCCCCAAGGAGCTGCTGGAGCTCTGAGCCGCGGCGCGCGCCGGGCGCCGCTCGGCGCGGTGGTAGGGTTGCGCCATGCCGACCACCAACGACCTCAAGAACGGGATGACCCTGAACCTCGACGGCACGCTCATGAACGTCGTCGGGTTCCAGCACGTCAAGCCCGGCAAGGGCGGCGCCTTCGTGCGCACCAAGCTCAAGAACGTCCGCACCGGCCGGGTGCTGGACCGGACCTTCCGCGCCGCCGAGCCGGTCGAGGTCGCCATCCTCGAGAAGCGGGAGATGCAGTACCTCTTCCGCGACGAGACCGGGTTCCACTTCATGGACACCCAGACCTACGAGCAGTCGGTGGTCGACGCGGACGCGGTCGGCTCGGTGGCCGCGTGGCTGACCGACGGCGCCACCCCCTACGTGACCTTCTACGGGGACACCGCGATCGGGGTCGAGCTGCCGGCGGCGGTCGAGGTCGCGGTGACCCAGACAGAGCCGGGCGTCAAGGGCGACCGGGTCTCGGGGGCGACCAAGCCGGCCACCGTGGAGACCGGCGCGGTGGTGCAGGTGCCGCTGTTCGTGGAGACCGGCGACCGCATCAAGGTCGACACCCGCTCCGGCGCGTACCTGACCCGGGTGCAGTGAGCGCCGGCGGGCCGGGCGCCGCGCCGCCTGGCACGCGCGCGGCCGCCCGCCGCCGCGCCCTGGACATCCTCTACGAGGCCGACCTGCTGGAGCGGCCGATCGCCGAGGTGCTGGCCCGCCACCGCGACGACCCCGACGCCGGCGCTCCCGACCCCTACACCGTCGAGCTGGTCGGCGGGGTCGAGCGGCTGCTGCCGGAGCTGGACGCCCGCATCCGGGCCGCCGCCGAGCACTGGACGGTGGAGCGCATGCCCCTGGTGGACCGCAACCTGCTGCGCCTGGCCACCTTCGAGCTGGTCGCCCGGCCGGAGGTGCCCACCCCGGTGGTGCTCGACCAGGCGATCGAGCTGGCCAAGCTGCTGTCGACCGCCGACTCCGGCAGGTTCGTCAACGGCGTGCTCGGCCAGGTCGCCCGCGAGGCCCGCGGCGACCCCGGCGGGCCGGGCGACCCGGGTGGCCCCGACCCGACCGAGCGGCCCGGGAGGTAGCGGCATGGCCGCCGCCACGCCCACCGACGGCGAGCGCGTCACCCTGGAGCGCGACGGCCACGTCCTGCTGATCGGCGTCAACCGGCCCGAGAAGCGCAACGCCTTCGACCTTGCCGTCCTCCGGCAGCTGGCGGCGGCCTACGAGCGGCTCGCCGACGACGACGAGCTCCGCGTCGGCGTGCTGCACGCCCACGGCGAGCACTTCTCCGCCGGGCTGGACCTCGCCGAGGTCGGGCCCGTGGTGGCCGAGCGCGGCCCGGCCTCGCTCACGGGCGGCGGGCGCTTCGACCCGTTCGGGGTCTGGGGCGAGCCCGTGCCCAAGCCGGTGGTGATGGCCGTGCAGGGCATCGCGCTCACCCTGTCGATCGAGCTGGCGCTGGCCTGCGACATCGTGGTGGCCGCCGCCGACGTGCGCTTCCGCCAGCTGGAGATCGCCAGGGGCATCATGCCGTTCGGCGGCGCGACCTTCCGCGCCCCGGCGCGGCTCGGGTGGGGGAACGCCATGCGGTTCCTGCTGACGGCCGAGGAGTTCGGCGCCGAGGAGGCCCGCCGCATCGGGCTGGTGCAGGAGGTCGTGGCCGTGGGGCGGCAGAAGGACCGGGCGGTGGAGCTCGCCCGGCTGGTGGCCGCCCAGGCGCCGCTCGGGGTGCAGGGAACCCTGGCCAACGCCGGGGCGGCACGGAAGGCCGCCGAGCGCGCCGCGGTCGAGCACCTGCGGGAGCTGCTGCCCGCCATCCTCGGCAGCCAGGACGCGGCGGAGGGGGTCCGCAGCTTCGTCGAGCGCCGCGGCGCCCGCTTCACCGGCCGCTGAGCCTCGGCCGCGCCCGCGCGGCCCCGCCCGGTGCTTGCCGGCCACGGCGTCCAGGAACAGTATTCGCGCATGGCTGCCCGCTCCCCACGGCACCTCGCCGTACGCCCCAAGCGGAACGGCGTGTCGCTGCGGGTCGTCTTCCTGGCCGCGCTGCTGGCGCTGGCGCTGCTGACGGCGGTCATCGCCCTGGCCATAGGGGAGGCCGACGACGCCGGACGGCGGGCGGCGACCCCCGCCACCAGCGCGCCACGGGCAACCGCCACCCCCACCACGGCCGCCGCGACCACCGCGCCGGCGGCCCCCACGACCCGGCCGACCCCTGGGAACCTGCTGCGGGGCGCCGACTTCGAGCGCGACCTGGCCGGCTGGACGCCGCTGGGCGGCGCCAGGCTGGAGCGGGTCGAGGGCGGCACGTCGGGGCGCTGGGCGGTCGCCGTCCAGCCCGGCGAGGGCGCGGACGGCCCGGCGGCGCCGGGGCTGGCCATCCGGGACCTGGCCAGCGCCAAGGCCGGCACCGTCTACGAGGCGAGCGTCTGGGTGCGCGCCACCGTCCCGGGCGGCCAGGTCGTCCTGGCCCTGCACGAGGAGCGCGGCGGCCGGGCCGCCAGCTCCGACACGGCCGCCTACGGGCTGCCGGACGACGACTGGCGGCAGCTGGCGGTCGAGCACCGCGCCAGGGTTGGCGGGTCCAGCCTGGCGCTGGAGATCACCGGCGCGAACCTGCCCGGCGAGGGCCGGCTCCTGGTCGACCTGGTCGACGTGCAGGTCGAGTGAGCCCGGGCCACGCGGGGCAGGGCGTTCTCGGCCCCTGGTCCGCGCTCCCAGCTGAGCCGACTGGTTCGACCGGCTGGAACGGAGCGTCCGTTTGCTTCGGTATCATTGCCGATCCCCAGGTGTACGAAGGTTTGCGTACCGTCTGGGCTGCGCACGCTTTCGGGTGCGGGCAACGGCGCGCGCGAGCGCGAGCCGGCATCCGAGCGGTTGGGAGGACGGTCCATGCGACGGTGGCGGAGGGCCACGGCGGGGGCCGTGCTCGTGACCCTCGCCCTCCTGGCCGCGCCGGGACCGGCGGGCGCCATGACCTACGTCGGCCTGCACGACCTGACCTGCGGCGGGGTGACCACCGAGGGCACGGGGCTGCCCACCGGGACGCGCCTGGACGTCGCCCTGGTCGACCCCGTCTCCAGGCGGACCCTGGTGCGCGGCCAGCCGACCACCAGCGCCGCCGGGGCGTTCGAGTGGCGCGCCAAGGTCTCCCTCAGCGGCATGCGCCGCATCCGCGCCGTCATCCGCGGTCCCGGTGCCGCCCCGCTGGCCTGGGCCGAGCAGTCGCTGCCCGGCGCCTGCCCGCTGGCCCGCACCGGCCCCGACCACACCCTGCCGCTGGCGGGGATCGGCCTCAGCTCCCTCACCCTCGGGGTGCTGCTGCTGGTGGCCTTCTCCTACCACGGCAGGCACCTGGCCACCCCCGGCCGGCACCTGGCGACGCCCTACCGCGGCCGCCACCTCGCGGCGCGCTGACCGGGCCCGGACCCGGGTGCCCTACCCGGGCAGGTTCAGCGCCACGATGCCGGCGGCCACCAGCGCCGAGGCGACCACCCGCAGGCGCCCGAACGGCTCGTGCAGCACCAGCGTCCCGAGCACGGCGGCGATCACCACGCTGCTCTCCCGCAGCGCGGCGACCGCCGCCAGCGCCCCTTGGGTCTGCGCCCACAGCACCAGCCCGTAGGCCAGCATCGAGCAGAGCCCGGCCAGCGCCCCCACGCGCCAGCGGCGCCGCGCCGCGGCCAGGAACCGCCGCCGCCTGGCCAGCACGGCGTAGGCGGCGATCACCGGGCCGTAGCCGAGCGACAGCCACACCACGTAGCCAAGCGGGGTGCCGGAGCGGCGGGCGCCGAGCCCGTCGCTGATCGTGTAGGCGGCGATGCACGCGCCGGTCGCCAGGGCCAGCAGCAGCGCCCGGCGCTCCCGCCGGTCGGGGCGGCCCTTGCCGGCCGCCAGGCTGGCCAGCCCGACCGAGACGAGCGCCACCCCGGCGAGCTGGGCCGGCCCCAGGCGCTCGTCGGCGACGACGGTGGCGGCCCCGGCGACCAGCAGCGGCGCCGACCCGCGCGCCAGCGGGTACACCTGGCTCAGGTCGCCCGCCCGGTAGGAGCCCATCAGGAACAGCTCGTAGCCGACGTGCAGGGCCACCGACAGGGCCAGGAACCCGCGGCTGGCGGCGGCGGGCGCCGCGACGAAGGGGACCGCGACCGCGCTGGCCAGGAAGCTGGTCAGTCCCAGCAGGGCGAACGCGGCCAGCTGGTCCGGCACCGCCTTGACCAGCGCGTTCCAGACCGCGTGGAGCACGGCGGCCAGCAGGACCACCAGCGTGACGTCGAGCCGCACGGCGGCCGCGACGCTCAGGTGTGGGCGTGGTCGCCGCTGGCGTGCAGCAGCTCCCGCATCGCCTCGCGCAGGCCGCCGCGGCCGCCGGCGGGCACGACGGCGTCCACCCCGGCGACCTCGCCGACCCCGACCACCAGCGCGTTCGGGTTGGTCGACCGCAGCCGGCGGACCAGCGCCTCCGGTCGCGGGCCGGCGGCGCTGGCGTCCAGGACGAGGAAGCGGGCGCGGCGGTCGACGGCCTCGCGGACGGCCGCCTCCGGCCCGTCCGCCTCGCCCACCACCTCCCACTCGGCCGTCACGGCCGCGCGGCGCAGCTCCAGGCGGCGCTCCCGGTCGGCGGCGGCGACGACGATGCGGACTGCGGTGCACATGGCTGGCTCCCGGGTCTGCGCTGGCGCCCGCTCCGCGGGCCGGCGCCGCGGGCGGGAGCGGTGGCGTGCCATGCTATCGGGATGCCAGCGCACCGTCGCCACCGCGTGCTCGCGCCGCTGCTGGTGGGGCTGGTGGCCCTCGCCGGCTGCGCGCGCCCGCCGGACCCCGCGCCGGCGGCGACCTCGGCGGCCGGGCCGGCGGGGGAGGGCGGGCCCGCGCGGGTGCTGGTCTTCACCAGGACGCTGGGGTTCCGGCACGGCTCGATCCCGGCCGCGGTGGCCGCCATGCGGCGCCTGGCGCCCGGCCAGGGCATGCTCGTGGACCACACCGAGGACCCCGCCCGCTTCACCGCCGCCGGCCTGCGCCCCTACCGGGTGGTGGTGTTCCTGAGCACCACCGGCGACGTGCTCGACCAGGCCGGCGAACGCGCCCTGCAGGGCTTCGTGGAGGCGGGCGGCGGCTGGGTCGGCGTCCACGCCGCGGCCGACACCGAGTACGGCTGGCCCTGGTACGAGACGCTGGTCGGCGCCCGCTTCGCCCGCCACCCGGCCGTCCAGCGCGCCAGCGTGCGGGTGGCCGACCGGGACCACCCGGCCACGGCCGGCCTGCCGGCCACCTGGGCCCGCACCGACGAGTGGTACGACTTCCGCGCCAGCCCGCGCGGGCGGGTCCGGGTGCTGGCGACCCTGGACGAGTCGAGCTACCAGGGTGGCGGCATGGGCGCCGACCACCCGATCGCCTGGTGCCTCGGCGCCGGCTCGGGAAGCGCCGGCGCCTCCGGCGCGCGGGGCGCGAGCCCGCTCGGGCGGGGCCGCGCCCTCTACACCGCCGGCGGGCACACGGAGGGCAGCTGGTCGGAGCCACGGTTCCTGGCGCACGTGGCCGGGGCGCTGCGCTGGGCGGCCGGCTCGGCCCCGGGCGACTGCCGCCCTCGGCGCGGGGGTTGAC
>Ga0126313_10000512_pt1 | contig 18537 bp, 14 predicted proteins | sample Plot105A_FD_89954 | JGI IMG/M metagenome (GOLD analysis project Ga0126313, IMG submission 89954) | Serpentine soil microbial communities from UC McLaughlin Reserve, CA, USA - Plot105A | ecosystem: Environmental > Terrestrial > Soil > Grasslands | place: USA: UC McLaughlin Reserve, Lake County...
GCCCCTATGCGCCTCTGGGTGAGTGAGCTATCGGACGGACAGGACGTCGAGGGGGTGTTCGCGGTGCGCGAGCGCGAGCTGCGCCAGCGGCGCAACGGCGGCGAGTGGCTGCGGCTCGTCGTCTGCGACAGGTCCGGCAGCATCGAGGCTGTCGCCTGGGAGGACTCCCGGGACTCATTCGAGATTGCCGTACCCGGCTCGGCGGTCCACGTCGCAGGACGCTTCGCGGTGCATCCCCAGTACGGCCCGAAGATCACGATCGAAGCGATCCGCACCGCAAGGGACGACGAGTTCGAGCACGCGGAGCTCGCCGACGGCCCGACGGTGCCCGTAGAGCGCCTGGAGGCCGACCTCCACGAGCTGCTCGCGACTATCCAGAACGCCCAGCTTCGCGAGCTGCTCCGGCGCTTGTTTGCCGCGGATTCTCGCGTTTGGGCCCGGTTCCGGGAGGCCCCGGCGGCCAAGCACTACCACCAGGCATATCGCCACGGCTTGCTCGATCACACCATCTCGGTGGCGCAAGCCGTAAGCGCCGCCGCATCCGCGTTTTCCGGCATCGACCGCGACGTCGCGGTCACGGGCGCCCTGCTTCACGACATCGGTAAGACAATGGCCTACAACGACGACCCGCTGGCGATCCATCTCACCGACGCCGGCCGGCTCCAGGGCGAGATCCCGCTCGGCTACTACCTCGTGCGACGCGAAATCGAGCGCGTCGACGGATTCGATCCCGACTTGGCGCAGGCTGTCTTTCACATCATCCTGTCGCATCACGGCACGTTGGAGAATGGATCCCCCGTGACCCCCGCCACCCGCGAGGCCACGCTCGTCCACGCGATCGACAACCTCGGGGGGAAGCTGGGCAGCTTCGACCGCATCGAACGCGGGCTTCCGGATGGGGAGGCCTGGTCGCGGTTCGACCGAGGCATCGACTCCGCGGCCTACTTCCGCGAGCGCGCGGCCTAACCCGATATCCGGGCGAGCCAGCTCGCAAATTGCGCCAAGTTCGCGACGCCGCGAAACCGGACCGCAGCGAGCCCTTATCCTGCCTCGCGATGGCCAAGGACACGGAGAAGCTGATCCGCCAGCTCTCCTTGATCTCGTTCCTGATGGCCAACGGACGGCCCGTGTCGGCGCTCGAGATCAAGCGCGAGGTCGAGGGCTACAGCTCGATGAACGACGATGCCTTCGCGCGCCGGTTCTATGCAGACCGCGCCGAGCTGGAGAGCCTGGGCATCTCGCTCCAGATCGAGAAGCCGGCCGAGGGATTCTTCGAGGCAGAGCTCTATGCGCTGCCGCCGGAGAACTACTACCTGCCGCCGATCGAGTTCACCGACGGCGAGCTGGCGGCATTGCGGACGGCGCTGGGCCTGCTGGACGGCGAGTTCGCCTACGCGGAGCCGCTGCGGCTCGCCCTCCAGCAGGTCTCGTGGGGGCGGGCGAGCCCGCTCGCCGAGGGCGACTCATCACCGATCGAGGTGAAGCTGGCCCCCGCCGGGGGCGGTCGGGAGCTGTCTACGCGCCTGGCGAAGATCGAGACCGCGATCTCCCGGCGCAAGACGATCGAGTTCAGCTACTACTCGCTGCAGCGCGACGAGGTGTCCGACCGCAAGGTCGATCCCTACCACCTCGTGTTTCGGAACGGCCAGTTCTACCTGATCGGCCACTCGCACGAGCGCGACGACGTGCGGGTCTTCCGGCTCTCGCGGATTCGCGGCAAGGTCTCCTACGCCACCAAGGCGGAGCACGACTTCCCCCCGCCCGAGGACTTTGACCGCCGAGACTACGCATCGCGGTCCGACTGGCAGATGGGCGAGATCGAGGGGAGCGCGCAGGTTTTCCTGCGCGAGCGCATCGCCTGGCTCGTGGAGCGCGACTACGGGGGCTACGGCACCCTCCGCAAGGCGACGAAGAGGGACGGCGCCCCGGGCCGCGGTTCGATCTACGAGACGGATTACGCATCGGGACGCCAGCTCATCTCCTGGGTGTTGGGGTGGCGCGAGAACGCCGAGCTGCTGGAGCCGCCGGACTTGTCCCGAGAGGCACGCGGGCGCTTGCAGCTCCTGCGCGAGCGCCACCTCGGCGACTTTGCGGTGGCGAAGACCGTCTCGCGCCCCATCGCCGAGGGCGACGGTCGCCCCCGCTCGGGCAACGGGCGCGCGGATTCCGTGATCCGGCCCGAGCGGTTCGCCCGCCTTGTGACCCTGGCCGGGCTACTGATCGGCGCGGCGCGGGCGGGGGAGCGCCTCAGCGTCAAGCGGGTCCTGGAGGAGCTCAACGTCAGCCGGGAGGAGCTGCGAGAGGACATCGACGTGCTGAACGTCGTCAACTTCGGCGGTGGCACGTACGTCCTCTACGCCGAGATCGTCGGCGACGAGATCGAGGTCGACCCGGACACGTACGGCGACAACTTCGCCCGGCCCGCGCGGCTTTTGCCGCTCGAGGCGAAGGCGCTGGTCGCCGCCATCGACCTGTTCGGCGATCATCTACCTCAGGGCGGGCTCTCCACCGCGCGCGAGAAGATCGTCGCGGCGCTCGGCCACGACCCCTCGCGGGAGGGTCTCGAGATCGCTCCCGGCCGGGACGACTCGGAGGTGGTCCGGGCCGTGCATAACGCGATCGAGCGCCGGCGCGTACTCGAGCTCCACTACTACAAGGAGAACGAGGACCAGTTCATCAAGCGGGAAGTCGAGCCCTACCAGCTCGCGAGCGGCCCCGAGGGCTGGTACCTGGGCTGCTATGACCTCGGCCGCGACGACACGCGCCACTTTCGCCTTGACCGGATGAAGGAGGCGCGACTCAGCGAGCGCTCCTTCGAGGCCCGCGAAGGAGTGGAGGAGCGTCTCGCCGAGCAGGAGTGGCTGGTCCACGGCGAGGTTGGGACCGCAGGCGTCGCTCGGGTCTGGGTATCGCCCGAGCGCGCGCGGTGGCTGCGGGAGGAGCGCACGGTAACCGACGAGCTCGCCGATGGGGCAGTCGTGGTGGAGCTGCCTTACGGGTCCGGGGATTGGCTCGTGCGCGAGATCCTGAAGGGTGCGGGCGACCTCGTGGTGCTCGAGCCGTCCGAGGCACGAAACGCCGTGCTTGAGGCGGTCGGCGGCAAGGGCTGACCCGAGCTCAGACGAGTCCGTCGAGCGCGTCAGTCAGCCCGGAGAGGTCGGGGAGCTCGCCGGCCCGCGGTACCTCGCTCGACTCGCCGAGACGGTTGATCCAGATCGCGGAAACGCCGAGGCGGGCCGCCGGCTCAATGTCGTGGAAGAGACTGGCGGCGACGTGGACGTGGCGGCTGGGTTCGGCCCCGGTACGAGCGTAGAAAGCGTCCCAGTGGCCGCGCGCCGGCTTGTAGGAACCCGCCTCGGCGGCCGTGATCGCGGCGTCGAAGTGCACCCCGATCCGTTCCAGGGAGGCGGCGAGAAGGTCGGGGTCGGTATTGGAGAGCGCCGCCAGCCGCCAGCCGCGCTCGCGGGCGGTCGCGAGAGCCGGGGGCACCTCCGGAAAAGACGGCCAGCGCGGCAGCGAATCGGCGAGCGCTCCGCCACGCCCGGGCGGCGCCTCCAGCCCCTCGATCGCGGTGACCGCCGCGAGGCTACGCGCGAGCACTTCGCGGTAGGGAATCGCACGGCCCTCCTGGATGCGGGGCTCGACGGTGTGGTGGAGGAAAAGCAAGCGACGCGAGTCGGCCCGCGGCCACAGCGATTCGAACGCCGACCGCAGCCCCGCCTCCCAGTCGATCAGCGTCCCGTAGCAGTCGAAGGTTGCCCAGCGGTCGCTCACCGCGCAGCCTGAACGCCTCGAGCTGACGGCATCGGACGCGACTATATTGAGCCTCTGTGGCCAGAGCGCGAGCCGGACGGGCCGCGTCCGGATGACCGCGGATTCGGCTCCCGCGTATCCCGAGATCGAGCGCATCGTCGCCCCGAACCCCGGCCCGATGACCCTCGATGGAACCAACACGTACGTGGTCGGCACCGGCGACCGATCATTCGTGATCGACCCCGGCCCCGCCGACGAGGAGCACCTCGAGGCGGTGCGGGCCGCGACGACTCGCCATGGCGCCCCTGTCGGCGTCCTTCTCACCCACTCGCACTCGGACCACGCGGCGGGCGCCGAGACCCTGAGCTTCCCCCTGCTCTGGGGGCAGCTCGGAAGCGGAGACGAATCGCGCTGGACGGCGCCGCCTCCCGCACCGAGTTCGGTCCCGGATCAGATCGGCCCGTTTCGCCTTCTGCTGACTCCCGGGCATGCCACCGACCACGTGTGCTTCGCGTACGCGCGCGTGTGCTTCTGCGGCGACCTGATCCTCGGGGAGGGCTTCTCCATCGTCCCGCCCGCCGAGTTCGGGGGATCGCTTCTGGATTACATGGAGTCACTGCGGTCCGTCGCAGAGCTTGACCTTGACCTGCTGTGCCCGGGCCACGGCCCGTGGATCACGGATCCCACTCTCAAGGTCGCCGAGTACAGGGAGCACCGGCTCGAGCGCGAGCGGAGGCTGGTGGCTGCGCTCGAGTCGGGAGAGCGCTCCCGGGCCCGGCTTCTAGACCGGGTCTGGGACGATGTGCCGGAGCAGATGCGCTCCGCTGCCGCCTTCGCCATGCAGGCGCACCTGGAGAAGCTCGAGGCCGAGGGCCGCCTCCCGCGCTCCCTGCATGACTGATATGTAGAGCGGTGGTGGGTCGCTTCCGCATCACTCGCAAGCGACGGGGCCTCCGCCGGGTGGCGTTGCGCTTCGGGATCGCCGGCGGGGCCCTCGGTGCCCTGAGCGCGGGAGGCGCCGCCGGCCTCTACCGCCAACTCTTCCGCAGACCGCTCCCCAGGACACGGGGAAACCTGACGGTGGAAGGGATCTCCAGCCCAGTCGAGATCCGGCGTGACCGGTGGGGGGTGCCCCACGTCCGGGCCGCCACCGTCTGCGACCTCTGGTTCGGCGAGGGCTTCTGTCAGGGCCAGGATCGTCTCTGGCAGCTCGACCTCTACCGCCGAATGGCATGCGGGCGGCTGTCGGAGATCTCGGGCGGTGCCGGGCTTAGGCCCGATCGGCTGATGCGGACGCTCGGGCTCTACCGCGTTGCCCGGCGTGAGGCCGCGACGCTGGAGCCGGACATGCGGGCGCAGCTCGACGCCTTCTGCGCGGGAGTCAATGCGGCTGCCGGTTACCGTCCTCTGCCGGCTGAGTTCCAGCTCCTGCGGTTGAGCTTCGAGCCGTTCGAGCCGGCGCATTCGCTCGTCCTGGCGAAGCTGCTTTCCTTCGGCCTGTCGACGAACTGGGAGCGCGAGCTGCTGCGCGCCGAGATGACCCGCGAGCTCGGTGAGGAGCTCTCAGCGCGGCTCGATCCCGGTTACCCGCGCGGAAATCCGGTGATCGTCACCCCGGGGGAGGGGTGGAGCGGCGATGGCCTCGGGCTCGCGGAGCAGATCGCGAGGCTTCGCGGAGTCATCGGGCTCGCCGTCGAGGCGACCGGGTCCAACAACTGGGCCGTGAGCGGTGAGCGCTCGACCACCGGCGGACCACTCATGGCCGGCGATCCGCACCTGCCTCCGAGCATGCCCGGAATCACCTATCAGGTCGGGCTTACCCTGGGTGACCGCTTCTGTCGCGGAGCATCGCTCCCCGGCTTGCCAGGGGTGATGATGGGCCAGACGAACGACGTGGCATGGTCGTTCACCAACGTGCTCGCGGACGTCATGGACCTGTTCGTCGAGCGGCTCGACGGCGACTCATACGAGTTCGAGGGGGAAGCGCGGCCCATCACGGTTATCGAGGAGGAGATCCGGGTGAAGGGCCGATCGAGCCCCGAGCGCGTGGTGGTTCGAGAGACTCATCACGGCCCGATCGTCAATGACGCGCTCCGGGCGGACGACGCCGAGCCACTGGCGCTGCGCTTCTCGGCGCTTGACTTTCCAGGCGTAACAGGCGCGAACTTCGCCGTGCTCGACTGCTCGAGCGGCCGTGAGCTCGTTGAGGTGCTCTCCGATCACGCCCACCCGGTCTCCAACCTCGTGTGGGCGGATCGCCACGGCTCGATCGGCTATAAGGCCGTGGGGCGGGTCCCGCTGCGACGAGGAGGTTGTCCGGACCTGCCGAAGCCGGGGTGGAGCGGCGAGCACGAGTGGGACGGCTGGATCCCGTATGACGAGCTGCCCGAGCTCGTCGATCCCGATTCCGGCTTCCTGGTCACCGCCAACAACAGGATCGCCTCCGAGGACTATCCCCACCACATTACGACCGACTACCTGGACGGCTACCGGGCGAGGCGAATCGAGCAGCTCCTCCTGGCGGAGCCCCAACACGACGTCGAGAGCTTTGAGGCCATACAGACCGACATGCTCTCGCTGCCGGGGCTCGAGACCGCCCACCGCCTGGTGCGGCTGCGCCCCCGAGACCAGCGCGAACTGACCGCAATCGAGTGCCTGCGATCCTGGGACGGCCGGATGAGCCCGGATTCGGTCGCCGCGACGATCTACCAGACCTTCACGCTCCGCCTCGCCCGCGAGGTTGCCCGGGCGGCGATCCGGGACCGGGATCTCGCGAACCGCTGGCTGGACCGCGCCGACAACGGCTTCATCGCCCACGTGACCTCCCCCTGGCGCTGGCACGCACACCTGCTCGCGCTGTGGGAGGAGGCCGACGAGACGCTGATCGGCCGCCCCTGGGACGAGCTCGCGCTGGACTCGCTCCGCGCCACGCTCGACTACCTCGAGGGCAAGTTCGGATCGGATCGAAGCGCCTGGCGCTGGGGAAGGGTGCATCCCCTCGCATTCCCGCACGCCCTCGGGGCAGCCAATGCCGTCTTCGCCCGGACCTTCAACCGCCGCCTCGAGGTCGGCGGGGGTCAGGAGACCGTCGCGCAGGTAGGCTGGGATCCGAACGATCCCTTCGTGGCGATCTGGGCGCCGTGCTGGCGCATGGTCGCCGACCCGACGGATCCCGAGCGCTCGCGCTGGCAAGCATTCACCGGCCAGTCGGGACATCCCGGCAGCCGCCACTACGACGACCTCCAGGTGCGTTGGAAGGAAGGTCGCACACAGCCGATGGCGGGAGAGGGCCCGTGGCTTACGCTCAGGTTGGAGCCAGCGAGCGGGTACTAGTGGGGCTGCCCGGACACCCCACGCCCACCGATTACCCAGTACCCAAATACCCAATACCTAGCCGTGAGTCGACGCTCCGAGATCCAGCTCACCTCCGACGAGCAGCGGGAGCTGCTCGAGTCAGAGCGGATCGTCGTCGTGTCCACGCATGGGCCTCGGGGTTGGCCCCATGCGATGCCGCTCTGGTACCTACTCCGCGATGGCGAGATCTGGATCTACACGTACGCCAAGTCGCAGAAGGTGCGCAACCTCGAGCGGGATCGCCGCGCGACCCTCTTGGTGGAGACAGGTCATGAGTACGGCGAGCTGCGCGGCGTGCAGGTCGAGGCCGAAGCCGAGATCCACCGGGACCTCGACGAGGTGTACCAGGTGGCGCGAGAGCTGACCCTCCGCTATGCGGATGACATCTCCTCGATCGAAGGAGATGCAGCGGAGGCGCTGAAGGCTCAGGCAAGAAAGCGGGTGGCTCTGCGGTTCATCCCCAAGCGCGTCGCGAGCTGGGACCACCGCAAGCTCGGCGGGACCTACTGACCCCACTGCGCCGGCTCCAAAGCCCAACCCGGTGCGGCGCCGCCGTCCCTATCCTTGCCGCGACATGGAGAGTCTCATGGGCCTCATCCTGTCGGGCGGCGCCGGCACCCGGCTGCGTCCGATCACGCACACCTCGGCGAAACAGCTAGTGCCCGTGGCCAACAAGCCGGTGCTCTTCTACGGCATCGAGGCGCTCGTCGAGGCGGGGGTGACGGAGGTTGGCATCGTGATCGCGCCGGAGACGGGCGACGAGATCGCTCAAGCGGTGGGGGACGGCTCGGCGTTGGGAGCGCAGGTCACCTACATCCAGCAGCAGGAGCCGCTAGGCCTCGCTCATGCCGTGCTGACCGCGGAGGAGTATCTGCGAGGCGGGCCGTTCGTGATGTATCTCGGCGACAACCTGCTTCGCGACGGGATCACTGGCCTGGTGAGCGCCTTTCGCGACTCGGAGCCCGACGCCCTGATCCTCCTCACGAGGGTCCCCGACCCCGGCAACTACGGCGTTGCGGAGCTCGAGGGCGATCGCGTGGTGCGCTTGATCGAGAAGCCCTCCCAACCGCCCACGGACCTCGCGCTTGTCGGCGTCTACATGTTTGGGGCGGCGATCTACGAGGCGGCGAAGGCGATCGAGCCCTCCGGCCGGGGTGAGCTTGAGATCACGGACGCGATCCAGTGGCTGATCGACGGCGGCAAGCGGGTCGAACGCCGTACGGTGACCGGCTGGTGGATGGACACCGGCCAGCTCGACGACATGCTCGAGGCGAATCGGCTCGTGCTGGAGGACATCGAGCGGCGGGTGGAGGGTGAGCTCGTGGACTCCAAGGTGGATGGACGAGTAGTGGTGGAGCACGGCGCCCGGCTCGAGCGATCCGTCGTGCGCGGACCTGCGATCGTCGGTGCCGGGGCCCGGATCACGGATGCGTATGTCGGCCCTTACACCTCGATCGACGCTGGCGTCGTGGTGGAGCGCGCCGAGGTCGAGCACTCGATCCTGCTTGCCGGCGCGAGCGTCAGGGACCTCGGGTCGCGGATGGAGGCAAGCCTTCTCGGTCGCAACGTGACCCTCTCGCGCGGCGACGGCCTCCCGAAGACCCTGCGGATGATCATCGGGGACAACTCGGAGATCAGGATTCCGTGAAGGTCCTGGTCGCCGGCGCGGGCGGGATGCTCGGGCGTGAGGTCACCGCCGCCTGCCACGCCCGTCGTCACGATGTCGTGGCGCTGGCGCGTCCGGCGCTCGACATCACGGATCCGGCCGCAGTGGAGAGAGCGATCTCCGACTACGACCCGGACGTGGTGATCAACTGTGCCGGGTTTACCGACGTCGACGGGGCCGAGGACGACGAGGCCGGCGCGATGCGCGTCAACGATGAGGGAGCAGCGCTTCTGGCGAGCGCCGCGGCAGCCATCGGCGCGAAGATCGTCTACATCTCGAGCGACTACGTCTTCGACGGCTCCGGCCAGAGGCCCTACGTCGAGTCGGACATTCCGGCGCCTCGCTCCGCGTACGGACGCTCGAAGCAGGCGGGGGAGACGTCCGTGGGTGTCGCGAACCCGCGTCACTTCATTGTGCGCTCCTCGTGGCTTTACGGGGTGGGGGGCAAGAACTTCGTGGAGACCATGCTGCGCCTAGGGAGCGAGCAGCACGAGGTGCTCGTAGTCTCCGATCAGATCGGGTGTCCGACCTACACTCGACACCTCGGCGAGGCGCTGGCAGGCCTCGTGGAAGACGAGGAGTTCGGGATTCACCACATCGCGGGCACCGGCTCCTGCTCCTGGTACGAGTTCGCCCAGGAGATCTTCGACCAGGCCGGGCTCGAGTGCAGGGTGATGGCGGCGACCACCGAGATGCTGGCTCGCAAGGCCCCTCGCCCTCGCTACTCGGTGCTGGGCACGGAGCGCCGCGATCCGATTGCCCTGCCCACTTGGCGGCGGGGCCTCGCCGCATACCTCGCCGAGCGGACGCTGGAGGCCGCTGCGTGAGGATCCTGGTCGCGGGCGGAGCCGGGTTCATCGGCTCCGCCTACGTTCGCCGCCGTCTCGCCAGCCATCCCGGCGATTCGGTTCGCGTTCTGGACAAGCTGACATATGCAGGGCGGCTGGAGAACCTGGAGGGGCTCGCCCCCGGCAAGCTGAGCCTGGTTGAGGGAGACATCGCCGACCGCGACGCCGTGGCCGAGGCGATCGAAGGCTGTGACGCCGTCATCAACTTCGCGGCCGAGTCGCACGTGGATCGCTCGATCCACTCTCCAGGAGAGTTCATCCAGACCGATGTCTTCGGCGCCTTCGTGCTGCTCGAAGCGGCAACAGCGGCAAGCATTCGCCATCTCCAGATCTCCACCGACGAGGTCTACGGCTCGATCGGCTCCGGCTCCTTCCAAGAGGAATCTCCCCTCCAGCCCTCATCTCCCTATTCGGCCACGAAGGCCGGAGGCGACCTGATCGTGGGTGCGTACCACCACACCTACGGGGCCGACGCGCTGGTCGTGAGGGGCTCCAACAACTACGGCCCGCGCCAGCACCCCGAGAAGCTCATCCCGCTCGCGATCCTGAACGCCCTCGGCGGCGATCCGGTGCCCGTCTACGGCGACGGCATGCAGGTGCGGAACTGGATCTTCGTGGACGACTTCTGCGCCGCGATCGACGTCGTGCTGGACCGCGGCGAGCCAGGGGAGGTCTACAACGTCGGCGGCCCCGACGAGCTTCCGAACATCGAGGTCGTGAGGAGGGTCCTCGAGCTGTCGGGTCGGGACGAGTCGCTGATCGAGCACGTTGTGGACCGGCCCGGACACGACCGTCGCTACTCGCTGTCCTCGGATCGGGTGCGTGAGCTTGGCTGGCGGCCCGAGGTCCGCTTCGAGGAGGGGCTCGCCCGCACGGTCGCCTGGTATCGCGACAACAAGCCCTGGTGGGAGCCAATTCGCCTGGGCGAGTATCGCTCCTACTACGAGCGCCAGTACGGCCGGGCGTTGAGCTGATCCAATTGCGGCCGCTGCGACCCCGTTCATAGGTTCGTGACGAGGCAGCTCGAGACGAAGCTCGCTGGCCTCGTCCTGATCGAGCCCGAGGTACACGGCGACGAACGCGGATTCCTCGTCGAGACATTCCGCGAGGACCTTTGGCGCGATCTCGGCGTGGAGGTCGCGTTCGTGCAGCACAACCACTCACGATCGACTCGCGGCACGCTCCGTGGGCTGCACTTCCAAACCGACCCCGGCCAGGCGAAGCTGATCCGCTGCACGCGCGGCTCGATCTTCGACGTCGTCGTGGACCTGCGCCGTAACTCGCCGACCTACGGGCGATGGGAAGGGCAGGGGCTAGACGATCGGAGACACCGGCAGCTCTTCGTGCCCGTCGGCTTCGCGCACGGCTTCGTCGTCACGAGCGAGGTGGCTGACGTCGCCTACAAGCTCTCCAGCTACTACGACCCGTCGAGGGAGGGCGGCTTCGCTTGGGACGATCCCGAGGTCGCCATCGACTGGCCGATCACGCACCCGGTCCTCTCGGCGCGCGACCGCACCGCTCCCCGATTCGCTGAAATCGCCGAGTCGCTCCCGTGGTAGGGCGGGTGGCCGCCACGTAACGAGAAGACGCCCATCGGCGCTTCCTGACGGCTCAGCCTGGGCACCGATGGGTGAGCTCCGGCGATTGTCGCCGCAGCTCACCCATAGCGAGGTTCCTCGGCGGTCGATCCGTAAGATCGGAGGGTTGGCCACTGACGCGAGAACGACTGCCGAGTTCCCTCTGATGCCGTTCTCAGAGCCTGTGCGGCGCTGGTTCGAGGCCTCATTCGAGGCTCCGACGCCCGCGCAGGCGCTCGGGTGGCCCAAGATCGCCGCGGGCGCGAACACGCTGATCTGCGCCCCGACCGGCTCGGGAAAGACGCTCGCCGCCTTCCTGTGGGGAATCGACCGGCTCGCGCGCGAGCCCGAGCGCGTGACACGTGGGGTGCGCGTCGTCTACGTCTCCCCTCTGAAGGCGCTCTCCTACGACATCGAGCGCAACCTGCGCGCGCCGTTGAAGGGAATCGGTGCCGAGATCTCGGTCGGCCTTCGCACCGGCGACACGCCCCAGCGGGAGCGCCAGGCGATGCGGCGAAACCCGCCGGACATCCTGATCACGACGCCGGAGTCGCTGTACCTGATGATGACATCCGGCGCGCGGGAGATCCTCGCCGGCACCGATGTGGTGATCGTCGACGAGATCCACGCCGTCGCGCAGTCCAAGCGAGGCACCCACCTGGCCCTCACGCTGGAGCGACTGTCGCACTTGGTCACGTCCAACGGTGGGGCAGATCCCCAGCGCATCGGACTGTCGGCGACTCAGCGCCCCCTCGATCGGATCGCCCGCTTCCTCGTCGGGCCACGCCGCCAATGCCAGATCGCCGACGCGGGCAAGCAGAAGGAGCTCGACCTTGAGATCGTCGTCCCGGTCGAGGACATGACGGAGCCCGATGCCTCGATCGAGAAGCGGCGCGACGGGGGCGATGCGAACACTGACGCCGCCCCCACTGCGCGCTCAATCTGGCCGGCGATCTACCCCGAGCTCCTGAAGCTTGTCCGCGAACACACCTCGACGATCATCTTCGTCAACAACCGCCGGGCCGCCGAGCGCCTGGCGAGACGCCTGAACGAGCTCGCGAACGAGGAGCCTGGACGGGAGCTGCCCGCCACGGAGCACGGGGGTCACGCTGACCCGCCGGCCCCGGACGCGGGAGCAGGTGAAGGAAGCCCGAGCCGAAAGGCGAGGGCAAGTGATTCCGGCGGGAGTGGAGGAGCCGGCGGATTTCTGGAGATCGCTCGCGCCCACCATGGCTCGCTTGCGCACGAGGAGCGCCAGGTGGTCGAGGACCTGCTGAAGTCGGGCGAGCTCCCTTGCCTCGTCGCCACCTCGTCGCTGGAGCTCGGGATCGACATGGGGGCCGTGGACCTCGTGATCCAGGTCGAGTCGCCGAAGTCGGTAACCCGCGGGCTGCAGAGGATCGGCCGCGCCGGCCACACCCTCGAGGAAGTGTCGGTCGGGCGGATCTTTCCCAAGTTCCGCGCCGACCTGCTCGAATGCGCGGTCGTCGCCAAGCGGATGCGGAGGGCCGAGATCGAGGAGACCGTCACCCCACGCAACCCCCTGGACGTCCTGGCACAGCACCTGGTCTCGCTTTGCGCCGGCGACGAGTGGGAGGTGGACGAGGTCGAGCGCCTGATCAGGGGCGCCGAGCCGTTCTCGGAGCTGTCCCGGGAGCAGCTCGAGAACGTGCTCGACATGCTCGACGGCCGGTATCCGTCGGACCGGTTCGCGGAGCTCCGCCCACGGCTCGTCTGGGATCGCGCCGCCGGCACGCTCCGCGGCCGGCCGGGAGCGCGCCAGCTCGCGGTCACCAACGCCGGCACGATCCCCGATCGCGGCCTCTACGGCGTCCACCTGCCTGACGGGCGACGCGTGGGAGAGCTCGACGAGGAGATGGTCTATGAAGCGCGGCCAGGCCAGACCTTCCTGCTGGGCGCGACCACCTGGCGGATAGAGGAGATCACGCGTGATCGGGTAATCGTTACGCCGGCGCCCGGCACGCCCGGGGCCGTCCCGTTCTGGAAGGGAGACGGCGTGGGCCGGCCGGCGGAGCTCGGCCGGGCGATCGGCGAGTTCGCGCGCGAGGCGCTCAACGCTCGGCCTGAGGAGCTTGCCGCCGCGTACGACCTCGACCCCCGCGCGGCGGCGAACCTGCTCGCGTTCCTGCGTGAGCAGCAGGCGGCGACGAGGGTCGTCCCCTCTGACCGAACCGTCGTCGTCGAGCGGTTTCGCGACGAGATCGGCGACTGGCGGCTCTGCGTGCTCTCTCCGTGGGGGGGACGAGTCCACGCCGCCTGGGGCCTGGCCCTGTCCGCCCGAATCCGCGACGAGCACGACATGGAAGCCGACGCGATCTGGTCGGATGACGGCATAGTCGTCCACCTCCCTGACGCCGACGAGCCGCCGTCGGCGGATCTGATCATGCTCGAGCCCGACGAGGTGGAGGACCTCGTGGTTCGGGAGCTCGGGGCGTCGGCGCTGTTCGGCGCCCGCTTCCGCGAGAACGCCGCCCGCTCGCTGCTGATCCCCCGCGCCTACCCCGGTAGGCGCACGCCTCTATGGCAGCAGCGGCTGAAGTCGCAGAGCCTGCTCGAGGTGGCGAAGGACTTTCCGCGCTTCCCGGTCGTCCTGGAGACCTATCGCGAGTGCCTGCAGGATGTCCTGGACCTGCCCGCACTCGAGGCGTTGCTGCGCGACCTTGCGTCGCGGCGGGTCTCCCTGGTCGAGGTCGAGACTCCGACGGCCTCCCCCTTTGCCTCCTCGTTGCTGTTCGACTATGTCGCGACCTACATGTACGAGGGGGATACGCCGAACGCCGAGCGGCGCGCGGCGGCACTTTCCCTGGACCGCGAGCTGTTGCGCGAGCTCCTGGGACAGGAGGAGCTGCGGGAGCTGATCGACTCCCAGGCGCTCGCGGAGGTCGAGGACTCCCTCCAGCATCGGGGGGAGCTTGCCCGCGCGAAGGATCGCGACGCCCTGCAGCAAATCCTCCGCCGCTTGGGCGATCTGACCGCCGATGAGTGCTCGGAGCGCGTCGCGGAGGGCTATTCAGCCGCCTCGATGCTCGCGAAGCTCGAGCGGGAGCGCCGGGCGGCTCGAGTCCGGATCGGCGGCGAGGAGCGATGGATCGCTGCCGAGGACGCCGGCCTCTACCGCGACGCCATCGGGGCACCGCCGCCACCGGGGCTGCCGGAGGCCTTCGGGGAAGCGGTTCCGGACGCGATGGTGATCGTCGCTCGCCGCTACGCCCGCAGTCACGGTCCCTTCCCCACTGTCGAGCTCGCGGCGCGGTATGGCGTGGATCCCTCTGCCGCCCTCCGGGAGCTCGAGCGGGCCGGCGAGCTGGTCCGGGGCGAGCTCCTGCCTGGGGGCACCGAACGCGAGTGGTGCGATCCGGACGTGCTGCGGCGGCTTCGCCGCGCGAGCCTCGCCCACCTGCGGGCAGAAGCCGAGGCAGCCGACCAGCGGGAGCTCGCGCGCTTTCTCCCGAGCTGGCAGAACGTGGACGCTCACCGCCCTGCGGGCGCGGGGCCGGATCGGCTTCGGGAGGCGATCGTGTCGTTGCAGGGAGTGGCCCTGACGCCGGAGGTCTGGGAGCGCGACGTTCTTCCCCGCCGGATCGGCGCCTACAGCCAGGCTTGGATGGACGAGCTCTGCACCGGCGGCGAGCTGGTTTGGATCGGGGCCGGAGCGCTGGGGCGAAACGCAGGCAAGGTCGCGCTCTACTTCCGGGAGGACGTGCGGCTTGCGGGCCCGCCGCCTGCGAACGCCAAGCTGGAGGCTCCGGCGGATGAGCTGCATGACGCCATCCGGGCGCTGCTCGGCCGGGGGCCCTGCTTTTGGCTCGACATCGTCAGCGAGATCGACGCGGCCGCCGAGGAGCTTCATGCGGCGCTGTGGGACCTCGCCTGGGCCGGGGAGGTCACGAACGACGCCTTCGCCCCCCTGCGTGCCAGGCGGCTGTCCGCGGTGGCTCGGCTCGAGCGGCGCGGCCGGCGATTCGCAAGCCGGCGGGCTCCCGCGGGGCCGGCGCTCGCCGGACGCTGGTCGCTTACCGCGCCGCTGTTCGAAGGGGCGCCGCCTGCTGGGCCGCGCCTGCGGGCCGAGGCAGAGCTGATGCTGGAGCGCTACGGCATCGTCACGCGCGAGACCGTGCTCGCGGAGGGCATCCCGGGCGGCTTTGCGAGCCTGTACGGCGAGATGTCCAACCTCGAGATGCTCGGCACGGCCCGTCGCGGCTACTTCGTTGAGGGGCTCGGTGGCGCCCAGTTCGCGCTACCCGGCGCGGTCGAGCGGCTGCGGTCGCTGCCGCACGAAGAGGATCGCTACCTGCTCCTCGCCGCCACTGATCCGGCAAATGCCTACGGTGCGAGCCTGCCGTGGCCGAGGCCGGACGCCACCGCGAAGCGCGGACGACGCGCGAGCCGCACGCCCGGCGCGTACGTGCTGATGCGCGCCGGAGAGCCGCTCCTCTTCATCGAGCGCGGCGGCCGGGGGATCCTGCGCCTCTGCGAGCGCGAGGGTGCCGAGCTCGTTGAGGCGATCGGCGAGCTCGCCGAGGCAGCGCGGCAGGGGTTGCTCCCCCGGCTTGCGATCGAGCGCCTCGACGGGGAGCCCGTGATCGGCTCGGGACTTGAGGAGATGCTGATCTCAGCGGGGTTCTCCCGGCAGCCGCGCCGGCTGGTCGCGTCCGCGTGAGCACCCGCGTCGCTCAAGCGAGATAATCGGGCCTAAGCGAGGAGAGATGAGCCAGCCGAATCCAGCCGAGCTGCTTTCGCGCGTTCCGCTGTTCTCGGATCTCTCCCGGGCCGAGCTTCAGCGGATCGCCAGCGTCGCTGTGCCACGCTCCTTCCCTGCGGGCACGCGGGTCTTTCACGAGGGCGACCAAAGCGATGCCTGCTACATCGTTCGCTCCGGAGATCTCCGAGTGACCCGCGAGCATCCGGACGGACGGGCGATCACACTTGCCACGCTCGGAGCGGGCGACTTCTTCGGCGAGCTGGCGATGCTCGACGGCGAGGCTCGCTCGGCGAGCGTCGAGACGCTCTCCGACGCGGAGCTCCTCGCCCTGCCTGCCGCGGACCTCCGCCGCCTGCTTGCCGAGCGGCCCGAGATCTCCGTAAAGCTCATCGGTGCGCTTACCCGCAGGCTGCGTCAGACGAACGAGCGGGTGGCCCGCCAGTCGTTCCAGACGGTGCCCAGCCGCGTCGCCGGCGTCCTGATGCAGCTGATCGCCGAGGAGGCAGCCCCCGGGAGTCACCAGGGCGTCACGATTCGCATGACCCAGGCGGATCTGTCACAGCTTGCCGGCACGTCTCGCGAGAGCGTAAGCAGGTTCCTGGCGACGCTCGAGCGCGCCGGGGTGGTCCGCGTCGGTCGCGGGCGCGTGACCGTCCTCGAGAGGCGACGCCTGAGCGCATACATCTTCTGATGTGGCGCCTCACAGGCGACGCGGACTTCGCCGCCATGCGGGCCGACATGGTTGAGCGTCAGCTTCGCCGGCGGGGGATCGCCGATGAGCGGGTGCTCGCGGCGATGGAGGCGGTTCCCCGCGAGCGGTTCGTGCCCGAATCCCAGCGGCGTCGCGCCTACGCGGATTCCGCGCTTCCGATCGGATACGAGCAGACGATCTCCCAGCCATGGATCGTGGCCGCGATCTCCGAGGCATTGGGGCTCGACGGCTCCAAGCGGGTGCTCGAGATCGGGACCGGCTCGGGCTACTCGACGGCCGTGCTCTCGCTGCTGGCGCGCGAGGTTATCACGGTCGAGCGCGTGGAGGAGCTGGCCGCGGCCGCCCGCGAGGTGCTCGCCGAGCTCGGCATGGAGAACGTGGAGGTGCTGGTAGGGGACGGCAGTGCGGGGCTTGCGAGCCGGGCGCCGTTCGAGGGGATCGCCGTTCACGCCACGGCGCCCGCGCCGCCCCCGACCCTGATCGATCAGCTCGCTATCGGAGGCAGGCTGGTGATACCGATAGCGAGCGAGACGGCGGACATGCTGACCGCCATCACCCGCCGTGAGGGCGAGGTCGATCCCACCACGGGCGCCGGGCTCGAGCGGGTCGTGATCGGTCCGTGCAGGTTCGTGCCGCTGATCGGCGTCGAGGGCTTCCCCGAATAAGCAGGGGCGGAACGCGTTAGGCTGGCGCTCGGTGTGTGACGCATGACGGGTGGCCTGTTCGCCCTCAACTTCTTCTCGCCCGCGTTCGTCGACCAGCTCAAGCGGGGCCGAAAGACGGCCACGATCCGGCTCGGCGATAAGTCGCGCAAGTACCAACGGGGGCAGGTCGTCTGGATCACGGTCGGTTACCAGCACAGCCCTCGCGAGAAGATCTTCGCCGCTGTGATCGACGACGTCGAGGTGAAGCGCGTCCGAGACCTCTCCCCACGGGACATCGAGCACGATAACCCCGAGTTCCGGCGGCTCGATGAGACGGTGGGGTTCCTCCGGCAGATCTACGGCCGGGAGATCAGCTACGACGACGCGGTGACCGTGATCCGCTTCTCACGCGTCGTCGAGTCCGTGGGCCCGCAGTTCGGGAACGGCGAGCCACCGTCCCGGAACTAGGTCCGGATGAGCGAGTACGGCTTTCTCACGACCTGGTGCCTGGAGGCACCGCGCCAGCGCGTCTGGGATGCGATCTGGGAGTCCGAGCGGTGGCCGGAGTGGTGGCGGGGAGTGGTTGCGGCGAAAACCGTGATCGAGGGGACCGACGGCGGCGTCGGCCGGGTGGGACGCTACACCTGGCGCTCCCGACTTCCCTACGACCTCGAGTTCGAGATGACGACCACCCGGGTTGAGGAGCCCCACCTGCTTGAGGGCCAGGCCCGGGGAGAGCTCGCCGGCACCGGCCGTTGGCGCCTATTCGAGGAGGACGGCGAGAGCCCGGTCACGGCGGTGCTCTACGAGTGGAACGTGCGGACGACGAGCTCTTGGATGAACCTCTTGGCCCCGGTCGCGCGGCCGGTGTTCGCCTGGAACCACGACTGGGTGATGCGGAGCGGCGGCGAGGGGCTGGCGCGGCGGCTCGGCTGCCGGCTGCTCGCCCGCGACTGAGCCTCGCACGGGCGCTCGCCCTTACGGGCGATCTAAGTCTCGGCCACTCAGATCACTTGACAAGCGTGCCCCGCCCGTTACACTCATCATGGGGTCTTGGCACTCTTGCCTGTAGAGTGCCAGCGGGCAAAGGCCCGACGAACCCATTCAGCTCAACTGAGACGGAGGTAGCAGAGGAATGAAGCTAAAGCCCCTTGGCGATCGGTTGATCGTCCAGGCGATCGAGGAGGAGGAGACGACCACCAGCGGCATCGTGCTGCCCGATACCGCCAAGGAGAAGCCCCAGAAGGGGAAGGTGATCGC
>Ga0126313_10000514_pt1 | contig 18528 bp, 17 predicted proteins | sample Plot105A_FD_89954 | JGI IMG/M metagenome (GOLD analysis project Ga0126313, IMG submission 89954) | Serpentine soil microbial communities from UC McLaughlin Reserve, CA, USA - Plot105A | ecosystem: Environmental > Terrestrial > Soil > Grasslands | place: USA: UC McLaughlin Reserve, Lake County...
CTCGTCCTCGCCGCCGGAGACGAGCGCGCTCGCCCTCCGCCCCTTCGTCAGCAGGTCGAGCGCGATCGCCGCCTGCGCGCCGAAGAGCGCCAGCAGGTTCATATCCTCGAGCGTGAAGGGCCGGTCCGTCTCGCGGTCGAGCACCTCGAGGACGCCGAGAGCGCGTTCCTCGTGGAGGAGCGGGACCGCCATGACGCCGCGCGGGACGTAGCCCGTGTCGGCCGCGAAGTCGCGCGCGAAGCGCGGATCCTCCGCAACGTCCTCGAGGACGAGCGGCTGGCGCGTGGCGATCACCCAGCCGGCGATACCGCTCGACGACGACATCCGGCGGCCGACGAGGGTCTCGTCGCCGGGGCCGGACAGCGCCTCGAAGACGAGCTCGTCGGTCGCCTCGTCGAGGAGGAAGATCGACGACGCCTGGGCGCGGAAGATCGCCCGCGCAGTCTCGACGATCGACTGCAAGAGGGCGCGGTGGGACTCCTCCGCACCAATGAGCCCGGCCGCGACGGCCGCCCTGAAGTCGCCCTCGTTCACGCCGCCTCCACGTTTCGCGCCGTCAGCGAGAGGATCGTCTTCAGCTGGAAGGGCGTCAACCCCGAGTGCTTGCTCAGGATGAGGGCAATGATCCCGGAGATGTGCGGCGTTGCGAAGCTGTTGCCGCTGTACCGCATCGTCGCGCCATTCAGCCACGCGCCTTCGACGTCGAGCCCGCGCGCGAAGAACTCGACGGGGGGCGTCGGGTTGTAGAACCACTCGAGCGGATCCTCGCCGTCGTGGCTCCCGACCGAGACGACGGCCGCGAACCGCCACGGGTAGCTGTCGACCGGCATGTTGTGCGCCGACGCGACGAGGATGGTCCCGCCGAAGTACGCGCGGTCGGCGAGCTCGTGCAGGGTCGCGGCGAAGAGGTGCTTCGTCGTCGAGAGGCTCATGTTCACGACGTCGAACCCTTCCTCGACGGCCCAGCGCAGTCCCGCGAGCAGGGCGTCGCCGGTCCCGGTCGAGCCGGCGCCGAGGACGCGGACGCTGATGAGCGAACACTCGGGCGCGAGCGCGCGCACGATACTCGCGCACGCGGTGCCGTGCCCGGAGACGTCCCCCACGGTGTCGTCGATGAGATTCGGCGCGCCGTCGTCGCCGATCTCGATCGCGACCGCGTGCTGGATCTCGCCGACGAGCGGATGCCCCGCCTCGATGCCGCTGTCGAGGATGCAGACACGAACACCCGCCCCCGTTGCCCCGTCGATCGCCCACTCGCGCGTGAGCGGCGACGGCCAGTCGCCCTGAAGATCGACGTGCTCGACGGACCCGGCATGGATGCTCCACGCGGGCAGATCGGCGTACGGTTCCTCGGCCACTCGTCCTATTCAAGCCGGGCCGTCGGGTGACGGCAACGGGGTCCTACGGCGGCGCGAGCGGGAGTACGATCGCCGCGTGGCCTACGACGAGGCACTCGCAGAGCGGATTCGCTCCCTGGTCGGGGACGAGCCGGGTGTGACCGAGAAGCAGATGTTCGGCGGGCTCGCGTTCCTCGTCGGCGGCAACATGGCCGTCGGCGCGAGCGGGCAGGGCGGGCTGCTGGTCAGGGTCGACCCGGAAGAGACCGACTCGCTCCTCGAAACGACACCGGCCGAGCCGATGGTCATGCGCGGCCGTTCGATGGCGGGATGGGTCCGCGTGGCCGCCGACCACGTGGGAACGGACGCGGACCTCCGTCCGTGGATCGAGCGCGGCGTGGCGTTCGCCCGTTCGCTCCCGCCGAAGGGCTAGCGGGCCGCGGCTGCGCGTCGGCCTGCGCCGCCTCCTCCGTCGCAGGTCCCCGCTCCAGAACATCGGCGGCGTCTTCGCACTGCTCGTCGCGCTCGCGCTCGGGACGCTGATCAGCGCGACTGTCGGACCGGTCTCGCCGACGCTCGCCGGCGTCGTCGAGACCAGCACGCTCTTCGAGGTCATGCGGACCTGGTGGCTCGGCGACTTCTGCGGCGCACTGGTGGTCGTCCCCGCTCGTGCTCGCCTGCTCCCGCTCCCCTCGCGCCTCCCGCCCCGGAGCCGCATCATCGAGGGTGCGCTGCTCCTGGCGACGGTCGCCGTCCTTGGCGAGGTGACGGCTCACTCCACCGACCCGGTTGCCTACCTCGTCTTCCCGCATTGATTTGGGCGGCCGTCCGCTTCAACGCGCGCGGCGCGACCGCGGCGCTCCTGGTCGCGGTGACGCTGGCCGTCTTGGCGACGACCCACTACGAGGGTCCCTTCTCGTTCGAGTCGATCGGCGACAACGTGCGCGGGTCTTCATCGCCGTCGTCGCCGTCTCGAGCCTCTGCCTCGCCGCGCTCGTCGCCGAACGGGGGCTCCGGCGTCGCCGGTTCCCGGCCCTCCTCGCCCACGTCCGGCCGACGGTCGGGCGAGTCGATGCGCGGCACCTTGAAGCCGATGAAGCCGTACACGACGTCCAGGATCGGGCGATCAGCACGAGGACGGGCAGGAGCGCGTCGAGGAGGCTCGGCTCCCGCCGCGGCGCGTCCGGGGCCGCGTCCGGCACGGGGCGCTGCCGCTCATGCGGCCACCATCGCCCCCGGCGACGGGGCCAACATCACCCGCTCCGGATCATGCAGAGCGCCGGCCCGCTCAGGCCGTCGGCGACTCGTCGTACACGACGGTCGTCCCCGCGATGAAGTCGGCGAGGCTTCTTCGCCGGCTGTCGAAGAGCACGGGGATGAACCCGGCGAACGCGGGCGCGATGGACAGGACGAGCCCGACCATCCGGGCAAATGACCTCGGGCCGGATGGAGGTTCTCCCGTTCCCGTCTGGACCCGGAGACCGAGGAAGCGCATGCCGATCGTCTGTCCGCCCGCTGCCCAGGAGAGGGTGAAGTACGCGAACGCGACGATCACCCAGGCCCCGCCAAGAAGAAAGCCGGAGATCCGGTTCGAAAGGCCCCCGGCCAGCGAGGCCACGAGCGCGACGATCCCGACGGCGGACAGCGTTACAGCCGCGAGGAGGACCACGTCAGCAGCGAGCGCCACCGCACGGCTCGCAAGGCCGGCGTAGGGCCCACGGGCTTCGGCGCGGTCTCGCCTGACGGCTTGCGCGACCCGCTCGTCCAGGCGGATCGTCGATGCCCGGACGTCCTCGAACACCTCCTCCACGACTCCGCCGGTCTCCTGCCGGACCATCGCCCGAACCTCGGCGCTCGTGACGACGGTCGTCAGAGCACGCCGCATCTCATCGCTCGCCAGAAGGCGCCGCAGGAGCCGGTCGACCTCGCCGGTTTCGGCCAACTCGGCGCCCATCCGCTCGACGACCTGGTGACGAGCGAGCGAGCGGACGACCGCCTCGGGGAGCGGTCCCGCAAGGGCGCGGTCGACGAGGCGCTCAATCTCCGGTGTCGCGAGCACCTCCTCCGCGGCCCCCTCGAGCTGATGACGCCATCTGCGCGCTGCCACGCGGGCCGGGAAGAGCGCCATCCGGCCTGCGGCGTCGGCCATGCCAGGAGCCCGCGGCCGCGCGGCAGCGTCGGGCGGGCGGCTGGCCGCTTCGTCGTGGCCGTCCTGCCCGTCGGCGGTCATGTCACACCTCGGCACGCCCGGCCGACGGGCCTCACGCGCGTGCGCGAGGAGGCGTCCAGCGGGCCGTCAGCGCGTACAGGACGAAGACGTCCAGGGCGAACACGGCGAGCCCCCACTGCTCGTGCGCCGACATGAAGAACAGCTGGCCGATCGCATTGACGGACGCGCACGCGATGGCGAACCACCGCGCCGCGGGCCGGCCGCTCATGAGCCCGAGCGCGGCGCAGACCTGGACGATGCCGAGCACGAGAGCGATCCAGCCCCACGTCCTCAGGTCCCCGAACGCGAACGTCGTGACCGCCGGATAGACGCGCGAATGCGTGATCGCGAGGATCCCGTCGAGCGCGTTGAAGAGGCCCGCCAGCGAGAGGATGAGGGCGGCGAAACCCACCCAGTTGCCGGTGCCTTCGCCCTGAGGGAATTGCGCGCCCAGAGTTCGCTGGCGCGCGGCGGCCGTCGCACGCGCGAAGTCGTCATATCCCTGCGTCACGGCGGCAGGTTCGCGTACGTCCACGCCGAGCTCATCGTCTCAACAGGGTGATCCCGAACGCCCTGCGTTCAGCGCTCGGCGTCCGGGCCGGCGAGCCCGAGCGGTGCGTCGAGGAGCCCGAGCTCGGCCGCGCGCGCGACCGCCTCGCTCCGGGACGAGACGCCGAGCTTCCGGTAGATGGAGATCGCCTGCGTCTTCACGGTGTTCCGCGAGACGTAGAGGAGGTTGGCGATCTCGCGAAAGCTCAGGTGCGTAGCGAGATAGCGGACGAGGCGGAGCTCGGCGGGGGTAAGCGGTCGCGCCCACCGTCCCGAGGCAGACCCGAGGACGGCGAGTTCCGCCTGGAGGGCGTCGACGGCCTGCTCGACCAAGCCGAGCCCCGGACGGCGTCCGAGCAGCTCGTTGAGGTCCTGGATGAGCGACTGCGTCCGCGGGAGGTCGGCAACGGCCAGGCACGCTCGCCCGAGCTCGACCCGCACCTGCGCCGCGAGCCACGGCAGCGCATAGGAGGTGCTCGGCAACGTCCGCTCGGCTCGTTCCACGTGCTCCTGGGCAACCGCGTGCTCGCCGCGTCGAAGCGCCGCACGGGCCGCCGCGGCCCAGACGAGGGACGTGACCGGATAGTCGGAGAGCCGTGCGGCGGATTCGCACGCGCGGGCCACTTGCTCCTGGACGAGCTCCCAGTCCCCGGTCGCGAGCGCGAGGACAGCCCGCTCCGCACGCGCGAGGGCCGCCAGGGCCGAGATCTCCTCCGATCCTTCGGGCTCCGTCAGGAGGATCGCCTGCTCGAGAACGGCGTGTGCTGCGTCGTCGCCCGCAACCACGAGCGAGACGCCGAGGAGGACGAGAGCGGGCGCACGCCAGTCGCTCGCTTCCGGCATGGCCTCGAGCGCCTCCTGCGCGGCGCGCCGCATCGCGCCAGGGGCGTCCGCGCAGGCGGCGTCGAGGACAGGCGGGGCCGGCTCGGGCCGCCCACGGCCCGGCGTTTTAGCCGGGCTGCCGTCGCCCACGTGGGCGGCTCCGGCCAGCGCCTGCACCCAGCGCCTCCGTAATCCGAGGCCTGGGAATGCGTCGATCTCCACATCGTCGAGCGCGGAGAACCAGCGCGCGACGTCGGCCCCGCGCCCCGCGTCATACGCGGGAAGCGCGATCACGTTCAGGATCTCCGCGACGCGCCGTGTGTCTCCGGCCGCGTCCGCATGCTCGATCGCGAGCTCCGGCAGACCATTCTCCGCGGCCCAGTCGACCGCCGAGGTGTGCAGCGGCTGGATGAGCCTCGGCTCGTTGCGCTCGAGCTCGACGAGAAGCGCCCCCCGGAAGAGCGGGTGGTAGCGGTACCAGTCGCGGCGCTCGTCGAGGGGCGTCAGCGGGCATCCCACCGCCTCGAGGCGTTCGAGGACGCCCGCCGACCCCGACTCGCCAAGCACGGCGTCGCAGAGGGAGCCGCAAAGCCGCTCGAGGATCGCGGTCCGGACGAGGAACCGTCGCTCGGCCGGGCCGACGCGGGAAAGAATCTCGTCCCGGACGTAGTCGACGACGAGACGATCCCGCCCCGAGAAGCGCGCCGCCCAGCGGCCGAGCGCAGCCGGGCTCCCCGACGTACGCGCTGCCGACTCGGCCGCGAGCTCGAGACCGGCGGGCCAGCCGTCGGCCACGGAGGTCACGGCCACGAGCTCGGCGGGGGACAGCACGATGCCGGAGGCTCGCAGGAGCGCATCGGCCTCCTTCGGCGCCAGGCGAAGATCGGGCTCTCGGACTTCGAAGACGCGTCGCTCCATCCGCAGGCGCGGCACGGGGAGCCCCGGCTCCGTGCGGCCTGAGACGGCGATCGTCGATCCGTGCGCCACCTGCTCGACGAGCGTGGCGAGCACACGAAACGTGTCCGCCGAGCCGACGAGGTGCGCATCGTCGAGGACCAGGACGCACGGTGCCGACGCGTCGGCGAGCACGTCGGCGATCGCGCTCAGTCTGTCGCCGCCACACCTCGGTGTCCGCCCGCCGAGCCCTCGCGCGAGGGCGACGCCGACGGAGTCCAGGAGGACGGCGGGGTCGTCATCGGCCGCGTCGAGGCTGAGCCAGGCGAAGGGACGCCGGTCGCGCGCGCTCCACGCGCGGAGGAGCGTCGTCTTCCCGTACCCCGCGGGTGCGAGGACGAGTGCGAGAGGCGCGGCGGATGCTCGCAGCCGGTTGACGAGCGCCGTTCGGGGAACTCCCGGGACGTCCGCGCCGTGGGGCCCCACCTTTCCCGGCAGCACGTGGCCGGGCGTGCGCGCACGCGGCCGACGGGCGGCGTCGATCCCGCCGACGGCCGTCACGGGAGCAGCCTCCACATCGCGCAGACGGCAGCGCGCTCGACGGTGGGTCGTATGGTGAAGTCGACGTCCAGCTGCATGCGGCTCGCGGGATCTGGCGATCCCCGGCACACCTCCGGTGGGCGGCGGTCGATCCACTATCAACCGGGCCGCGCGCTCCGGCAATGGTGTACGCCTTCGGATCGGCGGGGCGCTGACACCTGTTCCCGGCGCGGGTCGGCGAGGCGGTTGCTAGTGGCCGGGACCGTCGGCGGACGAGGACGTCTCCGCGAGGAAGATGAGCGCCGCCTTCACTCGCTTCGAGACGTTCTCGGCCTCGTTCAGCCCGAGCTTCATGAAGATCGAGTTGATGTGCTTCTCGACCGCGTGCTTCGTCAGGAAGAGGGCCTCCGCGATCGCGGCGTTGCTCTTCCCTTCGGCGATGTGCGCCAGAACCTCGCGCTCGCGCGCCGTCAGCTCCGCAATCTGCGAGGTCGTTTCGGCGCTCTTCGCCGCGATCAGACTGTCGACGACCTTCGAGTCGATGACCGACCCCTTCGCAGCCACTGACTCGATCGCCCCGACGAGGTCGGACGCACCCGCGATGCGCTCCTTGAGGAGGTACGCCCTGCCCTCGGAGCCGCCGCCGAACAGCCGCAGCGCGTAGCTCGCATCGTCGTACTGACTCAGGACGACGACGCCGAGCTCCGGAAGCCGCTCACGCGCCTCATCGGCGAACCTGATTCCCTCGTCCGTCCGCGAGGGCGGCATCCGGATGTCCGTGACGACCACGTCGGGCTCCGTCTCCGCGACCGCCTGCGCGAGCGACTCCGCGTCCCCGCAGACGCAGACGAGATCGACGCCGGGCCGCGTCGCGAGGACCTCCCTGAGCCCCTCGCGCACGAAGAGGTCGTCCTCGGCCAGGACGACCCGGATCGGGGCGCCGTCCGTCCGCTCGGCGCCCCTCATCGGCCTCCGCTCGGGGCAAAGGGGGCGAGTGCTTGCCTCTCCGACGGGAGGCGCTCGCCTTCGTCAACGCTGTGGCAAACCATCACGAATCTCTTCACACGTCCACCATTGCAGCCCTTCATGCGCCCGGTCAGTATGCCGCGAAGCACGAGTCGAGCAGGGACGAAGCGAGGGTCTGATGGGCGATGCGGCTGGGGCGACGACGGTGGCGGACCGGGACGCCGGGCATCCGCGTGCTGTCGTGCGCACGCTCGTCGTCGACGACCATCCGCTCTGCCGTGAGGCGCTGAGCGAGGTCGTCGCGGCGACTCCGGGCTTTCAGGTCGTCGGTGAGGCCGCGTCCGGCGAAGCGGCACTCGAGCTCCTCGAGCGCGACGGAGCGGATCTCGTTCTCCTCGACGTCCGCATGCCCGGCCTGGACGGGACCGCCACGGCCGCCTTCGTCTCGGACGAGCATCCCGAGACCGTGGTGATGCTGGTCTCGGCCGAGGGCCGGGCGGTCCCCGCAGACGACGCGTCGCCCGGAGGCATCCGCGCCTTCCGGAAAGAGTGCGTCACGAGCGTCCTCCTGCGGAGCGTCATGGCTCCGTCCAGGGTCTGAGACGGCGCGCGGCGGCTCGAGCCGCGCGGGCGCGCTCGACGACCTCCGGAAGGTCCAGGACGGTTGGCTCGGTCGAGACCGAATACCGGCGCGCAGGCATCAGCAGCCCGTCGAGCGGGACGAACGCCCGGACCCGAACGCCGTGGCCGGTGGCCGTCGCGACCGAGAGCCGGCCGCCGACGGTCGCCAGCCGGTCCTGCATGTTCGCGAAGCCCGCTCCGGCCACGACATCCTCCTCGCTGAAGCCGGCACCGTCGTCGACGACCTCGCCGACGAGCACGCCCCGCGACGCCCAGATCCTGACGGTGGCGCCCCGGGGCCCCTGAGCGTGCTTCACCACGTTCTGGAGCGCCTCGAGGCACACGAAGTACATGGCCACCTCGACCCCGCTCGGGTACCGCGCGTCGCGGTCGCCCTCGACGGTGACGGGAAGCGGCATGCGACGCGCCACGTCTTCCAACGCCACGACGAGACCGCCGTCGATGAGGCTCGCGGGGTAGAGCCCCCGCGCGAGGGAGCGGATCTCGTCGAGGGCTGCCTGCGCGTCGCCGGCCAGCTCCTCGAGCCGCGCGCGCGCCTGGTGCGGGTCGGACTCCACGAGCTGAGCGAGTGTGGCCAGCCGGATGCTGAGCGCGATCAGCCGCTGCTGCGCACCGTCATGGAGGTCGCGCTCGAGCCGGCGCCGTTCCGCGTCGGCCGACGCCATCATCCGTGCGCGCGAGAAACGCGTCTCCTCGACCGCCGCTTCGAGACGGTCGTTCAGCTCGTGGCACTCGAGCGTCCGCATGCCGAACCGCGCGGCCGCCGTCACGAATTCCGGATCCTGCTCCAGGACAGCGTCGTACATCAGGAGGAGTGGGCCGTCGATTCCCTCCACCTCCGTCGTGGCGCGCCCTTCGAGCTCGAGCGGCAACCCGGCCGGATCGACCCACGTGTCGCCGGCCCGGCTTCGGACGCCGATCACGAGTGTCGGATCGCCGAGCACACGGGCCAGGACCACCCTGAGGTCGGGCGTGCTGGACCCGACGAGCCCCTCGGCAAGGCGCTCGAGGGCCTTCGCCACCCTGAAGCGCGAGCGGATCGCGCCGCCGCAGAACGCGACGGCGAGTGCCGGCAGCGTGAGCACGAAGACCCACGCCAGCGGGACGAACGCCTGCGTATCGAGCCAGCGCGCCGCGATCGCAAAGACGTAGGCGACGCTGCAGACCGCGATGACGGCGAACGGCGCGGCGAGCGCGATCCGCATGAGCCGCGTCGCGCCGCGGTAGCGGCGGGCCAACGAAAGGACGACGGCCGCGAAGAGGACGATCGAGATCGCTTCGCGCGTCGGGCGGAGCCACGCGTCAATGAATCCCGGCTGTGAGTCGAGGAGCTGGAAGGCGTTCCCGGGGCAATCGGACCCACAGAGCTGCTGTGGCCCGGGGACCGGATAGCGGTCCACCAGAAAGACGGTCGGCAGGTAGAGCGCGACCACGAGCGCGGCCGACGCCCACACGATCGCCCGGTCGAGCCTCGTCGTCAGCCGGCCCGACGGGAAGGCGAGCATCACGGCGAAGATCACGGGCGCCGTCGCCCAAAGCGCGACGCGTCCGAGGCTGTTGAGGGTTGGGTTCGTCGAGATGGTGAACGTCGTCGGGAACCAGACGAACCCGAGGACGATCAGGAGGCGAGCGAACCGGCCGAAGGCGGTCGAGTGGCGAAGCCAGATGCCGACCGCGATCGGCGTCCCGACGGCCAATGCGAGGACGGCGGCGACCAGACCGTTGCGGCTCGGAGCCGAATCGACCGCGACCGCGACGACGATCCCGGTGACGACCGCGCCGCCTGCGGCGAACAGCCCGGAGGACCGAATCCACCTCGGCGGGTCGGCGAGCGCCACCGCCTGCTGCGTCAGCTCCATCGCGCCTCGCTTCCGCATCCGGGTCGCCGCGGCCCGGACGCGCTTCGATCGGCCTTGTCAGTCGGATCCTAGGTGACGCAGTCGGCGCCACAACACCACGACGGCTCGAACCACGGGCGGATTTCACCCCGTCGGCACGATGACCCCGGGATGCGGCGGGTCGAACGTCGCAGGCGATTCGTCGATCGCGTTGGGGACGCCAGTGGACTACAAACGCATCCTCCGAAAGCTCACCGTCCGTGACGACGAGTACATCGATCGCGTGCTCGCCGCGACGGCCACGGCTGCGCCGCCGCTCGACGAGAAGACGCTGGCACTCGTCCGCCTCGCCGCGCTCGTCGCAAGCGACGCCACCGCCCCCTCCTACATGAACTCCGTCGACGCGGCCGAGCGTGCCGGGGCGACCGTGGACGAGATCGTGGCGACGCTCGTCGCGGTTACCCCCATCGTCGGCGTCGCGCGTGTCGTCTCGGCCGCGCCCCGACTCGGGCTCGCGGTGGGCTACGACGTCGGCGAGCCGCTCGAGATCCTGGACGAGAGCGGCCGTCTCTGAGCGCAGCGCGAGCAGGGAAGCCGTAGCAAAGCGGGAGCGCCGGGCGGACCGGCGCTCCCGCCGAATGCCCTAGACCGTCTCGCGAAGACGCGAGCCGCCGTACACCGCCAGGCCGTAGATGATGAGGATGTCCACCGAGAACATCGCCAGGGCCCAGACGGGAAAAGCCGGGATGAAGAGCAGCTGGCCGAGCGCGTTCACCCCTGCGGTCCCGATTCCGAACCAGCGCGCGAACTCGCTCCCCCTCGCGACGGAGAACGCGGCGAGGAGCTGTGCGACTCCGAGCGCGAGGACGATCCAGCCCCACGTGCGGAGATCGCTGAAGACGAAGGTCGAGTTCTCCGTATAGACCTTGGAGTTGGCGATCGCGAGAATCCCGTCGATCGTGTTCCACGCGCCGGCCAGGCCGAGCATGATCGCGGCGAAGGTGATCCATCCCTCGCCTGCCACGGCCTCGGTGCGGCGGCGATCGCCCGCCCCGGCACCGGCTTCCGTCTCGTATCCAGGAGCCGCGCTCATGTGCCTCCCTTTCTTTGCGACCGACCCCGCGTGTCTCGGGTCAGGCCCTCGCTCTGTCGCGAAAACGCTGCCTGCACAGGGTGGTCTTGTTCATCGTCCGAAAAGGATGAAAGGTGGGGCGGACGACCTGGGTCGTCCTGCCCCCACGCTCAGTGCTCGGCGAGGAACTCGGGAACGATGATGCGCGCGGCAGCGTCCAGGAGCGCGAGGTGCGAGAACGCCTGCGGGAAGTTGCCGAGGTGGCGGCCCGTCGCAACGTCGAACTCCTCCGCGTAAAGCCCGAGCGGCGAGGAGATCCGGAGCAGCCGCTCCATCAGGTCGCGCGCCCGCTGCTCCTCCCCGATGATCGCGAAGGCCGAGACGAGCCAGAACGAGCAGATGAGGAAGGTTCCCTCCTCCCCCGAGAGCCCGTCGTCCGTCTCGTCTGTTCGGTAACGAAGCACGAAGCCGTCCTGGGCGAGCTCGTCGGAGATCGCCAGGACCGTCGCGCGGAGGCGCTCGTCGCTCGCCGGCAGAAAGTCGAAGATCGCCGCTAGAAGGGCCGACGCATCGAGCGCGTCGGTGTCGTAGTGCTGGCGCAGGACGCCGCGTCCGTCGATGCCGCGCTCGAGGATCTCCGTGCGGATCTCGTCTGCCGTCTCGCGCCACGTCGACTCGAGCTCCGGCGAGCCTCGGAGGGCGGCGAGCTGGGCTGCCCGGTCGAGCGCGACCCAGCTCATGATCTTCGACGAGACGTAGTGCTTCGGCTCACCGCGGGCCTCCCAGATCCCCTGGTCAGGCTCGCGCCAGATCCGCATCGCACAACCCGCCTGGCCCTCGACGATCGGCCAGAGCCGGCGTGGCAGGCGGGCGCTTCGCCGCGTGTGGAGGAGAATCGAGGCGAGCACGGCACCGTAGACGTCGTTCTGTCGCTGGTTGTAGGCGCCGTTCCCGATCCGGACCGGCCTCGCCCCCGCATAGCCCGAGAGCTCCTCGCGCACGGATTCCGTGAGATCGCGGCGGCCGTCGATCCCGTACATGATCTGGAGCGACCCGTCCTCCGTCGGCTCGAGATCGGCGACGAACTGCATGAACTCGTCCGCCTCCCAGTCGAGGCTGAGCCAGTGGAGGGCCTGCAGCGTGAAGGTCGTGTCGCGCATCCACGTGAAGCGGTAATCCCAGTTCCGGCTTCCGCCCGGTGTCTCGGGGAGGGAGGTCGTGAGCGCGGCGACCGTCGCACCGGTCGGCATGTACGTGAGCCCCTTGATCGCGAGGGCCGACCGTTGGACGGCCTCCCGGTAGCGATGATCGGGGATCCGGGCGCGCGTAAGCCACGAGCGCCAGAACCGGAGGGTCGACCCGATCATCGCGCTCGCCTCCGGCTCGTCCGCGGGATCGCGGGGGCGATCGTCCCACGAAAGCGCGCAGTAGATCCGCTCGCCCGCCTCGAGCGTGTGCCGGGCGCGGACACGGCTGCCCTCGATCCCGAGCGCGAGGTCGGTGGAGAGCCGGAACGTGGCGCCGGCCCCCGTCGCGTCGGCCGCGTGGCGAGTGGAGTCGCGAAGCGTCCACTCGGCGGGGGCACGGCCGTAGTCGAACGCGGGCTCGCAGATCAACTCGACGTCCACGCGGCCCTCGAGGCATTCGGCCGTCCGCACGAGCGCGTGGTGGGCATCGTCGTCGGCCGGAGGACGCGTGTGCGGGGTCACCTGGTCGTCGTGCTCGGTCGGGCCGAGCGTGAGCGCGTCGACCACCTGGATCCAGCCGGTGGGCGTGCGCCACGTCGTCTCGAGGATGTTCGTCCCCGGTACGTACTCACGTGCGGTCGGATGATTGATCCCGAACGGGGCGAGTCGGAAGAACCCCGCCTCGCGGTCGAGCAGGCTTCCGAAGACGCTCGGCGCGTCGAACGAGGGGATGCAGAGCCAGGAGACCGACCCGTCGGCCGCGACGAGCGCGCCGGTGTGGCAGTTCGACAGGAACGCGTACTCCTCGATGGGCGGGAACGGCGACGGAGCGGCCGCGCTCTGCGGGGTCGGCGTCGTCGTGGGCGTCGGAGCGGTCGTCATTCGAGTGCGCCTCCCGGTCGCGGAATCGTCGAGCGGGGTGCGAGCGACGGTAGGGGCCTCCGGCGGCGCGTCGCATCGCCCGAAACGGATGATGGCCCGGCCGGCGGTCACCCGGTTCGGACGATGGCTTGCGGCGGTCCCGACGCGACCATCGAAGCGCTGCGAACAGGACGACCGACCCCGTGAGCGCTCGACCCGCGCGCCTGATGCGCCTTTTGGGGCGGGCGCGCCGGTCGTCCGCGGTCAAACGCGCGGCGATGGCAATCGTCGGCCTCGCCTTCGTCGCAGCCACGTTCGTCTTCGTCCTCCCGGCAGTCGCCGACTACGACGCGGTCTGGGCGACGATCACCACGCTCTCGTGGCAGTGGCTCACGGCGCTCGGTCTCGTGGCGCTCGCCGCGGTCGCCGCGGTCGCCCCGCCGTGGCAGGTCGTGCTCCCAGGGCTCGGCTACGTCCGCGCGCTCCAGGTCACCCAGGTCTCCGCGGCACTCGGGTTCGTCGTCCCGGGCGGGCCGGCGGCGGGGATCGCGGCCGCAGTCGGGATGCTCCGGGCCTGGGGCTTCGCGTCCTGGGAGCTTACGAGAGCCGTGACGCTGACGGGCCTCTGGACGCAGTTTCTGAACTTCACGTTCCCGCTCGTGGCGGTGTTCCTCGTCTCCCGCACCGGCGGGAGCACGGTCGCGCTCGCGACCGTCGCGTTCATCGGGGCCGTTGCACTGGGCGTCCTCGTGGGCGGCTTCGTCACGGTGCTCGTCAGCGGCCGCCTCGCGCGAGACGTCGGCGACCTCGCCGCGCGCGGCGCGAGCTGGGGCAAAGGCAAGCTCCGCCGCGGGCCGGTCCAATGGGACGGCGCGACCTTCGAGGGCTTCCGCGACGAGGCCGGCGCGCTCGTGACCCGTCGGTGGCACGTTCTCACGGGCGCCTCGCTCGCCGCCGGCCTGACGACGTTCGCGGTGCTCCTCGTCTCGCTTCGCGCGCTCGACGTCTCGTCGGGCGAGGTGTCGGGGATCGAGGCGTTCGCCGCGTGGTCACTCGCGCGTGTTGCGGCGATCATCCCGATCACGCCGGGCGGCGTCGGCGTCGTAGAGCTTGCGCTCACAGGGACGCTCATCGGCTTCGGCGGACCGAAAGCGAACGTCGTCGCGGCCGTGCTCGTCTACCGCATCGCGACGATCGGCCCCACCCTGCTGGCGGGAACGCTCGCGGCCCTGACCTGGCGCCGACGCGGCGGCCTCGGCCGTTCATCCTGTGAGGATGAGGAAACGGTGCCCTCTGCTCCCAAGGCTCTGGAGGAGGACATCGTGGGCATGGACGGCACAACCCGAGTGGCAGAGAGAGATCCGTAGTGAGGCGACGCAGCTTGCGACCGCGCCGCGCGCCCGCGCCCACGCTCACGCTCACGCCCGAGGGCAACCAGGAGACGGAGGAGCTCGTGCTCGCGCCGACCGAGGTCGAAGAGCTCTCGGACGTCTTCGCGGTGCCGAGGTGGCTCCGGGACCTCGGCCGCGGCTCGTGGTACCTCGTCGGAGTGGTCGGCCTGCTCGTCGGCCTCGTCTGGATCCTGGGTCTGACGCAGATGATCGTCGAGCCCGTGCTCGCGGGCGCGATCGTCGCGATCGTCGCCTCGCCGCTCGTCTCCGCGCTCGAGCGGCAGCGGGTCAACCGGGCGATCGGCGCGGCGCTCGTCCTTCTCCTGCTCGTCGGACTGGCCGCCGTCATCACGATCCTCGTCGTCGCCGGGATTGTCTCCGAGCAGGAGAACCTCACGGCACAGGCTTCCGCCGGCGTGGAGAAGATCCGCGGGTGGCTCGAGGATCTCGGGGTCGATTCCGGGGGTGCAGCGGCAGCGACGAATCACGCGTCGTCCGGAACGTCGGACACGCTCGCGGTCCTCCTCCAGGGCCTGTTCAGCGGGATCCGGGACCTCACGAACCTCGTATTCGGCCTCTCGTTCGCCGCGCTCAGCACGTTCTTCGTCCTGAAGGACGGACCCATGATGCGCCGGTGGGTCGAGCGCCACCTCGGCGTGCCGCAGACCGTCGCGCACGTGATCGTCGGCGGGATCGTCCGCTCGATGCGGGGCTACTTCCGCGGCGTCACGCTCGTCGCGGCGTTCAACGCTGTCATCGTAGGACTCGGCGCCTGGCTGCTCGACGTCCCGCTGGCGGGGACGATCGCGGTCGTCGCGTTCGTCACCGCGTACGTCCCCTACATCGGGGCGGCGGTGGCCGGCGGTTTCGCAGTGATCCTCGCCCTCGGGGGGAACGGCACCGCGACTGCCGTCGCGATGCTCGTCATCTTCGTCCTCGCAAACGGCCTCCTGCAGAACATGTTCCAGCCGCTCGCGTTCGGGGCGGCGCTCGACCTGAACCCGCTCGTCGTCCTCGTCGTCACCGTTGGAGCCGGCTGCCTCTTCGGAATGGTCGGCCTCGTCCTCGCGGCGCCCCTCACGTCGGCCGCCATCCACGTCACCGCGCGCATCGGACGCGCGCGAGCCGCGGCGATCGCACAATCCGGGGAGCCGAGTCTGTCCTGAGCAGGGGGTTCACCCCCTCTGGACGATGTGCGCCCCGACCGGGTCTGGTCGGCTGAAAGGCTGGGGGACCAGAGGACTGCGAGGAGGTCCAGCGTGAGCCAGGCGAACGACGACGCACGAGATCGCGAGGTCGAGGAGCTCCGAAAGGAAGTCACCGAGCTCCGTGGGGGGACCGACCGCAAGAGGAGCGGATCGGGCCGAGGGCGCCGCTGGGCCGCGGTCGTCCTCCTCGTGCTCGCCTGCATCATTGCGCCGCTCGCAGCGCTCTCCATCTGGCTTCGCAACCAGGTCACGGACACCGACCGGTACGTCAGGACGGTGGCGCCGCTCGCCGACCATCCGGCGATCCAGGCTGCGACCGCCACTGCGGTGGCGAATCAGCTCTTCAGCCGGGTCGACGTCGCCGAGCAGGCGCGCGAGGCGCTGCCGCCGCGCGCCGCGTTCCTCGCCGAGCCGATCGCGAACGGCGTCCGCACGCTCACGATCGAGGCCACGAAACGGCTCATGGACAGCGAGACGTTCCAGGCGCTCTGGGTCCAGGAAAACCGGTTCGCCCATGGCCAGCTCGTCCGGGTATTGACCGGTGACGATCAGGGAGTCGTCCAGAGCCAGAACGGGCAGGTCGTCCTCGAGCTCGCTCCGACTGTGGAAGCGGTCAAGGAACGCCTTGCCGCCCGCGGGGTGACGGTCTTCGACCGCGTCGACCCGGCTTCCATTCAGTCCTCGTTCGTCCTGCTCGACTCGGACGGTCTCGAACAATCTCAGAACGGCGTGAAGCTCCTGAAGGCCCTCGCCATCGTGCTTCCGGTGCTCTTCGCCGTCCTGCTCGCCGCTGCGATCGCCCTGTCTACCGGGCGCAGGCGAACGGTCTTGCAGGCGGGCCTCGGAGTCGCGCTGGCCATGGTGGCTCTCGGAGCCCTGCTGACGATCGGACGGTCGATCTACCTCGACTACGCGACGGGCGCAGCCATGCCGCACGACGCGGCTGCCGCCTTCTACGACACTGTCGTGCACTGGCTCCGCGTCGGTATCCGTGCCATCGCCGGCCTGGCCATCCTCGTGGCGCTGGCCGCGTTCCTGACGGGTCCCTCTCGGCTCGCCACGGGCATCCGCATGCGCTTCAACCGCCACGTCGTGCGCGACCAGACGGCCAGCGGGGTTGGCGACAGCTCGGTCGGGCGTTGGGTCGGCGAGCACAAGACGGTCTTGCGGCTCGCGTCCGTCGGCGTTCCGGCGATCATCTTCATCGCGTGGGACCTGCCGTCGCCAACCGTGCTCATCGTGCTGACGGCAGTGGCACTCGTGCTCTTGCTCGTGGTCGAAGTCCTCGGCCGCTCGTCGGAAGCGCCGACCGAGTCGGCACCGACCGCGTAGCGACCAGCCGCCGCTACGGGCCTCGGCCCGGTTGCTGCTCGGGGACGAGCTTCGCAAGGAAGAGCGCGACGAGTATCAGGAGCGCGAGGATCGCGAGGGCCGCGCGCAGGCCGTCAAGCCGAGCGTCGGAGTAGCTCGCGATCGCCGCGTCGCTCGCCTCCGAGCTGGCGCCCTGCTTCGCCAGCACCGCCTCGAGGTCGGCGTCCGAGACGAACGGGACACCACCCACGAGCTCGACCTCGGCCTGCGCCGTCACCTGCGTCGGGATCGTGGGGCTTTGCTCGATGTTCGTGAGGAACGAGCTCGTCAGGGTCGCGATGAGGAGCGACCCAGCGAGCGCCGTGCCGAGCGACGCGCCGAGATTCGTGACGGTGTTCTGGATGCCGCCCACCTCCGGGCTCTGGTCGTCGGGCACCGCCGAGACGGTCACGGCCCCGAGCTGCGAAGCGAGCGCGCCGATGCCGAGGCCGATCAGGAGGAGCGGGACGAGCAGGATCTCTGCGCCGGCGTCCGGATCGAGGCCGGCGAGGAGGATGATCGTCCCGAGGAAGAGCGCCGTCAGTCCGCCGCGCACGACGAGCCTCGGTGACACGTTCGGCAGGAGGCGCGGGATGCCGAGCGCCCCGAGGAGGAGCGTGAGCGAGAGCGGGAGGAGCCGCGCGCCGGTCGCGAGCGCCGACAAGCCGAGGCAGACGGACAGGAAGAGCGGCACGACGAAGAAGAACCCCGCCTGGACCAGGTACTGGAAGAAGAACATGCTGAGACCGCCCGACAGCTGTCGGTTCCGGAGCATTCCGGGGCGCATGAGCGGCTCGGCGCCTCGTGCGACCCTCCGCGCCTCCCAGAGCGAGAAGAGCCACAGCGTGCAGAGCCCGCCGATCTCGAGCCAGATGGTCGGCGAGAGGCCGGTCCACGACGGGCCGCCCTCATTGGGCCGGATCCAACCCCACTCGCCCGAGCGAAGGACGCCGTAGACGACCAGCGCAAGACCGCCCGCCGAGAGCACCGCTCCGACGACGTCGAGCCCGCGGCGTTCCTCCGGGGTGGCCTCCTCGATACGCCGGGCGAACACGACGATGACGACGACGATGAGCACCTCCCCGGCGAAGACCCACCGCCACGAGAAGTACGTCGTGGCAAACCCACCGACGAGCGGCCCCACGGCCACTGCCACCGCTCCGGCGGCGGCGACGGCACCGTAGGCGCCGGGCCGTTTCTCGGCGGGAAAGTTGGCCGCGACGAGCGCGACGATGGCCGGGAGGATGAGCGCCGCACCAATGCCCTCGAGAAACGACCAGCCCAGGAGCAGAACGGGAAGCGACGGTGCGAGCGCGGTGGTGAGGGAGCCGATCCCGTAGATGACGCACCCGATCCCGAACACGCGCTTCCGTCCCAGGATCGCGCCGATCTTGGCCCCGGTGATCATGAACGCGGCCATGACGAGCGTGTAGGCCGTGATCGCGCCCTGGATCCCGGTCACCGTGGTCCCGACATCCTTCGCGACCGTCGCGATCGAGACGTTCATCACCGACGTGTCCAGGGTCATGAGGAACTGACCCGCCGCGAGCGTGACGAGGATGAGCACGGTGCCGCGCGCTCGGCTCGGCTCAGCGGCGTCGGCGACCGCCATGGTGCTGATCGTCGCGGGGCGCGCTCGGTGTCAGATCATCCGGATCGGGC
>Ga0126313_10000515_pt1 | contig 18525 bp, 24 predicted proteins | sample Plot105A_FD_89954 | JGI IMG/M metagenome (GOLD analysis project Ga0126313, IMG submission 89954) | Serpentine soil microbial communities from UC McLaughlin Reserve, CA, USA - Plot105A | ecosystem: Environmental > Terrestrial > Soil > Grasslands | place: USA: UC McLaughlin Reserve, Lake County...
GTTAAAGGTAGAAAATCAGGCAGAGATATCCCTAGGCCAGTCTGGTTTGTGCATGAAGGCAACACTCTGTATTTGCTTCCAGTTCAGGGCACTGACACCAACTGGTACAAGAACCTGCTAGTCGATCCAACGTTAAAGATTTCCGCAAATGGCGCAGAAATAATACCTGCAAGAGGTAAACCAATAACAGACAGTAGTAGGGTTGACGATATCGTGAGGAAATTCAAGTCTAAATATGGCGAAGGGGATGTAAAAAAGTATTATACTAAATTTGATGTGGCCGTTGAAGTCCCGCTTTGACAAATCTTCCTAGGAACGGTTCTGTCAACTAAACGGGTGGCGCTGAAAGTCTCGTGGGCTCGTATCACCCGCCAAGTTTACAGTGCCGGTAGAAGAGGCCCCTGTGCTAATCGTTGTCTGCCCAAATACCACCCGGTCAGTAGCGAGACATCACTTGCTCGCATGGCATTTAGAAACGCATTTTTGCGCCGCAACGTCTGCTCTCAGAGCAGCTCCCTAGCGTAGTCGTCTTTTGACATAGATATGCGCCAGCACTTGATGCCGGGGCCCTTTGCATTTGCCTGTCTATAGAACCAGCAGCGGCCTTCAGAGTCATTGTGATGCCAGATCAACTCTCTGGAAGAGTAATTGATCAGAATCATCGCCTCTTCTATATCCGCGATTACCATGTAGTAAAGCACCTGCATCAAGTATCCTTTGAACTAGGTGTCCTGCGGAACAAGCCGCCTTCCCGTGCTTGTGTCCTTGATCATCCTCTTCTTTTTCATTTCTTGTTGTCGCCCTTTCCTCTTCATTGTTATCGTTCAACTAGCAGATTCAGCTCTATCTATTAAACTTGCACTATATGTTCTTTGAATGTAAAACAAGAAGCTAAAAGGAACTGATAGAAGAGCGGGCCCGTCGGGCAGTGAAGTGATATCGCTTCAAAAAGTGGATTCCTTGCTAGTCTTTGAACGTATCGGGAAGCTAAAAAGGTTTCTGCGATATGGCAAAGATTTCCGATTCTATCTTTTCGGCTCCCCCGTAGCCCATAATCTCTAATGCATCCTTGACTGTTGCCATGAGCATCTGCTTGAGGCAGGCAAGCTCTTTAAGGTTTAGAATAAAAAATGCTTGCAACGCTAATTTGAATACTTTGACTGTTTTTTATTTGGCTACTGCAGAGAGCATGAATGATTGAATGGCAAAACACCGGCGGAATTTGACCGGATGAAGGTCGGAAAATAGTGGATAAGTATTATGCACAAAATACGACCAATTACGTATAAAGCTTGAGTTCGTACTCCCACGATGAAGGAGTAGAATAAAAATTGTATGCCGTAAAAATGGTGTACTTTGTGAATACTCACAGATTCAAAGCAGAGCTTTTGTTTCCGCTACATGGCAAGTTCCTCCAAAAGAAGAGAGAGTGAGTCATGAAGAACGTTGTTGTCGTCACAGGTGCGTCGAGTGGCTTCGGCGCCCTTGCTGCGCATGCTCTAGCGCGTGGCGGTCACACAGTCTATGCCAGCATGCGCGAAACAACCGGTCGCAATGCGCCCCAAGTTAAGGAAGTAGAAAAGTACGCTGCAGAGCACGGTGTCGACCTGCGTGCGATCGAGCTGGACGTATCGTCGCAGGAATCTACTGATGCGGCGATAAAGACCATCATCTTTGAAAATGGTCGCTTGGATGTGGTCATTCACAATGCCGGGCACATGGTCTTCGGTCCGGCTGAAGCCTTCACACCAGAACAGCTGGCTCAACTCTATGACACTAATGTGCTCAGCACGCAGCGAGTAAACCGCACGGCCCTTCCACATCTTCGCGCGCAGGGAAAGGGCTTGGTCGTCTGGGTCTCTAGCAGTAGTGCACGAGGAGGAATCCTCGTCTTGTCTTGCATCCGGCACGAGCTGCTGAGGCAGATAATGCTCTTTTTGCTACAGCATGATGTCTGCACTCTTAATGACTTTGTCAGATTTACGAACAAAGCGCCGTTAACATTATCGGTGCACTTGAAACATCTCGAAGAATCAGGATTGATTTCAGCAGACAGAAAGGACTCGTGCCTTCTTTACGCCCTGTTGACAGGGAATTGGTCGCCGACGTTATGTTAAAATATAGAATTAGCTTTACCGATAAGGCTGTGGACAACTTTTTGGGAATGGTAGACGAGCTATGAGCCTTCACGATATTTCGCCAAAGAAACTGGCGATAATCCTGATAGCCGGCGGCATCGTCGCGGTGTTTGCTATCTCGGGTTTTCAGGCACGGAACGTATTTGCACCAAGCGTGACTGAAGAGGCGCAGGTGATCCTAAAGAGCGGAGACAAATGCATTATTGAAGGGTCCGACCGAGTGCCAAGGGAAATATGGAGTTGCCCATATAATGAGGGAGATACAGTGATGATAACGTACAAGCCGCAGCAACCGTCTATCGAAAGGCACGAACTGACAAACTAAGTCTTCTGTTGCCGCCCGGTAACTATTGATCTCTTTTACCGAGTTCTCTGTAACCTTCGTGCCATCTATTATGTTCAGAGAAACCCTAGCGCAAAGCCAACAGCCATCGCAGCTAATATCAACGCGCTGATCTTGGGAAGGTATTTTGTATAATGCGACAATCTGTCTCGCAGCTGTGTATAGACCTTGACAGCGAGCACTGTTATGCCAATTAACGCAGCGGCCACTGCCGACGCATAGGCTACCATTAACAGAATCGGATTGACGCCTCCTACAGCCAGCGAAAGAATCACAAATTCCTCTTCATGGGCAAAGCCAAGCACGAGCGCAAATCCTGCTATTGCTGCCAGCGAAGGCAATACTCTCTTCTGATGAGAATGATAATGAGAATGATAGCCTGTTTGTATATGCCAGTGTTCGTGCTCATGCTCAACTTGACTCGTTATGGATTCGTGTATGTGTCCATGTTGAGTTTCATTCAAGTCTTCGGTCTTTTCTCTCCAAAACATGTACGCCAGTATGGCAAGCGCGACTGCGGCCGCGTAATTCATGTAATTTTGCGGTATCTGCACAAACGTCGTTACGACAATGAAGGCGATTACGACTACAATTGAAGATAAAAAGTGCACGCCAGCAATTATGCCAGAGCTGGCAAGGCTGCCGAGCATCGGCCTTTTGCTTCTGATTGAATACAACACTGCCACTGTCCAACCGTGAGAAGGGTTTATGCCATGCAACAGACCAAATACGATTACTCCCATCAGAACTGCTTCTAATTGCGCCATACAGTCACGCCCTTAGGATATATTTCTGCAAGACATAATAACTGCAACTATTATCCCTGCAGCTCCAAAGCCCACACCAATCATGCCCATCATATAAGCGGTGTCAGCACTGGCCTTTGCATCTTCTGCTGCTTGAAGTGATTTTTGAGTGTTGTTCTCTATATTCTCTATTCCCAATCTGGTCTCCTCTATCTGACTACTAAAGTCTGACAATATTGTGCTAAGTTGCTCTGTTATCTGTTGCTGCTGACGATCGCTTCCACCTCCGCCGCCTGTTTGAGGAAACTCAAGCAGCGTAGTATCCTCTACTTCTTCTATTGGAATATTTGCCTCAATTTCTTGGCCTGCGACTTGTCCGCTGAATACAAGGGAATAAGCGCCTGTCTGCGTTGGAACTATTTCTGCATTATACCACCCAGCCTCCTCCTTACTTGGCTGGAACTCCAATTCCTTACCCTGTCCTCCGCCCTTTTGAATAGAAACAGCGAGATTTGCAAAGGCATTCCTCACTGGCTCTCCTGCGTTAGTCACTCGAACTTCAATCTGGTTTAGCTATCCTACCAGCAGCGGCTCGGTAACCCAGCCCGGCTCTATTGTTTCTTGATCAAAGTCGTACTCTTAGTGAGCATGGACAGGCTGCAAGCTGCTCGTGATTGTGTACATCACATGACCAAAGTGATTGCAGCAAGTAACACGGCAGGCCTGATAGTGGAGTGATATTCCATCATACCGCTATATCGGTCCTATCGTGGTGTTTCAGGCACTGAATCCGGAGTATGCTAGACCCGGAGAACCAGTTTCTATTGAATTTAGTATACAAGACAGAGATGGCAATGACCTCTATAACATTGCGATAATGGTAGAAATTTACGACGGAAGTAGCGGCGAGCGTGTCTATGCCATCCCTTGGACCGAACGTGAAATAGGCGATTTTGCGACCTTCTACACATTTCCGAAAGCCGGAAATTACCAGATAGTTGTCAGCGTTGAAAACGGTCAAGTGAACATTAACCAAATCGACCCTGCGCGGGGAACGCTCAGCAGTTCCGCAGGCTGCAACTGCTATAGATCGGTTTTCAATGTCAACATCTCAGGAGGCTTTGGTGTTGCGTGGAACGCTACGATGTATTTTGTGATGCTAATGCCGGTGGCAATACTTGGAACGATATTGGCTTTTTCCTATAGAAATAGAAGAAGGGGAATCGTGACAAAACAAGAGCATTCAAGTATTTCGTTATGTTAGCTGCCCTTGCAGGCGGCGTTGTACATTTGGCCGTTTTCCCTGATCATGCCCTCCTTAGGCTTGAATATAGCATATTTCTATTGTCTGCTGCCGTGGCGCAGGTACTCTTCGGTGTGCTCTATACTATTATACCCCTCACAGACAACGCATCTTCAGGAGACAGATCCGACAATATTTCTGCTCGTATATACTACAGGAAATCATTAATCGTTAACCTTATTGGCTTGGCTGGCATTGATCTTGCAGTGACTGGCCAAATGCGACATAAAGGGATTTCAAGCGTCAAGTCAGTTGATACCAAATCTTTATCTTGAATATCTCAGTATGATATACAACGTGCAAAAGAAGCCGTGGTATGCTGTTTCATTAGCGCTGCCACTGACTCTTGCTGTTGCCTCTTCTTATTTTATGGCTGCTGCATTTGGCCAAGGTCTTGGGCAAGATCAGGCCATCCCGATTACGATAGGAGACAGGAGAGTGGCAATCGAAGCAATTATGAAACCTTCATTCATGCCGATTTCAGAATCTTCAAAGCCAACTCTTGTAATTAGGGCCCACGATGAAAATAATAATGCTACGATTCCGGGTATAGACTACAGGATAGTAGTCGAACTCAAGAATGAAACGCTGCTCGATCAACGTTTTAGCGCATCCGATGGAATCGTAGCGGCCAACCTTGTCCCGGATAAAGAAATTAGCGGGTGGGAAATAAACAACAAACCAAATCCTTCTGAACGGATCGAGGTGAGTCAGAAAAGCCCAATTCAGTTGAGAAGCAAGATCCTTTCCGATGGTGGATTATATCACTTGGTCGTAACACTAGAAAAGACCAGCCGTGGCATTTCATTGCAATCTGATCCAACGTTTGACGTGTATATCAGCGTGGGCAAGACGTACACGTTTGAAGCAGAAACGCATGAAGGTAAGAAGGAACTGCTCGTCAAGACTTACTATGACGAAATCATGAATTTGGATTACTCCAACAAGACGATTTCGTTTGAGACACCCTTTAATTGGGAGCGCAGATACGTTTCGCAGGTTCCGGTTCTACATATTGAGGTCCAGTTCCCTAAATCTTTCCAGGAGCTGCGCGCCAATAGCTATCATGGCACTATGAATGGCAAAGACCTTGAATTTCAGTCAGTAGTGATAGATGATTACTCGTCGGAACAAAACCGCATTGTCCATATAATTCTGTCAAATAATATGTTGACCCGCTTTGCCGAAACTATGAACGATCGTGATGTTGCGGCCTTTACTCTGCAACCATTAGAGAACAAGCCAAAATTTCCGCTCGACGTGACATCATTGCCAGCCGAAAAATTTGTATTTGAATTGGCATGGGGGCCCGACATAATTGAAACTGGGACACCAATAACTTTTATCATGAATATGCAAGATGCGAAAGCAGGCGGTCTAGTCAGAGGTGCATCATTTGATTTTGTTCTCACTCAAAATGGAACAGAGCTCTACAGAGAGCACATGTCATCAAATATTGGCACATATACTACTCAATACACGTTCTCCAAAGCTGGGACTGTCACCCTGGCCGCTAGCAACATCAAGGGACAGGGTGAAAGCTCCAAGATAGATCTCATCGTTTTGCAGGGAAGCGGCAATAATACACAAGGCCAACAGCAACAAGCTCAGAAATCCGGCTGTCTGATTGCAACTGCTGCGTTCGGTTCAGAATTGACTCCCCAAGTGCAGTACTTACGATATTTCCGCGACCATTATATCATGTCAACTGCATCTGGTTCGGCATTCATGAATACATTCAATTCCATATACTATTCCTTCAGCCCACAGGTTGCAGACTATGAAAGAGAACAGCCGTGGCTTCAAGTCTCAGTGAAAGCTGCATTGTATCCGCTCTTTGGAATTCTCATGATTGCTGAAGGAGCATATTCTATCGTTGAAGGAGAGATAGGAAGCATTCTAGCCGGTGCCGTTGCAAGTTCGCTTATTGGTGCTCTTTATCTGTGGCCTGTGGGCTTTCTCGCTAGCCGAAGAGTCGATAACAAGTTGCTGATTATTATTGTTGGAACGGGGGTGGCTTTTCTCGCGGCCACATTAATCGCGTATCCGGCAATGCTGCCATTAAGCACAACCGCATTTGTGATGACGGCAGCTGGAGCTTCAGCAATAGCAACTTCAAAGGCAGCAAAATATTTTTCTCATCAGCTAGCTCATGCTAGCTCAGTTGCCGTAAAGGCAAATTGGAATTCTAGATAAGGAAGCGCAAGTAGTACTAGATGTTGTTAACGTTGGACAAGATAATTACCCTCTAACTCTGAATGAATATCAAGGTAATACGAATTTCTGTATGCCAACCAATAACTGTGCCAGCTTTGTACCTTTATCCGTAAGCCGATATCTAGTCTTAATCGGGGTTATTGGTTCAACTATTCTTTCAATTAGCTTGCGACTTTTCAAGTCTTGCAGTGAGCTAGCGAGAACGCTTCTTGTGTGAACAACATTCTTCAAAAGTTCAGAGTATCTAGCTTCCTTGTTATCATGCAAGTAGAAGAGAACCTTTATGTCACTAGTGTCAAAGATCCTTTACTGCTCTATTTCCTTCCACAATAGCTTTGTAGAACAACAGGTTAGAGTCATGTTAGTTTTTTTCCTTCTTGTCCCTTTCGCCGTCTATGTCCTTCTGATGAATATTCAGCTGATGCGGTTCAAAATGTGTTCCGCAGAGTGCACACTTTAGACTGGGGTCAATCATCAACACCGCATTGTCATGTAATTTGCCTGCTAAACCACGGCTTCTGCAATAGCTGCAGTATTTTCTATGACGGTCATTATAGACCTCAAGTCTATCACAATTGTCGCAGATTAGCCTATAACCGTAGAATACTTTAGTTACTATAAATCCATGCTCAGAATAGTTTGTATAATAAACGTAGGAATCAATCTCAGCGTCATAACGATAGAAGCATTCGACTTTACTTGTCATTTCCTCTTCTTTTTTAGTTGCTCGACCAGAGCCATTCTCATTATGAGTAACATCGAGCATATCGTCAGATTCTAATCTTTGGCAATTCCGATTTCAGGACCGCGTATACTTTGGTAAAATTCATCGCTTCTTCCCTGATGTAGTGTTCAATCTGATAAAAATTCTTAGTTGCGTACCACGCGGGCATGTTTGCTGCTATCTCCGATTTTCCTAGCAGCGCGCTATACCCGCGAAACCTTCCTCCATTCATTATCATTAGAACATGCTTCAAGTCAACCATCGGCCTCTGACCAAGCTTCAGACCTTGAAGGCCGTAGTGCCACCACAGCTTGTACTTTAGAAATCGGCATTCAAAGAGCAGGTTATTTCCAACTGGTATGAAGCACCAAGGGTTTGCTAACGAATAAACCTGCAACAACGAGTCCAAAATATTCTTCTCGGATCCAAGTTGCCAATCATTCAAAATCACTAGCTCACCGATAGGTCGTCCCGTGACAAAGTCCAGTGGCTGGTATTGTATGGAGATAATTCTCGATTTTGTTGGGTCAAGTCCAGCTAAAGGGTCATCAAAAAATCCGTCAGCAGGGGAACGGGGCTTGTTGCGCTTCTGACAAAGACACGGCAATGACATCCGCCGCAGAACTAAGTTGAGTAGTTACAGACCAAAATCTCATCCATCCTCTTATCCTGTAGTTTGCAGGTCAAGAGGTATCAATCATCATCATATTTCTCTTCTTCATGTATCGTATTATCGTATATCTTGTTTTTCGGAGTATCTCCATTGACATAGTGAAAACCCTCTGCAACGTTGTATATGGTATTGTCATAAATTTCATTGTGGGGTGAGTCGCTTATTGTAATCCCTCTTGGCGAGTTGTATATTGTATTGTTCCTCACTATCGAGTCGTGCATGTTGCGAGAAAGGTTTATTCCGGTTTTTCCGTTGTCATGTATAGTATTATTCTCAATTAAAATATCATAGCAATCAATAGAGCAGATAATTCCGCTGCCGGGGTTATTGTATACGTGGTTATTTGTTATTTTCATGTCATGCGTCCCAGTGTGAGGGTCTATCGCATACTTGTAGTTGTCATGGAATTGGTTATTGTCTATTGTAACATTTTTGGCGCCGTTAGAATAGAACGCATACCACCAGTGGTGGAAATCACTATTTCCGATTTCAATGTTGGAAGTAACTCCTCCAAGTGAAAAACCTCTCTTTTCATTCCCATCATACCCCATGTATGCAAGCTCCGAGTTCTGGATTATTCCACCTTTGGCATCTTTATAATTGATGTATGGCCGGGGTACGGAACCTTTGCTATTTTGGTCAACTACCGCATTCTTTTCCGGATTCCATGAGGTTATTTTAACTCCTTTGATGTCCATTTGGCCGCCATCGACAAGGATGTTGTATTGTGGAGATCCTTTGTTGCTTATCTTTATCCATGTAACTTCTGGAGCAGCGATAAGCAGGCTTGCGTCTTCATTTATGTTGAGGTTTGCGCTCAAAAGGTACTCGCCGTTGCCTAGGATTTTAAAAAGTGAGTCATCATTAACATTCTTGGCAAGTTGTGCAAAAGTTGTGTCGCATGATACTTCGATTGTTCTGTCTGAGAGATTGATGCAATTACTACTAGTAGCGTATGCCAACGGTGATGTTGTTAGTGGTGCAAATCCAACAAAAAACACAATATTGGCCAGTATTAACAGCATCATCATTATCGTCATCCTCACTGTCAGAATGAAACTTGTACGTTTGATCTTCTTCATGAGAAACAGCGTCTCCATAGAAATTGATCGATGATTATTTAGGAGATATGCAGGATTGATACAAAGTCACATGATGTGATTATTTTGTAAGTAGTCCATACGTTTGTCTACTTCTGTACGTTAAACCACAAAATCCTTATACAGAATTTAGTCATTGATGCTTACTTGATAACTTAGTTATCTCATGTGCTCTGATGGACATTCCTTTAGGTTATTGGGCTACTCTTCTTGTTCCGACTTCAATTACCTTAAATTATGTCCTAGTCACAATCATTTTTGATTGTGGCAGGCGGTTCTAAGAAGGCAATCTATGCTGCATTGTTTGGCAACCTTGGTATAGGAATAGCCAAGTTCATCGCCGCTGTCTTTACTGGCAGCACTGCCATGTGGGCTGAGGCATACCACTCCGCATCCGATACTTTCAATCAGGTACTATTACTAATCGGACTCAAGACGAGTGCAAAGGCAGCGACAGAGCGTCATCCATTTGGATATGGCAAGGAGCAGTTCTTCTGGTCATTTCTTGTCGCTACCATGCTCTTTGGAATATCGGGCATCCTTTCGTTGGAGCAGGGCATGAGCTCTATATTTGAGGGATTGCACCACATCCAAAACGCCAACATAAGCTATGTCATTTTGGGAATTTCTGCTGCATTTGAAGGAAACGCTCTAAGGGTTGCTTTTGCTCTTTTCAAACAGACAATTGAAGCCAGGGGAGAGAAAGTCAGTGTTAGAACGCTCTTGGAAGAGTTCAGAGAAAGCAAAGATCCAAGCATCTTAACAGTCATGGTTGAAGATTCAGCAGCCTTGCTAGGCATTGGGATCGCAGCACTTGGAATCTTTTTGTCCGAAATAACTGGAAACACCATTTTTGATGCTATAAGCTCGCTTGCCATTGGTGTTATCTTGATGACATTTGCTTTCTTTTTGGCACGGGAAAATAAAGGGCTGCTTGTTGGCGAAGCGATATCTCGCAAGGACTACAGAAGAATAGTTGATCTGGTGCTTCAAATTCCAGAAGTTAATCGCATAGTCAACATGAGAACAATGCACTTTGCTCCTGAAGATGCGCTTGTTGCGATGGAAGTGAACCTCAAAGATGGACTTGATACCGACAAGATAGAAGGAGTAATTGACAAGATAGAGCAGCAGGTAAAACATGTACTACCATACATCAATCCATCCAAGATTTACATTGAACTAGAACAAGACAACTGTCCAGTTGATTTCAAGAAAACAAAGGACAGAAAACAGTAAGGAACAAAGAGACTGAAAAGTTCCACAACCTGTGCCCGATAAATCGCCAAACACCACAGTTTTAATCGACGTCTGCCGCCTAAAAGGCCAACATCCACTACACCCTAGCGCAGGGGCATGAAGCTTGTTGCGCGCCTTGGGCTCGTACTTGACGATGCAGAGCAGCTCGTCCCTGTCCCAGATCTCGTTCTCGGAGTACGGGCTGAGCCTCTTGACTCTCTTCTCCCTTATCCTTGCAAAGGATGGAGTTTCCCAGTCTGCCATGGCGTCGGGGTCTTCTTAGATGTCTTCCTTTCCCCTCTGGTTATAGAGCCACCTGTAAAAGAGCTTGATGCGCCGCAGGTAGTGGTTGTATGTGGTTATCCTCTTCTTGTCCGGGTCTTGCTCAGGAGGGTTGACCTTCGTGTCCAGAAATGCTGTAATCTGGCTTTTTTGCTGGACGTCAAAGAACATCCTGTCCGGGCCAAGAAAGTTAGCGTAGGCGATCGCTACTTTCAGGTTGTTGTTCTGGTGCTGCTCCGACGAGCCTCTCGCCTTCATGTACGCGCGAAATTCTTCGATAATTGCCGCATTAGTCTGGTTTGGCACGAGTGCTATCTTTGACACTGTAGTGGTCAGCTTTGCCGGCATTGGGTCTCTGCACTCCTCCTGTCAGCTTGCTCCTTTCGGTGACCAGTTACCGTAGTTTCTTTATCATGCCAGACCACCAGAATAAAAGAGGTGGGTGAACCCATTACAATGGTGGGGCCAGTAGTTTCCGTGCCGATAGCGGTTCTAAAAGTGGACCCAATCAACAATAATTGAATTTGAGTTAAAAAGTTTATGCTATAATGGGAGGACCAGTGGGATTTGATGTTGCCATAGTGGTGGGTTCAAGTCCCAGAGCTTTATAGTTTTTGGCACTTGTTGAGCAAGCGCGACGGCGACAGAACCAGAGTCAAGCAGGACATATGAGTTATTTTCTTCGAACAACTCCTTGTGATCTGTTATGGCTTTGCGCTATAATATGCTGGTTCCAACTGTTTGCATCAAGAATATCCTGAGCCCGAGTGCATGATTGGTCATTCTTTTCAAACTGAAGGATCATCCTGTCCTCCGTAACACTAAATTCCAATGACTTGATTTTGCTCCGGTAATAAAGGATTTTTTTCCCGCAGTCGTCGACGTCTATTCTTTCAATTGATACTATACCCATTTCCTGCAACCTTCTGACTTTTTTGTATGTAGAACTAAGTGGCAGGTCGTTTTCTATGGCAATTTGCATAACGTTCTTTGTTGCACTGATTATGGATACAACAATTCTGTAAGAAACGCGGTCGACGAGCTCTTGAAGAATGGGTAGGGCTAAATTGTGATCATCGAATGATAATACATTCATAGGAATTAGGCGCGCCTAATTAGGCTAGCCTAATATTTAACACTCTTAGCACATCTTCTGTTAGCTTGTTGACAAAAGAGGTAACTCAAATTTTCTCTTCAAAATGTCGACTAGATGATTTTTCTAATTCGCATATCCTGCAGTCAGGATCAGAATGATCCGCCTCATCAGATTTGTGAAACCGGACATGATTTTCATACTTCAAAAAGAATGCTTCAAACCTGTTTTCCTTTCTTCTCAATTCCAAAAATGATTCAATATCGGGAAACACCCCCAAATTTTTCTTCGTAGGATCTGCGGATCTGCTTCTTTTGCTCCTCGGTCAAATTGTCATATGCTATTGAAAGAATAGCGAAGCTGTCCACCAATTACTCAGCCCCAATTCAAGCAGTTTTAGCATTTTGTAAAACCTTACATTTGATAGCTCTTTGATCTTTTTGATCTCATCTTTTGTGAACAAACGTGGCCACCACTTTAAGGGCAGCAGTTGCCCTTGGGTATGTTATGGCCGTGGGGGCATTGTCTTGGATGGTTCAAAAGCGTACATAGTGCTTCTGTGAAAATATTTTTCATGTGATGCTCTATGCCGCAGATCATTTCCTCCTCTATCTCGATCTTGAGCGAATCCTTCATCAGGACTTCAAGAAGGCGTGTATTTCTTATCATCTATTTTCCAACTCGTTCACCCTCAGCAGTCATCTGTACCTCTCCACGTGCGCTGTACCTTACCAGCTGCATGCTATCGAGTTTTTTGAGCATCTGGACCACTGATGGTTGTTTTACATCTAATAATTTGGCTATGGAGCTTATCTTTAGCTCTTCATTTTTTTCTGCAATGTACCAAATCGCCTTTATATACATCTCTACATGTTCCGACTCCGCCGTTCCAATAAAAAGCCGCTCTCCTTGCGTATCACTTTCCTCTCTGGCCATCTTTACCATAGCAAGACTCGACCCTGCTTAAAGGACAAATTGCAGTTAGCGTCTTGAGGCAGCTGATGGTTGGTGATATTTATTACAGCCTACGTTTCTCGCCTTTGAGAATGTGAAGTTCTATTGCTTGAAAAACGGTTTAAATATTAGGTCAGCCTTACTGGGCTTCATATGAATGACAAAGAAGCTTCTAAACCAGTAACCTCTTCACTTTTGAAAAATGAAGAGGATCAGCAGGATTCTGCCGTTATATTCATTTGTGAAAATACCGATAGAGTTTTGGACCCATTAGAACAAATGACATATGCGTTAAACGAAACTCAGGTTAGGTATGGCTCGATTGTTGTACTAAAGAATGCGCCATAGTTATAGGGGTTTAGTTAATGGCTTCAAAACATATTATTCAAGAAGACAAGGCAGATGAAGTCAAGGCCTTGATAGCTAGATATGTGCTCTTGAAAATTGAGCAGAAGAAGATAGAGGCTAAATTGAGCGAAGTTACTCGCTTTTATGACGAGGAGTCTCTAAGGGCTATATTTGAGCCGATTGGCGATTCGATGATGGGAATCATTGGATTAGAACTTCCACGGAAAAAAGAACATCCTGCTACAACACCTGATCAGAATACTGGCAACGAACAATAAACTTGCAAAGTAGCCTTTCGCCGCCCCGTAGGTTAAAATGTACAGATTTTTACCTTCAGCACACAGGAAATAAAAGATTTTTAGTTCATAAACTGCGGCAGATAATCTTGCACATAAATTGTAAGAATAACTATAGGATTTCATTGGTATGTGCTAAATATCGATAAGAAATTGTTAGGTTATCCTAATTTCTTGTAAAATTCTTAAATATAGGCAGGATCATCAAATACGCATGGGCAAGAAATCATTAGAAATAGCAGGTCCCGGAGTGGACGGCACAATTGCAATGCTGCACAAAGCGTACGCGTTTGAAATGTCTACGTTTCATTACTTCCAATACGTAGCCAACAATATCGAAGGTCTTGGAGTCTTGCACGAAGGATTTTTTGAAGAAAGAGCGAAAGAAGAACTCGGTCATGCGCAGGAAGTTAACGAGAGGTTAATGGAGCTTGGAACTAACCCAACCGACGACCCCGCAAGGTGGGAACAGGAAAGCGGCGTTGGAAGGCTTGAGCCAAAAAGATACCTGTCGCTTAGAAGTGCAATAGAGAAAGCACTAGAGTTTGAAAGGGCGGCAATCGGTTTGTACAACGACCTCGCAAACGCTACAAAGGACAAGGATCATGGAACGTACGAGCTCGCGCTGGAATTGCTAAGGGACGAGCTTGAAGACGAGCAGACGATGGAAGATATACTAGCAAGGCTCGAAATTCAGGACAGAAGATAAAAAAGTTCTGCTTTACAGCAGGCCTTTCCTTTCTCTTTTTACAATTACTGAATTTCTAGGCATTACTTTTGCCTTTATGAGCTTCATCCCGCACCGCGAACATTGACCTTCTATAACGGCCTTTTTGTTGGCAAGTCTAACATACCTGCCGTTGGCAATATCGACGTTCATTTTGCAATTCGTGCAGTATGTTTGTTTCAAGGAAGACATCATATCTACTGCGCTAAGTAGTCATTCGTGATGGTGTTTCTTATCTTCTTTTCTTTTTTCTTTGTGGTCATGATCTTTATTTTTAAGCTTGATCTCACTTATCTTGAATCCCATTTCTTTTGCATATTTTGTTAGTTCTGACACCTTTTTCATAACTGCTGATTCGTCCTTTTCACCAATGTACATTTCTAATTCGACTTCCATATCAGGTAGAAATCGCATAATGCAGATAATATACCTATTCATTGTCTAGATCATTCTAAGAATGAAATCATTTCATCCCTTCCGAATTCTCTTGTATCTTACCTATGAATCAAGTGTTAGCTATAATACTCGTTAACCGAATAATGAAAATAATCCTATAATATGGTAGAAATGATAATTTCCACACTAATAGCGCGGCGATTGGGGCTGCAGTATCACTTCACATCTACTATGATAGGCGTAAACCAATACTAGAGATCAAAGTCAGCAAGAATGAACCATATTTTCAGGCACGAATAGAGGTGCATAATCGCAGCCGCACAGCGTATGTCTATCGAATAAAAGTAGACAACACATACCTTAACTGGCAAAAGAACGAAGTTGAGGGCAAGTCTCATGACAATACACGAATAATGCTAGCTGAAAACTATGGCAGCGGTGTCATTTTAGATCTCGTTCTCGATAAACTACCAGACCACGAGATAGAAATCGAGTGCTATGGCTGGCGGCCAGCGCCGTAGCCCAAGACAGTATTTAGTCAATTTTATTATAGAATTTGAAAAAAGATTAGAGAAATTATTGGCAATATAACCCATTCCTGCAGTAAGCTATTATCACTAGCGATATTTGGCTGGCGTCCATGTCCCAAAATTCGAGGGTTCTATTTGCCTGTCGTTGCAGAAGGTTTAATTCCTATTTCAAAAGCCTTAATGGCTCCTCAAGGTCGGCTTCTTCAGCACGGAAAGGCTCATTGAAATGCGAAATATGGAAGTTCCTTTGTCAAGCAGCTTGCTTGATCTTACCAGAGTGGGGATGGATAATCTGGTGTAGAAGAACACATATTTTTGTAAATCAATTCAGGAGTGCGCGGGTCCAAGGGTTGCCAGTGCTTTTAGAAGCATTATAAAGAGTAGATTTCAATGAACATCAGGATAGCTCTCTCTAGAGGCACGGGCGACCATATGAGCATACGTAAGCCCGGCGGTCTGCGCTAAAGCAAAGGCACCACTTTGGTTAAGTGCATTAGGTTTTGCCTAGGAAGGGGATTAGTGATCGTTAAAATGATACCAGGGTGCATTAGTGGGATTAGCATTGCACTATAATCCTACACACTCTCATACAGCTACTTTAAATTCCAATGCAACAATGTACCGCTAATCCCATACTAATCCCACTATATGTAGCACTAATCCCGTCGGCGGTGCTGCTAATCCCATACCTTGGTTGCCGCATGCATCGCTTAGGTGGTTGGCAAGAAAATATGTATGGCAACTTCGTAATTTTCATACGCCGAGAATTTGAAGTGATGTTGTTTTAATATCCAGTAATGGACGAACGTAATAACGCAGCAGCATCTGCGTCCGAACATGAATTTCAAGCCAAGCTCCTACGACTTATCGAGCTATCAAAGAAGCCTAGGTTAGACATTGAGCGAGAGCGCGACGAGAGAGACGAGCTCTTGAGATATTTCCGAAGGAATGGCTATACAAGTGCAGAGATCTCCAAATTAACAGGCGGGAACTTGAAGGAGGACACTATAAAGAGGATCATCAAAGGAGTCCAAATTGATGATGATAGCCTCAAGAAGAGGGTCGCAGAACTCATTGGAGATGTAGTCAGGGCCGACTTGGGCATTGACGATGTAAGGACGTCTGTTTCAATCAAGAATACCCTGCCAGAGGATATCGGAGTTGGGGATGTCTCCTCGTTTCTAGCAGACGCACAGCAAAGCCCAGACGTTATCGATGGGGTAAAGGGTGTACTCTCTATGTATAGAGGGATGAGGGAGCAGAAAGTATCATTTGCTCAGGTAAAAGAGATGCTTCACTACAAGGAGGAAAGTGAAAGAGCGGGGATCAAGGTACAACATCTGCAGAAGATATCCGAGGTAGCAAAGAAGTACAAAAAGGGCGATGTCAATCAATTGATGGATGCCCTATTTAGTTTTGATAGCCTCGAGTCGATAAATGAAAAATTGAGGAGGGAAAAGGAGTTGCTAGAGGAAGCCACCAAGAAGCGACAGACGGCGGAAAAGGATGCTAAAATCGCGATGGCAGAGAACACTCACCTCAGGGAAGCGATCGCAATATGCAAGGACCTGATAACCCGATACGGCTTTACTACAGCTGGGCTCAACGACATAAGCGAGCTTGCCAAAAAATGTGGCAACCCCACCGAGGTTATGAATGCACTGGCAGGGTACATGACATCAAAGACCTCTCAGCCCAAAAGAATAGGCTGAGCTCGGAGGTAAAAGTTCTGCAGGATGCTGTCGATAACCTTAAGGGCCAACAGGAGGCAATTAGAAATTCAATAACTGGTCTTCTCAACCCCATATTGAACGAGATAACTAAAGCATTCACCGATGGAGCAAAGCAAATGGCTGATGAATATGATAAACAGATAGCAGATATGAAAGAGGCATCAGTAGAGTATGGCAGAAGACAAGAGGCGGCTGCCTACCTTGCAGAAGACCTCAAACTTGTGAAAATTATCAGGACAATAACAACATACCCTCAGGAGGCCAGAAAGATCCCAATAGGGGTTGCCATCACACTTCTTGCAGCTGCAAAGAACATACTGATTGCCAAAGGGAACCACTCAAAGATAAAGAAGGTACGTGCAATGGTTCTTCCGCACCATGACTACCGGGCAGACGAGGAGATTGAAGCATTAGTCCTCGTGAACGGGGCAATAATGGCGCTAGAGTCAGCAGCGGCAACAGCAGCAGGGGGTGCGACCACGGTTGACACTTGAGAGCAATAGCAACGACGACGCACCGACCGACGACGGTGGGGACATGAGAAGTATTAGTGATACGTTTGGAGATGATGATATAGATAAGCGCATCATTCAGGAGATAGATACGCAACTTAAGGAGATTGATGCGATCAAGAATTACGACAATGTAAAGGATGAGAGGGATCTCCTCAAAGAGAAACTGAATCGCGCACTAGAACGTCACAAGGAAGCCTCAGACGAAATTAAAAAATTAACAGAAGGCATGAAAGGGTACATCGAGACTTTAGATAAGCTATCGCGTGCCGAAGAAGAGATTGCCAAGCTGCGTCGGAGGATAGGAGAACTTGAACAGCTCAAATTCATTCTTCCTGAGGAAGAAGGAAGTAACAAGACTAATAATATCAACAGTAGGGGCGCTGCCACAACTGATGATAAGCCCGGTACAAAAAAGCTGTTAGAGGTTGAAAAGATGTTTCTAAACTCAAAGGAGGAGGAGATAAAGAAAAGAGCTGCCGAGCTCTTCAATTCAAAGAGGGAAGAATGGGAAAGGACAGAAAAGCCAAGGCTTGTTTCTGAGGCGGCTGCTCAGGCATTGAAACAGATGATAGATACACTCAGCAGCAACGACGTCAAGAGCTCAATACGTTCTCCAGCAACATCCCCGTCGGCATCATCACCGATAATACTGCCAGTGGAACTTCAAGAGAGATTGAACTCAATAATCCAGGCAGAAGTCCAAAGAAGGGTGGATTCAGGATTTATTGAGCCAAAGGCTGAAGAGCTACGACGAATGATAACGGACAATGTCTTTGCATTCCTACAAGGCCCCTGGGAGGTACCGTGCAGGATATGCAGGGGAACGCATTTTGGCATGTGGCTATCTCTGGAAGAAGTATCAAGCATCTTGCAGAGCGGAGAGCTTGTATTGGAGTGTGCTGAGAATCATAATTTTATCAGGCCAGTAACAGACCCTCTTGACAAAGCAAATATTCTCAATCTGCAACGGCGTTTTTCCATAAGGCTCGCAGATCTTATTGCAGGTGAATTTGGCTATGAAGAAGGGTAAAATATTGTGTCGGCCCAACCTCCACCCCCGGATAGCAACCAAACTAACGATCGTTTCGATGATGCACTATGACAAGTGGTAGCGCGAGTTTGTTGGCTACAAAAATGCTGTAGACTATACAAATGTCACGGCGCACCA
>Ga0126313_10000516_pt1 | contig 18513 bp, 17 predicted proteins | sample Plot105A_FD_89954 | JGI IMG/M metagenome (GOLD analysis project Ga0126313, IMG submission 89954) | Serpentine soil microbial communities from UC McLaughlin Reserve, CA, USA - Plot105A | ecosystem: Environmental > Terrestrial > Soil > Grasslands | place: USA: UC McLaughlin Reserve, Lake County...
CCCCTCGCCCTGAAAGCGCTCGTTGTACATGTCCTGGTGGAAGTCGAGCTGCGAGAAGACCCGCTCGCGCGCGAGGACGTGAAGGTCCTGGCGATGCGGTCCAGCCAGCGGTCGTCATAGCTTCCCGGCCGCGGCTCGACGCCCGCGTAGATGATCCCGAGCCGCACGCCGTTCAGGCCCGCCCTGGCGAGGAAGCGCGCGTCGGGCGGATCGAAGCCGGCCGCGAACGGGTGGTAGGCGGACGCTTGTAGACCATGTTCACCCGTGCAGGATCACCACGCGGCTTCGGGCGTCGGTGATCCAGCGCCCGGACTGGCCGAGCGGCCCGATGGGTGCGGCCGCCGCCGGTGCCGGCCCCAGAGCGCCGAAGGCGGCGAGCGCCGCGCCGATGCTCATCGCTCTCCTCAGAGGCTCGCGTAGTCTGCCGCCCCGTGGGCGAAGCTGCACCAGCCGCGTGATCGGGGCCGTCCTCGCCGGCGGAGCGGGGCGCCGGCTCGGCCCGGGCTCCAAGCCGGCCGTGCTGCTCCGAGACCGGCCGCTCGTGAGCTATCCGGTTGCCGCGCTCGGGTCGGTGTGCGACCGGGTCGCAGTGGTCTGCAAGCCGGACACCGAGTTGCCGGAGCTCCGGCGCGCCGAGCGCTGGGAAGAGCCCGCGGAGCCCCGCCACCCGCTGACCGGGATCGTGCACGCCCTGGAGCGGGCGGATGCGCCGGTGCTCGTCTGCGCGGCCGACATGCCCTTCGTGACACCCGACGCATGCCGGACGCTGCTGTCCGCGGCGGGCTCGGGCGGCCCGGCCGTGGTGGCGGTCTCGGAGGGTGTCCTGCAGCCGGTGCTGGGGCTGTACGCGCCCGCGGCCCTGGCGGCGCTGCGCGCGGCTCCGGCGGGGGCGGCCCTCACGGCCACCGTCGAGGCGCTCGACCCGGTGCGCGTGGCGCTGCCGCCGGCGATCGTGTGCAGCGTGAACACCCCGGAGGACCTGGGCGAAGCTGAAGCCGCGTTAGAGCTCGGGTAGGGCTGCGGCTCGACGTGCGCCGCGGTGGTGCAGCCCAGCCTGGTCTGGCCCACCTCCGCGACCGCCGAGACCGCCGGTGTTAGAAGCGAAGCAGCAACACGACCAGCGCGATGGCGAACGCGATCTGGCCGATCCCGAGCGCCACGCCGAGGTTGGCCGCTCCCGCGAGCTTCGCGACGCCGGCGGTGATCGCGAAGACCGCGGCAAGCAACAGAGCCTGGACGAGCAGCCGCCTCATCCGGGCGCGGCGGCCCGGTGGGCGAGCGCCTGCAGGAGCTCGTCGACGGACGCCGCCTCGTCCCGCCCGGCGAGGAACGCCTCCGCCCCGCGCTGCCCGCCCGCGGCCCGGAGTGCGGCCTCCCCGTGCTCGGCCGCGAATTCCCGCACGGCGCTGAGCCGGCGCGCGCGTACCCGCCGCCGGTGCAGGTCGAGCCCGGCGCGGTGGGCGTCGAGCGCGTCCGCCAGCTCGTCGATGCCGGAGGGAGGTGGCAGCGAGGACACGGTGATCACCGGCACCTCCTGCGAGCCGAGGGCGCCAAGGGCTTGGACGAGGTCGCGGCGCGCGCGGCGGGCTACGTCCCCGAGGTCGGCCTTCGTCACCACCAGCACGTCCGGCACCTCCATGATTCCCGCCTTCATGAACTGAAGCGTGTCGCCGGACCCGGGCTGCACAACCACGGCGATGGTGTCGCAGACATCCTCGACGTCGGTCTCCGCCTGCCCCACGCCGACCGTCTCCACGACGACGATGTCGAAGGCCGCGGCCAGGGCGTCCGACGCCTCGCGAGTGGGAGCGGCGAGGCCGCCCAGCCGCCCGCCGGCGGCCGTGGAGCGGATCAGGATGCCGTCGTCCCGCGGGTCGTGGTCGATTCGCACCCGGTCACCGAGCAGCGCTCCGCCGGAGCGCTTCGAAGAGGGATCGACCGCGAGCACGGCAACGGTGCGTTCGCGGCGCCGCCACTCCTCGACGAGCGCCGACAGGAGCGTGGACTTGCCCGCGCCGGGCGGCCCGGTGATCCCGATGAGATGGGCGGCCGCCTCTCCCCCGAGCGCCGCCGGCGCGACCTCGGCGAGCAGCCGCGCACTCCGCTCGCGCCCCTCCGGTGAGCGGTCCTCGATCAGGTTCAGGGCGGCCGGGGCAGCCGAACGGCCGCGCTCGCGCAGGCGCCGCCCCAACTCACTCGGGTCAGAGCTGACCATCGGGCGCGGACGCTAGACGACAAGCTGGCCGAGCGTGGCGGCCACCCTGTCGGGATTGTCGACGACCTGACGCCAGGTGAAGCGGACGACCCGGAAGCTCTACGCCGGCGTCGCCCCCACGCCGTGGTGCTCGGCCACGAGGTCCACGATGTCGCCCATGATGCGGCTCACCTCGAAGTCCTTGGGCGTGTAGACGCGCGCCACGCCCGCGTCCAACAGGGTGCGCGCGTCCGCCGGCGGAATGATCCCGCCAACCACGACCGGTACGTTGGCTCCGGCCTCCTCCAGCTCGCGCAGCACGGTTGGGATCAGTTCGGCGTGCGAGCCGGACAGGATCGAGAGCCCCACCACGTGCACGCCCTCGTCCACGGCCGTGCGCGCGATCCGCGCTGGAGACAGCCGAATCCCCTCGTAGACCACGTCCCTCCCTGCATCCCGCGCGCGCACCGCGATCTGCTCCGCGCCATTCGAGTGGCCGTCCAAGCCGGGCTTGCCGACCAGGATCTTGATCCTGCGACCGAGCGCCTCGGACACTCGCTCGACGCGGTCGCGCAGCTCGGCCAAGGCCGGGTCGTCGGTAGGAGCGGCTGCCGCGTCCGCCACCCCGGTGGGTGCCCGGTACTCGCCGAAGACTTCTCGGAGCGCGGCCGCCCACTCGCCCGTCGTGGCTCCGGCCCGGGCGCAGGCCAGCGTGGCGGGCATGACGTTGGCGGACTCGTCGGCCGCGGCGTCGGCCAGGTCGCGGAGCGCCGCGTCAACGGCCGCCTGATCGCGCTGGGAGCGCCAGGCTCGCACGGCCTCGATCGCTGCTTGCTCGATCTTGGGGTTGACCCTCAGGATGCCGCCGTCTTCGCCGTCCTGGAGCGGCGAGGGCTCGTGCTCGATGTAGCAGTTCTGTCCGACCACCCGCTGCTCGCCCGACTCGATCCGCCGCACCCGAGCGCGGTGCGACTCGACGAGCTGCGTCTTCATGTAGGAAACCGCCTCCACCGCGCCGCCGTGCTCCTCGACGATCTCCATTTCGGCCCGGGCGCCCTCACTGAGCTCCTCGACCAGGCCGTCCATGACCTTGGAGCCCTCGAAGATGTCGAGGTACTCGAGCAGGTCCGTCTCGTAGGCGAGGATCTGCTGGATCCGCAGGGACCACTGCTGGTCCCACGGCCGCGGCAGGCCGAGGGCCTCGTTCCAGGCAGGGAGCTGGATCGCTCGGGCGCGGGCGTTTCGGCCGAGTGTGACGCCGAGCGCCTCCAGCACGATGCGGATGACGTTGTTCTCGGGCTGCGCCTCGGTGAGGCCCAGCGAGTTGACCTGAACGCCGTAGCGAAAGCGCAGGAACTTCTCGTCCGAAACCCCGTAGCGCTCACGCCCGATGTCCTCCCACAACCGAGCCATCGCACGCAACTTGGCGTGTTCCTCGATGAATCGGATCCCGGCATTGACGAAGAACGAGATGCGGCCGAAGACCCGCGGAAAGGCCTCAGAGGGCACCCGCGGCCGGACGCGATCGAGCACCGCGATCGCCGTCGAGAGCGAATAGGCGATCTCCTGGACGGGCGTGGCCCCGGCCTCCTGGAGGTGGTAGGGGCAGATGTTCACCGGGTTCCACTTGGGCACCCGGTCGACCGTGAAGGCGATGGTGTCGGCGATCAGCCGCATCGACGGCTCGGGCGGGAAGGCGTAGGTGCCGCGTGAGAGAAACTCCTTGATGATGTCGTTCTGGGTCGTGCCCTGGAGGCCCTGGGCGTCGAGCCCGTTCTCCTCCGCGACGGTCATGTAGAGGGCCAGCAGCCACGCGGCCGTGGCGTTGATCGTCATCGACGTGTTCATCTCATCGAGCGGGATGCCGTCGAGGAGCGTGTGCATGTCGCCCTTGTGCGCCATCGACACGCCCACCTTGCCCACCTCGCCTCGGGACAGCTCGTCGTCCGGGTCGTAGCCGGTCTGCGTGGGAAGGTCGAAGGCCACCGAGAGCCCGGTCTGGCCCTTGGCCAGGTTCTTGCGGTACAGCTCGTTTGACTCCTTGGCCGTGGAGTGCCCGGCGTAGGTGCGCATGACCCACGGCCGGTCGGACTCCGGAAGCCGATGGTCGCTCACGAACCAGATTCTATGGCGGCCAGTCTCTGCCGCTGCCGCTCCGGGCTGATCAGCACCACGTTCCAGGCGAGCCCCACACGGCGCATCGCGCGGATCAACAGGGCGGAGGGATCGAACTCCCACCAGCGCAGGCCATGGGCGGCCGAGCGAGGGAAGGCATGGTGGTTGTGGTGCCAGGACTCGCCGAGTGATAGGGGCGCGAGCCAGAGGACGTTGCCGGAGCGGTCGTCCACCTGAAAGCGGCGCCGGCCGAAGAAGTGGCAGATCGAGTTGATGCTGAAGGTCGCGTGGTGGAACAGGAAGATCCGCACGAAGCCGCCCCAGAGCAGACCGCTCAGCCCACCCAGCGCGAACGGAAACGCGAAGGAGAGGCCCACGAAGGCAACGAAGCAGCGGTCGATCGCCCGCATGCCCGGGTCCTCCAGCAGGTCCGGCGTGTAACGCTCGTGGTCCGCTCGGCCCTGGCCCGTGAAGAGCCAGCCGACATGCGCGTGCCAGAGGCTGCGAAGCACGCCGTCGTCGAGGTTCGGGGAGTGGGGGTCGCCGGGGCGGTCCGCATGAGCGTGGTGCTTGCGGTGGTCCGCGACCCAATCGATCACCGATCCCTGCAGCGCCATCGAGCCCAGCCCGGCGAGGAGGTAGGCCACGGGCGGATGAGTGGCGAACGAGCGGTGCGTCAGCAGCCGGTGGAAGCCGACGGTGATCCCGAAGCCGGTTAGAAGGTACATCACGACCAGCAGCGCGAGGTCTCCCGTGCCGACGGCGCCCTCCCAGATGGCCAGAGCGAATGCGGCAGGTGGCGTAAGCAGCCCGAACAAGTGGGCCAGCTGCTTGCGGCTCACGCTCCTCCGAGCTCGCCGGAGGCCAGCGCGCGCAGGACCTTGACGCCGGGCGTGAAGAAGTAGTCGCCGCCCTTCGTGGTCACGAACGAGGGGAGGGAGGCGAGGAACTTCGGCGGCTTGCCCTGGACGGTCATCTTGCCGTTGGGGTCCTCGGTCACCAGCGGGTCCCTGTCGGAGCCGAGCCCGAAGGCATCTCCGTCGGCCAGCCAGCGGGCTTGGACGAGCTCGAACTGGCGCTCGATGCTCGCCTGGTAGCAGACGAACATTAGCCCCCGGTCCGCGTCGCGAAGCTGCGCGGGCCGGTCCTCGAACCTCGGGCCGTAGGGCATCCCGCGACGGATGATGCGGTGCCGCTTGCTGAGCGCCCCGCGCCAGCCGAGCGCGTCGCGCGGGTTGGCCCGGCGGATGTGGGCCCCGATTGGGCACTTCAGTCCCTTGCCGTCGGAGGAGTAGCGGAAGTCGTTCAGCCGGTCCTGCCTTTTCCCGCCCATGGTGAGCGAGGGGTCCTCGCGGTCGGGCGCGAGTGACAGCGGCGCGCCGTTACGCCAGCGACCAACGATCTTCGCGGCGAGCAGCTCCTCCGGAATGTCGCGCCGCTGCGCGGCCTCGCTCAGGTAGGAGTTGAAGGCGCCCACGTCCTGGTAGAGCTTTCGAACCACCGTGAAGGTCCCGCTCTGGCGCAGGGGCTCCGCCGGGGCATCGGCCACGAGGCCGTCCTCGTCCCGATAGCCGAGCACGAACTCGCCGGGCGCCAGGTCGGCCCAGCGCCCGAATCGCATGGGGGTGCCGCGGCCCTTCTGGTAGTTGGGGCCCGCCCGCTCGTCCTCGATGGTGGGCTGGCAGAGCCCGTCCGCGAAGCCGAAGTGCTCGCGAACGGCCTCGTTCTCAGCGGGGTTGCCGAGCAGGTCGGCCTCCTGCTCGTTGACGATCGACAGGCCTGGCTCCGGCGCGACCCGCCTGCGCAGCCAGTCGCGCAGCCGGGCGCGGCCGCCCGGGCTCTGCGCGACGCTCGTCACGAGTAGCTCGAGCTTGCCGGGGCGCAGCCCCTCGTCCCAGCAATCCGGGGAGCTGCGGCCCGTGTCGCCGAGCTGCCCGGCGCGCGAGCCCATACCGGCCTGGAACTCCGGCGGGAAGCTGCGGAGGAGCTCCTCGCGCACTCCGAGGTTCGCCAGGCCGATGTGGGTGAGCGCCACGTTCACCGTCCGCTCCGGCTTGGTCCGCCAGGGCACTGCGTCGGTCACCTGTTCCGCGAGCTCGCCCAGCAGCCGCCGGCCCGCCGCGCCGTCCCCAACCTGCACGAAGGCGTAGAGCCCATGCGGAAAGGAGTTGCCGTAGCCGCAGAGGACGTTCCCCTGCAGGTCGCCCTGGTCGACGCTAGCCGGAGCGGACAACCTGTCTCTCCCGGGGCTCGACGAGGACCCTCTCATGGAAGGCCGCCTGCAGCTCCTCCGGAGTCATCGACTGCGCCGGCGCGACGAACTCGGCGAGGCGCGCCCGCAGGGCCAGCGCGTCGCGCACGTCATCAAGCGTGGCGTCGGGGTACGCGGCGACGAAGAGGGTCGTCTTCACTCGATGGCGCTCCAGGTACTGGACGAAGCCCTCGGGATCAGCCGTGCCGGGGTACCCGTCGCAATGGCTCCAGATCTCGTCGGCCTCCTCGGGCATCCGCGAGCAGATCTCCCCCAGGTAGCCGGGCGGGTGCACGTCGAACGTGCTGCTGAACAGGAGCTGGTCGCCGCCGAGGTCGGTGACGATCGCGAAGCGGGCGAAATGCGTGCCAGGCAGCCTCGCGAGCGGGCTCAGCTCGCCCGGGGGGAGGCGCTCGAGTGTCTTGCGAAGGTCGGGCGTTCGTCCCCGCGCGACGGGAGTCAGCACGGTCAGGGCCCGCGCTTGTCCTCGCGCGTCGCTCACGTCAGATGTCCCACTGCAGGCCGGAGACGAGCGCTCCGTACTCTTTCGCGAACTCGGCAGGATCCGCGCCCTGGGTCCGGGAGACGAGCTCCCCGACGCGGCGCCTGACTTCGAGGCCGGCCAGCACCTCCCTGGTGCTCGCGTCGGGGTAGGCGCAGTAGTAGTGCTGCTCGTGATGCTGTCCACGCCTGATCCACTTCCTCAGCGTTTCCACCGGGGTCGGCCCTGGGAAGCACTGCGAGCTGCCCCAGATCGCCCGCATGCCGAGCGGGAACGCGTACGAGAAGGCCTCGACATAGGCGTCCGGGCTGCCGTTGAAGTTGCTCTCGAAGAACAGGTAGGGGCGTCGAAGCCCCTCTCGGGAGAGGATCGACCAGCGCGCGTAGTGGATCAGCTTCAGCCGGAGTAGCGTCCAGCGTGGCAGCGGGAGCTTGGTGGCGAGCCAGAAGATGAGGCGCAGCCAGACAGTGGCGCGAGGTCTCCCGATCACCGTGAATAGGGTGAGGGCGGTGGTGCGATCGGGCGTCTCGCCCTGGCTCACCGCTCCTCCTCGAGCGCGCGGGCGTGCTTCTCCAGCAAGCCCAGGCCGAGCTCGTCGGCGGTCTGGAGCGCGTGCTGCACCAGTTCGCCGGCCCGGCGCCTGTCGTGGCCGCGGTCGCGGACACGCAGCATGCGCGCGTAGTCGCACTCCGTGAGCCCCAGCCAGGGGCGCGCGCCCATTCGCCTGTTCATGTCGAGCGCGGCCTCGAAATGCTGCGCGGCCTCGTCGAAGCGAGACAGGGTGGTCGCGAGCTGCCCCAGGTGGCGGGCGGCTGATCCGATCGCCATGCTCGCCACCCGCCCGAGCACGACGTTGCGGGACCGGTAGGGCACCAGGAGCTCGTAGAGCGTCTCCACGCCTTCCGCGGCACCCAGCCTCGAGCGGGCGTCTGCCGCGCGGCAGAGGGTCAGGAGCCATGCACTGTCGCGGGGGAGCTCTACCCAGCCGCCCGCTCCCACCATCTCCAGCTCGGCCTCTGCCCTCCCCTGACGACCAAGCTCCGCGTAGAGCAGGGCGAGTGTGGAGCGCCACCCGTGCAGGTGCGGGTACCGGTCGACGAAGGCGCTGATGATGGGCTCGAGCTCCTCGAGCCGACCCTGCGCGTAGCGGAGCGTCGTGAGCTGTATGCCATAGAGGTGGCGGGCGATGCGCTCGTCGGCGTGCCGGCCGGCCTCGAGGGCCTCCTCCATGAGCGACTCGGCGTCCGCCAGCCGTCCTGCCATCAGGGCGCGCAACGCCCTCAGTCCGGTTACGTGCCACAGATAGCGCGGCTGACGCAGATACTCCGCGCGCTGGCGGGCCGCCTCCAGCTCGGCGTCGGAGCTCGCGACGTCGCCGGCCTCCAGCAGGCAGGTGACGTGGAAGGCCCGGACTCGCAGGGCGGTCTCCTTGTCCCCCGCCCGCTCGGCCAGCTGCACGACCTCCTCCGAGAGGCGCAGCCTTTCGTCCAGGTTGTCGGGCGCCCAGGTGGCGCCGAGCCGGGCGTCGAGCACCGCAGCTAGGGGCCCGTCGTCGCCTATCCGGCGCGCGATCTCCACGGCCTCGGCGCTGAGCGCCTCCGCCCGCTCACGAGGCGGGGAGTAGTAGACCTCGGTCGCGAGACGAGCGAGCAGGGCCGCGCGCAGCAGCGAGTCGTCGTCGCCGAGGGCCGCCAGGGCATCCTCCAGCATCGCGATCACCGACTCGTCGACGACGCCGGTGGTCCAGTAGCGGCCCGCGAAGCCGAGCGTCGCCTGAGCCTGCTTCTGCGCCTCGCCGAGCCTCCGCGAGAGATCCACGGCGTCGCGGAACGCCGCCTTCGCCTCGACGGGGTCACCCGCCTTTCGCAGCGCCGCTCCGAGCTCCAGCAGCAGGTCCCGCCGGGCGGCCGGATCAGGGGATTCCCGGCGCTCGAGCGCATCCAGGGCGCGCCGGTAGTGGCGCACGGCCTCCTCGAACGCCAGCAGTGCCATGGCTCGGTCGCCGGCACGGGCGGTGTAGTCGATCGCGCGCTCGAGATCGCCCCCGGGTGCGGCCAGCAGGAAGTGGTGAGCGAGCTCCGCCAGGTGCGGCTCGGGGTCGTCCGCATAGAGCGACTCGAGCCCCTCCGCCGCCCGTCTGTGCAATTCCACCTTTGCGCTGGAGCCGAGGCCGTCGTAGAGCACCTCCCGAACCAGGGCGTGGACGAACCGGTAGCGACCGAGCACCGTTACGACCTCGGCCACCAGGCCGCTGGACGTCGCCCGATCGAGTACCTCCAAGAGCTGGTCCGGCGGCAGGTCCGAGACACGCTCGATCGCGGCGAAGGTGAACTCCTTGCCGAGCACAGCGGCGAGCCGCAGCACGCCGACGACGTCGTCCGGGAGCGGCGCCAGATGCCTGTTGATGGCCTCCCGGACGCTGTCAGGGACCGGCACCTCGCCGGAAAGGAGGGCCCCGGGCCGCTCGAGTAGCCCCTCGGCCACCAGCAGGCGAAGGAGCTCCTCCACGAAGAACGGATTGCCCTCGGTGGCATCGTAGAGCGCCCTGGCAAGCTGCCCCGAGGCCAACCCCGTGCGCTCCTCGACGAACCGCCTGACGTCAGGCTCGCCGAGGCCCGCGAGCGGGATGACGTGGCCATCGCGGGCGAGCCGTCCGATCAGCTCTCCGCTTACCTCGAGCGGCCGATAGGTCCCGATCGCCAGGATGTCCGCGTCGCGCAGCTCGTGGGCGAGGAAGTCGAGGAGCCGGAGGGAGGGCTCGTCGGCGGCATGCAGGTCGTCGAGCACCACGACGAGGGGGGTCATCCGGCTCGCCACTCGCAGGAAGCCGGTCACGGCGTTGAAGAGCACGAAGCGCGCGTCCTCGGACTCGATCGGCTCGCCGGCCTGTTTCGCGATGCGCGGGCCTAGTTCGGGAACGAGCTGCACCAGCGGGTGCGCGACCGGACCGAGCCGCTCGAGCACCGCCTCCGTCTCTCCGTTGCGGGCGTATGCGCGGAGTATTTGCAGCCAAGGCCAGAAGGCCGGAGCTCCGCCGCCCTCCCAGCAGCGCCCCCACAGCACCAGCGCGTCACGTTCGCTCGCCGCGACGGAGACGGCGTCGGCCAGCCGGGTCTTCCCGACACCGGGCTCGCCGGAGATCAGGAACAGCGATCCCCTGCCGGCGCCGGCGTCCCGGAGCGCCCCTGTCAGCTCCTCGAGCTCTCGCTGGCGGCCGAAGAGGCTCTCGGCCGGACGCTCGGGAACGTCGACCGGGTGCTCGGCCGCCGGCCCGGCGGGCTCCGCCGCGATGTGAGCGCCCACTTCGAGCCCCGGCCCGCTGAGAGCGAACAGCCGCCACTCGCCCGGGACCCCCTTGAGGTCGTGCTGGCCGCGGTCGACGAGCTCGAGGTCCGAGCCCGCGACGAGGTCGCGCACCGTCCTCGACGCCAGCACCTGCCCCGGGGCCGCCAGGGCGCTCACCCGCGCGGCGACGTGCACGGCCATCCCGACGAGCGAATCGTCGAGCAGCTCGCATTCGCCGGTGTGGAGGCCCGCTCGCAGCCGCAGCCCGAGCGACCCTACGGCCGCGCAGGCCGCCTCGGCGCAGGCGAGTGCCGGCCGCGGCGCCTCGAATGCGATGAAGAAACCGTCACCCGCCTTTCCGACCACCGTGCCGCCCTGCTCGCGCACCTGCTCGCGCACGAGCTCGTCGTGACGCCCCAGCAGATCGCGCCAGCCCGCGTCCCCGAGCCTCGCTACGTGCCCGGTCGACTCGACGATGTCCGTGAACAGCAGGGTGCGGAGGGCGCGTCCCGCGGTCTGGACGGGTCGACCGGGTGCGCTCGGTACGTCGCCCTCGCGGCCTGCGACGTCGACATCGGGTGGCTCGGCGTCCCCGGCCGGCTCGGCACGCTCGCCCACGACCACGTCGAGCCCGGGCACGGGACGGTAGGAGCAGAAGGTGCCGGTCTTGACCGCCGCCTCGAGGCGGCGCCCCAAATCCGGGTCGTTCTCGCCGATTCGCTTGAGCGCCGACTTGATCGCGCGCGTGACGTTCACGCGGGCGCGCTCCGAGGCTGAGGCCGCCTTGCGGTCGCGGCCACCGAGCCCAACCGCCGAAGCGAGCTCCTGGGAGAGAAAGTCCAACTCCTCGCGTGCCGCCGCGGCTCGCTCAGGGTCGCCCCACGACTCGGCCTCCTCCAGCTCCTCACGGAGCTCTTCGAGACGATGCCGATAGGCGGCCTTCGCCTCCTCGTCGAGCATCGCGCCGGCGTCCCCGGTGTCGGCCGCGACCCGGAGGCCCTCCTGCGACGGCGAGGCCGCGGCCGGGGGCGACCCGCCGCCTCCAACCAGGTCGGCGGCCGCCAGTTCAACCTCGGGGTTCGCGAACAGCGTGGCGAGGTAGCTCAGGCCCTTGCTATCGCGAAGCCGAAGCGCGCCCTCGCCGTGGGCGACGGTCCAATACTCGCCTTCACGCCGGAAGACCACCCGCCCCCTGCGCGCCGACTTGGGCGCGGCGGACCCCGTTCTGGGTTTGGCAGCCAATCGACCTGACGCGAATCCGTTTACCGGACAAGCGTAAACCGGATGCCGGTAAGTGGGAAGGGAGCCGCGTTCGCACGGAGGCGGAGCCGGGAGCTGTAAGGTCCGGATGGGTGTGAGCCGCGCCATCGACGTAATGCACCTGGGGCGAGACCGCGTGATCTGCGCGTACGACGTCGGTGGCGCGCTCGTCGATCCGGGACCGACCGCTTCGCTGGAAACCCTGGTGGACGGGCTCGACGGCGTGATTCCCCGTGCCCTGATGCTGACGCACATCCATCTCGACCACGCGGGAGCCGCCGGGGTGCTGTGCGAGCGTATCCCGGAGCTCCTCGTCTACGTGCACGAGAGCGGCGCACCACATCTCGCCGACCCCTCCAAGTTGCTCGAGAGCGCCGCGCGGCTCTACGGCGACGACATGGAGCGGCTCTGGGGCGAGGTCGCTGCCGTCCCCGAGGGGCGGATCCGCGCGCTCAACGGCGGGGAGGAGGTGGAGGGGTTCAAGGTCGCGTACACCCCGGGTCACGCCTCCCACCACGTCTCGTACCTCCATGTCGACACGGGCGACGTCTACGTGGGGGACACCGCCGGGGTTCGCATCCCGCCCCACGAGCACACGGTCGCGCCGACGCCACCGCCGGACATCGACATCGAGGCGTGGCTCGATTCCCTCGAGACGATCGCCCGGTGGAGCCCGCTGGCCCTCTGCCTGACTCACTTCGGGCGCGTGACCGACGTCGGGGACCAGCTGCTGCGCGTGCGAGCCGAGCTTCTGGAGCACGCCGACATGGCGCGCCGCGGCGGCGAGGAGGACTTCGTGCGCGCCATGGACCGCGAGCTGCGAGATGCGACCGACGCGGAGGCCGCCGAGCGCTACGTGCAGGCGGCGCCGCCCGAGCAGATGTTCCAGGGACTGGCGCGCTACTGGCGCAAACGCGCCGAGGCGGCAGTCCCGTCATGAGCTCGACCGTCGAGCTTCCGAAGACTCGGGACCCAGGGAGCGACCTCGGCGGCGAGTGGCGCGTGATCGTGCTCAACGACGACCACAACACGTTCGACGGCGTGGCCAAGGCCCTGTCCCAGACGCTGCCCGGCGTCAGCTACGACCAGGGCATGTCGCTGGCCAACAAGATCCACAACACCGGCCAGGCGATCGTCTGGTCGGGCGCCCGCGAGCCCGCGGAGCTCTACTGGGAGCAGCTCCGGGGCTCCGGTCTTACTATGGCGCCGCTCGAGCGGGCGTAGCGGACTCCCGCATGTAGATGAGCACGCTCACGACGAGGATCCAGAGCCCCAGCGCCAGGAAGACGAAGAAACCAACCGGCGTGAGGGCGAGGACGCCGAGGACCACGGTCACCCACCCGAGCCACTTGGGCAGCACTCCTGTCTGAAGAATGGACGCGCCCGCTCCGATGAGGAACGTGAATACGCCGAGCGCCACGGGGAAGAACATGTCCGAGTTGAGGGCGTTCAAAGTCTGGAGCGCGCCAGGGCCGAGGTCATCGGCGGCGTCGCCAAGGGTGAACGAGATGCCCGCGAAGATCGTCGCTCCCACGGCGAACAGGGCACTCCCGATGACGACGAGCGTGGAGGCCGCGCGGCGCTCTGTCTCGACGTTGCGGAGGAATCGCCACAGCCCGCTCGCGAACAGCAGGAAGAACGCGGTGCCCCAGGTGAGCAGGGCGGAGGCCCACACCTGATCCGAGTCGTTGTCCCTGTAGAAGGAAGCGATCTTGCGCAGGGAATCGTCGGTGTCGGGAGTCTCACCGCCCACAAGGAATGCGATCACGAACAGCACTACCGCCAGCGCTCCCGCCAGCGGCACAAGCCAGGCCTTCTTCATCTCGAGCCTTTCTTGGTCGCTTGCTCGACGAGCAAGCCTATGCGCGACGGAGCGATTCCGCTAGCGTCAGGCGGTGCGCGCCGTGGCGGCTCCGCTGCCAGTGATCTCCCAGAAGGTGGGCAGCAGCGGTACCTGGTAGCAGCCCGCCAGCTCGGTGCGAGCCTCGGCGACGGTCTCCGAGTACCAGTAGCGCTCGAAGTCGGCCTTGGAGGGGAAGGTCGCGTGCTGGATGAAATCGAGCCGGCCGTCGAGCGCGCGGTAGAAGGCCCACGAGCTGGCGCCGTAGTCCAGGGCGGCTTCCGCGATCGGAAGCCAGCCCTCGGCGAACTTGTCGCCCCGGAAGGGATTGATCGGCCAGCGGATCTCGACGAGGATCGGCATCAGGCCCCGACCTCGGCGTGGATCGCGCCCGGGCCGTCCGCTGTCTTCCCGAGACCCTCCTTCTCCGCGCCCACCAGGATCGCGATCTTGCCGAGGTGCTTGTTCTCGCGCATCAGCTGGTGTGCCTCCGGGACGCCCTCGAAGCCCATGGTGCGCCACAGGACCGGCCGGATCTTGCTCTGCTCGATCAGCTCGTTCGCCTTGAGGCATTCCCAGGCATTGGCGAAGTGCGAGCCGATGATCTGCTTTTGGCGCATCCAGAGGTAGCGGACGTCGAAATCGAGGTGATAACCCGTCGTGCCGGCGCAGATCACCACCTTGCCGAAGGGCTTGACCACGAACACCGAGGTGGGGAACGTCGCCTGGCCCACGTGCTCGAAGACGATGTCGGGAGCGTCGCCGAGAATCTCCTTTACGCGCTTGGCGAACTCGCGCGCGACCTTGAAGCGCTCCTTCTCCTGCTCGGCAGACTCGTCGCCGGTGCGCATCATCCCGGCGAAGTCGCTCCGGTCGATGTGGCCCACCGCGCCAAGCTCCTCGACGAGATCGCCCTTCTCGGGGGACGACACCACGCCCACCGCCTCGGCGCCGGTGATCGCGCACAGCTGTGTGGCAAACACGCCAAGCCCGCCGGCGGCGCCCCAGATCAGCACCTTGTGGCCCGCCTGGAGCTCGCAGCGGTCGATCAGCATCCGATAGGCGGTGAAGTACACGAGGCCGTAGGAGGCCGCCTCTTCCCAGGTCAGGTTGAGCGGCTTGGGCAGTAACTGCTGCGCCTGCACCTTGGTGAACTGGGCGAACGACCCCCAGGTGGTCTCGTAGCCCCAGATCATCTGTGACGGCGCGGCGAGCGGGTCGAGCCCGTGCACCTCGTAGTCCTCGTAGGAGGCCATGTTGCAGTGGATCACGACCTCGTCGCCCGGCTTCCAGCGCGTGACGCCCTCGCCGACCCTCCAGACGACGCCCGAGGCGTCGGAGCCGCCGATGTGATGGCCGTACTCCGGGTGGTCGCCGTAGCGCATGACCGAGACCGGCTTGCCGAGCGCGGCCCAGACGTTGTTGTAGTTCACGCCCGCGGCCATCACGCGCACGATCACCTCGAACGCGCCGGGCTCGGGCACCTCGATCTCCTCGAGCTGGAAAGCGTCCTTGGGCTCGCCTTCGCGCTCCTCCCGGATCACCCACGCCGCCATCGTCTCCGGCAGCTCGCCGGGCTCGACGTCCAGCTCGGAAACCTTGGTCAGGTCAACTGCCATTCGACCTCCACGCGTTCGTGTGCGCGCGCATGCTATCGGCGCCCATGAGCAGGGCGTCCCGCAGCCGCCGGGGGCTGCCTAGGCGCCGATCGCCTCGGCCGCGGGCTCCGGCGCGCGCGCCGGGGCGGTCCTGCGCTGGATGAGCAGGAGCGCGATCACGGCGCCCGCCAGGGCGACGCCGGCCGACAGCCACATCCCGCTCGAGAGGGCGTGGATGAACGCCTCCTTCGCGGCGGCGGCGACCTGCGGATCCGTGCCGGCGGGAGCGCCCCCCGAGCCGAGGTTGTGCACGATCTGATCGCGCTGGGCGGCCGTCACGCCGGTACCGGCGAGCAGCTCCTGGAGGCGGTGGCTGGCGAGCTGCTGGAACAGCGCCCCGATCGCCGCTACGCCGAATGTGCCCCCGACCATGCGGCTCATCGAGAGGATCCCCGACGCGACGCCCGCCTTCTGCTCGCTGACCGCGTTCATCGCCGCGGTTGACATCGGCGACATCGTCAGCGCCATTCCCAGGCCCATGATCATGAACGAGGGGAGCAGCAGCCCGTAGCCGGTGTGGACGTCGATGCGCGTCTGCAGGAAGAGGGCAGTGGCGGCGAGCGTGAGGCCGACCACCATCGGCGGCCGGGGGCCGACCCGATCCGCGAGCCGGCCCGCCAGCGGCGCCACGAGCACGATCATCAGCGTCGCGGGCAGGAAGCGAACGCCCGCCTGGACCGGGCTGTAGCCCAAGATGTTCTGCATGTAGAGGGCGAGGAAGAAGAACATCGCGAGCATCGAGAAGGTCACGATGAAGGCGACCGTGTTCGCTCCGAGGAACGTCCGCGAGCGGAAGAAGGAGAAGTCCACCATGGGCTCGCGCACGCGGGGCTCGAGCAGGAAGAAAGCGGCGATGCCCACGGCCGCGGCAACGAGCAGTGCCAGGATCCTCGACGAGCTCCAGCCCCAGGCGTTGCCCTCCACGAGGGCCAGGACGAGGGCAGTCAGGCCCAGCGACAGCGCGCCGATGCCGGGCCAGTCGACCGAGTGCCGGCTCGTCCGGTCGCGCGACTCGGACGCCGCGTACAGGGTGACCGCCACGGCGCCGGCGGCCACCGGAAGGTTGAGGAAGAAGATCGCCCGCCAGGACACGCCGCTCGACAGGGCGAACACCACCACGCCAGAAAGGAACATCCGGCGCCGGCCGAAGATGTCTCCGAGCCGGCCGCCCGTGACCAGCAGCACCGCGAACGTCAGCGTGTAGGCATTGACGGTCCACTCGAGCCCGGAGAGCGAGGCGCCGAGGTCGTCCTGGATCGACGGCAGCGCGGCTGCGACTCAGGTTAGGCTCCGCCCCAATGGCGACGCTGTTCATGGTCCCCGGCTCGCACCCCTCGCTCGCGGCGGCCCTGATGCTCGATTAAAAGGGGGTCGACTACCGGCGCGTCGACTTCGCGCCCGCGGTTCACAGGGTTGCGCTGCCGCTGGTGGGGTTCCGCGGGCGGACGGTCCCGGCGCTCCGCCTCGACGGCAGGCGACTGCAGGGATCGCGCACGATTTCCCGCGCCCTCGACGAGTTGTACCCCGAGCCGCTGCTCTTTCCGCGTGAGCCTGAGCGTCGCGCGGCGGTCGAACGAGCCGAGGAGTGGGGGGACGAGGTGCTCCAGCCGCTGGCGCGCCGGCTCACCTGGGCCTCGCTCAAGCGCGACCGCGCCACGATCGGCAGCTTCCTCGAGGGCGCCCGTCTCGGCATTCCGCACGGAGTTGCGGCCCGCACAGCGGCGCCGCTAGTGCTGCTGTCGGCTCGCCTCAACGATGCCAGCGACGAGGCCGCCAGGGCGGACCTGGCCGCGCTGCCCGGCCACCTCGCCAAGGTCGACGGCTTGATTGCGGAGGGCGTTCTGGGTGGGCGCGAGCGGAACGCCGAAGACTTCCAGATCGCCACGAGCCTGCGCCTGCTGACGACGCTGGACGACCTCCGCCCTTCCATCGCGGGCCGCCCGGCCGGACGCCTCGCCGAGGCCGTCGTGCCCCGTTTCCCCGGCCGAGTCAACGCGGTCTTCCCAGCCGACTGGCTCGCCCCGCTGCGCGAGCCGGCCGCAGCCGGAAGCGGGCCGTAAGCGCCCCGCGGGAGCGGGGTATGGCGCCTTTCCCCGACATATTCGTGGAAAGGCGCCAGACCCCCTGGCGAGGCACCGGCTCACACGGCCTGGCGGCGAACGCCCGTTCCGTCAGGTCGTGCCCGTACGGTGCGACTGAACCATCATGGAAGCAGCGACTCCCCTCAGGCAGGCCGGCGTCACGACCGCCGGCCACCGGCTCACGATCCACGAACTGACGGTCGAGGACGAGGCGGCCGCCCGCCTCGTCCGGGAGCGCGAGCAGGCCGGCGACGACCCGGTTAAGATCGTCGGCGACGCGATCGAGATCGGCGCCCGGGTGCTCGACCGCGAGCAGGCCGCGGCCAACGCGGAGTACGTGCGCACGGAGTTCGAGAAGGCCGCCCAGGACCTCGACCGCCAGTTCTCGGACAAGGCGCGCACGGTCGCTGAGCACTTCGGCGAGAAGGTCGACGAGGTGTTCGGCGAGGAGGGCGGCCAGCTTGCCAAGGAGTTCGAGAAGCTGTTCTCCGACGGCAGCACGGCCTCCGTCCAGAACCGGGTGCGCGAGCTTGTGGCTGACATGCTGGTCAAGTCGCGCGAGGACCTTGTGCGCCAGTTCTCGGCCGCCGACGGCAGCAATCCGCTGGCCGACTTCAAGGCGAGCACTGTCCGAGAGCTGGGACGTATGGTCGAGCGGCTGAACGAGATGCAGGAGCAGGTGCTCGCCCTGCGCGCCGAGAAGGACAAGCTCGAGGAGCTCGACGCCGAGCGCGAGCGCGGGACCGCAAAGGGCCGCTCGTTCGAGGAGCAGGTCGCCGAGGCGGTCGACGCGATCGCGATAGCCCAAGGTGACGTCGCGGATGCGGTCGGCGACCAGAAGGGCGCCACCGGCAAGACGGGCGACGTGCTCGTCTCGATCGAAGCCTGCAACGGTCCGGCCCGCGGCCGGATCGTGTTCGAGGCCAAGAACGCCAAGCTCAGCTCGCCGGAGGCACGCAGGGAGCTGTCGCGCGGGATGCGTGAGCGAGATGCCGACTTCGCGGTGCTGGTCGTGCCCGCCGACGACAAGGTCCCCGCCAAGCTGACCCCGCTCCGCGAGTACGAAGGGGACAAGCTCGTCGTGACCTACGAGCCGGACACGGGCTCGCCACTGGCGCTCGAGGTCGGCTACCGGCTGGCCCGCGCCCGGGTCCTCATGAAGCGTGCCGGCGCCGACGGCATCGACTCCGGAGCAGTGCGCGAGGCCGTGGAGCGCGCAGTCGCCGAGCTGGAGGAGGTGCGCAAGGTCAAGAGTCAGCTCACCGGCGCCAAGACGGGCATCGACACCGCCTACGAGATGATCGAGGCGATCGCGGAGCGCGTGCGC
>Ga0126313_10000517_pt1 | contig 18510 bp, 21 predicted proteins | sample Plot105A_FD_89954 | JGI IMG/M metagenome (GOLD analysis project Ga0126313, IMG submission 89954) | Serpentine soil microbial communities from UC McLaughlin Reserve, CA, USA - Plot105A | ecosystem: Environmental > Terrestrial > Soil > Grasslands | place: USA: UC McLaughlin Reserve, Lake County...
GGGATCATCGGGATCGGCGTCGGCGTGCCGTCGCTCGTCGACCAGACGACCGGCCGCGCCGTCTCGTCCGTGAACGTCCCAATCCAGGATTTCGACCTGCGGGACCACCTGCGCGAGCGGTTCGATCTCCCGGCGGGCGTCGACAACGACGCGAACTGCGCCGCGCTCGCCGAGCACACGTTCGGTGCCGGCCGCGGCACCCGGCACATGATCATGCTCACGCTCGGCACCGGCGTCGGCGGGGGACTCGTCCTGAACGGCGAGCTCTACCGCGGAGCGTACGGCGCCGCCGCCGAGCTCGGGCACATGACGATCGACCTCGATGGTCCGCCGTGTCAGGGAACCTGCCCGGGCATCGGCCACCTCGAGGTCTTCGCGAGCGGGAACGCGGCCGGTGACCTGGCCCGCCGCGTCGCGGGTGAGCGACCGGACGGCGACCTCGGGCGCGCCGCGGCGGCAGGTCAGGAGGTCGATGCGAAGCTCGCCGTCGAGCTCGCGCGCGGGGGACCGGGGGACGCCCGCGACGTCATCGACCGGATCGGCCGGAACCTCGGCGTCGGGATCGCGAACTACGTAAATGTCTTCAACCCGGAGCTCGTCGTCCTCGGAGGCGGCTTCTCGCGCGCGGCCGAGCTCCTCGTCGAGCCGGCGCTCGAGGTCGTTCGGGCTCGGGCGCTCGCGCCGTCGCGCGACACCGTGCGGATCGCGCTCGCCGTTCTCGGCGTCGAGGCAGGTCTGATCGGCGCCGGGCTCGTCGGCTTCGAGGCGGCGGACGCCGCAGACGCCCCGGGCACGTAGGCGTGCTCGTCGTCTGCCCGACGCCGATCGGGAACCTCGAGGATGTCACGCTCCGCGTCCTGCGCGAGCTCGGCGAGGCAGATCTCGTCCTCTGCGAGGACACGCGGCGGACGCGGATCCTCCTCGACCGCCACGGCGTCGACGCGCGCCTCCGGAGCTTCCACCGCCTGAACGAGGCGGCGCGAACGGCGGAGGTGATGCCGCGGCTCGAGTCGGGCGAGCGACTCGCGGTCGCGTCGGACGCTGGTCTGCCCGGGGTGAACGACCCGGGTGCGCGCCTCGTCGTGGCCGCGATCGAGCGCGGCGTGCCGGTCACCGTTCTCCCGGGCCCGTCCGCGGTCGAGACCGCGCTCGTCGCGAGCGGGCTCGTCGGCGACCGGTACGCGTTCGTCGGGTACCTACCGCGCCCCCGCGAGGCGCTCGATCGCCTCTGGAGCGAGCTCGCGCCCGGCGGGCCGACGGTGGCGTTCGAGTCGCCGCGCCGGCTTCCCGCGTCGCTCGCGAGCCTCGCCTCGCACGATCCCGGCCGGCCGGTCGCCGTGTGCCGCGAGCTCACGAAGCGGTTCGAGGAGGTCGTGCGCGGGCCGGCCTCCGAGGTGGCGGCGCGCTTCTCCGAGCCGCCGAAGGGCGAGGTCACGCTCGTGATCGGGACGCCGCCCTCCGCGGCGCCGGACGACGCGGAAGCGCTCGCGGCGGTGGGCGAGCTCGTCGCCGCAGGCACGCCGCGGCGCGCAGCCGCAGACATCGTCGCCAGACTGACGGGCGTCGCCCGGAACCGTCTCTACCGCGCCTCGCTCTAGCTAGAAGCTGGCCAGCTCCGTGATGCACACGCGGCAGACCGAGCGCCCGCGGTGCTCCGCGAGGTCGCCGTCGCGCCCGCAGAAGACGCAGACGGTGTGCGCCTTCGCCAGGAGGATCGTCTCGCCCCGCACCGAGATGTCCACCGGATCCTTCTCGGCGAGGCCGAGGCGCTTCCGGATCTCGATCGGGATGACGATCCGTCCCAGCTCGTCGATATGCCGGACGATGCCCGTCTTCTCCCGGTCCCCCGTTGGTGACCCCGCTGTCACGTGTCCCTCATCCCCCCTCCCGTCGAACGAAAAACAGGCTCGGGAGGGTAGCCGGGGCGACCGTATCATGGCCCGGGTGCACTACTACCTGACCACGCCGATCTACTACGTCAACGCGACGCCGCACATCGGGCACGCGTACACGACGATCTGCGCCGACATCCTCGCGCGCTACCACCGCGCCCGCGGCGACGAGACGTTCTTCCTCACCGGCACCGACGAGAACGCCTCGAAGAACGTCCGCTCGGCCGACGCGGCGGGCGTCGACCCGAAGACGTTCGTCGACCGGCTCGTCGAGGAGCACTGGCGCCCGCTTCCCGGTCGCGTCGGGGCCTCGAACGACTTCTTCATCCGGACGACGGACGAGGGCCACCACAGCTTCGTCCAGGACTTCGTCCAGCGGATCTACGACAACGGCCACATCTACCAGGACACGTACGCGGGCTTGTACTGCGTCGGACACGAGGCGTTCGTGAGCGAGGACGAGCTCGTGGACGGCAAGTGTCCGGAGCACGGCACCGTCCCGGACTGGATCGAGGAGCGCAACTGGTTCTTCCGTCTCTCCGCGTTCCAGGAGCTGCTGCTTCGCCTCTACGACGAGCGCCCCGACTTCGTGCAGCCCGACTTCCGCCGCAACGAGGCGCGGAGCTTCGTCGCACGCGGGCTCCAGGACTTCTCGCTCTCGCGGGCGGGCCAGCCGTGGGGCGTGCCGATCCCGTGGGACCCGGACCAGGTCGTCTACGTCTGGGTCGACGCGCTCATCAACTATCTCTCGGCCCTGACGTACGCGCGTCCCGGCGAGGATCTCGTCGACACGTACTGGCCGGTGGCCCGCCACCTGATCGGCAAGGACATCCTGCGGTTCCACTGCGTCTTCTGGCCCGCGCTCCTCCTGGCGGCCGGCTACGACGTCCCGCGTCAGGTGTTCGTGCACGGGTATCTGAACATCGACGACCGCAAGATCTCGAAGTCCCTCGGCAACGTCATCGACCCCCTCGACCTGCTCGAGATCTACGGCGTCGACCCGGTCCGGTACTACGTCGCGCGCGTCGCGCGGTTCGGCCAGGACGGGAGCGCGTCGGTCGATGACGTGCACGAGCGCTACGAGCGCGAGCTCGGCAACGACCTCGGAAACCTCGTGTCGCGGACGACCGCGATGATCGCCCGCTACCGCGGGGGCGCGCTTCCCGCGGCCGCGTCGCACTCGCCTTTTCGGGCCGACCTGGACGCGCTCGGTGGCGACGTTGCCGCACTGCTCGGCGCGTGGGACCTCTCTGGCGCCCTCGATCGCATCTGGCTCACCGTGCGGGCGCTCAACCGGTACGTCGAAGAGCGGGCGCCGTGGCAGCTCGCGAAGGACGATGCGCAGGCCGACGAGCTCGACCGCGTGCTCCACGACCTCGCCGACGGACTGCGCTCGGTCGCGATCGCGCTCGCGCCCTACCTGCCGGAGTCCGCGCCCCGGATCCTCGCTGCGCTCGGCCAGAGCGTCGAACTCGCGTGGGACGGCATCGGCTACAGCCGCCTCGCAGCGGCGCAGGGCATCGAGCCGGCGACACCACTCTTCCCTCGCGTCGAGCGGGCCTCTCCGGTCGCGTGATCGACACGCACGCGCACCTCGACGCCCTCGACGACCCGGGCGCGGCGCTCGCCCGCGCGCGCGAGGCGGGCGTCACGCGCGTGGTCACGGTCGGGACGGGAATCGAGTCGAGCCGTCGCGTGCTCGCCCTTGCCGACAACGAGGAAGGCGTCGTGTGCGCGCTCGGGATCCATCCGCACAACGCGGGCACGGCCGCCGACGGTGACCTCGAGGCGCTCCGAGGGCTCCTCGCGCACCCGAATGCGGTCGCGGTGGGGGAGACGGGGCTCGACCACTTCCGCGACTACGCCCCGCGCGATCGTCAGGCCGACCTCTTCCGTGCGCAGACCGAGATCGCCGCAGACCTGGGCAAGGCGCTCGTCGTGCACACCCGGGCGGCCGACGAGGACACGGTGGCCGTCCTGCGTGGCCTTCCGGCCGGCACCACGGTCGTCCTGCACTGTTTCTCGTCCTCCGCGCTCCTTGAGCCGGCGCTCGAGCACGGGTGGTACTGCTCGTTCGCGGGCAACGCGACCTACCCGAAGGGCGCCGAGCTGCGCTGGGCCGCGGCGCGCGTCCCCGCCGAGCGCATCCTCGCGGAGACGGACAGCCCGTATCTCGCGCCGCAGCCGGTGCGTGGCCGGCCGAACGAGCCGGCCAACGTCGTCCACACGCTCCGCAGCCTCGCCGAGGCTCGCGGCGAGGACCCGGCCGAGCTCGAGGCGCAGATCGAGGCGAACGCGGCGGCAGCGTTCGGGTTTCAGTGAGCGTACGGCCGAAGCGGGAGCTCGGGCAGCACTTCCTCGCCGACCCGAACATCCTCGACGTCGCCGGGCGGCTTGCCGACCTTCGGCCAGACGACGTCGTCCTCGAGGTCGGCGCGGGGCTCGGCGTCCTCACGATTCACTTGGCCGACCGGGTTGCGCACGTCCACGCGGTCGAGTTCGACCGCGGCCTCGAGGCGACGCTCCGGGACGCCCTCACCGGCCGCGAGAACGTCGAGCTCGTGATCGGCGACGCCCTCGCGCTCCCGCTCGGCGAGCTGAATCCGCCGCCGACGAAGCTCGTGGCGAACCTGCCGTACTCGATCGCGACGCCGCTCGTCGTCGAGAGCCTCGACGGGCTGCCGACCGTGACGAGCTGGACGGTCATGGTGCAGCGGGAGGTAGCCGACCGGCTGTTCGCGGACCCGGATACCAAGGCCTACGGCGCCGTGTCGGTGCTCGTCGGCCTGACCGGCGAGCGGACGGGCTTCCACCCGGTCTCGCGGGCCGTCTTCCGCCCGCCGCCGAACGTCGACTCGGCCCTCGTCGCCTTCCGCCGGACCCGCGATTGGGGCGCGGAGCTCGGGCCGCTCAAGCGCGTCGTCCAGGCTGCCTTCGGCCACCGTCGGAAGACCCTGCCGAACGCGCTCGAGCTGGGCGGGATCGCGAACCGCGCCCGCACAGCCGAGGCGCTCGCCGCGATCGGTCGCGGGCCCGACACGCGCGCCGAGGCACTCGCCCCAGCGGAGTTCGAGGCGCTGCAAGCGGCCCTGCGGTGAACGGCATGCTCCGCATCCCTCATGATCGAATCGCGCGAGAGGCGGCGCGATTCGATTGAGGATCCCGGCTGCCGCGAAGATCAACCTGGCCCTGGTCGTCGGCGAACGGCGCGACGACGGCCTGCACGAGGTCGTCAACGTCATGCAGCGGATCGACCTCGTCGACCGGGTCGCCGTCGAGCCGGCTCCCGCGCTCGAGGTCGTCGGCTTCCCGGGTGACACGATCGTCCGCGGTGCGCTCGCACGGCTCGGGGAGGAGGCCGGCGTCGAGCCTGCCTGGCGCGCGAGGATCGACAAGCGGATCCCGGTCGCCGCCGGCCTCGGCGGAGGAAGCGCCGACGCCGCCGCCGCGCTCGTGCTCGCGAACGCGCTGCTCCCGGAGCCGTTCGGCCCCGAGGCGCTGCACGTTCTCGCGGCCGAGGTCGGGGCGGACGTGCCGTTCTTCCTCGAGCCAGGCCCGAAGCTGGCCGAGGGCGCCGGGGAACGGTTGTCGCCGCTCGACCTGCCGCAGGACTACTGGGTCGTCGTCGCGGTGCCGCTCCGCAGCGCGAAGCCCTCGACCGGCGAGATCTACCGCTGCTACGACGAGCTCGGCGGGGCGAAGGGGTACGAGGACCGTCGCGCGGCACTCCTCGAGGCGATCGGCCGGTGTCGCCGCGCGCGCGACTTCGCGGGCCTGCCGCCGAACGACCTGGCCGAGGCGGCGGGCGGTCGCGAGCTCGCCGATGCGCTGGCGGCAGCCGGCGCCTTCAGGGCCGACGTGAGCGGCGCCGGACCGGCCGTCTACGGGCTCTTCCACCACCGTCGACCGGCGGTGGCCGCGGCGCGCGCGGTGGAGGGCCGGGCCCGCAGCAGCGTGACCGTTCCTGTCTGGTAAAACCGATGCATGGCGAGCTATCCGGTCGTCGAGCACGGGTCGAGTCGTTCGAGCCGCTGGCTGAAGGAGCGGCGGCTTCGCATCGCGCTCGCAATCGGCCTCGTCGAGTCCATCCTCGTGCTCTCGAGCGCGATCGGGTGGTTCTGGGTATTCGGCGTCGCGGTCCTCGCCTTCGCCGCCTACCTCTACGTCCGCAGTAACGTCGAGAACGAGACGGTTCGCCACATCGCGTGGACGGCAGCCTTCTCGCAGGTCGTGCCGTTCGCCGTGCCGCTCCTGTGGGGCCTCGTCAAGCTCGTCGCGATCGCGATCCTCGTGCTCGTCGGGATCGCCGTCGTCGGCTTCCTGCTCCTCGACCGGCGCTACTAGGAGGGCTTGGCGAAACAGCCGTTGCGCCGCCGGGCCGCGCCCACCCCTGCGACGAAGACCGTTCCACCAAGCACCTCCTAGTCCGCGGCGTTCGGCGTCAGCTCATCGACGAAGACGATCCAGTCGCGCACGTCGACGATCCGGAAGACGCCGTTCGCCACGAAGGGATCTTGTTCCTGGATCGCCCGGATCTCGTCGGCCGGGCGACCTTCCCAGATCGAGACGCTCCCGCTCGAGTCGGCGAACGGGCCGCCCATGACCATGAGGCCGCGCTCGACGTACCCGTCGATGAAGTCCGCATGCTCGTCCCAGCCGGGCTGCTCGTCGACCGGCCCGCTCTCCCACGTCGGGCCGGCCTCGACACGAACGATCACTCGCTTCCGTCGCACGCCGGTAAAAACGGCTCGGCGGCGGGATTTCATTCCTGCGCCGCCTAGACTGGAAAGCGTCGCTGGGGCGTAGCCAAGTGGTAAGGCAGCGGGTTTTGGTCCCGTGATCCCAGGTTCGAATCCTGGCGCCCCAGCCTCCTTATCGCCTCGCGACAGGGCATAATCGCCGCCCGGGCTCCGGATGACCGTTTCCTCTTGACGCCACCACTCGCAGCCGTCGTGATGGCGGCCGGACTGGGCACGCGGATGAAGTCCGCCCGGCCGAAGCACCTGCATCCGCTCCTCGGGCGGCCGCTCGTCTGGTGGGCGCTCGCGGCCGTCGGCGAGCTCGAGCCGGACCGCACGGTTGTCGTCTGCTCCCCCGGCACGGACGAGCTTCGTGCGCTCCTTCCCGCCGGGGCCGAGCTCGCCGTCCAGGCCGAGCCCCGAGGCACGGGCGACGCCGTCGAGGCGGCCCGCGGTGCCCTCGACGGCTTCGACGGCGATGTCCTCGTCCTCCCAGGCGACGCGCCGCTTTTCACGGGCGAGACGCTCCGGCCGCTCGTCGAGGCGCACCGCTCAGGGCGACCTGCGCTCACGCTCCTCTCGGTCGAGCTGCAACGGCCGCTGCCGTACGGGCGGATCGTCCGCAACGACGACGGCTCGCTCGCGCGCATCGTCGAGGAACGCGACGCGAGCCCCGCGGAGCGCGCGATCCGCGAGATGAACGCGTCCGTCTACGTCTTCCGGGCCGAGACGCTCTGGCCGGTGCTCGAGCGCCTCGGCACCGAGAACGCCCAGGGCGAGCGCTACCTCACCGACACAGTGTCCGTGCTTCTCGCGGACGGCGAGGCGGTCGAGGTCGTTCCCACGGACGACGCCGAGGCGACCGAAGGCGTGAACACGCGCGTCGACCTGGCCGCCGCCGCCGACGTCCTACGCCGGCGGATTCTCGAGGGCCACATGCTCGCCGGCGTCACGGTCGTCGATCCCGCCACCACCTGGATCGAGCCCGACGTGCGCCTGGAGCCCGACGCGGTCGTCCACCCGTTCACCGTCCTCAGTGGCGCGACGAGCATCGGCGAGGCGGCGGAGATCGGTCCGAGCGTCGTCGCCGTCGACGCGACGGTCGGCGCGCGCGCGACCGTCGGCCCGTTCGCCTACCTGCGCCCGGGCACCGTGCTCGCGGAGGGCGCAAAGGTCGGCACGTTCGTCGAGGTCAAGAACGCGCGTGTCGGGGAAGGATCGAAGGTGCCGCACCTCTCCTACATCGGAGACGCTGACATCGGCCGGGACACGAACATCGGCGCGGGGGCCATCACCGCGAACTACCGCTCCGAGCGGTATGACGAGAAGCAGCGCACCATGATCGGCGACGACGTCCACACCGGAAGTCAGAATGTGTTTGTCCCTCCGGTGAAGATCGGTGATCATGCGTGGACGGGAGCAGGTTCGGCGATTACGGACGACGTTCCGGACGGAGCGCTCGCGATCGCCCGGGCGCGGCAGGTCAACAAAGAGGGATATGACGGTGAGCGAAAGCGCGACGACTGAGGTTCCGCTCCCGGGCCTCGAGACCCTCGAGCCCGTCCAGCCGGAGGACCGGTCGGGCCGGTGGATCGAGCGCGGGCCGTCGGGCAAGCTCATGCTCTTCTCCGGGCGGTCGAACCCCGACCTCGCCGACGAGATCGCGGAGCTGCTCGGGATCCAGCTCGGCGACGTCCAGCTGAAGACGTTCGCCAACGGCGAGACGTACTGCCGGTTCCAGGAGTCCGTCCGCGGCGCGGACGTCTTCATCGTCCAGTCGCCGCACGGCGAGCACGTGAACGACCACCTGCTCGAGCTCCTGATCATGATCGACGCCGCGAAGCTGGCCTCGGCCAACCGGATCACGGCCGTCATGCCGTGGTTCCCGTACTCCCGGCAGGACAAGAAGAGCTCGCCGCGCGAGCCGATCACGGCGAAGCTCGTCGCCGAGCTTCTCCAGGCCGCGGGCGTCGACCGTGTGCTCACCATGGATCTCCACGCGGGGCAGATCCAAGGGTTCTTCACGATTCCGGTCGACCACATGACCGCGCTGCCGCTCTTCGTCCAGCACTACCGCGACAAGGGCCTCCAGGGGGAGGGCATCGTCGCCGTCTCGCCCGATCCGGGACGCGCGAAGACGGCGAACAAGTTCGCCCAGATGCTCGAGGCGGACATTGCCTACATGTCCAAGATCCGCCCCGAACATGAGGTCGCCTCGATGCTCGAGGTGACGGGCCGAGTGCGCGGGAAGACGGCGATCCTGACCGACGACATCATCGTCACGGGCGGCACGCTGATCGCCGCCGCGGAGGCGCTGAAGGAGTCCGGGGCAAACGAGGTCTACGCGTGTGCGACCCACGGTCTCATCCCCGAGGCCGCGTTCGAGCGTCTGGCGGCGAGCGAGCTCGCCGAGATCACGGTCTCGAACACGGTTCCGATCGATCCGCTCAGGCGTCCCGCGAAGGTCCGCGTGCTCCCGGTCTCGAAGCTTCTCGCGGAGACGGTTCAGAACGTCTTCTCGGACGAGTCGGTCTCGGCGATCTTCGCCGGCGAGAACCAGCTCTTCTAGCGCAAGTCCTCTAGATGGATCAGCCGCCACACGCGATCCACTCGCCGTGCGGAAAGACGGGCTCGAGCATGAACTTGTCCTTGACGTCCCTTGGGAGGGCCCGGGACTCCTCGGCGCTCAGCTCGAAGCATTCGACGGGCGGTCGCCCTTCGGGCCTGAGCAGGTAGGGGTGGTACATCCGTTCCTTCCCACGTAGGAGTGCCTGGGCACGGGTCGGCACCCGGCCGAGGGCGTCGGTCGCGTTGCTGGGCCTACCAGCAGTGTCCCAGGCGCAGGCCGCGTACCGCGACGGCAGACGCCTGCCGGGGGCGCTATGAAGTCGGGGTTCGCCTACCAGCTGCCTGCAGGGGGAGCTGATGGAGAAGCGCGCTTGGCTCGACGTCTTCGGAGCGAACGAGGTCGAGAGCATCATCGGTGAGGCGGCGCTCGAAGATCCTCGGCCCATCCGGATACACGATCGCTCGCCCTCGCCGTAGACGAGAACCCACCCGACGTGAATCTCTGCGAAGTGGGCGACGAGAGTCGTCGCTGGTTTCTCGTCGTCGCCGGTCGCTCTGGTCTAGCGACCGTTCCGAAAGCGTCCTCTGCTTGCGTCGCGAATCCAATCGCCGCCGACAGCCAGGCCCTGGACGGCGACGACCACGACCCCGCCCACCAGGCCCAGGAGCGCAAGCCATCCCGCCCCCACAGCAAGACCGACGATGAGAAGCACGAGTGCGACGGAGACAAGAACGACGACGACGAGCCTTGGCATGGCCCGACCATGATCCTTGGACGGACTCCGGTCAAGCGGGGGCGCCGGGCGTGGACGCGAAGGGCTCGGATGGGTCATCCGCCGTCGCGTCGATATAGCGTGGGATCCCGCGTCAGCCGACTTTCTCGCGAGACCCGGCGCTTCTAGGAGCGCGCCGCGACGCCCTGGAACGACTGGGTCGACGGCATCGCCTCGGCGGTCCAAGCCGCGGCGATGCCGTCGGCACCTGGACGTGCGTCAAGTTCCTGCGCGACGCTCGGAGATGCGCTCGGCGCACTGCGGCATCACGGTGGAAGTTACGGGAGGTATAGGACGTGCACGACGGCGGAGACCGCGCGGGCGCTCAGGCCGCGACGGGCGTCCTGGCCGCCTCGGTCCAGGTGCCGATCGACTGCTCGCGCCCGCGGAGCTCGAGCACACGGTGCTCGAGGCCGGCCGTGTCGAGATCGGCCGCCTTCGCGGTCGCCTCGCTGATCAGGATCTCGCCCGGTCCGGCGGCCGCGCGAAGCCGCGCCGCGATGTTCACGGTGTCGCCGAGCGCGGTGAAGTCGAGCGCGTCGCCTTCGCCCACCCAGCCGACGTGCGCCACGCCCGTGTGGACGCCGATCCCGATCGGGATCCATGGCTCTCCGTCGTGGTGGCCGGTCTCGTGGAGGAGCTCGCGGGCCGCGGCGACTGCCCGGGCAGCGTGATCCTCGCCCGCGAAAGCCCGGAATGAACAGAGCGACCGCCTCGTCGCCGACGAACTTGTCGACGATCCCATCCCGGCGGTCGACGACACGGGCCGCGGCGCCGTAGAAGCGCGCGAGGAGCTGGCCGAACTCCGTCGGGGACGTCCGCTCCGCGAGCCGCGTCGATCCGCGGACGTCCGCGAAAAGCGCGGAGATCTCGACGTCGGCGCCGCCGGGCGTCTTCTCAGCGCTCTTGATGCACCACGTGCAGAGACGGCGGTTGATCGCCGACGGCTTGCCGCCGAGGATGCGGATGAGAAGGTTCCCGGGCCGCCCGAACGGCGCGTAGCAGAGCTTGCAGCGGGGCTCGGAGGGCAGACGCTTGAGGATGCCCTGCATGCGCCGGAGGCCGGGCACCTGGCCGGTCAGGATGCCTCGCCAAAGCTCCTGAGAAGATTGCTGCTGCCGCACAGCTGGCAAGGATAGAACGCGGCTGTCGCGCCGCGGAAACCGGCTCGGCCCCTAACGCCCGGGCGGTTGACTGCCGATTCTCCTGGCATGGCCAGGCGTCCACGTTTCTTCGTCGTCGCGGCCGCGGGAGGCGGCGCGCTCGTCACGCTGCTCGCATTGCAGTCCCCCTGACGCAGTACGCCTACCGAAGCCCCTCGCTCCACGTCGCGATCGAGACGACGAACGCTCTCGTCGCTCTCCTCGCCTCCTACCTCGTCTTCGGCCGCTTCTGCGAGAGCGCCCTCCTCTCCGACCTCGTGCTTCTCTGCGCGCTGACGCTCTTCGCGTTCACGAACCTCGCCTTCCTCGCGCTCCCGCTCGCAGTGCCGAGCGCGTATCCGAACGCCTTCTCGATGTGGGCGTCCGTCGTCGGCGGGCTTGCGGGAGCCGCGGCGTTCGCGGCCGGCGGCTTCGCGTCGCGAAAGCGGATCAGGCGGCCGGCCCGCGCGGCCGGAATCGGCGTCGCGGCGTGCGTCTGGATGCTCACGCTCGTCGCCGTCCCGCTCGCCGTCTTCGCCGGTGAAAGCTCGCCGGGCTTCCCGGCGTGGCTCTCGCCCGAGTCGCAGGACCGCCCGCTGCTCGTCGGGAACCCGGGCGTCCTGACGCGCAGCTCGTCGCGATGCTCCTCTATGCGATCGCGGCGGTCGGCTACCTCCACCGGGCCGAGCGCGGCCGCGACGAGCTCATGCAGTGGTTCGGCGCGGGTGCGACGCTCGCGGCCTTCGCGCGGCTCAACTACCTATTCTACCCGTCGCTCTACTCGGAGTGGGTCTACACCGGCGATTTCCTGCGCTTCGGCTTCTACCTCTTGATCCTCGTCGGCACCGGACGAGAGATCCAGACGTACTGGCGACGACTAGCCGACGCCGCGGTGCTCGAGGACCGCCGGCGGATCGCGCGCGACCTGCACGACGGGCTCGCGCAGGAGCTCGCGTTCATCGCCGCCGAGACGGACGGGACGGCCGCGAAGGCGGCCGAGCGCGCGCTCGACGAGTCCCGCCGCGCAATCGCGGCCCTTACGCGGTCGTGGAAGAGCCGCTCGATGGCGCGCTCGTCCAGGCGGCCGAGGAGGTCGCCCACCGGGTCGGCATGCAGGTGCGCTTCGAGGGTGCTCGTGGCGTCGTTGTCCCCGGCGAGACGCGCGAGGCGCTCATCCGGATCGTCCGCGAGGCGGTCACGAACGCGGCACGCCACGGAGGCGCCCAGCGCGTCGCGCTCGAGCTCCGGAACGGTCGGGGCGTCCGCCTCCGCGTGGCGGACGACGGCTCTGGGTTCGTCGCGGGCGAGACGCGGCCGGGGAGCTTCGGGCTCGTCAGCATGCGCGAGCGGACCGAAGCCCTCGGAGGCCGCTTCCGGCTCGAGACCGAGCCGGGCGCCGGCACCGCCATCGAGGTGGCGATCTCGTGAGCGCGATCCGCGTCCTCCTCGCCGACGACCACGCGCCCACGCGCGCGGGCGTGCGCGACGCCCTCGAGCGCGCACGGGTTCGAGGTCTGCGCGGACGTCCACAAGGAGCGTGCCGCCGTCCACGGCCAGCGGCCCGACGTCTGCCTGCTCGACATCCGCATGCCAGGCGGCGGCATCGCCGCGGCTGCCGAGATCTCCGCCGCGCTCCCCGAAACCGCGATCGTGATGCTGACGGTCTCGCGCGACGATGCCGACCTCTTCGACGCGCTCCGCGCGGGCGCGAGCGCGTACCTCCTGAAGGACCTCGACCGCGCCGACCTTCCGACCGCCCTGCGCGGCGCCCTCGACGGGGAGGCGCCGCTCGCGGCGAACCTCGTCGCACGGCTGATCGAGGAGTCCCGGGAGCGCGGCCGGCGGAAGCGGCTCGTGCTCAAGGGCAAGCCGGGCGTCCAGCTGCGAAACCGCGAGTGGGAGGTGCTCGAGCTCCTGCGCGAGGGGCTCTCGACCGCGGAGATCGCCGAACGGCTCTTCATCGCCGAGGTCACCGTACGAACGCACGTCTCTTCGATTCTGCGGAAGCTGCGCGTTCCGGACCGCGAGTCTGCCGTCCGTCTGCTCGAGGAGCGTTGACGAGCTTCAACGCGGCGCGTTGAGCAAGTTCAACGCGCCCGCTCTTCCACCGGACCGCCGCGCGGCCCATACTGAGGGCATCCATTCGAGCTTCGGCTCCACGGCGTAGGACACGGCTCGAAGGGGCGCCGAAAGGCGCCTCTTCTCGTTCCGGGCCGCGAGAGCGGCGCAGTGCCTTCGCTAGACTCACCGGCCGATATGGCCTCGGAACGCATGCAGCTCGACGTCCAGCCGCGCGACGGCGGCAGCTCCGCCGATGCGCGGCGCCTTCGAGCCGAGGGCCGGATCCCGGGCGTCCTGTACGGGTCAGGGAAGGAGGCCCGGCCGATCACCGTGTCCGAGCGCGAGCTTCGGCGCGTGCTCAGCGGCGACCACGGGCTGCACGCGATTCTCGACGTGGTCGTCGAGGGCACGAAGACGCCCCACCACGCGGTGCTCAAGGACTACCAGCTCCACCCGACGCGGAACCGGCTCCTTCACGTCGACTTCCACGAGGTGCGCCTGGACCGATCGATTCACGCGCAGGTCGTGGTCGAGCTCGTCGGCGAGGCCCCCGGCGCGGTCGAAGGAGGCGTCCTCCAGCAGCCGGCGCGCGAAGTGAACGTCGAGGCGCTTCCGATGGAGATCCCGGAGCGGATCACGCTCGACGTGTCTCAGCTCCAGATCGGCGACGCGCTGCGCGTCAGCGACATCGCGGCGCTCGACGGCATCACGTTGCTCGACGATCCCGAGACTGTCGTCGTGAGCGTCACCGTCCCGACCCGCGTCGAGGAGCCCGAGGAGGAGATCTCCGAGGAGGAGCTCGAGGCACTCGAGGGCGAGGAGGGCGTGGAGGGCGAGGAGCAGCCCGAGGGGGAGGCCGAGGGCTCCGCCGAGCCGGACGCCGACGCTGCCGGCGAGCACCAGCCCGCCGAGGGGTAGCCAATGCGCTTCCTGCGCCGGGGCGAGTCGGCCTCGACGCTCGATCTCCTCGTCGCCGGGCTCGGCAACCCGGGACCCGAGTACGCGGCGACTCGCCACAACGTCGGCTTCCTCGTCGCCGACGAGCTCGCGCGGCGCCACGGCGCGCCGTTCCGTGGGAAGTTCTCAGGCGAGCTTGCCGACGTGCGACTGGACGAGCGGCGGCTCGCACTCCTGAAGCCGCAGACGTACATGAACGAATCGGGGCGATCGGTCGGCGCCGCGCTTCGCTTCTACAAGCTCGATCCCGAGCGGCTGCTCGTCGTGCACGACGAGGTCGACCTCGATCTGGGCCGGCTCCAGGCGCGGCTCGGCGGCGGGCTCGCCGGGCACAACGGCCTCCGCTCGGTCGGGCAGCACCTGAAGACGCAGGAGTTCCTACGGCTCCGTATGGGCATCGGGCGCCCAGAGCGCGGCGATCCGCGGCCGGTCGCCGACTGGGTTCTCTCGCCCTTCGAGGTCGACGTTGACGTCGAGGCGCTCGTCGCGCGCGCGGCGGATGCGGTCGAAGTGCTTGCGCGCGACGGGCTCGACGAGGCGCAGCGTCGCTTCAACGAACGGCCGTAGGCGAGCGGCTCGCCGGCGCCGCGTTATGCAGCCGCAGGCGGGGGAGGCTCGAGCGGCGCGAGGCCCTCTGGCAGCGCCGCCTCGTCGATCCGGACGCGGATGTAGAGCCCGCCGCCGCGCCGCCCGTACTCGACCTGCATATCGGTCGGCGGAACGGCAGCAATGACGTCCGCGTGCTCGTCGAGCCACGCGCGGTAGGCCTCGGCCGCCCCGGGCGGGTCGAAGGCCGCGACGACGAGCGGTCGCCGACAGGTGCGGATGATCTCTCCGGGCACGTTTCCGATCCTAATTTTGCGTGCAGTGGGAGCAAGGCCGCGGCTTAGAATCACTGCGCGCGAAACGGCCCGTTTCGCCTTTCGTCATGGACCAGGAGACGCTCACACCCGCACCCGTCCTTCGCCCGCTCGCCGACGAGCTGGCGCGGAGCGAGCGGCTGCGCGCGTTCGTCGACGCGCCGGGCGACGCACGGGTCTCCGAGCCGATCCTGCCGCTCTTCCTCGCGGCCGTGTGGCTCGCACGCGGCGGGCCGCTCGTCTGTCTCCTGCCGGAGGACGCGGACGCACGGGATGCCGCCGAGGCCGCCGCCTGGTACCTGGGCGAGGAGAACGTCGGGCTGCTGGCATCGCGGGGCCTGCGCTGGGAGACCGGGCTCGAGCCGCCGCCGCACCTGGTGGGCGAGCGCTTGCGCGCCCTCGAGGTGCTCGCGGACGGCGGCCTCGTCTGCGTCTCCGCCCTCGGGCTCGCAGACCGGCTGCCCCCGCCCGAGACGCGGCCCGGGACGCTTCGCCTGCGCGTCGGCGAAGAGCCCGGCGCCGACGGCCTCGCCGAGCGTCTCGCGCTGGCCGGCTACGCCCGCGTGGACCGTGTCGAGGAGCGCGGCCAGTTCGCCGTTCGCGGCGGGATCGTCGACGTCTTCCCTTCGACCGGCCGCGAGCCGATCCGGATCGAGCTCTTCGGGGACGAGGTCGAGTCGATCCGCGGCTTCTCGGCCTTCACACAGCGCGCGCTCCGGACGCTGGAGGAGGCCGTCGTGCACCCCGCGGCCGAGCGGCGACTCGACCTCGTCGAGCCGACACTCACCGACGACGAGGATCCGAACGCGCGGCCCGTCGTCCGGGACGACCTCGTCGCGCCCGTGGACGGTGTCGACCTCGTCTGGGCAGTCGATGACGTCCGCGACGCGTGGGCCGAGGAGCACGTTCCCGAAGAGCCGCTCGCGGGGACGGTCGAACTCGACCAGCTCCCGCGCGGCCAGGCGCACGCCTTCGAGGCGCAGAGGCCGGCCGTGGCAGCCCGTGGGCTCTCGGAGGCCGAGCGTGATCTCCAGGGGTTCCTCCGGGCCGGGAACCGGGTCGTCGTCGCCTTCGCCCATCGCGGCGAGGCCCTGCGGACGAAGGCGATGCTCCGTAAGGTCGAGCCGGCGGTTGTCGAGGCCGGTGACGCGCCTCCGGCCGACGTCGACCTCCTCTTCGCCGTTTCGCCCGCGCGTCGCGGCTTCGTCAGCCGCGACCTGCGCCTCGTCCTCCTGCCCGACACGCAGGTCTTCCGCAAGCGTCCGCCCCGGGCGGACGCGCGTCTCGGTCGAGCGCTCCAGAGCTTCGCCGATCTGCGGACCGGCGATTACGTCGTCCACGAGGACCACGGCATCGGGAAGCTGCTCGGCTTCGAGACGAAGACGGTCGCGGACGTCACGCGCGACTACCTCTTCCTCGCCTTCCGGGGCGACGACCGCCTGTACGTCCCGCACGAACAGATCGGGAAGGTCTCGCGGTACGTCGGCGCCGAAGCGGGCGTGCCGTCGCTCTCGAAGCTCGGCGGCAAGACGTGGCAGCTGGTCAAGACACGTGCGCGCGCGGGCGCGCGCGAGCTCGCGGGCGAGCTTCTTGCCCTCTACGCGCAGCGCCAGCGCGCGGCCGGCGTCGCATACGACGTCGAGAACGAGCTCGTCGAGCAGCTCGAGGCGAGCTTCCCGTACGTCGAGACGCCCGACCAGCAGCGCGCGATCGAGGCGGTGAAGGAGGACCTGGAGACGCCGCAGCCGATGGACCGGCTCCTGTGTGGCGACGTGGGCTTCGGGAAGACCGAAGTCGCGGTGCGGGCCGCGTTCGCCGTCGCGGTGGCGGGCCGACAGACGCTCGTCCTCTCACCGACGACGATCCTCGCCCAGCAACACTGGAACACGTTTCGTGAGCGCTATCGCGACTTCCCAGTCGCCGTCGAGATGGTCTCCCGCTTCCGGCGTCCCGCCGAGGTGAAGCGGATCCTGGCCGACTTCGGCGCCGGCAAGGTCGACATCCTGATCGGCACGCACCGGATCCTCTCCCGAGACGTACAGGCGAAGGAGCTCGGGCTCGTGATCCTCGACGAGGAGCAGCGCTTCGGCGTTGCGCAGAAGGAGCTCCTGCGGCAGCTGCGGCTCGAGGTGGACGTCCTCGCGCTCACCGCGACGCCGATCCCGCGCACGCTTCACATGTCGCTCTCGGGCCTGCGCGACATCTCGGTCATCGAGACGCCGCCCGAAGGGCGAAGGCCGATCCGGACGCACGTCGGCGAGTTCGACGAGGAGCTCGTGCAGCAGGCGCTCTGCCGCGAGTACGAGCGCGAAGGGCAGTCGTTCTACCTCCACAACCGTGTCGAGACGATCGAGGAGGCGGCCGAGAAGATCCGCCAGCTCTGCCCCGAGCTGCGCGTCGTCGTTGCCCACGGCCAGATGCCGGAGCGAGAGCTCGAGCAGCGGATGCTCTCCTTCCTCGCCGGCGACGCGGACGTCCTCGTCTCGACGACGATCATCGAGAGCGGGCTCGACATCCCGCAGGCGAACACGTTGGTCATCGAGCGCGCCGACGCCCTCGGCCTCGCCCAGCTCTACCAGATCCGCGGGCGGGTCGGCCGGAGCGACGTGACCGCCCACGCCTACCTCTTCTATCCCGACGCAGGCGAACTCGGCCCCGAGGCCCGCGCGCGTCTTGCGGCCCTCGCAGACCACACCGAGCTCGGCGCCGGCTTCTCGATCGCGATGCGCGACCTCGAGATCCGCGGGGCCGGCGACCTGCTCGGCGCAGAGCAGTCGGGCCACGTTGCCGCGATCGGATTCGAGCTCTACCTCGAGCTTCTCGGCGAGGCGGTCGCCGAGCTCTCGGGGACACGTCGCGCCGTCGCGCGGCCGGTTCGCGTCGACGCGCAGGTGGACGCGTACGTCCCGGCGAGCTATATCGACGCCGAGGCGCAGAAGATCGACCTGCACCGCCGCCTTGCGCTCGCGGAGACAGAGGACGAGCTCAGCGAGCTCCACGCAGCCCTCGAGGACCGCTACGGACCGGTCCCCGACCCGGTGGAGAACCTCTTCCGCATCCAGGAGGCGAAGCTGAAGCTCGCGCGGCTAGGTGCGGACTACCTCGTCTATCGGGCGGGCCGCACGGCCGTCGGGCCGCTCGTCCTCGGTTCGGGCGAGCTGCGCGAGCTGCGCCGGACGGCGGACACCGCGGTCTACTCGAGCGCGAAGCGGGAGGTCACCCGGCGAACGGACGGGTTCGAGCCGGCACTCGGGTTGGTCGATGCTATCTTGGAGTTTCGGCTGGCCGCCTAGCGCCGGCCGGCACTTCCCAATGACGCTTCCTCTTCGCAAGCTCGTCGCCCTCCTCGCCGTGTGCGCACTCGCGCTCGGCGCCGCCGCGTGCGGAGGTGACAGCGACGACAGCACCACCTCTGCCGACGTCCCCGCGGACGCGATCGCGCTCGTCGGCGGGACGGCGGTCCCGAAGGACGAGTTCGACGCGCTCATGGAGCAGGTGAAGAGCGGCTACGAGCAGCA
>Ga0126313_10000518_pt1 | contig 18462 bp, 12 predicted proteins | sample Plot105A_FD_89954 | JGI IMG/M metagenome (GOLD analysis project Ga0126313, IMG submission 89954) | Serpentine soil microbial communities from UC McLaughlin Reserve, CA, USA - Plot105A | ecosystem: Environmental > Terrestrial > Soil > Grasslands | place: USA: UC McLaughlin Reserve, Lake County...
GTCGCCATTCGTCGCGATGGGCACGTCGTGGAGATCACGACCTTCCGCGTCGAACACGAGTACGCCGATTTCCGCCGGCCGCACACCCTCGAGTTCGGCGACGACATCCGGACGGATCTCGCCCGGCGTGATTTCACCGTCAACGCCATCGCGTGGGGTGTCGAGGGGGACTCGAGCGGCACGAGCGACGCCGAGGCCGCCCGCGAGGCCGCCGAGGCCGCGGCAGTCCCGGCGGACAACACGCCGGACATCAGGCCGGACGTGGCGGCGGAGATCGTGGACCCGTTCGGCGGGATCGCGGACGTCGAGGGCGGCGTGCTGCGGGCCGTGGGCGACCCCGACACGCGGTTTCGTGAGGACGCGCTCCGGATGGTCCGCGCGGCCCGGCTCGTCGCGACGCTGGGCTTCGAGATCGAGCCGGCGACACGTGCTGCGATCGAGGCGAACGCCGCGCTCGTCGCCCACCTCTCGGGAGAGCGGATCGGCGCCGAGCTGGCCCGGCTGCTCGCCGCTCCCCGGCCGTCGGTCGGGCTGCGCCTCGCCCATGAGACCGGCCTCCTCGCCGTCATCTCGCCGGAGCTCGCCGCCCAGCGTGGTGTGCTCCAGAACAAGATCGAAGGTGAGGACCTGTGGGATCACACGCTGCGGTCCGTGGACGCGGCGCCCGCCGACCGGCCGATCGTGCGGCTTGCGGCGCTGCTGCACGACATCGGGAAGCCGGCGACCCTTGCCGACGGCCATTTCCATCACCACGATGCCGTCGGTGCAGCCCAGGCGGACGAGCTGCTGCGGCGGCTGCGCTACCCGCGCGCCGCGGCCGACGAGGTCGTCGACCTGGTCCGCCACCACATGTTCACGGTCGATCCCGACGCATCGGGAGCCGCGATCCGGCGGTTCATCAAACGGATCGGTCGCGACCGGATCGACGCGCTGCTCGCCCTCCGCCGTGCCGACGACATCGGCTCGGGCAGGCCCGGTGATTCTCCCACCCTCGCCGCCTTCCAGACCCGGATCGACGAGGAGCTGGCCGCGGAGGCGGCCCTCGACCGCTATGCCCTGAAGATCGACGGCACGGACCTGATCCGCGAGCTCCGCCTCGAGCCCGGCCCGAGGCTCGGTCGCGTGCTCGACGAGCTCGTCGAGCGCGTGATCGCGGATCCCGCCCTGAACGAGGCGCCTACACTCCTCCTGCTCGCACAGGGCATGCTTGCCGACATGCGGGACGAGGGCACGTCGTGATCGAGCTCCTGCTCCAGGCCGAGCGCGCCCTCGCGATGGGGCGCGTCGATCAGGCCGAGTACCTGTACCGCCAGGCCTCCGACGCCGATCCCCGCAATTCGATCGCCGTGGTCGGGCTGGGTCGCGTCGCACTCGAACGTGACGACGAGATCGAGGCGTGGCGCCAGGCGAAGCGGGCACTCGTGATCGACCCGGAGAACGCCGCCGCGAACCGTATCGTCGAGCGACTGGAGGACGTCTGGCGCCGCAGTGGTCGTGCCGTCCCGGCAACGTCCTGGAACGGCAGTGGACACGAGGCGGCAGCCGAGGCGACGCAAGTCGCGGAGCAACTCGCGGACCTTCCGGGTCCCGAGCTGGTCACACCCGACGCAGCAGCCGCGCCCGTCGACGTCCCGGCTGCGCTCGAGGTGCCCGTCGCGGCCGAGATGCCGGTCGCGGCCGAGTCGCCGGTCCTGGCGGATACGCCGGTCCTGGCGGATACGCCGGTCCTGGCCGTCGCCGTGCCGGCCGCGTCGGAGGTGCCGCCGGTAGCGTCCGAGGTGCCGCCGGCCGCGTCCGAGGTGCCGCCGGCCGCAGATGCGCAGGTCGCCGACGCTGCACCGATGGCACGGCGTGTCACGCCAGATGTCGAAGCGGCCGCTCCCGAGTTCGAGACCCCCACGCCCGACTCGCGTCCTGTTGCCACGACCTTCGGGGCAATGGCGGTCGAAGTCGAGACTCCGGCGCGCGATATGGATGACGAGGCGCCGAATGTGGAGCGCGCGGCGCTGCATCTCCAGGGAACCAGGAACGAGGTGGATCCCCTCGTGCAGCTCCATCCGGCCGCGATCGGGCACCAGCGGCTCGCGACGCAGGCCGAGCCGCAGCCATCGCCGGCGGAACGCGTGGCGACCGACGTCGGAGTTCCGCGGACGCCGGGGGACGTCCCAGTCGAACCGATGGCCGACGTTCCAGTCGAACCGATGCCCGACGTCCCCCTGGCCGAGGTCCCCCTGGCCGAGGTCAAACCGGCCAAGGTAGAACCGGCGGTCGATGTCAGCCTCCACGAGACGGCGGCTGTGATCGAGGTACCAGCGGCTGACGTCCAACCGGTGGTGGACGTCCCAGCGGCTGAGGTGGCGCAGGTGGTCGAGGTCCCAGCGGCTGACGTCGACGCAGGGGTCGAGGTCCAGGCAGGCGTAACCGAACCCATGGTGGAGGTCGTGCCGCCCGGGGAACCGGCGGCGGACGCGGCGGTCGAACCCGAGGCGGCGGAGCTGGAACCACCGCCGGTCGAGGTCCGGCCTGAGAGGCCCGCCGCCGACTCTCCCGAATACGCCGGCCAGGCCGTCGCGGGGGTGGAGATCGAGCCCCCGGCGACCGAACAGGCTCCCGATGTCGCGTTGGAGGCAGGGAAGACCGTCGACGTCCGCGCATGGGAAGCCGCAGTTGCCGGCGTGGTCGAACCGGAGGCAGCGCTCGAGGAGCTCGGCGGTCGTCTCGTCGAGACGCACGGGTGGCCCGAAACCGACCTCGCGGACGTGAACCTCGTCACCCCTGCGGAGTCGAATGCGCCCGAACAGGAGCACGACCCCGGAGTGGTCGCCGCCGCGGACGTCTCCGGCGAGTCGGGCGACCGCGACCGATCGGTCGCCGCGGAACAGGCGTCGAAACCTCCCGCTCCTGTCGCCGACGCGAGGGCCGAGGAATGGCCGCCGCGCGGGCAGCCGGGTCCGCACCTCGGGGGGCTTCCTGGGCTCGACCGGATGAAGCACCTGTTCGGCAGGAGACGCGAATGAAGATCCTCGTCACCGGCGGCGCCGGCTACGTCGGCGGAGTGTCGGTGGATGCCATCCTCGCAGCCGGCCACGACGTCGTCGTCCTCGACGACCTGACCACGGGCCACGCGCCCATCGTCCCGCCCGGTGCCACGCTCGTCGAGGGCTCGTACGGGGACGAGGCGGCGGTCAGGGCGCTGCTCGAGGAGCATGACGTCGACGCGATCCTCCATTGCGCCGCGCGGTCGCTCGTGGGCGAGAGCGTGCAGGAACCGGCGAAGTACTACCGGGACAACGTCGCGGGCGGGATCGCGCTGCTCGAGGCCGCTCGTGCCGCGGGCGTCAACCGCCTCGTCTTCTCGTCGACGGCCGCGGTGTACGGGGTGCCGGACCGGACGCCTATCCAGGAGGACGACCCGCTGCGGCCGATCAACACGTACGGCGAGACGAAGCGCACGTTCGAGGGCGCCCTTCGCTGGTACGGCGGCGCGTACGGGCTCCGGAGCGTCGTCCTGCGCTACTTCAACGTGGCCGGCGCGACCGACCGCCTCGGCGAGGTCCATCGCCCCGAGACCCACCTCATCCCGAACGTGCTGGCGGCCGCGGCCGGTGGCCCGCCGCTCACGCTGTTCGGCGAGGACTACGAGACCCCCGACGGCACGCCCGTCCGCGACTACATCCACGTCGCCGACCTCGCTGACGCGCACCTCGCCGCGCTCCTCGCGACCGACCCGGCGGACGAGCGGACGGGTCCCCCGACCGGGGCGAGCCTGCCGCTCGTGTGCAACCTCGGGACCGCGACAGGGTTCTCGGTTCGCGAGGTCCTCGCCGCGGCCGGACGTATTGCCGGGCGCGAGATCCCGCACACCGTGGGGCCGCGCCGGGCGGGGGATCCACCGGTCCTCGTCGCCTCGAACGATCGTGCCCGCGAGACGCTCGGGTGGACGCCCCACCGCTCGACCCTCGACGAGATGGTCGCCTCCGCCTGGGCATGGCGGCGGGCGCACCCGCACGGCTACGGGGACTGAGCGACCCGTCTGCTAGCCCCGCTCATCGAGGGGTGCGCCGTCGGGCGCCAGGCGCGGCGGGAGCACGGCCCCGGCGCTCGCGTGGCGGTGAAGCTCGCCCGACCCGGTCCACCGGTCGGAGACCGGCCACACGAGCCACAGTCCCACGAACATCGTGACGATCAGGCTCAGGATCGCGACCTGGTACGCGGCGGTCCCGATGGAGTCGAACAGCAGGAACACGATGGCGCCGAACACGACCTGGCCGATGACCTGTGACGCCTTGCCCACGAGGCCGTAGACGCCGAAGAACTCGCCGATGCGGTCGGGCGGCGACAGCCGGACCATGAACACGCGGTCCGCAACCTGGACCCCGCTGAGCCCGGACCCCAGGATCGCCCCCGCGACGAGGAACAGCGCGACGCCCGGCATGCCGGGCACCGGCGCTCCCGTCACGGCATCGGTGGCGATGAGCCCCAGCGAGAGCGATCCGAGGATCAGCCCGACCGCCCAGGTCGTGAGGACGATGATCAGTGTCAGGCGCGGTCCGATTCGGTCGGCCAGCGCGCCCCACACGAACGACATCACGATCGCGACGACCGTGAGCAGCAGCAGGATCAGCACCGTCGTCGCCTCGGAGAAGCCCACCGCCTGGACCGCGACGATGCTCATCACGACGATGACCGTGTTGACGGCGTCGGAGTAGAAGAACCGGCCGAGGAGGAACCTCGACAGGCCAGGGACCTGGCGCGCGTGCGCGATGGTGAGCCGCAGCTGCGCCCACGACGCGAAGAAGTCGCGGATGCCGATCGGCTCCGCGGCGGGGTTGGGCACCTCCTTGACGACGAGGAAGATCGGAATCGCGAACAGCCCGTAGAGAACGGCCGCGAGGACGAACCGCAGGTCGACCGGGATGTCGAGCACGTACAGGACGAGGCCGACGAAGACGGTCCCGCAGTAGCCGATCCCGACGCCGATGCCCGACGTCCGGCCGCGCGTCGCCGGTGTGCTGACGAGCTTGATCGACGCGTCGTAGTAGATCAGCGCCGCGAGGTAGGCGAAGTTCGCGATCGTGAACAGGACGAGGCCGCCGAAGGGACCGGCGATCGCGATCGCCGCGGTCGGCGCCACGCACAGCGCGGTGAACAGCAGCAGGAACGGCAGTCGCCGCCCGCCGCGATCCGACAGTGCGCCGAGGATCGGCGACACGACCGCGTTGATGCCGACGCTCACGACGATCGCGAGGCTGAACGCGAGCTGGCCCGTCGCCGGCCCGAACTGCTCGGGACGGACGAGCCAGAGGCCCATCGCGTACGAGATGACCGCGAACGAGAAGATCGTGTTCGCGAAGTCGTAGATCGCCCACGCGGCCGTGACCACGGGCCGCAGGTTGGCCGCGGGGACGTCGGGGTCCGCCGGATGGTACGCGACGGCCGGGGACGACATCGGCACTCCTGTGCGCGGCCCGGGCGGCGGCTCGACGGCGGGCACGCCCGATGATAGACGCGGGTCGCGCGGACGCGTTGCACGGCTGCGCGACACCCGCCGCGGCGACCGCTAGCATCCGGCCATGGCGAGCGAGACGAACCCGCGCGACATCGCACAGGCGTGGCAGCCGCAGCGTCCGGGTCGCCGTTCGACGAAGGACATCCCGGACGCGATCGTCGAACCGGACTGGGGCGGCATGCGGGTGGTGGCCGCGGTCACCGAGGACGAGGCCGCGCTCTATCGCGACGGGGGCGAGGTCCCGCTCCCCGACGAGCTGCTGCGCGCGTTGCTCGACGGGTTCAGGGCGGTTGAAGCGGTCATCGAGGGGCACGTGACGACGGCTCCGCTGCGTTCGTCGGCTGGCGCATTCCCCACCATGCCGAAGGTGGAGCGCCCGCCGATCCTCGTCCCGCGGGCGATCCGCAAGGACGTGAAGGACGACCCCTTCGTCCGCGCGCGCGACTACGAGCAGGCCGCGTCCCGACTCGAGCCGGCCGTCCGGGAGGCGCTCGAGCGCGGGGAGCGGCACGCGTTCGTCGCGACCGACCTGCTGTGGGTCGACGGCCAGTCGCTCGCGGACGTCCCGCTCCTCGAGCGGCGTCGGATCCTCGAGGGCGTGCTCACGGAATCGTTCCTCGTGCGGCTGTCGGCGTTCGTCCGTCCCTCGGCGGTGTTGACCCTGGTGACATGGGGTGCGCTGGGGTTCCGCGAGCTGTCCTATCGCGCCGCGAACTCGCGCTACCTCGCCGGGCGCGAGCAACCCGACTGGGCCATCGCCCGCGCGCCCGACGCGCCCCAGGGGGTCCCGAAACCCGTCTCGCCTCGCTGATCTCGCAACACGCGGCACACCCCCGCGTCCCGCAGCGGCCTCGGCGCAGCCATACGAACGGGAGTCGCCCGGTGGTAGGGTGGAGGCGATGCCCCCGTCAGCGCTGACACCGGCCATCCGGGAAGAGATCGCCCGCCTCGGCCGTGCCGACATCATGGTCGGCATCCCGAGCTTCAAGAACGCCGCGACGATCGGCTACGTCGTCCGCGCCGCGTCCGCCGGGCTCGTGCAGTACTTCCCCGAGCTCAAGCCCGTGCTCATCAACAGCGACGCCGGGTCGCCCGACGGGACGCAGCGGGTGGTGATCGAGACCGAGCCGCCCGACTACGTGGAGTCGATCCTCCTCGTGCGGCCGACCAACCGGCTCGACCGGGTGACGCTGACCTATCCCGAGATCGACGGGGTGGGCGGCAAGGGCGCCGCGCTGCGCACGATCTTCGAGATCGCAGCGGCGCTCGAGGTCCAGGCCCTCGTCGTCGTCGACAGCGACCTGCGCTCGATCGTGCCGGAGTGGATCGAGCTGCTCGCGGGCCCGATCCTGAAGGGCGGCTACGACTTCGTCGCGCCGCTGTACGCGCGCTACAAGTACGACGGCACGATCACGAACACCGTCACCTATCCCCTGACACGGGCCCTGTACGGACACCGGATCCGCCAGCCGATCGGCGGCGACTTCGGCGTCTCGGGCGACCTCGTCCGGCACTACCTCGAGCTCGACGACTGGACGGACGACATCAGCAAGTTCGGGATCGACATCTGGATGACGACCTCCGCGCTGACGGGCGGGTTCGCGGTGTGCCAGACGCGGCTCGGGGCGAAGGTCCACGACCCGAAGGACCCCGGATCCGACCTGGGCCCCATGTTCCGCCAGGTCGTCGGCACGATCCTCCGCCTCGCGGCCACCCACTCCGACGCGTGGCTCGACATCCGGGGTTCGCACGACGTTCCGGCCTACGGGTTCGAGCGGATCATCGACCCGCCGCCGCTCGAGGTGAACGCGATCCGGCTCCTGTCCGAGTTCCACGCCGGCTCGGTCTCGGTCTCCGACACGTGGCGCCGCACGATCTCGACCGAGAACGTCGAGACGGTCCTCGAGCTCGCGAAGGAGGCGGGCACGTCGGCCGACCGCGCGACCCGGGCGCTCGGTCTCGGCGGCGAGGGCGGGACGGCTGCCGCGACGACGGTCGAGATGGCCGAAGCGCTGGGGGGGTTCCACTTCCCCGACGACCTGTGGGCCCGCTGCATCTACGACCTGATCATCGCGACGCGGAACGGAGACGTCGACACGGGACAGCTGGTCGCGGCCCTCACCCCCATCTACTTCGGCCGGGTCGGGAGCTTCGTGATCGAGAACCGCAACGTGACCACGACCGCGGCCGAGGAACGCGTCGAGCGCCAGGCACGCGAGTTCGAGCTGCTCAAGCCGTACCTCGTCGACCGCTGGCGTGCGGCCGAGGCCCGGTCGTGACCGGCGAGCCGCTCCCGTCGCGGATCCTGATCCCCGTCGCCAACCCGCTCACCGCGGAGGAGCTCATCCGGATAGGGGCGTCCCTCCTCGAGCCGCGCACCGGCGAGCTGACCGCGCTCGGCATCGTCGAGGTCCCTGAGGGGATGCCGCTGTCCGAGGGGGCGACCCGAGCCCGTCAGGCCAGGCGCCTGCTCCAGAAGGTCCTCGACTACGCACCCGAGGGGACGGTCATCCACCCGCTGGTGCGGATCGGGCGCCACGCGGCAGCCGGGATCGTCGAGGCGGCCGCGGAGCAGGAGGCCGACCTGATGATCTTCGGCTGGGGCGGCAAGTCCGGCGCACACCGCGACGGCGGTGGGCCGGTCATCTCGCCGACGATCGACGAGGCCGTCCGGGAGTCCCCGTGCGACATCGCCGTCGTCAAGCAGCGCGGCGCGCGGGACATCCGGCGGATCCTCGTTCCGGTCCGCGGCGGCCCGCACGCGGAGCTCGCCCTGCGCGTGGCCGACGCGCTCGCCGTCCGCCATGGCGCCACGATCGCGGTGATGCACCTCGTGCCGCAGGGCGTCACCGAGGCGGTGCGGGCGCAGGCGGAGCACGCCCTCGCCGCCTTCTCGAGGCAGCACCTGAGTGCCCGGAGCGAGCCGATCCTGCGGGAGACCCACAACGTGCGCACGGCGATCCTGCGCGAGGCGGATCACGCGGATCTCGTCGTCATGGGGGCATCGGCCACCCCCGGCGAGGTTGGCTCCTCGCTGTTCGGCGCGCTCCCCGAGGCGATCGCGCAGCGCGCTCGTCCGACCGTCATCGTCGTCAAGACCCGCGAGCCGATCGGGCGGCAGACGTTCGAGCAGCTCGCCCAGCGCGCCGAGACCCTCGCCGCGGCCGACCGCGCCGCCGAGGAGTCCCGGGCGATCCCGGCGAAGGTCGACCGCTGGTTCGCCGAGGCCAACTTCCACCACTCCGAGTTCTCGGACCTCGCCCGACTCACGACGCTCAAGCAGAAGCAGGGCCTGACCGTCTCGCTCGTCCTGCCGACGCTCAACGAGTCCGAGACCATCGGCCCGATCGTTCGCCGCGCGGTCCGCGAGATGCAGGAGCGCTACCCGCTCCTCGACGAGATCCTGGTCATCGACTCGGAGTCCACCGACGACACGATCGCGATCGCCGAGGCCGAGGGCGCCCGTGTCCTGTCGCATCCCGACGTCCTGTCCCGCTATGGCTCGTTCCGGGGCAAGGGCGAGGCGCTCTGGAAGTCGCTGTTCGAGACGACCGGCGACATCGTCGTGTGGGCGGACACCGACGTCCGGAACTGGCACCACCGGATGGTGTACGGGACGCTTGGACCGCTGCTCGTCGAGCCGCGCCTCCAGTACGTGAAGGGCTACTACCAGCGGCCGATCGTCGAGGCGGGCGTCCTCAAGGAGGGCGGCGGCGGCCGGGTGACGGAGCTGGTCGCGCGCCCGCTCATCAACCTGTTCTTCCCGGAGCTGTCGGGGATGATCCAGCCGCTGTCCGGGGAGTACGCCGGTCGCCGGTCGCTGCTGGAGCAGATCCCGTTCTTCACCGGGTACGCAGTCGAGATCGGGCACCTGATCGATGCATCGGAGCGGGCCGGCATCGAGGGCCTTGGCCAGGTCGACCTCGAGCGGCGCGTCCACCGCAACCAGGAGCTCGAGGGCCTGTCGCGGATGTCGTTCGTCATCCTCCAGGCCGTCATGAAGCGGCTCGAGGAGCGGCGTCGCGCCCGGCTGTTCGCCGAGATGGGGTCGACCATGAAGCTGCCGCGCTCCGGCCGGGGCCGGCTGTCGCTCGAGGTGCACGAGCTCGCCGACCACGAACGCCCCCCGATGATCCGGATCCCCGAATACGTGGAGAAGCGTCGGGGTCCGAGCGGCGACGCGTCGTAGTGACGCTGCGCGTCCTGATCGCCCCGGACTCGTTCAAGGGATCGCTCACGAGCATCGAGGTTGCCACCGCCCTCGGAACCGGGTGGCTCCGGGCGCGCCCGGAAGACGACATCCGCATGGCGCCGCTCGCGGACGGGGGCGAGGGTACCCTCGTCGCGGTCGCAGCCGCCGGCCGCTGGGAGTGGCGCGAGGCCGACGCGCACGACCCCCTCGGCCGCCCGATCCGCGCCCGGTGGCTCGCGCGCGACGACGGCCGGGCGGCGTTCGTCGAGATGGCCGCGGCATCGGGCCTCTCGCTCGTCGCCGCGTTCGAGCGGGACGCGGTGCAGGCAACGAGCGAGGGCACGGGTGACGTGCTCCGTGCCGTGCTCGACGCGGGGATCCGGGACATCTCGCTCGGGATCGGCGGGAGCGCCACGACGGACGGCGGCGCGGGCCTCCTCCGGGCGCTCGGCGCCCGCGTCCCCGACGACCTGTCGGCGGTGGACCTGGATGGGCTCGATCCCCGGCTTGCCGAGACGCGGCTGCGCATCGCCTGCGACGTGACGAATCCCCTGCTCGGCGAGCACGGCGCCGCTGCGACGTACGGCCCGCAGAAGGGAGCCACCCCGGATGACGTCCCCGTCCTCGACGCGCGCCTCTCGCGTTGGGGCGACGCGCTCGAGGACGCGACGGGCCGGCGTGATCGGGACACCGCCGGGGCGGGCGCAGCCGGTGGCGTCGGGTTCGCCCTGCTTGCCCTGACCGACCGATGCGCCGACCTGCGACTCGAGCCCGGCGTCGACCTCGTGATGACCGTGACGGGGTTCGCGGGCGCGCTCGCCGCCGCCGACATCGTGCTCACCGGCGAGGGCCGGATCGACGAGCAGACGGCCTACGGCAAGACCGCGCTCGGCGTCGCGCGGCGCGCCCGGGCAGCCGGGACGCCGTGCATCGCCATCGGCGGCGGCGTGACGCCCGAGGGCATCGAAGCGCTGGCAGCCGTCGGCGCGATCGCCGTGCCCGTGACCGAGCAGCCGCAGACCGTGGAACAGGCGATGGCGGCAGGGCGTGCGCCCCTGGAGCGCTGCGGCGAGCGCCTCGCCCGGCTGCTGTTCGTGCTTGACTAGGCAGGTGGAACTCCCTGAGCCAGCGCCTGTGGCACGGCCGGCGACGAAGGCGAAGCCGAAGCCGAAGAAGGCCGTGGCCCGTCGCAAGGCGGACCCCGTCCGCCACTGGGCCAACTACCTCCGCCGCTACCGTCCGGGTCTCCAGCGCTATGTGCTCGATCAGCTCACCGGCACGTACGGAGCCCAGGTCTGGGAGCCGAGGCTCGACCCCACCAGCGAGCTCATCCTCACGATCCTCACCAGAACACCGCGGACACCAACGCCGAGAAGGCGTACGAGGCGCTCCGCCGTGCCTACCCCTCAGACCGCGATCCCGAGATCCATCACCCGGGCATCGGGTGGGGCGGGGACGGGCTCCCCACGGCGCCGCCCCCCGACTGGACGCGGGTCGAGCTCGCGCCGCTGCCCGAGCTGATCGACGTCATCCGGCCCGGCGGCCTGGGGCCGCAGAAGGCACCCCGGCTGCAGGCGACGCTCCGCCACATCCGCGAGCAGCGGGGCGACTACAGCCTCGCGTTCCTCGGCGAGCTGCCGGCGCTCGAGGCACGGGACTGGCTGACCCAGATCGAGGGGATCGGCAAGAAGACGGCGTCGATCGTGCTCGCGTTCTGCTTCGGGATGCCGGTGATGGCCGTCGACCGCCACGTGGAGCGGGTCTCGAAGCGGATCGGCCTCCTGCCGCCGAAGGCGACGCCCGACCAGGCGCACGACCTGTTCCTCGGACTGCTCGAGCCGGACGAGATGTACGCCGCACATGTGCTGCTGATCCACCATGGGCGCGCGATCTGCCACGCACAGAATCCGAAGCACGACCTGTGCCCGGTCCGCGACCGCTGCCGGTTCGTCGACAAGCGCGCCCCCTGACGCCTCGCCTCCCCCGGAGTCCTCGATGCCCGAACCGCGCCCCCCCGACCCGCGCCTCGACGCCGTCCTCGCCGATCTGCTCGACGCCGACTTCGCGTTCTCGCCCGTGAGCGCGAGCGGGTACGGCCTGACCGAATACGACGACCGGATGGACGACCTCTCCGCCGACGCGCTTCGCGCTCGAGACGCGGCGGCGGTGACGCTCCTGACCCGTCTCGACGAGATCCCGGACGACGGGCTCTCGACTGACGAGGCGATCGACCGCGATCTCGCCCGCGCCGTCCTCCGCGGGCGCACGATCATGGCGCCGTTCGAGGCATGGCGCCGCGACCCCGTCACCTACTCGGCGCCGGTCACGAGCGGCGTGTTCGTCCTGTTCCTCCATCGCCTTCGTCCCGAGGCCGACCTGGTCGACGCCGCGGTGGCGCGCCTCGAGTCGGTCCCGGACGTCGTGGAAGCCGGGATCGCGAACCTCGATCCGTCACTCGCGCATCCGCTGATCGTCCAGCGCGGTCGCAACGCGGCCAAGGGAGGGGTCCGCTACCTCCGCGACCTCGCGTGGCAGGATGTCGAGGACGAGCCGTCGCGCGAGCGCCTGCGGACGGCAGGAGACGAGGCGGCGGCGCACCTCGAGCGGTACGTGGCCCGGCTGGACGAGGTCGTCGATCTCGCCCACGGCACGTGGCAGCTGGGTGAGGAGCGGTACTCGCGGATCCTCCGCGAGCGAGAAGTCCTTCCCGACGACGCACGCCAGCTGCGCGAGCGCGGGCAGCGCGAGTTCGACCGCCTCGACGCGGAGATGCGCGACCTGTCGCGGGATGCGACGGGGAACCCGGACTATGTCGCCGTCCTGCGCGAGAACGACGCCCACCACCCGCCGAGTGAGCAGGCGATGCTCGAGGCGTACACCGAGTGGACCGAGCGGTCGCGCCAGTTCCTCGTCGATACCGGCCTCGTGACGTTCCCCGAGGGCGAGACCTGCGCGGTCGTCCCGTCGCCCGTGTTCCAGCGGCCGGTCGTCGGCGTGGCCTCGTACATCGCGCCGCCCGCGTTCAGCGACTCGCGGCGCGGCCACTTCTTCGTCCCGTTCGCCCCCGACGGTGCCTCGGAGGAGGAGATCCAGGAGCGCCTCTCGAACAACTCGTACGGCTCGATCCCCACGACGTCGGTCCACGAGGCGTACCCGGGTCACCACTGGCACCTCGTGATGCGCAAGTCGGCGCCGTCCTCGAGGGTGCGCAAGGTGTACGGGACGCCGTACTTCAACGAGGGGTGGGCGCTGTACACCGAGCGGGTCATGCGCGAGCGCGGCTTCTTCCAGGACCCGCTGCACGAGCTCCAGCACCTGTCCGCGACGATCTTCCGGGCCGCGCGGATCATCGTGGACACGTCACTCCACCTCGGCGAGATGACCGTCGACGAGGCGATCGCGTTCATGCGCGACAGGGCGGCGCTGCCCGAGGCGGTCGCGGTCGCGGAGGTCGGCCGCTACTGCTGGTGGCCCACGCAGGCGTCGTCGTATCTCACCGGGTGCCTCGAGATCCTCGAGATCCGGCGGCGGTACCTGGACGCGCGCGGGTTCCAGGGCGTCTCCCCCGCCGACGTGCCGGTCGACGTGATCCGGGACTTCCATGACACGATCGCCGCCGCGGGGTCGCTCCCGCTCGGGCTGGCCGATCGCGCCGTCATGGCGTCCCTCGAGCCCGCTCGGTGACGTGGACCGCGTCCCGCTGATCCTCGACGTCGACACCGGGATCGACGACAGCCTCGCCCTCCTGTACGCCGCCGCGAGTCCTGAGGCGGAGCTCGTCGCGGTGACGTGCCTGCCCGGAAACGCCGCGCTCGAGGACGTGGCTCGCAACACGCGCGCCGTCCTGGAGCTTGCGGGCCGGGGCGACGTCGAGGTCGCCGCGGGTGGCCACGCCCCGCTCCGGCGGGCGCTCGAGGTGACGCCGGAGACGCATGGCCCGGGAGGCATCGGGTACGCGGAGCTGCCGGAGCCGACGAGGCCGCTGTCGCCACGGCCCGCCGCGCAACTCGTCGTCGACGAGGCCCGGCGGCGGCCGGGCGAGATCACGCTCGTCACCCTCGGGCCGATGTCCACGCTGGCGCGAGCGCTCGAGCTGGAGCCGGACCTGCCCCGGCTGCTCCACCGCTGGGTCTCGATGGGTGGCGCGTTCCGCGTGCCCGGCAACACGACCCCGGTCAGCGAGTGGAACGTGCACTGTGATCCCGACGCGGCACAGACCGCGTTCGCCGCGTGGCAGGCCGCCGTCGTTCGGGAACCGTCGACGCGGCGGGCGCTCGCCGTCGGCCTCGATGCGACCGAGCGGGCACGGATCGGGACCGACCACGTCGTCGCGCTCGCGCGTCGCGCACGGTCGACCCCTGACGACTCGCTCGACGCGACGCGCCCGCCGGGCGACGCCGAGCGCCGGAGCGTCGCGAGCAATCCCGTCGTGCGGTTCGTTGCCGATGCGCTCCGCTTCTACTTCGAGTTCCACGCGCGCTACGACGGCTTCTACGGGGCGTTCATCCACGATCCGCTGGTCGTCGCGGCGGCACTGGACCCGACGCTCGTCACGACGGAGCCCGTCGCCGTCGACGTGGACGTCGCGGGCGGGCTGGGTGACGGGCAGACGATCGCCGACTTCCGGGGCCTGTGGGGACGGCGGCCGAACGTGGACGTCGCCCTGAGCGCCGACGCGGACGCGTTCCTCGAGCGTCTCGTGGAGCGCGTGGGCGCGCTGGCGGAGCGCGTTGCAGACCCGCCGCTACCCGTCGCGCCTGCTGGGTCGTCCCGCGACGAGGTGCGTGAGTAGCACGACGACGAACCAGCCGGCGACGACGTCAGCGACCGAGGGCCTGGCGCGCCTGCCGCGCGATCTCGACGTCCTCCCGGGCCGCGATGACGAACGTCCGGACTCGTGCGCCCGCGTCGCTGATCTCGGCATCGGCCGAGCCCGTCGCAGCATCGTTCGCCGCGTCGTCGACCGCGACACCGAGGAACGCGAGCCCATCGGCGGCGAGCGCCCTGACCCGGGCCGACCGCTCGCCGACCCCCCCGGTGAAGACAAGCGCATCCAGGCCGCGCAGCGAGGCGGCCATCGCCCCGATCGACGTCCGCAGCCGGTGGACGTAGACGTCGAGCGCGAGCGTCGCTTCCGCGTCTCCGTCGCGGGCGCGGGCGAGCACATCGCGCATGTCGTCCGTGCCGGCGAGCGCCAGCAGCCCCGAGCGATGCTCCAGCGCGTCCGTCACGTCCGCCGCGGCGACGCCCTGCTGCTCGATGAGCCACGTGACGATCCCGGGATCGATGGTCCCCGAGCGCGTCGCCATCACAAGTCCTTCGAGCGGCGTGAACCCCATCGTCGTGTCGACCGAGCGGCCGCCGAGGACGGCCGCGAGCGAGGAGCCGGCGCCGAGGTGACAGGTCACGACACGGAACGCGGCATCTCCCGTCCGTCCGGCAAGCGTCGCGGCCCGGCGTGACGCGTACGCGTGCGACAGGCCGTGGAACCCGTACCGCCGCACCCCGAGTGATCGCCACTCGGCAGGGATCGCATACGTGACGGCCGCCGCCGGGAGCGTGGCGTGGAAGGCGGTGTCGAACGCCGCGACGTGGGGCAGGGCCGGCAGCGCCGCCCGGACGGCATGGATCGCCGCGAGCGACCGGGGCTGGTGGAGCGGCGCGAGCGGCGTCAGCGACTCGATCCCGGCGATCGCGTCGCCGTCGAGCACGACGGGCGCCGCGAAGCGCGTGCCGCCATGGACGACCCGGTGGCCGACCGCGCCCGGCGTCGGCCACCGCGCGATCGCGTCGCCCACGACACCCGCATCGGATCCCTCGATCGCCGGCAGGTCGGCCGTCCGGAGCACGGCATCGTCGTGGCCCAGCAGCCGCAGCTTGCAGCTGCTCGACCCCGCGTTGACGACGAGGATCAGCCCTGCGGCGTCGGCCACGTCCAGCCGGCCACCTCCGGCGCGTCCTCGCCTTCGAGCCGGGTGTACGCGCGCGCCTGGAGCCGGCGGTCCACCATCAGCTGGCGGACGTGCCCGGCCTTCGATGCGAGGCCCGGCACCCGGTCGATGACGTCGATCACCAGGTGGAATCGGTCGAGGTCGTTGAGCATGACCATGTCGAACGGCGTCGTCGTCGTCCCCTCCTCCTTGTACCCGCGGACGTGGAGGTTGGCGTGGTTCGTTCGCCGGTACGTGAGGCGGTGGATGAGCCACGGGTAGCCGTGATAGGCGAACACGATCGGCTTGTCGGGGGTGAACAGAGAGTCGAACTCCGTGTCCGACAGGCCGTGCGGGTGCTCGGTCGTGGGCTGGAGGCGCATCAGGTCGACGACGTTGATGTAGCGCACCTTCAGGTCGGGGAGATGCTGTCGCAGCAGGTCGACGGCCGCCAGCGACTCGAGCGTCGGGATGTCGCCCGCCGACGCGATGACGACGTCCGGCTCGCCGCCCTGGTCGTTGCTCGCCCAGTCCCAGATGCCGATGCCGCGGGTGCAGTGGAGGATCGCCTCGTCCATCGACAGCCAGTTGGGGCTCGGCTGCTTGCCGGCAACGATGACGTTGACGTAGTGCCGCGACTTGAGGCAGTGGTCGCCGACCGAGAGCAGCGTGTTCGCGTCCGGCGGCAGGTAGACCCGGATCACGTCCGACTTCTTGTTGACGACGTGGTCGATGAAGCCCGGGTCCTGGTGGCTGAACCCGTTGTGGTCCTGGCGCCACACGAGCGAGGACAGGATGTAGTTGAGCGACGCGATCGGCCGGCGCCACGGCATGTCGCGGGTCACCTTGAGCCACTTCGCGTGCTGGTTGAACATCGAGTCGACGATGTGGATGAACGCCTCGTAGCAGTTGAAGATCCCGTGGCGGCCCGTGAGCAGGTAGCCCTCGAGCCAGCCCTGGCACTGGTGCTCGGAGAGCACCTCCATGACCCGCCCGTCCGGGGCGAGGTGGTCGTCGCCCGGCACGATCTCGGCCATCCAGGTCCGGTCCGTCACCTCGAGCACCGAGCCGAGGCGGTTCGACGCCGTCTCGTCGGGGCCGAACATCCGGAAGTTGTCGGTGTTCTTCGCCATCACGTCGCGGACGAACGCGCCGAGGACACGGGTCGCCTCGGAGACGGTCGCGCCGGGGGAGGGAACGTCGACCGCGTAGGAGCGGAAGTCCGGCAGCTGCAGCTCGCGCAGCAGCTCGCCGCCGTTCGCCACCGGGTTCGCGCTCATCCGACGGGTGCCGGTCGGCGGCAACGCGGCCAGCTCGGGCAGCAGCCGGCCCTGGTCGTCGAACAGCTCGTCCGGACGGTAGGACCGCATCCACTCCTCGAGGATCGCGCGATTCTCGGCGTTGGTCCGCACCTCGCTCATCGGGACCTGGTGACTGCGCCAGTTGCCCTCGACCTGCTGGCCGCCGATCTCCCTCGGTCCGGTCCAGCCCTTCGGCGTCTGGAACACGATCATCGGCCAGCGCGGTCGTTCGGCGACACCCACGTCGCGGGCGCGGCGCTGGATCTCGCGGATCTCATCGAGTGCCGCATCGAGGGTCGCCGCGAGCTGCCGGTGGACCTCCGCCGGGTCGTCGCCCTCGACGTAATAGGGCGTGTGTCCGTAGCCCTCCATCAGCGCCGTCAGCTCGTCGCGCGGGATCCGCGCGAGCACCGTGGGGTTCGCGATCTTGTACCCGTTGAGGTGCAGGATCGGCAGGACGGCCCCGTCCGTCACCGGGTTGAGGAACTTGTTCGAGTGCCAGCTCGTCGCGAGCGGCCCCGTCTCCGCCTCCCCGTCGCCGACGACGGCACACACGACGAGGTTCGGGTTGTCGAATGCCGCCCCGTACGCGTGGCTCAGGGCGTACCCGAGCTCCCCGCCCTCGTGGATCGATCCCGGCGTCTCGGGCGCCACGTGGCTCGGGATCCCACCTGGGAAGCTGAACTGCCGGAACAGCTTCCGGATCCCCTCCTCGTCGCGCGTGATCGACGGGTAGATCTCGCTGTAGGTGCCCTCGAGGTACGCGTTCGCGACGATGGCGGGACCACCGTGTCCCGGGCCGATGATGTAGATCGCGTCGAGGTCGCGCGCCCGGATCACCCGGTTCATGTGGACGTAGAGCATGTTGAGCCCGGGGGTCGTCCCCCAGTGTCCGAGCAACCGGGGCTTGACGTCCCTGGGCTCGAGCGTTCGCCGCAGGAGCGGGTTGTCGAGCAGGTAGATCTGCCCGACCGACAGGTAGTTGGCGGCCCGCCAGTACGCGTCGAGCAGCTGGAGCTCGTCCCCGGACAGGGCTTGGGCAGGGCTGGAGGTGAGGGCAGTCATCGCGGGTCCTCGAACAGCTGGTGCAGACAGCCTATCGCGCGCCGGGCTCTGCGACGGCAGGCGGGGTGAACCGACCAGCTCAGACTTCGCGGCGGAACGCGACGACGAGCAGCAGGAACGTCGTCTCGAGGATGTCGACCCCGGCGATGATCAGCGCCACGACGAACGGCAGCGGATGACCGATCAGCCAGCCGAGGCCGGCAGCGAGCGCGGCGACGGCCAGGAACACGTACCGCACGCCGCGGATCAGGCCCGCCATGTCGCGTCCCGTCAGCTCTGCGGTGCCGAGGTGACGGGCGTCCTCCATCCGGTGGACCGCGCGGGCGAGCAGCCACAGCGCAACGACGACACTCGCCCCGACGAGCACCGCCCGCACGAGGGCCGGCGGCGTCGCGATCCTCGCGAGGAGCTCTCCGTTCCAGCCGAGCAGCGTTCCGGCGACGAGCGCGGCGCCTCCGGCGAGCA
>Ga0126313_10000519_pt1 | contig 18460 bp, 17 predicted proteins | sample Plot105A_FD_89954 | JGI IMG/M metagenome (GOLD analysis project Ga0126313, IMG submission 89954) | Serpentine soil microbial communities from UC McLaughlin Reserve, CA, USA - Plot105A | ecosystem: Environmental > Terrestrial > Soil > Grasslands | place: USA: UC McLaughlin Reserve, Lake County...
GCTAGGCCGCCCGCTCCCCGGCCTCCTCGGCCTCCTCGCGCTCGGCCGCCGTGTCGGCGATCACGACGTCGGCGGCGGGCGCGCTCGCGGCGGCGCGCGCCTCGTAGGCGGCGCGCGCCGCGCGATCGGCCTCGACGAGGGCGCGATCGAACTTCAACGCGCGGCCGATCGCCTCGCGGGCGCTGCGCGGCAACGGCATCGACAGCGCCCACAGGGGCCCGAGGCGCTTGGGGATCCAGACGTCGAAGCGGTTGTAGCGCAACGCGTCGATCACCGCGTCCGCCACCTGCTCGGGCGTCGAGTGAGGAACGGCCCGCGTCGCCTTGATGCCGGCGATCAGCTCCGTGCTGACGAAGTGCGGCAGCACGACCGACACGTCGACGCCGGTGCCGCGCAGCTCGCCCCGGATCGCCTCCGACAGGCCGACCACGCCGTGCTTGGTGGCGCAGTAGGTGGCCAGATGCGGCGCGCCGCCCTTGCCGGCCGTCGAGGCGATGTTGACGATGTGGCCGGTGCCACGCGGCTTCATCCGCCGCACCGCCTCCTTGGTGCCGTGGATGACGGCGTGCAGGTTGATCTCGATCAGCCGGATCGCGGTCGCGTCGTCCTCCTCCTCGATCGGGCCGACCGGCATGATGCCCGCGTTGTTGACGAGCACGTCGATCGGGCCGAGACGCCGCTCGACCTCGTCGAGGAACGCGCTGAACCCACGCCGGTCGGACACGTCCAGCGCCGAACCGACCGCGTCGCCGCCGAGCTCCGCCGCGGCCGCCTCGGCCGATCCGGCGTCGACGTCGCCGATCGCCACGCGGCAGCCCTCGCCCGCGAGCGCGCGCGCGATCGCCCTGCCGATGCCCCGGCCTCCGCCGGTGACGACGGCGACTCTGCCGAACAGCGGGCGCGGCTCCTTGGCCATTTGCGGGACTCCTCCTCTTTCCGACGCGGTGTCAGCGGAACAGAGACCCTACAGGTACGCGCCGCCGGGAAGGTACGGTCGGAAGCTGCCGACATCGCCGCGAAGGCAGACCGCGCCCGCAAGCCGGAGCTCGAGCCGGGCGGCGACCGCGACGTCGATCGCCCACTGCTGGTCGCCGGTCATCCACTCGACCTGGGCTTGCGCGCCTCCACGACCGCGCGCCAGCGCCGTGCGCAGCAGCGCGCCCGCCGCCTCGTCGTCGAACGCGGCGACGGTCTTGACCGCACCCGCGCGGTGGGCGGCGTAGCCGCGCCCCGGCAGCGTCAGCAACTCGCAGCCGCCCGCGGCGAGCGCGTCGAGGTCCTCGCCGTGCGGCGCGCCGCGGACGGCGCGGTCGACCTCCGCGGCCAGCTCGTGGTCGCCCGGCTCGAACAGGCGCACGTCGGCACAGCCCACCGCAGCGCGCGGTACCCCGGTCGCCATGACGGCGGGGTGCAGCGCGAAGCCGGCGCGCACGTATGCGCGCAGCGCCCGCGAGTCCGGCGACGCGAGGATGATCCAGCCACGCGCATCGGCGCCGTGCTCGAGCGTGCGGGACAGCAGCGCGCTGCCGATTCCGGCCGACTGCAGGTCCGGCCGCACGACGAGCAGCGAGAGGCCCCAAACGCTCTCGCGCAGCAGGGCGAGCCCGACGCCGGCCAGCCCCGCGCCGTCCTCGGCGACCCAGCACCCGCGCGGATCGGTCGCGAGGATCCGCCGCAGCCGCACGTACGCCGCCTCCGGGTCCGACCGTGGGCTCTCGGGCACCTGCAGCCGCCGGTCGAGATCGGCGAACGCGGCGAAGGTGAGCTCGTGGGCGGCGGCGACGTCGTCCGCGCGCATCGGGCGCAGCTCGGGCACCGCAGTGACGATACGCGCCGGGCGCGGCCGTCCGGCGCCCGTCGGCGCACCCGTTACTCGGTGCGCCTTCCGCCGGCGCGGCGGCCGTGCGACGCGATCGGCGTGGGCTCGACGGTCGCGACCGCGGTCGGGACGGGTGCCGCCTCGGGCTCGGTCGTGGGACGCGGGTTCTCGGATCGCCGCGGCTCGGCCGCGGGCCGCGGCGTGGGCGCGGGCTTGGCCAGCTTCTCGACCTTCGGATCCTGGAGCTTCCCCTCGCGCTCGCGACCGGGCGCCTCGGCCGGGCCGGTGCCGCGCGCGCCGCGGCGCTCCAGCGGCCGCACGTCGACGCCGCGCTGTCGATGCGCCGCCTCCGGGTCGGGGCCCGCCGCGCGCTCGTTCGCGCGCTCCGACCGCTGCTCGAGGCCGCGGCGCCCGCGCGAGCGCTGCTCGCTCATGCGCGTCCGCTCGCCGCGCGCGGCCTCATCGCCCGCCTGCCGCTCGCCGCGCACCGCGGCCGGCGCCACCGACCCGCCGCGCCCGCGCTCGCGACCCCGATCGGACGCAGCGCCGCCGCGTTCCTTGGCGGCCCCCTCGGCCGCGGGCGCCGCGCGCCTCGCCGGGTGCTCCTCGGTCACGATCGCCTTGACGCCCGCGGCGCCGCCGCCGGCGAGCGCGGCGACCGCGAGCACCTTGGCGGTCAGAGCGCTGCCACCCCCCAGCAGCGATCCGCCCGCCGTCGCGCCGCCGACGGCGGCCGCGCTCCCCACCGCCGCGCCGGATCCCAGCACGCTCCCCATCACGCCCGGCTTGAGCGCGAGCGTCGGCACGACCGGCAGCGCGAGCGCGAGCATCTTGCGCTGGTCCTGGAGCGCGTCGCGGAACTCGCGGCAGCCGGCGCACGTACGCAGGTGGCGGCGCAGCGTGTTGCGCCGCAGTGCGCCGCCGCGCAGCTCGGCGAGCTGGACGCGGATCTCCGCGCACGGCGTCTCGCGCGCGGTGCGGCTGGCGACGAGGGAGGAGCGCGCCTGGAACACGAGCGCCTTCACCTTCTCCCGCGGCACCTCGAGCACCTGTGCGATCTCGTCGTGGGACACGCCGCCCACCTCGGCAAGCACGAGCGCGGCGCGCTGCTCCTCGGGGAGCTCGGCGACGTCGCGCAGCAGGTCGCGCAGGTCCTCGCGGCGCTGGACCTCCGCGGAGAGGTTCTCGGTCGGCAGCTCGCCGACGTCCTCGACCGGCTTCTCGCGCCGGCCACGCAGGACAGACAGGCAGCGGTTGCGCGCGATCGTGTAGAGCCACGGCCGCAGCTGGATCGGCCTGCTGGAGGCGAGGAGGCTGCGATAGGCGGCCATGAACGTGTGCTGGACGGCGTCCTCGGCCTCGTCTGCCGATCCGAGCATGTGCCGGCAGAAGGCGAGCACGCCGCGGTGATGGCGGTCGAAGACCGCCTCGAAAGCGGGCTCCGAGCCACCGCGGACGTACTCGACGAGCCGGTCGTCGGAGGCGAGCCGGAGCAGGCGCGCTGGGACCCGGGGAGCGCGGTGTGCGGACCGCCGAGCGGCCGAGGCTTCCATTCTCCTTGCATTATCGACGGTTGCCGATGCGGGCACGAGGCGTTGTCAGCTTCCTGAGTCTTGAACTCGTCGGGGACACGAAGGTTGGAACCAGCCATCCAGCGACGTCCGGCCTTAGAGTGCGGCCGATGACCGTCAGCGAAGCGCCCGGGACGTTCCCCTGCCAGGATCGCCGGCTGGCGTACCGAGTGTACGGCGACGGCTCGCGCGTGACCGTGCTGCTGCACGGGCTGCTGCTCAGCCAGCGCATGCACGTGCCGCTGGCGCGCGCGCTCGCCGAGCGCGGGAGCCGGGTCGTCACGCTCGACCTGCTCGGCCACGGGCGCTCGGACCGTCCACCGGACATGTGGCGCTACGGGATGGGCATCTTCGCCGACGAGGTCGTCGCGCTGCTCGACCACCTCGGCGTCGACGAGGCGGTCGTCGGCGGCACGTCGCTCGGCGCCAACGTGACGCTCGAGGTGGCGTCGCTCGCGCCCGAGCGGCTGCGCGGCATGATCGTCGAGATGCCCGTGCTCGACAACGCGCTGCTCGCCTGCGCCGTCGCATTCACGCCGCTGATGGTCGCGCTGACGATCGGCGAGCCGGTGATGAAGGCGATCTCGCGGCTCGCACGTCGGGTGCCCGAGAAGCGCGTCCCGTGGGCCGCGAACGTGCTGCTCGACACGGTGCGGCAGGAGCCCGAGCCGAGCGCCGCCGTGCTCCAGGGGCTGTTCTCGGGGCGCGCCGCGCCGCACCGCTCCGAGCGGCGCACCTTCACTGCGCCGGCACTCGTGATCGGGCACCACCGCGACCCGGTGCATCCGTTCTCCGACGCCGGCCTGCTGGCCGAGGAGCTTCCGAACGGAACGCTGCTCGAGGCGAGCTCGATCCTCGAGCTGCGCATCGCGCCGGAGCGGCTCACGAACGAGATCGCCGACTTCGTCGAGCGCTGCTGGCTCCCGCGCCCGGCGCAGCGGACCCGCGGCCGGACGGCGCGCGCGTGACGCTCCGCTAGCCTTCTCCCCTCGTGGCAAGTCGTCAGGAGCAGAAGGAGGCGCGTCGCCGCGAGCGGCTCGAGCGCGAGCGCAAGGAGGCTGCCGCCGCCGCGCGCCGCAAGCGGCTGCAGCTCGGCGGCGGCGTGCTGCTGGGCATCGGCGTCATCGCGGCCGTCGCAGTCGCGATCGCCGTCGGGTTCGGCGGCGACGACTCGGGCTCGGGCGACAAGCTGCCCGACTCGAGCGAGCAGGCCGCGGCGAAGCTGCCCGAGCAGCAGACGAGCGACTACCAGGAAGCGGCCAAGGCCGCCGGCTGCACGCTCGCGAACCCGAAGTACGAGGGCGCCGGCCACGAGGAGAAGAAGTTCACTGCGTCCGACTACCAGACGAACCCGCCGACGTCCGGCGCGCATTTCCCGGAGTGGTACGACGACGGCGTCTACGAGCCGGGCACGACGCCCGAGCTGGGCATGCTCGTGCACACGCTCGAGCACGGGCGGATCGACATCCAGTACAAGAAGGGCACTCCCGCGGAGACGGTCCGGCGGCTCGAGGCGCTGGTCGCCGAGATGAACGACGGCTATCACCTGCTGCTGTTCGAGAACACGACCAACATGAAGCCGCAGATCGCCGCGACGGCCTGGACGCATTCGCTGACCTGCCCGCGGATGAACGACAAGGTCTTCGACGCGATCCGGACGTTCCGGGCCCGCTACATCGACAAGGGGCCGGAGACCGTTCCCTAGCGGCTCGGCGGCGGTCCGGTCGAGCTCCGAGTCACGAGCTCGGTCGGGAGTATCACCTCGCGCTCGGTGCCGTGCTCGGTCAGCAGGCGCCCCGCCTCGCGGCCCTTGTCGACGAGCGGCTGGCGGATCGTCGTCAAGCCGGCCGGCGCCGCGGCGGGCACGTCGTCGAAGCCGGTGACTGAGACGTCGCCGGGCACGTCGAGGCCGCGCGCGCGCAGCGCGTCGATCACGCCGAGCGCGAGCACGTCCGTGGAGCAGAGGATCGCCGTCGGGCGCGGCGACAGCTCGAGCAGCACCGACGCGGCACGCTCGCCGCACTCGGGGAAGTTCGCGAGCGCCTCGTAGATCGGCACCGGCGCGACCCCGTCCAGGCCGGCCAGATAGCCGTCGATGCGTTCGCGGCTCACCTTGCAGTCGGCGCGGGCGATCCGCTCCGGTCCGGCGAGGCCCTCGCCGTGGTCGTCGACCATGCGGTCGGCGACGATCGCGACCCGCTCGTGGCCTAGCGCGGCGACGTAGGCGGCGAGCTGGCGCGCGCCCTCGCGGTCGTCGATGCCGACGAAGAACCCGCCGGGCAGGCGCGGCTCGTCGACGATCACGACGGGCAACCGGCGATCGAACGCCGCCTGGACGGCGGGATGACCGTCGGGCATGCAGTAGAGGCAGAAGGCGCCGACCACCGCGTCGCGGACCGAGACAACCTCGCGGCGCTCGCCGCGCATCCCGGGCAGCAGCAGCAGCTCGTAGCCCTTCTCCTCGGTCGCCTCGGTCAACCCCTGGAGGAGGCCGATGGCGGCTGGATCGGTGAACGCGTACGAGAGCCGCTCGGAGAACATCAGCCCGACCGCGCCGCGCAGCCCGGACCGCAGCCGCCGTGCGGCCGGGTCGGGGCCGGCGTAGCCGAGTCGCTTCGCGGTCTCGAGCACCTTCTCGCGCAGCTCGGGCGCGAGCTGGTCGGGCCGGTTGTAGGCGTTCGAGATCGTCGTCCGCGAGACGCCGAGCGCGTCGGCGATCGTCTGCAGCGTCACACGCTCTGCCACCGGGACCGTTCTACCGGTTCCGGCGACACGCGGTCGGCCAGCGCGACCAGGACGGTGGCGAGGACGCGCCGCGGACGGGCCGCGGGCGCCGTCTCGCGCGTCTCGAGCACGGGCGCAGAGGGGAGCGCGGAGCGAGCGGTGGACGCGATCAAGTCGCGCGTGACGTGGTTGTGGGAGAGCATGGGAACCTGCCTTGCCTGTGGGCCTTGGGGAGGATCTGGATCGATACAGTACACGACGTTTCTGAATCGGTCAAGTAGGCCGCGGCGGGTCCCACCAGCCGCCGGTCTCTCCCTTGTAGAGCCCGCGACCGCGGAGCACCAGCGCCACCGTGCGCCGGAGGATCTCGAGGTCGAGCTTGAGCGAGATGTTCTCCACGTACCAGAGGTCGAGCTCGATCCGCTCGCTCCACGGCAGCGACGCGCGGCCCTGGATCTGCGCCCACCCGGTGATTCCCGGGCGCACGCTGAGCCGCCCGCGCTGGCGCTCGGTGTAGCGGTCGACCTGGACCTGGACCGTCGGACGCGGGCCGACGATCGACATCTCGCCGCGCAGAACGTTGACCAGGTTCGGCAGCTCGTCCATCGACGTCCGGCGCAGGATCGCGCCGAGCCGCGTGATGCGAGAGTCGCCCACGTTGATCGCCAGCCCCGCTCCCATCGTCTCGGCGCCGCTGACCATGGTTCGCAGCTTGTAGAGCTCGAACGGCTCGCCGTCGAGCCCGACGCGCCGCTGGCGGTAGATCGGGTGGCCGTGCGTCTCGAGCCGGATCAGCAGCGCGGCGATCGCCAGCACCGGGGCGCTCACGACGAGAAGGGCGGAGGCGATCGTCACGTCGAGCGCGCGCTTGCCGCGGTAGCTCAACGCGTGCCCTCCGCCGCCTCCCACCCCGCCGCGGTGCCGTGGCGGAGGTGGTCGTAGAGGCCTGCCGCGAGTGCCGCGGTCGTGGCGACGTAGTAGCGCGCGACCAGCGCCGGCCGCAGGCGCACGCGCCCGCCGGCGGCCGCCGCTCCGAGCAGTCCGGCCTGCGCCAGCGCTGCCGCGCGGTACGCGCGCCCGCGGCCGAGCAGGGCAAGCGTCGCCCCCGCGGCCGCCAGGTGCAGCAGCGGCGCCGCGTAGCGCAGCAGGCGATGCGACGCCATCATGACGGCATAGAGCGGCGGGTAGCCGCGCAGGTCGAGCATGCCGCCGCGCAGGACGATCGCCCAGGCGTGGCTCATCATGCGCCGCTTGCGCACGCGTTCGCCGGCGATCGTCGGCACCATCTTCTCGGTCGCGAGCGCGTCCGGCGCGTAGACCGCGCGGCGCCCGCGCTTGACGACGTTGAACGGGAACGACAGGTCGTGGCCCATGACCTCGTTCACGTGCATGTAGGCCGTGCGGCGCAGGGCGTAGATCGCGCCGTTGCCGGCGGTGACCGAGGCGAGCGCCGACTCGTTCGCGCGCAGCCACATCTCGTAGCGCCAGTAGAGCCCCTCCTGGTTGGTCGCGTCGGCTCCGACGAAGCGCACCTGGCCGCAGACGTAGCCGACCGAGGCCTCGGCGAACGGCGCGACCAGCGCGCGCAGCGCCGTACGCTCCCAGGTCGCGTTCGCGTCCGAGAACGCGAGCAGGTCGCCGCGCGAGGCGGCGACGGCGGCGTCCTGTGCGCGGACCTTGCCGGCGCGCGGCAGCTCGAGCACGACGTCGGCGCCGGCGGCGCGCGCGCGCTCGGCCGTCGCGTCGGCGCACGGGTCCGCGCCGCCGTCGACCGCCACGACGACCTCGAGCCGGTCGCGCGGCCAGTCGAGCGCCAGCGCGTTGGCGACCTTGTCCGCGATCACCCGCTCCTCGCGGTACGCCGCGACTATCAGGGAGACCACCGGCGCGCCCACGTCGCCCCGCGGGGCGACCGGCGGGTTGCCGCGCGCCCGTCGCAGGGCGGCGAGGAACGCGCCGTAGCCGACCTGCGCCCAGGCTAGCTTCGCGGTCGCGCCCCAGAAGATCGCGCGGGCAAGGGCTCGCTCCATGGCGGCGCATGCTGGCAGGAGACCGCGGCCCGCGACGCGCGGCAGCCGCGGCGCCGGCGGCGCGGCAGCCGCGGCGCGGCTCGTCACGACGCGCGGCAGCCGCGGCGCGGCTCGTCACGACGCGCGCCGCCCGCGGCGCGGCGCGGCTCCGCCCGCTGCGCCAGACTTGTCCCATGCCGGCGATCGTCGGGCCCACCTTGTCGGACGGGGAGATCGCGGTGCGGCCGCTCGAACCGGGCGACGTGCGCGCGCTCGTCGCCGCCTGCGCCGATCCCGAGATCCCGCGCTGGACGCGCGTGCCGGTCCCGTACACGCGCGAGGACGCCGAGCGGTTCGTCGCGATCGCATCGACCGAGGCGGGCGCGGGCGAGGGCGTCGCGCTCGCCGTCTGCGACTCCAGCGGCCGGCTGATCGGCACCGTGGGGCTGATGGAGGTCGACCGCGAGCGCGGCACGGGCGAGCTCGGCTACTGGACCGCGGCGGAGGCGCGCGGGCGCGGCGCGGCGACCCGGGCGGTCGCGCTGGTACGCGGCTGGGCTCACGCCGAGCTCGGCCTCTCGCGGCTCGAGATCCTCGCCCATCGCAACAACCGGCCCTCGCAGCGGGTGGCCGAGCGGGCGGGCTTCGAGGACACCGGCGAGATCAGGTCGGCAGCGCGCATGCCGCCGCGGATCCGCGACGGCTACAAGGTGTATGTCTGGACCGCTGGATGACCGCCCGCGATGCGTCCGGCGGGCCGCCGCTGCTCGTCCTCCTGCTCCCGACCAAGCTCGAGCGGTTCGCGCTGCGGGCGCCCGCGGAGGAGCTGCTGCGCGCCCCCGGAGCGCTGGCGGTCGAGCCGCCGGTCGTGCCCTACGGCGCGCTCGGATGGCTGCCGCCGTCGCTGGCCTATCACGTCGCGCGCCGCCAGGCCAAGCGCATGAAGCTCCCGGGCACGCCGCGCGCGATCGCGCTGTTCGATGTCCACCAGGTGCCGCTCGCGGTCGCGATTTCCCAGCGCCACGCGCGCGCCGAGGTGTGGCAGCTCGGGCCCGAGCCGGCCGAGGGACTCGACTCAGCGCTCGTGCTCGACCTCGGCGCGGCGGCCGACCTGCGCGCCGTCTGGGAGCGGGCGGAGGCGCTCGGCATCGAGTCCGGCCGGCTGGGCTCCGAGCGCGGCCTCTGACGCGCGCCTGTGACGCCGCCGGCGCGCGAGCGCCGCGCCGACCGCGAGCAGCGCCCACGTGACGGGATCCTCGAGGAACGCGGCGTACATCCAGGTGTGCACCACGACCGCGACGAAGCCGGCGGCGACGAAGGCGCGGTAGGGATCGTTGCGCGCCCGGTGCAAGAGCCGCGACAGCGCGGCGGCGAGCAGCGCGAGGTAGACGGCGAGTCCGACGATCCCCTGCTCGGCCGCGACGGTCAGCGGGATCGTGTGCGACGCCGAAACGGCGTCCGACCGGGCGCCGAAGTCATGCTCCTGGTACTCGGTCGCGAACGAGCCCGATCCCCAGCCCCAGAACGGGCGATCGCCGGCGAGCTCGACGCCGCCGCGAATCAGCTCGTAGCGCCCGGAGGTCGCGTCGTCGAGCGACTCCGCGTCGCTCAGCTCGAGCCGCAGCGCCGACGGGAACGCAAGCACCACGACCAGGCCGACGACCGCGGTGGCGACGATCCACGGCGCGACGCGCCCCAGCGGGAACCGCAGCAGCGCGAGCACGAACAGGCCGGCCAGGAGCGCGGCGAAGCTCGACTGCGAGAGCGTCAGCACGAGCCCGCCCCAGAGCACGACGAGCGCCCCCGCCGCGAGCGCCAGCGTGCGCGGCCGCCGCTCCCAAAGCAGCACTGCGGCCAGCCCGAGCATCACGAGCGCGAGGAAGCGGCCGTAGATGTTGGGGTCGAAGAACAGCGAGTTGACGCGGAAGTACTCCTCCAGCTCGTTCGACGCGATCACCTTCGGGTTGAGCAGCAGCCGGCGCGTCGCGTACTCGACGAAGCCGACTGCGGCGAATGCCAGCGCGAGCCCGATCAGCACGCCGAAGCCGGCGCGCATGAGCCGCGGCGACCAGTCGATGTCGCGCAGCACGGCGAACATGAGCGCGAACGGCACGTAGAAGAAGACCGTCTGCTCGAGCGCGGTCTCGAGCGACGCGGCGTAGGAGGCCTGGAGCGTATAGAGCACCATCGCGCCGGCCAGCAGCCACTCCATCGCGGCGTTCGCGCGCGGGGGATCGAAATCGGCGGGCGCGCGGATCCGCGGGACGGCCCACGCGAGCGCGCCCGCAGCGATCACGAGGTAGAGCGGCACGAGCAGGTTCGACGTGTCGCCGCCGGCCTCGATCGGGACCCGGAACGGCAGCACGGCGAGGACGGCCAGCGGAAGCGCCGCGCGGCGGCGCGTGAAGACGACGGCGAGCGGGAGGACGACCAGGGCGGCCCCGGCGATCCCGCCCGCGAGCACTGGCAGCGTGTGGTCGCGCACCAGCTCGAACTGCGGCGTCTCCCAGATCGAAAGGACGAGCAGCACCGGCGTGAGCGCGAGAGCGCCCAGCATGGCCCACGCGCGCGCGCGTGAGCTGGGCCCGACGATCACCGCGGCGGCGAGCGCGGCCGCGATCACGATCCCGATCGCGCGAACGGCCTCCGGCCCGGCCGCCGTGTCGACGTCGGCCATCAGCAGCGACTCCGTCGCGCCGGCTCGAACGTCCGGATCTCCGGCTCGGCCATCAGCGGCGCCTCGCTCGCGCCGGCTCGAACGTCCGGATCTCCGGCTCCGCGCCGCGCAGGATGTCGGCGATGTTGCGCGTGAGCTGCTGGACCGGGATCGAGCCCTGCCTCAGCCGCTCGCCCCACTGCGGCAGCCCGACGCGGATCACCATGCCCTCGCCGAGCTGTGACAGGGCGAGCGCCGGATACGACGGCGGCAGCTCCTCGCCCGCCGCCTCGGCGGCCTCGAGCGCCTCCTGGTCGACCGCCGCGAGCGCGACCCGCACGCGCTCGGACGGCTCCGACTCCTCGAGCGTGGAGAAGCCCGGCAGCTCCTCGACGCCGGTCAACAGGCCGATCTCGGGATCGTCGGCGACGGGCTGGAGCGGCCGGTGCGCCTCGAGGCGCCGCTGCGGGCGGAAGGACGCGCCGAACGGGTCGCTGTCGGCTTGCGGCAGCGGGCGCAGGAGGCGATCGCGTGCGACCGCGACGCCGCGGCGCATCGAATCGGCGCCGAACGACGCGACGCGCCCGCCCTCAGTTGCGTAGCGGCGGAGGCGCCGCGCGACGCCGGTCGAGATCCAGCGCAGCGGCCCAGCCAGCAGCACGGCTTGGCGCTCGCCGGTGAGCCCGCCGCGGGAGGCCGCGAGCGTCAGGTCCGTCGTGACGTCGTAGTTGATCTTCTGGCGGTCGAGGAACGCGAGCAGCGGCGCCACCTGCTCGGAGAAGCCCTCCTGCAGGCCGCCGGCGAGCAGCCTCGGGTACGCGGCGGAGCTGCCGTTCTCGAGCGTGTTCGGGAGACCGTCGCGGTCGTCGTCGAGCGTGTCGCTGCCGAACCAGGTGATCGCGGGGAGGACGAGGAGGATCGGGCCCGGCGTATCGTCCTGGACGGCGAACGGCACGCGCGTCGAGCGCTTGGCGGTGCGCAGCTCGAGCACGTACAGGCCCGAGTCCGCGCGCGGCGCCCGCAGCTCGATCTCGCCTCCCGACGGCTTGCGGCCCGAGCGCGCCGGCGTGGCCTGGCCGACGCGGAACATCCGCCAGCGGAACGGGCGCCCGCGCGAGTCGACGGCGAACGGCACGAGCTTTCCGGCGCGTACCGGATCCGCGGGCGGGCGCGCGATCAGCCCGCGCACGCTCACGCCCGGCTCGCCGCGGACGGTGCCCGGCTGGGCGCGCCGAGGCGCCGAGCGCCCGACGTTGCCGGCGACGTCACGTACCCAGGCCACGAGCTGGTACGTGCCCGGCGGCGCCGGCGCTCCACCCGCCCTGCCGTCCCACTCGCCGTCGCGCGTGCCGGGCGGAAGCTCGAACGAGCTCACCTCCCGGAAGCGGCCGGTGTCAGTGCGCAGCGCGCGCATCACCGTCGGGAAGCGCTGTGAGACGACGCGGACGCGAAACGGCACCGGCCCTGCGACCGGGCCCGTGATCCACTTGCGGCCGTCGGGGCCGCCGGCGAAGACCGCCGGCCGCGGAGCGGTCGTGTCGAGCTCGAGCGCCGGGCCGATCGTCACGGCGCGGCCGGCGCGGCGCAGGCTGACTCGTACGCGGTAGAGGCCCTCGGGCGCGCGCGCGCCCTCGTCGGTCCGGCCGTTCCAGCGCACGGTGACCGCGCGCCGCGCGATCGCCGGGACGGTGTCGGCGAGCCGCCTGACCTCGGTGCCGCCCTCGTCGAGGATTGCGATCGTCACGTCGTCGTCCTCGCGCACCCGCACCTCGATGCGGCTGACGTCGCGGCGGCCGTCGCCGTTGGGGGAGAAGTGCCGCCTCATCTTGTGGACGCTCGCGACCTGGGGCGCGCTCTTGAGCCGCTGGGCGACGAAGAAGGCCGCGAACGTCGCGGCGACCAGGAGTACGAAGACGGCGCGCGCGAAGAGGCTCACCGGCGAGCTAGGGCGCTTGGTCGACGCCCGCAAGGACCACGACGTCGGCGTCCGGCGCGACGCTCTGCGTCTCGGCGTCGATCGGCTCGACGTTGGCGACCGAGAGCATCCGCGCGATCGCCCGCGCGGCCGGCCGCTCGCCCTCGGCGTAGTAGACGATCGAGTCCTGGATCATCTGATCGCGCGTGTTGGTCTCGACGATGCCGCGCTCGTAGCCCTCGCCCGTCACCGTGTCGGCGATGTCGCCGGCCAGGCCGGTGAACGTGGTGCCGTTCAGCACCGCGACGTTCGTCTCGGCCGGCGGCTTGCGGGTTCCTCCGCCGCCGCCGTCGGCCGTCCCGGTCGGTGGCGGCGCGGCGCGGTTCGGGGCTGGCGGCGTGTCGTCGCCGCCGAGCTGGGAGACGGCGAACGCGCCGCCGCCGAGGATCAGGACGGCGACGCCGACGAACAGCGCGATCGTGCCGGCCGAGCGGCGCTCGCGCGGAGCCGGCGTCGGACGGCGTCCGGGCGCGCCCGGACGGCGCGGGCCGCCGCCGCCGCGGTCGGAGGCCGGCGTCGCGGACGGGCGCGTCTGGCGCAGCGGAACCGGCGCCGGGGCGCGCGGCGTCACGCCGACGCGCTGCGCCGGGGTCGCCCGCGGGACCGCCACGGGCACCTCGCCGGCCGCGACCGTGGGCTCCGGCTGGGACTCGGGTTCGGCCGGCGCTCGATCCGCCGCCGCCGGTTGAGGCTCGGACGCGGCGGGCTCGCCGGCCCGGCCCTCGGACGCGGCGGGGTCGCCGGCCTGCCCCACGGACGCGGCGGGGTCGCCGGCCTGCCCCACGGACGCGGCGGGCTCGCCGGCCTGCCCCACGGACGCGGCGGGCTCCCCCGCCGACTCGGCGGTCGCGCCCTTCGCGGCCTGCGGTTCGTCGGCGGCCTGCTCGTCGCCTTCCCGCTTCGCTGCCTGCTCTTCGCCGCCGCCGCTCTCGCCCGCCGCCGCGTCGGTCTGCTCGGCCGGCGGCGCCGCTCCATTGGCGCCGATCGCGGCCGGCGGTGCGCCCGGCGCGTCCGGCTTGTTCCCGTTCGCAGCCGCCTCCTCGCCCTCGACGCGCTCGGCGACCTCCGTCGCTTGCGCGGCCGCGGCCGCCTGGGCGGCGTCCGCCGGCGGCCCCGGCATCTCGGCCAGGCGACGCGGCGGCGCGATCCCGCCCTGCGCCGGCAGCGACGGGCGCGTGGCGCGCGCGGCCGCCTGCGCGACGACACGCTGCTCCAGCTCGCGTGCGCGCTCGGGCGCGCGCTCGGCCCACTCGCGCAGGCGCTTGAGCTCGCGTGCGTGCGAGAAGTACAGCAGCGACAGCACGGCCAGGCCGAAGAACGCGGCGATGCCCACGTAGGCGCCGTACTTCTCGACCTCGCCCTGAAAGGAGAGCGCGATCAGGACCATGTGAAAGAGCCGCAGATTCTAGGCGCCGTCCCGGCTGCCAGGCAGCTCTGCCGTCACCGCCGTGCTCGGATCGAGCGCCGGCGGGACCTGCCGCACCGCCGCCAGGTCGCCCACCATCGCCGCCAGCGCCGCCGCGTCGCCGTCGAGCACCAGCCAGGTGACCCGCTCGAAGGTCTCCTTCTCCCATGCCGGGTCGAGCCGCGGGTGCTCGGCGCGCAGGATCTTCTGCGAAGGCGTCGGCTGCGGGCGCTCGTACGGGTTGAACAGCTCCTCGTGCAGCTTCTCGCCCGCCCGCGGTCCGATCACCTCGATCGCGATGTCGCGCTCCGGCTCCAGCCCCGAGAGCCTGATCATGTCGTGCGCGAGATCCATGATCTTGACCGGCTCGCCCATCTCGAGCACGAACACCTCGCCGCCCTGCACGAGCGAGCCCGAGCGGATCACGAGCTGCACCGCCTCCGGGATCGTCATGAAGTAGCGCGTCATCTCGCGGTGCGTGACGGTGACCGGCCCGCCGGCGGCGATCTGGCGCCGGAAGATCGGCACCACCGAGCCCGACGACCCGAGCACGTTGCCGAAGCGGACGGCGCAGAACGCGGTGTCCGGATAGCGCTGGTCGGCCGCCTCGACGGCCCACTCGGCGAGCGCCTTCGACGCTCCCATCACGGTCGCGGGGGAAACCGCCTTGTCGGTCGAGACGAGCACGAACGCGAGGCAGCGGGACTCGCCGGCCACCTGGCACATCGCGCGCGTGGCGAGCGCGTTGTTGCGCACCGCCTCGACCGGATTCTCCTCCATCAGGTGCACGTGCTTGTAGGCGGCGGCGTGGAAGACGATCACCGGTCGGTGCTCGGCGAACACCTCGCGCATCCGCTCGCCCTCCCTGCAGTCGGCGAGCACCGCGACCGCGGCCAGGAAGTGCCGGTCCTCGACGAGCTCCCGGCGGATCTTGAAGAGGTTGTCCTCGGCGTGGTCGAGCAGGACGAGCTTGCTCGGCCCGACGCGCGCGATCTGGCGGCACAGTTCCGACCCGATCGAGCCGCCGGCCCCGGTGACGAGCACCACGCGCCCGGTCAAGTAGCCGCCGACGCGGTCGAGGTCCATCCGCACCGGCTCGCGCCCGAGCATGTCCTCGACCTTGATCGGGCGCACCTGCCGCAGCAGCCGCCCCTCGGTCTGGAGCAGCTCGAAGACGGTCGGCATCGTGCGCACCGGCACGCCGCGTTCGCGGCAGGCGGCGACGACGCGCGCGCGCATCGTGCCCGGCGCCGACGGGACCGCGATCAGGACCTCGTCGGGCTCGACGTCCTCGAGCACGCTCGCGAGCTGCTCGGTCGTGCCGAGGACCCTCAGCCCACGGTCGATCCGGGCGTACTGCTTGCGCGGGTCGTCGTCGATGAAGCCGACCGGCCGGTAGCCGAGCTCGGGGTTGCGCAGGATCTCGCGCAACAGCAGCCGGCCGCCGTCGCCCGCGCCGACGATCAGCACCGAGCGAGCGTCGCGGCGCGCCCGGAACCCGCGCGGCGGGCGCTCGTAGAGCAGGTGCACGAGGAAGCGCGACCCGCCGATGAAGACCAGCATGAGCAGCCCGTAGAGCACGACGACGCTCGCCGGCACGTTGACGGACGTGAAGCGCGTGCCGTTGAACTCCAGCCGCGGCTGCACGACGCCCACGTAGGCGACCGGCGAGAGCGTCGCGGCGATGCAGGCTTGCGCGATCTGGAGGTAGTCGCGCTGCGTCGAGTAGCGCATCCAGTGGCGATACAGGTCGAACAGCGCGAACACGAGCACGCTCCCCACGACCGCGAAGGCGATCGTCCGCTCGAACAGGTCCGCGTAGATCCCGCGCACGTTGAAGTCGAAGCGGAGCAGGTACGCGAGGTAGTAGGCGAGCGCTACCAGTCCTGCGTCCAGCGCCACCTGCGGCAGGCTGTGGCGATGGAACAGGAGGGCGGCCGCCGAGCGGATCCGCCGGCGCATGCGCGCGGATTGTACCCGTGAACCGCTCGACCTACCCAGCATCAGGCCATCGACCAGGAAGTCGGTGAACAGCTCGGGATCGCGGCGCACGCGCTTCTCACCTGATCCCGAGCCGTCCCGCTTGACGACCTCGACCTCCTCGGCGCGCGCGAGCCGGCGCAGCCGTCCGTCGGCGATCAAGTGCTCGTCGACGGCCCCGAGCCGTCCTTCGAACGTCATCCACGTGCTGCAACTTCGCCCACTCATAGTCGAACGTCGTCGCGCTCGGGAGGCCGAGCAGCCCCGCGGCGACCGTGACGTCGTTGGAGCCGTGCCCCAGCGCGGCGTCGAGGCGCCGCCCGCGGGCCCACCGTGCAAGCGCCAGCGAGCGCGCTGCGAAGCCGGCTCCCTTCGCCGCGAGCCGGCAGCCGCGGTGCCGCCCGATCGCCTGGTGCGCGATCCCGAGCCGGTCGCGCAGCCCGAGCGTCTGCGCGAAGTCGCGCGCCGTGACGAGCACCTCCGCCCCCCGCTGCTCGAGCGCCCGGATCACCGGGCGCATGACGAGCACGTGAGGCGAGTTGGTCAGGTCAACCCAGATCCGCAGCGCGCACGGCCGCCACGACCTCGGCGGCCTGTTCGCTCGTGAGCACCGGGCTCACGGGGATCGCGAGGTGGGTGCGCGCGGCCTCGTCCGTCCCGGGCAGCTCGACATCCGACCACGGCTTCATCGCCGCCTGGCGGTGCAGCGGCACGCGGTAGTAGGCCTTGCTGCCGATGCCCGCCGCCGCGAGCGCCTCCGACAGCGCGTCGGAGCGCTCGTGCCGGATCACGTACAGGTGCCAGGCGGGATCGCAGCCGTCCGCCGGCTCCGGCAGCGCGGCGAGCTCGCCGAGCCCGGCCTCCGCGTAGTGGGCGGCGGCGGCGCGACGGCCGTCGCACCACGCGTCGAGGTGCGGGAGCTCCAGCCGCAGCAGCGCGGCCTGGAGCTCGTCGAGGCGCGAGTTGTGGCCGACCAGCTCGAACGACACCTTGTCGCGCGAGCCGTGGAAGCGGAGCATCGCGATCGCCTCCGCGAGCGCGTCGTCGCGCGTGGCGACCGCGCCGCCGTCGCCGAACGCTCCGAGGTTCTTGGAGGGGAAGAACGAGAACGTCGCGGCGGTCCCGAGCGTGCCGGCCATGCGCCCGCCGGCCGCGCGCGAGCCGAGCGCCTGCGCCGCGTCCTCGAGCACCGGCACGCCCAGCGCCTCGAGTTCCGCGACGGGCGCGACGTTGCCGAAGAGGTGCACGGCCATCACGGCGCGCGTCCTCGGCGTCAGCGCGGCGCGGACGGTCTCCGGCGTCACGCAGAACGTGCGTGGGTCGACGTCGCAGAAGACGGGGTTGGCGCCGATCACCGCCACCGCCTCGGCCGAGGCGTAGAACGTGAACGAGGGCACGACCACGTCGTCGCCGGGCCCGACGCCCATCGCCCGCAGCGCCAGCACGAGCGCGTCGGTGCCGTTCGCGACGCCGAGCACCGTCGGGATCGCGAGGTAGTGCGCGAGCTCCTGCTCGAACGCCGAGACCTCCGGTCCGAGGATGTAGCGCCCCCCATCGAGCACCTCCGCGGCCTTGGCGTGCAGCGACTCGCGCAGCGGCACGAGCGGCGTCCTGGTGTCGAAGAGCGGCACTGCCATTCGCGCGGGAACCCTAGAGGAGCGATAATGCGCGGCCGGGTCGCCATGTTCACCTCCCAATCGCTGCGTGCCGTGGTCAAGCCGGGAGCGCTCGTGGTCCGCGAGCAGCGGCTCGACGACGTCGTGCACCAGCTCGACGTGCGCGGAACGCTCGACGGCTCGACGCTCGGAGAGCTGGCCCGCCGGGTCGACGCCGCGCTCGCCGGCGGCGTGCGCTGGCTGATCGTCGACATCGCCGACACGGTGACCGTGGCGGACGAGGCGCTCGACGCGCTGGTGAAGGCGGCGCGCGAGCTTCGCTCGCGCAAGGGCGAGCTGATCGTGGCCGGCGCGGCCGGCGACACCGCGAAGCGGCTTGCGGCCTACGAGGTCGCCCACCGGCCCGCGCAGGCCGCCAACGTCGACCAGGCGATCATGATCCTCAAGATGCTGCGGCCGAAGACCGGCATGAGCGGGCCGGCGCCGCGCGCCAAGCAGAAGATCACGTCGCTCACCCTGCCGCGCATCGAGCCGTCGGCTTAGCGCCGTCTTCTACCCTGGGGCGCTCGCCGTGCTGGTGCTCGCGTCAATCACCGACCCGCTCGTCGAGCTCGCGGTCGACGTCATCGACGCCCTCGGCCTCCCCGGGATCTTCGTCCTGATGGTCGCGGAGAGCGCGTGCATCCCGATCCCGTCCGAGACGAC
>Ga0126313_10000520_pt1 | contig 18448 bp, 17 predicted proteins | sample Plot105A_FD_89954 | JGI IMG/M metagenome (GOLD analysis project Ga0126313, IMG submission 89954) | Serpentine soil microbial communities from UC McLaughlin Reserve, CA, USA - Plot105A | ecosystem: Environmental > Terrestrial > Soil > Grasslands | place: USA: UC McLaughlin Reserve, Lake County...
GCCTTCCCCTCAGACCACGAGTCTGAATACGAGGTCATCCGGGAGGTCGCAAAGGAGAGGGGCGCGCGGGTGGCCGTATGCAACCACTTCTCGGAGGGAGGGGCTGGCGCCGTGGAACTCGCCGAGGCGGTCGCCGAGGCCGCCGAGGAGCCTTCCTCGTTCCGGTTCCTCTACCCGGAGAGAGCATCCTTGCGCGAAAAGATAGAAGCCATCGCCACAAAGGTGTACGGGGCGAAGGACGTCGAGTACGACCCGCAGGCGGCGAGGATGCTCGACTCCTACGAGCAGAGCGGCTTCGGCGGGTTGCCCCTGTGCATCGCAAAGACGCACCTCTCTATCTCCTCAGATCCATCGCTCAAGGGGGCGCCTTCGGGCTGGACGCTCCCTGTCAGGGAGGTCAGGGCTTCGGTGGGGGCCGGTTTCGTCTACCCTATCTGCGGCGATGTGCGCACGATGCCGGGTCTCAGCGCCTCCCCCGCCGCCGAGGGAATAGATATAGATGAGAACGGCGAGATAGTGGGATTGTTCTAAGCGTGGAGCCGCGAACGGTAACGATCGACGCGTCCTCTACAGGCCAGGTGAACCGCCTCGCCCAAGGAGGCGGGGATCTCTGGTTGGCGACACGTCCTCTGTGGATGTAAAGTTGTCTAGAGCATGCCGGACAAACCCGAACCTTATGTAAGCCAACTCCACGCCGCCCTCGACGGTGAACTCGAAGGGCACCTGCGTACGGATAGTGCTTCGCGGGCTATGTGGTCCACGGATGCCTCTATCTACCTCCGCAAGCCTGTGGGTGTCGTCGTCGCCCGTTCGGAGGAGGACGTGCGGCGCGCCCTCTCTGCGGCCCGTGGGCTAGGACTCTCCATTACGCCCCGTGGCACGGGCACGAGCCTCGCCGGGCAGGCGACGGCCCCCGGGCTTGCCCTCGACGTCTCCGAGATGCGCCGGGCGCTGGAGATAGATCTCGAAGGGCGGCGCTGCATGGTCGAGCCCGGCCTGGTGCAGGGCGAGCTCAACGCGATGGTCGAGCCGCATGGGCTCGTGTTCGGGGCGGATACTTCCACCTCCGAGGTGGCTACGCTCGGGGGTATGGTCGGGAACAACTCCGCGGGGATGCGCTCGCTCGTCTACGGGATGACCTCGGATCAGGTCATGGGTTTGCGCTGCGTGCTCTCCTCAGGGGAGACGGTGGAGCTGAGCCCCCTCGGTAAAGATGAAGCCAGACGGCGAGCCCGTCACGCCGACTCGCTCGCGAGGCTGTTGCGCGGGACGATGGAGATCGGGGACCGCTATGGTGACGAGATAAGGCGTCGGTTCCCGAAGATGATCCGTCGCGTCTCGGGCTACGGGCTGGATTCACTGGTAGATCCCGAGACCCTTGACCTCACGCGCCTGGTGTGCGGGTCAGAAGGTACGCTCGGCGTGGTTACTCGCGCGGAGTTCCGGCTCCATCCGCTCCCCGAGGCCCGCGCCCTGGCCTCCTTCGAGTTCGATTCCCTCCCCGCGGCGGCCCGTGCCACGGGCCGGTTCCTCGAGACGGGCCCGTCGGCGATAGAGCTGCTCGACGACGTCGCCATAGGCCGTGCGAGGGCCAATCCCGCCTACAAGGATTCGACCCGCTTTGTACAGGGCAACCCGAAAGCCGTCCTGGTCGTTGAGTGGAGCGGAACGGATAGAGAGCTGGACGAGATCTTCGGTAAGCTGGACGATCTGGCCGGTGAGACAGGAGCGCTCGCTGCGACGCCGCTACGCACGAAGGAGGAGATGAGCCAGACGGTCAGGCTCCGCAAGTCCACCTTGCCGCTCCTGCTCGGTACGACCGACAAAGAGAAACCGGTTGCCTTCGTGGAGGACGCGGCCGTGCCCCCGGATCGGCTTGAGGAGTTCGTCGTCCGCTTCGAGGAGATAGTCGAGAAGAACGGTACGTGGGCCTGCTTCTACGGCCACGCCAGCGTGGGGTGCCTGCACGTCAGGCCGGCACTCGACACCTCTGACCCCGATGGCGTATCGCGGATGCGGCGGATCGCCGAGGAGGTCGCAGGCCTCGTCGTCGACTGCGGTGGGTCCATCTCCGGGGAGCACGGCGACGGCCTCTCGCGCTCGGAGTTTATGGAGCGGATGTACGGAAGCGAGATCCTGCGCGCCTTCGCGGACGTAAAGCGACTCTTCGACCCAGAAGCGATCATGAACCCGGGTGTGATCCTGGCCCCGCCCCGGATGGACCGCCAGCTCCGCATCGGTCCCGGACGCAAGCGTCTCCCCATAAAGACGAACCTCTCCTTCGAGGATCAAGGAGGCTTCGCCAAAGCCATCGAGCTTTGCAACGGGAGCGGCTTCTGCCGCAAGAGGACGGGTGGCACGATGTGCCCCTCATACATGGTGACCCTCGACGAGCAGGACACTACGAGGGCGAGGGCCAACATGCTCAGATCCGTGATCGAAGGCACCCTCCCGCCGGAGGAGCTCGCGGGGCACCGTATGAAGGAGGTCATGGACCTCTGCGTCGGCTGCAAGGCGTGCAAGACCGAATGCCCCTCCCGTGTGGACGTCGCAAGCATGAAGACCGAAGTCCTCTACCAGACGGGCAAAGAACACGGCTTCAGTATTCGCCAGAAGGCGGCAGGGCATATACGCCGACAGCTCGCTCTCGCGGCCCTGATCCCCTCACTCTATAACGCCAGCGCAGGGACGCGCCTCGCGCGCCAGGCCGCCGCATTTACCGGCATAGACCCCCGCCGCTCCTTGCCGCGCGTGACGAAGAAGACCTTCACCAGGCGCTTCCCGGAACTACCGAAGGGCGCCGGACCGGCTGAGGTCGCCCTCTTCAACGATACCTGGAACGAGTACCAGCGGCCCGAGGTCGGGGAGGGGGCCGTGAGGCTCCTCGCGGCGGCGGGGGCGAGAATACATCTGCCCGAGGTCGTCTGTTGCGGTAGGCCCATGCTCTCCGAGGGGCTCGTGGACGAGGCGAGGAAGAACGCCAGGCGCAACCTTGATCTGCTGATGCCCCTCGTAGAGCGAGGGATCCCGCTCGTCGGCCTCGAGCCGAGCTGTATTCTGACCATACGCGACGACTACAGGAAGCTCATCCCCGACGACGAGCGCGTCGAAAAACTGGCCGAAGCCACCCGTCTCTTCGAGGAGGCGGTGCTGGATCTTGGCGGGGAGCTTCCGCTCAGAGAGGGCACCCCTGTCCTCCTGCACGGACACTGCCACCAGAAGGCGCTCGTCGGGACTGGTGCGACGGAGCGGTTCCTCGGGCTCGCCGCCGAGGTCGAGGTGGTCGACTCGGGATGCTGCGGGATGGCCGGGCTCTTCGGCTACGAGAAGGGGCATTACGAGGTCTCCATGAAGATGGGGGAGCGAAGGCTCTTCCCGGCGGTGCGCGGGGCGCAGGAGCGGATCGTCGTCGCCCCGGGGACCAGCTGCAGGGAGCAGATCCTCGACGGAACAGGGCGACGGGCCCTGCATCCGGCCGAGTATCTGGCCTCACTCCTCGACGGGTCGTCCTAGAGACAGTAGGCGGGTGGTCCGGACGAGCTTAGACTGGATGTCCTGTTGAGAGATCAAAGACCTGAGCATGCTTGCTGGGCCGTCGAGGAGGGATCTTGTCTTCTCCGCCATCCGGGAGACCCTCGCCGTGCGTATAGACTCACAAAAGAACGGATCGAACAGACGCTGCGTGGAGGTCCCGACGGTACCAGGGAGAGGAACACTTTGAGGCCCGACGGCTCTCCGATGGCTTCGGCATGCCGTAACTTCACCGTCGGAGAGATCTTCTAGGAGGGTTCGGGGGCTTTCGATCGGACGGATGCGACGACACCACAGGGGAAAATGGGGCATCGGCCGGGAGGTAAGGGACGCAGGAGACGAGGACTTGATAGGCCTGGTGGCCGGTGGGGATGAGCAGGCGCTCTCCGAGCTCTACGACCGATACTCGCGGCCGGTGTACGCCACGGGAATGAGGCTGTTGGGTGACGCGCAACTGGCCGAGGAACTGGTCCAGGATGCCTTCACGAGCATCTGGCGCAGCGCGGCGTCCTTCGACCCCTCTCGCGCGAGCTTCGCGACGTGGCTATACCGCATCGCCCGCAACCGGGCGACGGACCTTGATCGGAGGCGGCGGGCCAGGCCCAGTTCCGCCGGCGAGTATGGACTCTACGCCCTCCCTGGAGGGCCGCGGCCCGAGGAGGCCGTGGACGCCTGGGACGTGTCCACAGCCCTCTCCAGCATCCCGAGCGAGCACCGAGAGGTGCTGGAGTTGGCCTACTTCGAGGGCCTGTCCCAGCGCGAGATCTCCCGTCGAACCGGCCTCCCTCTGGGGACGATCAAGAGTCGCACGACGGCGGCCCTCAAAAGGTTTCGACATGCCATCGCAAATCCTGCGCCGAGGGAGGCCCGTGGTGAGTGAGGATCGCTTCGAAAAATTCCTCGGTCCTTATGTGCTTGGGGAGTTGACCGACGCAGAAGAGCGAGAATTGGAACATCACCTGGAAGACTGCCCCGCTTGCCGGGACGACCTTGACGACCTACGCCATGCCCACGGCATCCTGCGAGCGGCGGCGGGAGGTCCGCCGCCGGAGCTCAAAGATTGGGTGCTGGCGCGGGCGAGGAGCGAGCCACGCCACCGCACGGCAGGCAGGTGGAAGCTCTGGCTTCCTGCGGCCGCCGCGCTGCTGGTGGTCGCGGTCCTGGGCTTCGGGATTCTCCGAACGGTTCCCGACTCTTCCGATGGCCTGGCCCTGACCGCCACCAGCGCTGCCCCGCAGGCCGGGGGCGAGCTTCGGGGAGAGCGGATCGGGGACAACCTCAAGGTCGAGCTGGAGGCATGGGGGCTGCCCGAACCCAGGGGAGGGGAATACTACGAGATGTGGTACGCCAAGAAAGGCGGTGGGCGCATCAGCTGCGGCACCTTCACCGTGCAGCCGGAGGGCAGCACGACCGTGAGCATGTCAGCCCCGGCCAGCGCCGTAGCTTACCCGGAGATCGAGATCACGCTCGAGCCCGATGACGGCGACCCCGGTTCCAGCGGTGAGGTGGTGTTGAAGGGCTCACTCCGCGACCTTGCATCCGGACCACCCACAAACGTCGCACGCTCCCCGGTGCGATTTACGCGGCGGTCGATCCCGGATCCCGGTGCATAGAGGTGGTGCGTCGCAGCGGATAGCGCACTACGGGCGCGCTACGTTCTCGCAGAAGCGGATCGTCTTCGGGCGGTTCGCGAACCGCCCGCGCCGAACAGTCGGGTCCACCCCTCCTGTATGATACGGGAGCGATAAGGCCCCGAAGAGATCGCGGTGAAAAGAACCATGACCAGGAAGGCGTTTCTATGGCTCGCCGGCGTTGCGGGGACGGCCGTGCTGGGCTTGGCCTACGTTCTCTGGAGCCGGCAGGATCGGGTCACCGGTGCCATTACCGGGGTGGCGCCCCACGTCTCCCCCGGACCGCGCAGGATCGGCGCGTTTACCGTCGTGCTGGAGACCGGTCGGGACCCTTCCGACTTCGTTCTCAGCGTCGCGCACAGCTCCAGGCCGGACAGGATCCTGTGGCAGAGCATTCCTGGGAAGAGCTTCGTCTCCGCTGCAGAGGGAAAGGAGACATTCCGCGAGTCGAGGGCGCACCTGACCCTCGAGGACGAGATAAGAAATCTGCATCCCGACCAGACCATAGACCGCGTCGAGGAAGATGGAACCGCCCTGGTAATCACAGGACGGCTCACCAACAGGGACGACCCGAGAGGAGTTGGCTACACGCTCTCGTTCTCGCCCGTTACCGGTGGAAGGTTGCGCTTCGAGGCCGAAGTCGAGGAGCCCTATAACCGGCTCTACCTGACCTATGCCTCCTCTCGTGGGGAGCGCTTCTTCGGCTTCGGGACCCAGTACACGTATTTCGACATGAAGGGACACGTGGTGCCCATCCTCATAAGGGAGCAGGGCATAGGCAGGGGCGAGCAGCCCGTAACCTGGGCCGTCGACTTGAAGGCCGGCGCGGGCGGGGATCCTTACACCAGCTACGCCAGCGTGCCGCACCACATAACGAGCGAGGCGCGTTCCCTCTTTCTGGAGAACTACGAGTACTCGACCTTCGACCTTAGGGAGGAAGACAGGGCCCAGATCGGGGTTTTCTCCTCGAAGATGAGGGGGCAGATCCTGGCCGGAGACACGCCTGCAGAGCTGATCGAACAGTACACCGAATACTCGGGTAGGATGCGCCCGCTGCCGGAGTGGATCTTGAGCGGCGCGGTCGTGGGACTGCAGGGCGGCACGGACAGAGTGCTCAGGATCCTAGACGAGCTCAAGGCGTTCGATACGCCCGTCGCCGCCATCTGGCTTCAGGACTGGGTGGGGCAACGGAAGACCAGCTTCGGCACCCAGCTTTGGTGGAACTGGGAGTTGGACCGGGATCACTACCCCGATTGGGGTTCGCTCAGGGAGAGTCTGGAAGAGAGAAATATCAGGCTTATGACCTACATTAACCCCTTCATCTGTGACGACGTCGCGCAGAAGAAGAACCACCGCCGCAACCTCTTCGAGGAGGCCGCAAGAAACGGCTATCTGGTAAAGAACCAGAGAGGCAAACCCTACAAAATCACGATCTCCAGCTTCTCCGCGGTACTCGTGGATCTCACGAACCCTGAGGCCCGGACCTGGATCAAGGACATTATCAAAGAGGAGCTCATCGGCAACGGTAGCTCGGGATGGATGGCCGATTTCGGCGAGGGGCTTCCCTACGATGCCGTGCTGTTCTCGGGCGCCAACCCCAGAAGCTACCACGACCGCTACGCCGAGGAGTGGGCCAGGGTCAACCGCGAGGCCATAGACGAGGCCCGCAGGGGCGGCGACATCGTCTTCTTCAACCGGTCTGGCTATACAGAGAGCCCCCTCTACAGCACCCTGTTCTGGGTCGGGGACCAGCTCGTTGACTGGGACGAGCACGACGGCATCAAGAGCGCCGTAACGGGGTTGCTCTCCAGCGGTCTCTCGGGATATAGCCTCGAACACTCGGACATCGGCGGCTACACCGCCCTGGACAATCCATTGCTCGAGTACCATCGCTCCAGAGAGCTACTCTTGCGTTGGATCGAACTCGGCGCCTTTACGACCGTCTTCCGCACCCACGAGGGCAACATCCCCGAGGTCAACTACCAGATCTACTCGGACAAGGAGACCCTCCTGCACTTCGCCCGCTTCGCGAAGATCTACGCCGCCTGGAAGGCCTACAGAGTAGAACTGGTGCAGGATGCTTTTGAGACAGGTCTCCCCGTCGTCAGGCACCCGTTCATACACTACCCCGATGATCCCGAAGTGCTTGCTCTTGAGTACCAGTTCATGGTCGGCACTGATCTCATGGTCGCGCCGGTGCTGGACCCTGACACAGACACCGTAGATATCTACCTCCCTGCAGGCAGATGGGTCCACCTCTGGACCGGAGAGGGATACGGCTCGTCGCAGCGCGGCGCCTATGAGACGGTCCCGGCACCCATCGGAGAGCCCGCCGTCTTCTACAAGGAAGGTTCCGAGAGAGGAACTCGTTTCAAAGACGAACTCGAGCGTCGGGGACTGCTGTGACCGTGGAGGAGTAGAATAGAGTCGTTCTTTTCGTTCAGGGGACTGTTATGAAGCGGGAGAACGTAACCAGCGGTACGGTATGGGAGAGCAGGGTCGGCTATTCACGGGCCATCAGGCGCGGGCCCTTCGTGTACGTCTCGGGCACGACAGCGACGGACGGTAGTGGCGGCTACGTCGGGATCGGGGATCCCTACGCGCAGACCGTCCAGGCCATAAACAACATCAAGGTTGCGCTCCAGGCCGTCGGAGCGAGGCTCTCCGACGTGGTCAGGACCAGGATCTACGTGGTCGACATCGAGGACTGGGAGAAGATCGGGGCCGCCCACGGCGAGTTCTTCGGCAAGATCAGGCCCGTCACGAGCATGGTCGAGGTCAGCCGCCTCATAGCACCCGAGATCCTGGTCGAGATCGAAGCCGACGCACTGATCGACCAACCGTAGGGGCGGGTTTGAAACCCGCCCCTACTATCCGATCTCTTAGGCGCGGCCCGCGGCGTCCTCAAGGGTCGAAAACTAACACCCTTCTCTCACGCCGCCCGCATGAACCCCGTGAACTGTACACCGTTGCGAGGGCGGACTACGCGTTCTGGGATCGTACGTCGGCGTGCACAGGGGAAGACCATTCGGCCATATAATCTCAGTGGATCAGAGATCAGGAGGTTTACGTGGGCCGCAGGCGTATAGAGCCAGGCGTGGACGCTTCGAGCCTTCGCAAGGAATACACCAGCGCCGGCCTGCACGAGGCCGACGTAGACTGCGACCCCATAGCCCAGTTTCACGCATGGTTCGAGAACGTCGTCGACGCGGGCCTTCACGAGCCGAACGCCATGATCCTCGCCACCGCCGCCAGAGACGGAAGGCCCTCTGCCCGTACCGTCCTCCTAAAGGGCTACGACCAACGCGGCTTCGTCTTCTACACCAACTACGAAGGGCGCAAAGCGATCGAGCTCGAGACGAACCCGATGTGCGCCCTCCTGTTCTACTGGGGCGAGCTGGAGCGTCAGGTCAGAATAGAAGGCCGGGTCAGTCGCCTCCCCGGCGAGGAGTCCGACCGCTATTTCGCGAGCCGTCCGCGCGGAAGCCGTCTCGGGGCGTGGGCCTCACAGCAGAGTCGACCCGTCGAAAACAGAAAGATTCTGGAAGAGCGGCTCCGGGCGCTGGAGACGGAGTACGAGGGGCGTGAGATCCCACGCCCCCCGTTCTGGGGCGGCTACAGGGTCGAGCCCGAAACCATCGAGTTCTGGCAGGGACGCGAAAACAGGCTGCACGACCGTCTCGTCTACTCGCGGCGCAAGGAAGGGTGGAAGATAGAGCGCCTGCAACCTTAAAGCGATTAGCAGAGGGTCTTTGTGACCCTCTGCTAATCGCGCAGTCAGCCATCAGCCATCAGCAAAGACAAAAAGCTGATAGCTGAAGGCTAACAGCTTGCAAAGTGGCTGAATCAGCCTCTTTGCAAACCGCTCTAAACACCCGCCTTGCTGCTAAGATGCGTAGCGCTGCAGCTTGAATCTAGGGAGAGGAGAGCCCTTGAAACTTGTCATGTATTCGGTGGATGGTGGAAAGCCGCGTGTCGGGTCGCTTGAGGGAGAAGAGATAAGGACGCTCGCCCACGAGGACATGATCGAGTTCATCGAGTACGGCGGGAGTCCGGAACCCGGGGAAGACACGGTGTCGCTCGGGGAGGCGCGCCTCCACGCCCCGGTAGGGAGGCCCCAGAAGGTCATCGGCATTGGCCTCAACTACGAGGACCACGCGGCCGAGACAGGGGCAGATATCCCTGAGAAGCCCATCGTCTTCGCCAAGTACGCCAGCGCGGTTATAGGGCCGGGAGAGCCCATAAGGATACCCCCCATAACCGAGCAAGCCGACTATGAGGCTGAGCTGGCGGTCGTTATCGGGAGGGCAGCACGCAACGTCTCCGAGTCCGAGGCCCTCGATCACGTCTTCGGTTACACGAACGCCAACGACGTCTCCTCGCGCGACCTGCAGTTCTCTGAGGGCGGACAGTGGACGCGCAGCAAGTCCATAGACACCTTCTGCCCGATAGGGCCCTACATCGCGACCCGCGACGAGATCGAGGATCCGCAAGACCTCTCCATCAGGTGCATCCTGAACGGTGAGGTTATGCAGGACGGGACGACGTCGAAGATGATCTTCTCGGTCGCCGAGCTCGTCTCCTTCCTCTCACAGGGTATGACCCTCGTCCCCGGCGACATCATAGTTACGGGCACGCCACCGGGCGTCGGCTCGGCCCGCGACCCGCAGGTGTGGCTGAAGTCAGGGGATGAGGTGACGATCGAGATAGAGGGCCTCGGAACCCTGACCAACCCCGTCGAGACGGACTAGAGCAGGGACCGACCCGGAGCGCGATGGAACCGGGTAGGACATCATACAGAGCGGTAAGGGCGATCGGCGTGCTCTTGATCCTCGAGGTGATCGGGCTCGTCCTCCTCGGCGGCTACGAGTTCTTGCAGGTCCGATGGGTGGGGATCAACCTGGAGAGCCCGCAGCATGAGACCGTAGAAGTTGCGGTCTTCGCCCTCTTTATCCCTTCCGCCATCCTGACGCTACTCGCGGCGCTGAGCTTCCTCTTCCTGCAGCGTAGGGGATGGCTTCTGGCCGCGATAGCCCAGGGCCTGAGCCTGGCGGTTAGCCTGTGGCTCTACTCTCTATTCCAGCCAGGCTACGTCTACCCGATCATGGCCTACTGCGTACTGATGATCCTCTACCTCAACTCCCAGGACGTCAGGATGGTGTTCCGTCCTAGAGAGGGTGCGTCCCATGAAAACTGAGCGTATGGGCGTGGAATCCGCAACGGCCCTACTCCGGCGCTTCGAGCCCGTGATCCGCTCGACCACAGGTGACAAGTTCTACCCGATGGACGCCGAACCCTACGTGCAATCATGCAGCCTCTGGGTGCAGAGGCCGGGCGAGGAGGCCAGATGCATCGTGCCCGGTGGGGAGCTGAGCCTAGACCGACTCGCGCAGCAGCCCATGGACGAGGCCGGCGCCGTACATTTTCTCAAGTTCACGGACGAAGCCGACCTCCATCCTGACGCACGGGGCAAGAGCCTGTTCCTGAGACACGCGATGAACCGCAAGGAGTCGAGGAGAGCATTCAGGGCAGGGCGAGGCCGTCTCGCCCGCGTCGGGTACTTCTCCCGCTTCGTCGACGCCCTGTACTCGATCGCGCTCCTAGCCCGCGGAAGGGTGCCAGGAGAATCGGCCGCGGCGGCTTCGGTGGCCTACGAGCGGATAATGGCCGAACATGCACACTACCGCTACCACGGGCGTGTGGTGCGCCAGGACGGTTGGATCGTACTGCAGTACTGGCTTTTCTACCCGTTCAACGACTGGAGGAGCGGGTTCTTCGGCGCCAACGACCACGAGGCCGACTGGGAGAAGATCTTCGTCTACCTCTCCGAGTCGGAAGGCGGAGAGGTCAGCCCGGAGTGGGTCGCCTACGCGGCCCACAACTACACGGGGGACGATCTCCGTCGCCGCTGGGACGATCCCGAGGTCGAGAAGGTGGGGGAGCATCCCGTAATCTACGTGGGCGCAGGCTCCCACGCCAGCTACTACGCGCCCGGCGAATACCTGACGGAGCTGCCCCTCCCCCTGCCTAGGCCTCTTGCGAGGGTGACACACGCCGTCCGGTCTTTCTGGAAGACGAGGCTCGGCCAGTACGTCGGAGAAGGCGAAAAGGACGCCGGGTCCGGCTACTTCAGCATTCCCTTTGTGGACTACGCGCGCGGGGACGGCCTGAGCGTGGGAGAGGGGGGAGACAGGGCATGGGATGAGCCAAGGCTCGTCACCGATCCGCCCCCAGATTGGGTCTCTGGTTACCGCGGATTATGGGGGCTCTACGCCAGGGACCCCTTCGAGGGCGAGGACGCCCCCGCTGGGCCGATGTACAACCGCGACAAGAGCATCAACCGCGCCTGGTACGACCCCGTAGGATGGGCAGGACTGGACAAAGTGCCTCCCCCGGCCGAGACGCTGGAGGCCATCCTCGAACAGCAGGCGGATATCATCTCACGGTGCGACGCCCTAAGGGCCGAGATCGACGCCAAGAGCCGGCAGCTAAAGAAGCTCGGCGCCGAACTCGCGGCGATGCGCGACAGATCCCACCTCGACGCGCCCTACGAAGCGGGGACCAGGCGCGTCGCCGCGCTCTCAGGAGAAGTGGACCGGCTCCGCGGCAGGCTCGCCACGGACGAAGCTGTCTCACAGTCGCTCGAGGAGTACGCCGACCGACTGCGGGCCGGCGAGCGTGACCCGGCCCGCGCCCACATCTCCCGCGCCCACAGGCCGGGCTCCGAAGACGAGCTGAGGGTGAGCCGCGTGGCCGAGGCCTGGGCGGCCATAAGCGTGAGCCTCATGCTCATTAGCTTCGTCGGGATAGCCATGTTCGAGCGGGAACACCTGATCTCCATGCTCGTCTTCAGCATCGCCTTCTTCGCCTTCGTCGAGGCCGGCTTCAGGGGACGTCTCGTCAACCTGGTCAGCAGCGCCAACATAGGACTCGCCGTCGTCGCAACGCTCATCCTAATCTACGAGTTCTTCTGGCAACTCGTCGTCGCGGCCGTGCTCATAGTCTGCCTCTACGTGCTCTGGGACAACCTGCGTGAGATCAGAAGATGACCCAAAGGGATGCCGCACGAGATTCAGGCTCCGGTTAGAATAGGGGTACACCATGGCGCACACGATAAGGGTAATAGTCGCGAAGGTTGGCCTCGACGGGCACGACAGGGGGGCCAAGATCATCGCCCGCGCCCTGCGCGACGCGGGGATGGAGGTCATCTACACCGGCCTCCACCAGACCCCCGAGCAGATCGTTGAGGCGGCCATCCAGGAGGACGCCGACGCGATCGGCATCTCCATCCTCTCAGGCGCCCACATGACACTCGTACCCCGCATAATCGAACTCCTCGAAGAGAACGAAGCCGAGGACATCCTCGTCTTCGTCGGTGGCACCATCCCCAAAGAAGACATCACCCGGCTCAAAGAACTCGGTGTCGGCGAAGTCTTCACCCCGGGAACGCCGACGAAGAAAGCTGTAGAGTACGTCCAGCAGGCAGTGCCTGCCGGACATAGCTAGTCAGCATCTCAGCACGCCGCCCTAGGGGCGGCTTGTCAGCTAGTCAGCAAAAACAAAAAGCTGAAATGCTGAAGTGCTGACCAGCTGAAATGCTGCCGACCGAAGGGAGGCATGTGGACTACGTCACTATACAACACGACGACAGCGTCGCCGTCCTGACAATCGACCGCCAGGAGAGGTTGAATGCCCTGGACCCTCAGGTGGTCGAGGAGATCGGGCAGGCGCTACTGGAGCTCGAGGCCGAAGCGCCCCGTGCGATCGTCGTCACGGGAGCGGGCGAGCGGGCTTTTGTAGCTGGGGCCGACATAACAGCGATGAGCGTCATGGATCCTCTGGAGGCCAAGCGTTTCTCCGAGATCGGCCACGCCGCGATGGCCCTCCTCGACAGGAGTCCTGTTCCGACCTTAGCCGCGGTGAACGGCTTCGCGCTCGGCGGAGGTTGTGAGGTCGCGCTCGCATGTGACGTCAGGATAGCCGCCGAGAACGCGACCTTCGGCTTCCCCGAGGTCGGCCTCGGTATACTCCCCGGCATGGGCGGCACCCAACGCCTGCCGCGTCTGATCGGGCCTGCCCTGGCCAAGGAGATGATCTTCACCGGCCGCCGCATAAGCGCCGAGGAGGCAAGGGAGATAGGCCTAGTAAACCGCGTCGTCGCCGAGGGCGAAGCGTTGAATGCGGCCATGGAGCTTGCGGCCGAGATCTCCGCCAACGGGCCCCTCGCCGTCAGGCACGCGAAGTCTGCCGCGAACCGCGCGCTCGACGTCGACCTCGTAAGCGGCCTCGAGTACGAGGCGGACCAGTTCGCCCTGCTCTTCGCCACCAAGGACGCCCGCGAAGGCATGAACGCCTTCTCCGAGAAGCGCAAGCCGGAGTTCGAAGGACGATAGCCCACGAGACCAAGATCCGGGTCCGCTACGGCGAGATCGACGCCCAAGGGCACGTAAACAACGCCACCTACCTCTCTTACTTCGAGGTCGGACGCGTGGAGTGGCTGCGTGCCACGGGCCACTCTTACAGGGAGATGGAGCGCACGGGACGCGGCCTCGTCGTCGTGGAGGCGCTCCTTCACTACCGCAGACCAGCCTTCTTCGACGACGAGCTGACCTTGAGTACGCACCTCGCCGAACTTGGCAAAGTCTCCCTCCGCTTCGAATACGAGGTGCTCAAGGACAAAGAAGTGCTCGTCACGGGCCACACCCGCCACGCCTGTGTCGACCTGGCCACCGGCAAACCCGTCAAGATGCCAGAAGAATTGCTCCGGCTCGCACGAGGAAGGCCGTAATACGGAATTCGCATGATCACTATCCCGCCGTATACAAGCTGCGCGAGCGCGACTCCTACCCTATTGCCTCCAGCGTTACCGATGAACCTCTCTTCGAGCTCGTCAGGTAGGCGGCCTTCGCCTTGCGCGGCGCGAAAGGAGAAAGGATGACCGATTTGGACCCGCAGCGAGAGACCCTTCAAAGAGAGTATCCGGATCCTTCGGTGCTGGGAGGAGAGATCGGCCTCTGGATCGCGAGCTCGGCTCTGGGCCTCATGCCCGCCACCCAGGCTAATGAGGCGGCGGCCGAGATCGAGGAGTTGGGCTACGCGGCGCTGTGGTTCGGCGAGGCCCAGGGCAGGGAGGCCTTCACCAACGCCTCGATGTTCCTCAGTGCCACGAGCCATCTGGTCATGGCCACCGGCATCGCCAACATCTTCGTGCGCGACGCCTGGGCCACGAACGCCGCGGCCATGACGCTCGCGGGCGCCTACCCGGACCGCTTCGTCCTGGGACTGGGCGTGAGCCACAGACCGATGGTCGAGATGCGCGGCCACGACTACAGCTCACCTCTCGACCATGCGCTCCTACCTCAAAGACATGCGCCAAGCACGCTTCGAAGCCGTGCCCCCGGAGCACGACCCGCCCTGGATCCTCGCGGCCCTCGGACCCAGAATGCTTGAGCTCTCAAGAGAGCTCGCCGGCGGCGCCCACCCTTACCTGGTGACCCCGCAGCACACCGCCGGAGCCCGCGTGATCCTGGGCGAAGGCCCCCTACTGGTCGTGGAGCAGGCGGTGGCCCCGACGAGCGAGCGCGAGGAGGCCCTGAGGCTGGCCCGCTCCCACCTGAGCCGCTACATGCTGCTGACAAACTACCGCAACAGCTGGCTCCGCCAGGGCTTCAGCGAAGAGGATCTCTCGGGCGACGGCAGCGATCGGCTCGCGGAAGGACTGGTGGCCTGGGGATCCGAGAGCGACATACAAAAGCGGGTGGGCGAACACCTCTCGGCCGGCGCCGATCAGGTGTGCGTTCAGGTGCTGACGGATGGACCCGCGGAGGGTCTCAGGGAGCGATGGCGTTATCTCGCTCCCGTTCTCCTGGAGTAGTACTTCCGCGCACAGTAGTGTAGAAGCAATGACAGCTGCGCAGATAAGCGCGGATGTCGCTCTGCCTACCTTCGACTAGTGCGCCAGGAGGTAACCTTGCCTCTCGCAATGCCCGCGCGCCTACCGAAGTGTGCTCGAGCCGGTCACCCTGTGTCGTTCATCGTGGCGATGGGGTGACAGTTAGAGGACTTTATGGGAGAGCGTCACGGAAAACCGCGTGGATCGAGTACGACCGGTCGTCGCATCCCTTCCGAGAGGACCTTATAGGAGGTGCGATCCGAATGGTAAACGGGAAGGTGGCGGTCCCGCAGACACCCGGTATCGGGGTCGAGGTCGACCGTGAGATACTCGACCGATACGGTCGCCGGGCTCACTAAGCTCCTATCCCAGGCCGTACTCTTCTCGACTGCTAAACTCAGACCCCGTGAACCCTCTCCTCGGACAGCACGCACACAGGCTCTCCGAAGCCGGGGTAGCAGGCAGTCGCACATCCCACGGCGCCGAGAACAACCTCTACAAGATAGGGCTGCTCCTCGAGCAGGACGAGTCCAACACGTTCGGGATGGAGGATCTGCTGCGGGACGTGAGCTTCGGGGAGGCCTACGACGCCGTTGCCCATCAGATCGGCAACCCGCCGGACAGGGAGGAGAATCCGGGACGGGGGTGCATAGACCCGGCGCGCACGGCAACGGGGCTGATCGAGGCCGGAGAGCGAATAGAGGCCGTTGCAGGCTCGGGCGGACGTCTGATCTTCGCAACCGGACATCCGGGCGCTCTTATCCTCTATTACCTCGGGCTCGCCCGGTGGACGCAGGAACTGGGTGGCGAAGTTCTGACCGTCCAGACGCGTGGTCTCTACCAGCGGGGAGTCTCACTGGACTGGGCGGAGTCGGTAGCCACCCTCGGCGACGGGGCCAGCCTGTTCCATACCCACGACCCCGAACCCATGAGGGATGTGCTGCGGCAGACGGGGGCGGTCGACCTTGTGGTCGCCGACCACGGTTTCGCGGGGGCCGCGATCTCCGCCGGTCTCCCCACTGTCGTGGTGATGGACACCAACGATCCAGCCTTCGCCGTGGTCGCCGGGCGCGGCACCGACGTGACGGTCGTGCCCATGGACGACAACCGCCCACTGAACTCCTACGCAACTGCGCTAGACGTAGTGCGAAAGAGCGCCTGATACGCAATCCGCAGGATTACGTCCGCGGTGTGTAACCTCCTCTCCCGTCATTCCCGCGAAACTTGTCCCCGCGAAAGCGGGGAGCGGGAATCCACGAAGGCATACATTCGGCGCTTCCAACCAGAAACTGTCACAGTGAATCAGACCGTTTCGTCTTATTCGTAGAGTGAGATGGTGAGCACAAAGCACGAAAGCCATATTCGGAGGTCGCCTCAGGAATGCGAGGTCAGACCATGGTAAACCGCGTCGAGGTCTTCGATCAGAACAGGCCGCTATTGTTCTCCATCGCCTACAGGATGATGGGCAGCGTAATGGAAGCCGAGGACGCGGTGCAGGAGGCCTATCTTCGCTGGCAGCGTGCCTCTGAAGACGAGGTTCGTTCTCCCTCTGCCTACCTCGCGAAGGTAGTTACCCGCCTGTGCATCGACAGGTTGCGCTCCGCCAGGGTGCGCCGCGAGCAGTACGTCGGCCCCTGGCTGCCCGAGCCGGTGCTCGGAGAACAGGCCCAAGAGATCGGGAGCAAGGCCGAACTCGAAGACACGCTCTCGATGGCGTTCCTGGTCTTGCTCGAGAGCCTCACCCCCGTGGAGCGGGCCGTGTTCCTGCTAAGGGAGGTCTTCGACTACGAGTACGCAGAGATAGCATCCCTCATCGGAAAGAGCGAGGCCAACTGCCGCCAGATCTCACGCCGCGCCAGGCAGTCAGTGGCGGCCAGGCGACCCCGCTTCGAAAGTTCCCCACAGGAGGAGGAACGCCTGATGGAGGGCTTCCTAGGGGCCAGCGTCGCCGGCGACATGGAGACCCTGCTCCAGCTGCTCTCGGAGGATGTGACCCTCTACTCCGATGGTGGGGGGAAGACGCGCGCCGCGCTGAGACCCATCTACGGCGCCGACAAGGTCGCACGTTTCCTCAGCGGAATACTAGGCAACATCCCGCCCGACTTCGCCGTAAGGCAGACGCGCGTCAACGGAAGACCAGGCCTCGTCGGCTACTTCGGGGACGGCAGTCCCCACAGCGTGGTGAGCATCGAGGTGGCCGAGGGGAGCATCAAGGCCATCCGGCTCGTCGTCAACCCCGAGAAGCTCGAGAAAGTGCCGCCGCTCGAGCAGGCGGAAGTAGAGGAGGGTTCGATGTGAACCTGGCGCAGATCCTGAAATCATTAGACAAACAGTGGGCTGTCTTGCTGACCACCTATAAGCGCGACGGAACCCCGGTCGGCACCGCGGTCAACGTCGTGGTGGAGGGGGATCACGCCTACTTCCGTACCTGGGACACGGCGTGGAAGTTGAGGCGCATCCGAAACATTCCCGAGGTCGAATTCGCCCCCTCCACGCCGCATGGCAGGCCGACCGGGCCCGCAATACGGGCCCACGCCAGGGTGCTCGAAGGCGAAGAGTCGGCCCGCGCCGGACAGCTGCTCGCCCGCAAGTATCCCGTGTCACACGGTCTCCTGGTCCCGCTGGTCCACCGCCTCAGGGGCAACAAGACCATGCACGTCGAGCTGAGTCCGGCGGGAGATGCCAGAGAAGCTGACTAGCTGAAGTGCTGACCAGCGCTGATTGCGGAAGGGTCACCCTTCCGCAATCAGCTAGGAGCCATCCGGATCGCCCCGTCGAGCCTGATGACCTCGCCGTTGAGCATCTCGTTCTCGACGATGTGTTTGACGAGTGCCGCGTACTCTTCCGGCTTCCCGAGACGGGGCGGGAAAGGGACCTGTTTGCCTAACGACTCGCGGGCTGCTTCGGGCAGACCGGCCATCATCGGGGTATCGAAGATGCCGGGGGCGATGGTCAAGACACGGATGCCACTCCTGGCGAGCTCGCGGGCGACGGGGAGGGTCAAAGCGACGACGCCGCCCTTGGACGCGGCGTAGGCTACCTGCCCGATCTGACCGTCGAACGCCGCCACGCTGGCCGTGTTGACGATGACGCCACGCTCTCCACCCTCGAGCGGCTCGTTTTGGGAGATGGCCTCTGCGGCGAGCCTGATGACGTTGAAGGTGCCGATGAGGTTGACCTGCACGACGTTCGCGAAAGAGTCGAGCGAATGCGGCCCTTCTCTCCCGAGTACCTTCTCCGCGCTTGCGACCCCGGCGCAGTTTACGGCACCGCGTAGCTCTCCCACCTCCAGAGCCTCGCCCACGGCTGCGCGGACGCTGTCGTCGTCGGTGACGTCGGTCTCGACGAAGCGGCCGTCTTCGGGAGCCTCGCCCTTGAGGTCGGCGACGACGAC
>Ga0126313_10000521_pt1 | contig 18435 bp, 14 predicted proteins | sample Plot105A_FD_89954 | JGI IMG/M metagenome (GOLD analysis project Ga0126313, IMG submission 89954) | Serpentine soil microbial communities from UC McLaughlin Reserve, CA, USA - Plot105A | ecosystem: Environmental > Terrestrial > Soil > Grasslands | place: USA: UC McLaughlin Reserve, Lake County...
CGTCGGTCACGTACTCGCCGGCCGCGACGGACATGCCCGCCGGTGCCCGGTCGCGCACGCGGCGCAGGCCCTCGAGGTCGTCGGAGCTCACCGGCTCCTCGAACCAGGCCACGCCGTGCTCCGCGAACGCGTCCGCCATCGCGATCGCCGCGTGGGGGTGCCAGGCGCCGTTGCCGTCGACCATCAGCTCGACGTCGGGCCCGATCGCCGCTCGCGCGACCCTCACCCGCTCCGGGTCGGCCGCGGGGTCGCTGCCGACCTTGATCTTCACGCGCGCGAAGCCCTCCTCGGCCCAGCCGGCGAGCTGGGATCGCAGCTCGGCGTCGGTGTAGGACGTGAAGCCGCCGGACGCGTAGGCCGCGATGCCGTCGCGGCGGCGACCGAGCAGCGATGCGAGCGAGACGTCCAGCAGCCGCGCCTTGAGGTCCCACAGCGCCACGTCGACCGCGCTGACCGCGAACGCGCTCAGGCCGGTCGTGACCGCGTTGCGCAACGCGGCGGTCATCGCCGCCCAGGCGGCGGGCACGTCCATCGGGTCGCGGCCGGTGACCATGCCCGCCAGCGTGCCGCGGATCAGCGCCGCCACCGCGGCGTCCGCGTACGTCCAGCCGAGGCCCCGCTCGCCGCCGGCCCGCAGCTCCACGACGACGATCGTGGTCGAGTCCCACGACAGCGTCCCGTCCGCCTCCGGGCGGTCGGTCGGGACCGTGTAGGCGGCCACGTCGACGTGCTCGACGGCGCTCACGACGACGCCGCCGCCGTCGCAAGCGGCACGCGCTTGGCCGCGAGCCGCTCGGCGAGTCGCGACGCCGCCGCCATGATCGTCAGCGCCGGGTTCGCCGCGCCCTGCGTCGGCATCGCGCTGCCGTCGGCGATGAACAGGTTCGGGACGCCCCATACGCGGTGGTCGGCGTCGCAGACGCTCGCCGCGGGGTCGTCGCCCATGCGGCAGCCGCCGATCAGGTGGGCGTAGCGGTCGATGGTCAGGACATCCTGGGCGCCGGCCGCCTCCCAGATGTCGTGCAGGACCTGCTTGGCGTAGGCGATCGCGGCGCGGTCATTGTCGCACTGCGAGTAGTCCAGCCGCGGAATCGGGAGCCCGTACGAGTCGAGCTCGTCCGCGAGCGTGACGCGGTTGTCCGGGCGCGGGAGCAGCTCGCACAGCGCTCCGAGGGTCGACCAGTGGTTGTAGTCGCGCATGTACTCGCGCAGGGCGACGCCCCAGTGGCCGTCCGCGAGGACGTGCTCCGCCCACCCGATCGGCAGCGGCGAGACCGTCTGGATCGAGAACCCGCGCTTGAAGCCGCGCGCGGGGTCGGTCTCGTAGAACTGCTCGCTGCTGACCTCGGGAGGCGGCGCCTTGTACATGCGCATCAGCTCGGAGAAGCGGCCGGCGACCTGCGGCGCGCCCTGCACCATCACGTAGCGGCCGACCTGGTCGGCGTCGTTGCCCAGCCCGTGCGGGAACCGCGGCGACGCCGAGTTCAGCAGCAGCCTGGGCGTCTCGATCGAGTAGCCCGCGACGGCCACCGCGGCCGCGCGCTGGAACCGCTCTCGGCCCTCGTGCAGGAACGTGGCGCCCGTGCAGCGTCCGCGCTCGTCGACCTCGATCCGGGAGGCCATGCAGCCGGCGCGGATCTCGGCGCCGTGGGCGAGCGCGTCCGGCACGTGGGTGACGAGCGGGCTCCCCTTGGCGTTGACCTTGCAGCCCTGCAGGCAGAAGCCGCGGTAGATGCAGTGCGGCCGGTTGCCGAACGTGCCGTTGGTGATGCCGACCGGGCCGACGCGCATCTCGATCCCGAGCGCACGGGCGCCGCGCCACGCCTGGTCGGCCGCGCCGGAGATCGGATGTGCCGAGTGCGGGTAGCGGTGCGGGTCGCCCCAGGGCCAGTCCTGGCCGGCCACCGGCAGCTCGCGCTCGACGCGCTCGTAGTGGGGCTTGAGCTCGCCGTAGCCGTAGGGCCAGTCGGCGCCGACGCCGTCGAGCGTGGCGGTGCGGAAGTCGGACGGGTGGAAGCGCGGCGTGAAGCCGGCGTAGTGGACCATCGAGCCGCCGACGCCGAGTCCGGAGTTGTTCTTGCCCAGCTCGACGGGGTCGCTGCCGCCGATCACCCGCGGGTCGGTCCAGTAGAGCTTGTGGGATCCCGCCTCGTCGGAGACCCAGTCGCGGTCGGGGTCCCAGAACGGGCCCTTCTCGAGCACGACCGCGCGCCACCCGGCGCGCGCGAGCCGCTGCGCCAGCACGCCGCCCCCGGCGCCGCAGCCGACGATCAGGACGTCGACCTCCTCGTCGTCGCGATATCGGCGCATCCGCCGCTCCTGCGGCACCGCGCGCCGGTGGACGTCGAGCAGCCGATGGGAGTCGTTGGCGCTCATCGGTCGACGCCGCGGCGCTGCACGTCCTCGACCGGATCGAGCGAGAACGCCTCCTCGCCCTCCCACGCCTCCGAGAGCCCGATCCCGAGCCGGCTGTAGCCGCGCGGATAGGCCGGTCCGCCGAAGCCGATCTCGCTCCACGACCACGGGTGCGAGTAGAACGCGGCCAGCGTGTCGCGCATCAGGACCGACCAGGCGCCGGCGACGTCGAGCCGCGCCCAGGTCCCACCGGAGAGCGAGCCGTCGCTGAACGCGCTGCAGATCTCCAGCCGGGCCTCCTCGCCGGCCGCCGCGAACGACGCCACGCCACGCTGCTGCGCCGCCTCGTCGAGACCGCGTGCCGCGAGCCGCCACGTCTCGCGATCGTCGGGCATCCCGGCGTGGCGATAGCCCTCGAGCCGCCCCGCGTGCAGCTTCTCGTCGACGAGCTCGAGCACGGGGATCCGCGGCTCGGCGTCCTGCGCGGTCACCGTGTCGCAGAACGCGCGCAACGTGGCGGCCTCCGCCCAGGTGAAGAAGCGGATCTGCGGCGGGGCCTCGACGCGGGGCAGCACCGCCGCGCGGGTCGCCTCGTCCCAGTGGCCGGCATGCTCGAGCACGTCGAAGTCGGGGTAGCGGCCGATCTGCTGCGGCGTCGTGCCGCGGCGCTGACGCGGAAGCCCGGCCGGCGGCGCGGGCTGGCCGCCGGCGCGCTGCTTGGGCAGGTGTCCGGCCTCCCGGTAGTCGGCCATCACCGTTCCCGGCGCATCAGCGCCGCGACCATCGCGATACCGCCGACGAGCACGAGCGAGCCGGGCGCCAGCAGCGGCGGGCCCATGACGAGGTTGTAGGTCGGCTCGCGGAACCCGCCCGGCTTGCGCGCCACGCCGCGGGCGTGCAGGACCGTGCCGATCGCCCCGTTGAGTGCGTAGAGCGCGCCCGTGACCGGCAGCGCACGCCGGGCGACGCGCTCGCCGCCCGGCAGCGCGCCGGCGATGCCGGCGACCAGCAGCGGCGGGGTGAGCGCGATCGGCGTCCACTCCCAGCGGTCGCCGAAGGAGGCCTTGTAGTGCTCGAGGTAGATCTCGAACGCGAGCGGCAGCGTGCTCAGTCCGGAGATGAGCGCCAGCGAGCGCTGCAGGCGGCCGCGGCGGATGTTGCGCAGCGCCCGCTTCATCGATTCGTGAACTCGGCGAGCTTGCCCTTGACGGACTCGCGGATGATGTCGCGGGCCGCCGGATCACGGCCCAGGAGCGCCTTGCCCAGCCCCTTGGCCTGCTCGAAGCGGATGTGGGGCGGCAGCGGCGGCACCTCCGGGTCGGTGACGACCTCCAGCAGGGCGGGGCGGCCCGCGGCCAGCGCCGCGTCCCATGCGGGGCCGACGTCCTCCGGCCGGTCCACGCGCGCGGCGTGCAGGCCGAGCAGGCGCGCGTATTCGGCGTAGGCGAAGTCGGGCAGCACCTGCGAGGCCTCGAGCTTCGGATCGCCGGTCATGACGCGCTGCTCCCACGTGACCTGGTTGAGGTCGTCGTTGTGGAGCACGCACACGACGAGCTGCTGGTTCTCCCAGCGGTCGGCATAGCGCGCGACGTCGATCAGCGCGTTGATCCCGAGCATCTGGAACGCCCCGTCGCCGAGGACGGCGATCACCGGCCGGTCGGGGTGCGCGAACTTGGCCGCCAGCGCGTAGGGGATCGCCGGGCACATCGTCGCGAGCGTGCCGGAGAGCGCGGCCATCATGTCCTCGCGCAGGCGCAGCTGGCGGGCCCACCAGTTCGTCGCCGACCCGGAGTCGGCGGTCAGGATGCAGCGGTCGGGCAGGCGCCCGGAGAGCTCGTGGAAGACGCGCTGCGGGTTGACCGGGTCGGCGTCCTGCATCGCGCGCGACTCGAGGATCGCCCACCAGCGCTCGACCTCGCCCTCGATCTGCTCGCGCCAGGCGCGATCCTGCTTGCGCACGAGCAGCGGGATCAGCGCGCGCAGCGTCGTCGCCGCGTCGCCGACGAGGTTGACCTCCATCGGGTAGCGCAGGCCGATCAGGCGCCCGTCGATGTCGATCTGCACCCCTCGCGCCTGGCCCTCCTCGGGCAGCCACTCCGAGTACGGGAAGCTCGAGCCGACCATCAGCAGCGTGTCGCAGTCCTGCATCATCTCGGCCGACGGCTTGGTGCCGAGCAGGCCGATCGAGCCGGTCACGTACGGCAGCGTGTCCGGCAGCACGGCACGGCCGTTGAGCGCCTTGGCGACGCCGCAGCCGAGCAGCTCGGCGACCTCGAGCAGCTCGCGCTCCGCCCCGAGCGCGCCTTGCCCGACGAGCATGGCGACCCGCTCTCCGGCGTTCAGGACGTCTGCCGCCTCCTTCAGCTGCGCGCTCTCCGGCAGCGTCGCCGGCGCCGTGTAGCCGATCCCGGAGAACACCGACCCGTGCGAGCGCGGTGGCGCCGAGTACGGCAGCTCCTGCACGTCGGCGGGCACGATCAGGCACGTCGGGGAACGGGTGGCGAGCGCGACCCGCATGGCGCGGTCGACGAGATGCCGCGCCTGCTCGGGCGTGTTGCAGACCTCGACGAACTCGTGCGCGACGTCCTTGAACAGCGTCACGAGGTCGATCTCCTGCTGGTAGGACGAGCCGATCGCGGTCCGGGGCTGCTGACCGACGATCGCGACGACGGGCTGCTTGTCGAGCTTCGCGTCGTAGAGCCCGTTGAGCAGGTGCACGGCGCCCGGGCCCGAGGTCGCCATGCAGACGCCGGGCTCAGGGGTGAACTTCGCGTGCGCGGTGGCCGCGAAGGCCGCGATCTCCTCGTGGCGGACCTGGACGAACTCGACGCGCTCGCCGACGTCGTGGAAGGCGCCCAGCAGCCCGTTGATGCCGTCGCCCGGGTAGCCGTAGATCCGCTTGACGCCCCAATCGGCGAAGCGCTCGAGCATGAAGTGGGCAACGTCCTGGGACATGGGGCTCCTTACGGGTCGTCCTGTACGGAGGGATACCCGGCCGTGCTCGGCCGGCTGCAGCGTCCGTCGGGCAGGTGACAGAGCCCCTGGCCCGGGTAGAGGCGTGTCGTGGCAGATGCTCCCGACGCGCTGGTGATCGGCGCGGGGCCGAACGGTCTCGTCGCCGCCAACGTCCTCGCGGACGCGGGCTGGTCCGTCGAGGTCCTCGAGGCCCAGCCCGAACCCGGCGGCGCCGTGCGCAGCGGCGAGCTGACGCTGCCGGGGTACGTGCACGACCGCTTCAGCTCGTTCTATCCGCTCGGCGTCGCCTCGCCGGCCATGCGGGCGATGGACCTCGAGGCCCACGGCGTCAGCTGGCGCTATCCCGAGTTCCCCGTGGCCCATCCCGCGTCGGACGGCAGCGTGGCGTACGTCGGGCGCGACGTCGAGGAGACCGCGGCCGCACTGCGGGCCTTCGACCCGGCGGACGGTGACGCGTGGCGGCGGTTGTACGCCCACTGGGAGCGGCTCGGCGACGCGCTGCTGGACGCCCTCTTCGCGCCGTTCCCGCCGCTCCGCGGCGGCCTGCGACTCGCCCGGCGGCTCGGGCGGCGGGGCGCGCTGGACTTCGCCCGCTTCGGCCTGCTGCCCGTGCGGCGGCTCGGCGAGGAGTGGTTCGCGGGCGAGGGCGGCCGGCGGCTGCTGGCCGGCAACGCCCTGCACGCGGACTTCAGCCCGGAGCACCCCGGTGGCGGCATCTACGGGTGGGTGCTCGTCGGCCTGGCGCAGCAGTTCGGCTTCCCGGTCCCGAAGGGCGGCAGCGGCCGCGTCACCGACGCCCTGGTCCGGCGGCTCCGGCAGCGCGGCGGGCGCGTGCGCTGCGACGCCCGCGTCGACGAGATCGTCGTCCGGCGGGGCCGGGCGGTCGGCGTCCGGATCGCCGGCGGAGAGGGCGTGGGCGCCCGCCGCGCCGTCCTCGCGGACGTCTCCGCCCCCGCCCTGTACCTCGAGCTGCTCGACCGCGGCCACGTGCCCGCGCGGGTGCTGTCGGCGCTGGAGCGCTTCCAGCGCGGCAATGCGACGTTCAAGGTCGACTGGGCGCTCGACGGGCCCGTTCCCTGGCTGGCCGGGGAGACCGCGCGGGCGGGCACCGTCCACATCGCCGAGAGCGTCGACGAGCTGACGCGGACGGCCGCCCAGCTGATCCTCCGGGAGGTGCCGTCGGCCCCTTTCCTGGTCTGCGGCCAGTACGCCCGCACCGATCCCACGCGGGCGCCGGCCGGCAAGGAGGTCTTCTGGAGCTACACCCACGTCCCCCAGGCGGTCGTCGGCGATGCCGGCGGCGCCGGCATCACCGGCGCCTGGGACGAGCGGGAGAGCGAGCGGTTCGCGGACCGGATCGCCGAGCAGATCGAGCGGGTGGCCCCCGGCTTCCGGGACCGCGTCGCCGCGCGGGCGATCACCACGCCCCAGGACTTCGAGGCGCAGGACGCCAACCTCGTCGGCGGCGCGCTCAACGGCGGCACCGCCGAGCTGCACCAGCAGCTCGTGCTGCGGCCGATCCCGGGCCTCGGGCGAGCCGAGACGCCGGTGCCGGGCCTCTACCTCGCGTCCGCCTCCGCGCACCCCGGCGGTGGCGTGCACGGCGGCTGCGGGGCGATCGCCGCCCGCGCCGCGCTGCGCGAGCCCGGTGTCGCCCGTCGCCTCTCGGCCCGGGCCGCGCGCGCCGTCAGCGGGCGCGCCATCTAGCTCTCATGCGTACCCGTAAGCCAGGTGACCACCCGGAAGGCGCGCGGAGCGACCCGCCGATATTCCTTCACGCGTGAGGCCAGGGTCGTGGCGGGAATCCATGCCGGCACTCCTGCGACAGCTGGGCGGAGACCCCCTGGGGCTGGGGCCCGCGGCGCGCTCGCGCCGCTCGCGCGAGCTCGTCGCCCGCACGGCGACGGCCGATCGCGTCGTGCGGTCCGTCTGCCCCTACTGCGCGGTCGGCTGCGGCCAGAAGGTCTACGTCTCCGGCGAGAAGGTCGTGCAGATCGAGGGCGACCCGGACTCGCCGATCTCCCGCGGGCGCCTGTGCCCGAAGGGCGCGGCGTCGGAGAGCCTCGTCAACAGCCCGATGCGCGAGACGAAGGTCAAGTACCGGCGGCCGCGCGCGACCGAGTGGGAGGAGCTGGACCTCGATACGGCGATGGACATGATCGCCGACCGGGTCGTCCGCACCCGCGAGGCGACCTGGCAGGACGCCGACGAACAGGGACGCCCGCTCAACCGCACGCTGGGGATGGCGTTCCTCGGCGGCGCGACGCTGGACACCGAGGAGAACTACCTGATCAAGAAGTTCTTCACCGCCGCCGGCGCGATCTCGATCGAGAACCAGGCCCGCATATGACACTCCTCCACGGTCCCCGGTCTGGGGACCTCGTTCGGGCGCGGCGGCGCCACCACGTTCCAGCAGGACCTGCAGAACTCCGACTGCATCGTGATCATGGGCTCGAACATGGCCGAGCAGCACCCGGTGGGCTTCCAATGGGTGGTCGAGGCCAAGGAGCGCGGCGCCCAGGTCTTCCACGTCGACCCGCGCTACACGCGCACGAGCGCCATCGCGGACGTCCACGTGCCGCTCCGGACCGGGACTGACATCGCCTTCCTGGGCGGCGTCATCAACCACATCCTCAGCACGGGCTCCGAGTTGCGCGAGTACGTGCAGCACTTCACCAACGCGCCCGTGATCCTCAAGGAGGAGTTCCGCGACACGGAGGACCTCGGCGGGCTCTTCTCGGGCTGGGACGAGGAGGACGGGGTCTATGCGGTCGACTCCTGGGGCTACCGCGGCACGTCGGGGGAGCTGGCGGCGGGTAAGCACAAGCAGGTCGGCGACGTCTCGGGTGACCAGGCGCACGGCGCGCACGGGATGGACCTCGAGCGCGGCGCGCCGCCTGAGATCGACATCGAGCTCGAGCATCCGATGTGCGTCTTCCAGGTCCTCAAGCGCCACTACGCGCGCTACACGCCCGAGTACGTCGAGCGCGTCTGCGGCGTCCCGCGCGAGAAGTTCCTCGCGGTGGCCGAGGCGCTGTGCCGCAACTCCGGGCCCGAGCGGACGTCGGCGTTCTGCTACGCGGTCGGCTGGACGCAGCACACGACCGGCGTCCAGATCATCCGCGCCGCGTCGATCGTCCAACTGCTGCTCGGCAACATCGGACGACCCGGCGGCGGCATCCTGGCGCTGCGCGGCCACGCGAACATCCAGGGCTCGACGGACATCCCCACGCTCTACGACATCCTGCCGAGCTACATCCCGATGCCGCACCCGTTCTCCGGCGGGGACATCGACGAGTTCGTCGCGAGGAACGGGCCCACGACGGGCGTCTGGGGCGAGCTGAAGGCCTACACCGTCTCGCTCCTGAAGGCGTGGTTCGGCGATGCCGCCACGGAGGGCAACGAGTTCGGGTTCGGATGGCTGCCGCGGATCGACGGCGACCATTCGCACTACCCGATGCTCATGCGCATGGTCGACGGCAACTGCGAGGGCTTCATCTGCGCGGGCCAGAATCCCGTCGTCGGCTCCGCCAACTCGCGGCTCGTGCGCAAGGCGCTGCGCAGCCTCGATTGGCTCGTGGTGCGCGACTTCGCCGAGATCGAGACGGCGGCGTTCTGGCACGACAGCCCGGAGGTCGAGGACGGCGAGGTCAGCCCGCAGGACATCGCCACCGAGGTCTTCTTCCTGCCGGCGGCGGCGCACACCGAGAAGGACGGCACGTTCACGAACACGCAGCGGCTGCTGCAGTGGCACCACAAGGCCGTCGACCCGCCCGGCGACTGCCGCTCCGAGCTCTGGTTCACCTACCACCTCGGGCGCCGCATCCGCGAGCGCCTGGCCGCCTCCACGCTCGAGCGTGACCGCCCCGTCCAGGCGCTCACGTGGGACTATCCGACCCAGGGCGCGCACGCCGAGCCGGACGCGGAGGCCGTGCTGCAGGAGATCAACGGCCGCAAGTCAGACGGCTCGTTCGTCGCGAAGTACCAGGAGCTCGCCGACGACGGCTCCACGACATGCGGCTCCTGGCTGCACGCCGGCATCTACGCCGGCGGCGTGAACCAGACGGCCCGCCGCAAGCCGCACACCGAGCAGAACTGGATCGCGCCCGAGTGGGGCTGGGCGTGGCCCTCGAATCGCCGCATCCTCTACAACCGCGCCTCGGCGCGACCCGACGGAACGCCGTGGTCCGAGCGCAAGCGCTACGTCTGGTGGGACGCGCAGGAGGGGAAGTGGACCTCGGTCGGCGACGATCCCGACTTCACGCCCGACACGCCCCCCGACTATGTCCCCGACGACGACGCCACCGGCATGGCGGCGCTGCGCGGCACGACGCCGTTCATCGCGCACCCGGACGGGCTCGGCTGGATCTACGCGCCGACGGGGCTCGTCGACGGTCCTCTGCCCGCGCACTACGAGCCGCACGAGTCACCGGTCGCCAACGCGCTCTATGGCATCGACGCGAGCCCGACGCGGCAGCTGCTGCGCGACGACGAGAACCCGTACCACCCGAGCGGCTCCGAGGTCTTCCCGTTCGTGCTCACGACGTACCGGCTGACGGAGCACCACACGGCAGGCGGCATGTCGCGCATCGTCGCTTACCTGTCCGAGCTGCAGCCCGAGCTCTTCGTCGAGGTCAGCCCGGAGCTCGCCGCCGAGCGCGGGCTCGAGCACGCCGGCTGGGCGACGATCGTCACCGCCCGCTCGGCGATCGAGGCGCGCGTGATGGTCACGGACCGGCTGCGGCCACTGACCGTCGACGGGCGCGTCGTCCACCAGGTCGGCCTTCCGTACCACTGGGGCCGCAGGGGGCTGGTGAAGGGCGACGCCGCCAACGAGCTGCTCTCGCAGGTGCTCGATCTCAACACGCACATCGCCGAGTACAAGTCGCTGACCTGCGACGTGCGGCCGGGGCGCCGCCCGCACGGGCCGGCGCAGCGCGCGCTCGTCGAGGACTACCGCCGCCGCGCGGGCGCCCGTCCCGACAGCCGGCACGACAGCCGCGGCGGCGCGGACGGCTGATGGGCTTCGAGCTCGGCACGCGGCTCTACGGCGACCAGACGCGCCCGCGCGTCGGGTTCTTCACCGACACGAGCATCTGCATCGGATGCAAGGCCTGCGAGGTGGCCTGCAAGGAGTGGAACGAGATCCCGGCGTCCCCGAACGGCTTCACCGGCGACTCCTACGACAACACCGTCGACCTCGGCGCGGACACCTGGCGGCACGTCGCCTTCGTCGAGCAGCGCAAGCCCCTCGACGCCGGCCATGACGGCGGGACGCTCGCCCAGGCCGCCGCACTCGGCTCGTTCGCCGGCGACACCGGGCTGCAGACCTACCAGGACGGCGACGGCATGCGCTGGCTGATGGCGTCGGACGTCTGCAAGCACTGCACCCACGCCGCCTGCCTGGAGGTCTGCCCGACCGGGGCCCTGTTCCGCACGGAGTTCGGGACCGTCGTCGTGCAGGAGGACATCTGCAACGGGTGCGGCTACTGCGTCCCGGCCTGCCCGTTCGGCGTGCTCGACCAGCGGCAGGAGGACGGCCGGGTGTGGAAGTGCACGCTCTGCTACGACCGGCTCAAGGACGACAAGGAGCCGGCCTGCGCGCAGGCGTGCCCGACGAACTCGATCCAGTTCGGCGAGCTCGCCGACCTGCGCGAGCGCGCTGAGTCCCGGCTCGCGACGCTCCAGGACGCGGGCCTGGCCGAGGCCCGGCTCTATGGGGCCGACGAGGACGACGGCGTCGGCGGCTTCGGCGCGTTCTTCCTGCTGCTCGACGAGCCCGAGGTCTACGGGCTGCCGCCTGACCCGGTCGACACGACGCGCGACCTCGGCGCCATCTGGGCGGCGGCAGGCGGTGCCGCCGCCGCACTCGGCGGCGCGCTCGCCGCGGCCGTGCTGTGGAGGCGCGCGTGAGCGCGCGCCCCGCGCTCGGCGCGACCCAGCCGCGCAGCCGGGCCGTGCTCAAAGAGCCCGTCTGGACGCCCGAGATCCCGCTGTACTTCTACACCGGCGGCCTTGCCGGGGCGTCGGCTGGGCTCGGGCTGCTGAGCGATCTGCGCGGCGAGGGTGTGCTCGCGCGCCGCGCTTGGTCGCTCGCGCTCGCCGGCAGCGTGGTCAGCCCGGCGCTGCTGATCAGCGACCTCGGCGTGCCGCGCCGCTTCCTGCACATGCTGCGCCTGTTCAAGGTCACGTCGCCGATGAGCGTCGGCTCCTGGATCCTCGCCGCGTTCGGCGCCGCGACGGCACCGGCGGCGCTGCACTCGCTCGGCGGGGGCCGCCTCGGAGCCGCCGGCCGCGCCGCGCAGGTCGCGAGCGCGCTCCTGGGCCTGCCGCTCAGCTCCTACACGGCGGCGCTGATCGCCGACACCGCGGTCCCGGCCTGGCACGAGGCGCGGCGCGAGCTGCCGTTCCTGTTCGCCGCCGGCGCGGCGGCGAGCGCAGGGGCGGCGTGCACGATGCTGTCGCCCGTCGTCCACGCCCAGCCCGCGCGCCGGCTGGTCGTCGGAGGCGCGGCGGTCGAGGCCGCGGTCGCCTTCGGCATGGAGCGCAGGCTCCGCGCGCTGGGCGTCGGCGGCGGCTACGACGAGGTCGCCGGGCTCAACCGCGCGGCGACGGCGCTGACGCTCGCCGGCGCGGCGCTGATCGCGGCCCGCGGACGCTCGCGCCCCGCGTCCGTCGCCGGCGGCCTGCTGGTGAGCGCCGGCGCGATCGCCGAGCGCTGGACGGTGTTCCAGGCCGGCAAGCGCTCCGCCCTGCGCCCCGAGGACACGGTCGGGCCGCAGCGCACCCGCGTCGAGCGCGACCTCAGCCGCGGGGCTGCGCGCGCTCGGGCTCGGGCGGCGCGCTGAGCGCCCTCGCCTCCTCCTCGGCCGCCTCCCGTGTCGCCTCGACCCGCTCGAACTGCTGCAGCGCGCGGCAGCTGCGGAAGGCGGCGACCGCGACGATCGCCGGGATGATCCAGACGCCGAAGCGCCAGAACCAGATCTGCGCCTCGTAGCTGATCCCGAGGAACACGAAGAAGCGGTCCGAGGAGCCCGCGAAGAACACGAGGAAGATCCAGGTCAGGAAGCCGAGCCCGAACGCCGTGCGCAGCGGCGCGTCGCGCGGCCGGTCGAGCACGTTGTGGACGCCGTGGCTCCCGGTGATCCGGCGGTCGATCCATGACCACGCGACGAGCACCGCGAGCACGACGAGCGGGAACAGCGCGCCGCCCCAGAACGGGTTGGGCACCACCGTGCGGTCGCCGATGACCACGTCGAAGCCCGGGACGAGCCGCAGGCCGCCGATCAGCCAGCCGAGGTACCAGTCCGGCTGGGCGCCGTTGGTGCCCAGCGCGGTCTCGTAGGGGCCCCAGAGCCAGATCGGGTTGATCTGCACCAGCCCGCCGAGCAGGAACAGCACCGAGGCCACCGCGCACAGCAGGCCGAGTGAGCGCGGCGCCTGTCCGGGGAAGGCCGGCACGCCGACGAGCCTGCGCCCGGTCTGGCCGCGGCCGTCCCGGAACTGCGTGTGGTGGCGCGCGGCCACGAGCGCGAGGTGCAGTCCGATGAGCGCCGCGAGGATCGCCGGGAAGAGCAGGACGTGGCCGATGTACATGCGCGACTCGAACGCCGGGTCGCCCGGATACGGGCCACCCCAGATCAACAGCGCGAGGTTGCCGCCGATCAGCGGCAGCGAGAGCGCGACGCCGTACCCGATCGCGAGCCCCATGCCCGACAGCAGGTCGTCGACCATCGAGTAGCCCAGGTAACCCTCGAGGAGCCCGAGGAACAGCATCGCCAGGCCGATCAGGTAGGTCAGCTCGCGCGGCTTGCGGAAGGCGCCGGTGAAGAAGATCCGCAGCAGGTGGGCCACGATCGCGGCGACGAACACGTCGGCGGCCCAGTGGTGCGTCTGGCGGAACAGCAGGCCCGCCTTGACGTCGAAGGACAGCTCGACCGCCGAGCGGTAGGCGTGGCTCATCTCGGCGCCGCGCAGCGGCTCGTAGGACCCGTCGTAGACGGTCTTGGCGAGGCTCGGCTCGAAGAACAGGGTCAGGAAGATCCCGGTGGCGACGAGCACCACGAACGCGTACAGCGCCACCTCGCCGAGCAGGAAGGACCAGTGGTCGGGGAACAGGTAGCGCAGCGCCTTGCGCGCGAACGGGGCGGCGCCCGTGCGCTCGTCGACGAACCGGATCGGGTCGCGCAGCGGGTCACGCCTCACGACGAGCGCACGCCCCACCAGGAGGGACCGACCGGGCCGGAGAAGCCGCCCGCGGCGCGCATGTCGCCTCCGGCATCGACCATCAGCGGCAGCTGCGGCAGCGGGCGGCCCGCCGGGCCGAACAGCACGGTGCCGCCGGTCGCGACGTCGAACGTCGAGTAGTGGCAGGGGCACACGAGCGCGCGGTCGGGCTGGGCCGGCTCGAACTTCGGGTTGCGGTACAGCGCGACCGCGCAGCCCGCGTGCGTGCAGATCTTCGAATAGGCCACGATGCCGTCGGGCGCCCAGCGCTCCCGTCCGCGCGGCAGGCGCAGCTCGCCCGGGTCGAGCCGCACGAGCACGATCGGCGACCCGATCGCCTTCGGGTCCGCGCCCTCCGGGAAGGCGGTGTAGAACGCGTCCTCGATGTCCTGCGCCGTGTAAGGCCGGCCGTCCCTGTCGACGAGCCGCAGTCCCCGCCGCCACGGCGTCTCGTTGAGCTGGCTCGTGTCCAGCGCGGGCCCGAGCGAGAGCGCGGGCGTCACCAGCGCGGCACCGAGCGCGCCGCCGGCGGTGGCGGCCGCCGCGCCGAGCAGGCGCTTGCGCGTGAAGCGGCTGCCGCTCTCGCGCACGATCCGCGCCACGGCGTCCTGCTCCTCCGGCGTGCCGGTCCGCGGATACTCCTCCGCCAGCTCCTCGGTGACGACCAGCCGCGCGCCGACGACGAGCAGCGCCGCCGCGACCAGCGCGAGGCTCGCGCCGAGCGCGCCGCCGAGCACCTGGGTCGACCACTCGAGCGCGTAGGCGACGACGAACAGCACGGCCGCGGCGGCGGCGAGCAGCAGCAGGACGATCACGGCGGCCTCCGCCCGCGGGTCGGGCTCCCCCGGCTCGACGATGCGCGGCTCCTCATCCGGGCGCCTCGCGAGCTCGCGCACGGTGCGTGCGGCCACGAAGAGCCCGACGAGCCGGCGCAGGAACCTCATCGCCGGACCCCCCGGCGCCCGATCGCGACGCAGGTCCCGACGAGCACGACCATGGCCGCGAACCACGTGACCATGCCCTCGGGGAACGGTCCGAGATGGTTGATGCCCCAGCCCCCGGCGTCCTCGGGGTGCTTCGCGTACTGCACGTAGGCGATCAGCGAGTCGAGCTCGTCGTCGCTGATGTCGCGCTCGGAGAACGCCGGCATCACGTACGGGCCGATCCGCACCGCCTCGGCGACCTCGGTCGGGCTCGCCCGGTCCAGCGGCGGCGCCTTGGCCCCCGTGAGGATCCCGCCCTCGGCCGCGACCTGATGGCAGCCCGCGCAGTGGTCGGTGAACAGCTCGCGACCCTCGGCGACGTCGCCGCGGCCCGGCTCGGGGCGGGGCACGGGCGGCCCGTCGCCGAGCGACGCGATGTAGCCGACGACCGCCGCGCGCTCCTTCGCGTCGAGCTGCGGACGCCGGCGGATGGGCTGATCGTGTGCGTCGTCGAGCGGCATGTAGCCCGTGCGCAGGTAGAAGTCGGCCGCACGCGCGCCGACCCCGCGCAGCGGCGGTCCCGCCACGCCGGACGAGAGGCCGGTGGTGCTTCCGCGGCCCGCGATCCCGTGGCAGCGCAGGCAGTTGCCCGCGTAGAGCTGCTCGCCGAGCTGGGCGGGCGACAGCTGCGACTCGCCGACCGGGCGCACGATCGGCGGCGCCCCGGCGTGCGCGGCCGCGGGCGCGCCCAGCAGCGCGGCGAGCGTCGCGGCTAGGACTGCACGCATCCCGGCAGCGAGATCGTGCCGAGCCCGCTCATCAGGATGATCGCGAGGAACAGCGGCGAGATGGTGAGGCCGACGATGCCGAGGAAGTGGATCCGGCCGGCGGGCGGCGGGTCGGAGTCGTCGGCGTCGCGGGCGCTCCGCCACGCCGCCACGGCCGACAGCAGGGCGAGCGCCGCCACCAGGGCGGCGACGGCCGTGACAACGGCGGTGACGGCGTCCACGTCCGGCCGCCAGTCCGGCCCCACGGCGTTGTCGTGGCACGCGGCGATCGTGAGCATGACGCCGGCCACGTGCTGCGCGGCCCACGCGAAGGGCGCGCCGAAGAGCCCGAACCACATGAGCGCGTCGGCGCGCCTCATGCCGGCGAGACCTGGGTCGCCACGACGAACACGGCGATCGCGCCGACCACGTACCAGTACAGCGCGATCGCGCGGACGGCGGTCACGCGGTACTCGGTGAGGCCGCCCGCCAGGCGCACCAGCAGCCACGCCATGAGCCCGAGCCCGAGCGCCACGTGCGCATGGTGGGCGCCGAGCAGGGAGAAGTAGATCGAGCCGTAGGCGTTCGTCGCCGGCGTGAACGTGCCGAGCTCGTCCACGTAGGAGACGATCTGGACCGCCAGGTAGCCGGCCTGCAGCGCGAACGCGACCGCCAGCCAGCGCAACGCGGCACGGGTGCGCTGGCGCCTCGCCGCGACCTCGGCCGCCCGCATCGGCACGACGGACAGCACGAGCACGGCCGTCAGCGCCAGCGGGAGCGCCACGCTCGGGGGCTCGATCGCCCCCTGCGGCCAGTCGGCCGAGGTGAAGCGCAGGTAGGAGTACGACCCGATCAGCGAGCCGAACAGCGCGGCCTCGGTCGCGAGGAAGACGGCCATCCCCCACCAGCCGTTGGGTAGCGCCCGCCGGGTGACGAGCTCGGCGGCCGCCTCGCGGGCGTGCCACGCCACAGCGGCCGCCCCCGCGGCGCCGAGGAAGACCAGGGCGGTCGTCCAGTGCCCCGTGAGCAGGAACGTGAAGACGAGGGCGAGCGCCGCCGCGGCCGCGAGCGGCCACGGCGAGTCGGACGGCATGTCGAGCGCCTCGTCCCACTCGCCGTCGACGACGGTGGTGGCCGGGGTGACGTGGCCCTGGTCGAGCACCAGCCGGCCCGCCTCGGCGTTGCGCACGTCCTGCTCGCGGTCGCGCTCGTCCCACATCGGGTACGGGCTCGTCACCGTCGGGATGACCGCGAAGTTGTACGGCGCCGGCGGTGAGCTCGCCGCCCACTCGAGCGTCGCGCCGTCGAACGGGTCCTCGCCCGAGGCCGGCCCGCGGATGCAGCTCCATGCCAGGTTGGCCGCCACCAGCAGCAGGCCGGCGGCCAGCACGTAGGAGCCGACCGTCTCGAGCACGTTCAGGCCGGTCCAGCCGAGGTCGGGCGGATAGGTGTACTGCCGTCGCGGCATGCCCAGCAGGCCCACGATGTGCATCGGGAAGAACGTCAGCGCGGTGCCCGCGAACGCGAGCCAGAACGACGCCTTGCCGAGGCCCTCGCGGTACATCCGGCCCGTGACCTTCGGGAACCAGTAGTAGAGCCCACCGATCAGCGGGAACACCGCCGCGCCAAAGATCACGAAGTGGAAGTGGGCGACGACGAAGTAGGTGTCGTGCGCCTGCTGGTCGAACGGGATCGCCGCGAACATCACGCCGGACAGGCCGCCGACGATGAAGAAGACGATGAAGCCGACGATCCACAGCAGCGGGGTGGCGAACTGCGGGCGGCCGGTGACGAGCGTCGTCAACCACGCGAACAGCTGGATCGCGCTGGGGATGACGATGATCAGGCTCGCCGCGGCGAAGTAGACGGCGGTCACCGTCGCGAGGCCGACCGCGAACATGTGATGGGCCCAGACGCCGAAGCCGATGAAGGCGACGAGCAGCTCGGCGAGCGCCACGAGCGGGAAGGCCACCATCCGCCGGCGCGCGAATGCCGGGATGATCGAGGTCGCGATCCCGAAGGCCGGCAGGATGATGATGTAGACCTCCGGGTGGCCGAAGATCCAGAACAGGTGCTGCCACAGGACCGGGTCGCCACCGCCGGCGATGTCGTAGAAGTGCGTGCCGACCTGCCGGTCGAGCTCGAGGAACGCCGCGGCCACCGTGAGCGGCGGCAACGCGAACACGATCGCGAACGAGACGGCGAGCATCGCGAAGCAGAACAGGGGCATGCGGTTCAGCGACATGCCGGGCGCGCGCAGCTTGAAGACCGTGACGATGAAGTTGACCGCGGTCGCCGTGGTCGAGATGCCCACGAAGATGATCCCGAGGCAGTAGAAGTCGATGTTCGGGCCGGGGCTGAACTCGCGGTCGGCGAGCGGCACGTAATCGAACCAGCCGGCGTCGGGGGCGCTGCCGAGCGGCAGCGACACGTAGACGAACAGGCCGGCGGCGACGAACACCCAGTAGGAGAAGGCGTTCAGCCGCGGGAACGCCAGGTCGCGGGCCCCGATCATCAGCGGCAGGAGGTAGTTCCCGAACGCCCCGATCGAGAGCGGGATGACGAAGAGGAAGATCATCGTCACCCCGTGCATCGTGAACAGCTGGTTGTAGGCCGACGGGCTCAGCAGCCCGTTGTCGGGCCGAACCAGCTGCGTGCGCAGGAGCAGCGCCTCGACGCCGCCCGCGAGGAAGAACGCCAGCGACGTGAACAGGTACAGCAGCCCGATCCGCTTGTGGTCGGTCGTGGTGAGCCAGCCGAGGACGCCGTGTCGCTCCGCCCACACGCGGCGCAGGCGCTCCGCGCGCGCCCGGCCCGCCGTCCCGAGGACGGCCACTACTCGAGCCCCTCGAGGTAGGCGGCGACGGCCTCGATCTCGGAGCGGTCGAGATCGAGCGCCGGCATGCGGTTGCCCGGCTTGAAGTACTGCGGATCGCGGATCCAGGCGGCGAGCTCGCGCGGCGTGTTGGGCAGGGTGAGCGCGGCCAGGGTCGTCCGGCGGCCGACGTGCGTGAGGTCCGGCCCGACCTCCCCCGCGGCCGGCGTGCCGCGGATCGTGTGACAACTGCTGCACTGGTGCTCCATGAAGACGCGCTCGCCGCGCTGCGCGAGCGCGCCGCCGGGCTCGGCGGCCGGCCGCGCCTGCTGCGCGAGCCACGCGCGGAAGCGCGGCGGGCTCTCCGCGATGA
>Ga0126313_10000522_pt1 | contig 18435 bp, 24 predicted proteins | sample Plot105A_FD_89954 | JGI IMG/M metagenome (GOLD analysis project Ga0126313, IMG submission 89954) | Serpentine soil microbial communities from UC McLaughlin Reserve, CA, USA - Plot105A | ecosystem: Environmental > Terrestrial > Soil > Grasslands | place: USA: UC McLaughlin Reserve, Lake County...
GGCGAAGACAACGGCGACGCCCACCTGAAGAACCTGCTCGTCCACCACCAGGTGATCCTGCCGGTCACAGACGGGCGGCTCGACCTCGGCCCCTGGCAGGCCGTCTTCTACACGGAGTTCGACGGGCGGCGCGCGAAGCGGCTGGTCATCAAGGTGATCGGTGAGTAGGCGGAGTGATCAGGACGCGCGCTCGTAGACCTCCGGGTTGGCGCAGTACGGCATCCGCTCTCCGGCCAGCGCCGCCACCAGGTTGTCGACCGCCACGTCCGCCATCGCCGCGCGGGTGGCGCGGGTCGCGGAGCCCAGGTGCGGCAGGACAGTGAGGTTGGGAGCCTCCAGCAGCGGGTGGTCCGCTGGTAGCGGCTCGGGGTCGGTGACGTCGAGCGCGGCGCCCGCGATCTCGCCCCCGCGCAGCGCACGGCCGAGCGCGGCGGTTTGCACGATCGGCCCGCGGGCGGTGTTGACCAGGTAGGCCGTCGGCTTCATCCGTGCGAGCGCCTCCTCGCCGATCAGGCCGCGGGTGTCCTCGCCGAGCGGGAGGTGCAGGGTGACGAAGTCGGAGCGGTCCAGGAGCTCCTCCAGCGGCGTGCCTCCCGAGCGGCTTGAGTGCAGCAGCTCGCAGCCGAAGCCGCCCAGCCGGCGTGCCACCGCCTGCCCGATGCGACCGTAGCCGACGATCCCCACGGTGGCGCCGTGCAAATCGCGGCCCAGCAGGAAGTCCGGTTCCCACCTGAGCCATTCCCCGCGGCGCACCACGGCGTCCCCCTCGACGATCCGGCGCGCGGCGGAGAGCATGAGGGCGACCGCCAGGTCGGCGGTGCTGTCGGTCAACACGCCGGGCGTGTTGCCGACCGGGATCCCGCGGGCCGTTGCCGCGGCCAGGTCGACGTTGTCCACGCCGACCGCGTAGTTCGAGATCGCGCGCAGCCTCGGGCAGGCGGCGATCAGCTCGGCATCGACTCTGTCCATGAGCATCGTGAGCAGCCCCTCGGCGGGGGCAGCCCGCTCACGCAGCTCGCCGGCACTGGGCGGCGCCTCCTCGGCCCAGACCGCCGTCTCGTGGGTGGCCGCCAGCCGATCGAGAGCCGACCCGGGCAGCCGCCAAGTCACGAACACGCGCGCCATGGCGCGGCACGATAGTCGTGGCGGCTCCGCCTCTCAGCCGCGCGCGACCCGCTGGAGCCCCTCGGTCGGGGCGCGAGTGACGTGGTCCTTGACCCTGTCCTGCACCGGCCCGCGCAGCAGCATCCCGAGCAGCCGCCCGGGATCGCTCTCGAGCGCGTAAGTCGCCCGGGTGCGGCCGTCGCCGAGGTCCTCGAACGCCCAGCGGCCGTTCAACCACTTCGGGTCGCCCTCCAGCTGCTCCCAGCTCAAGCCCTTCGGCGGGTCGTAGCTGAAGCGGAGCCTGGTGCGCGCCTTCCTCACGACAGCGTCCGAGACCGTTTCCACCACCAGCGGACGCCCTTGGTCGTCCCGTTCCAGCACCTCGACGTCGAGCAGGGTCTCCTGCCAGTCGGGCGCTCCCTCGATGTCCGCCGCGAGCTCGTAGCAGCGCTCGATCGGGGCGTCGACGTCGACCGTCCGGCTGGCCTCAAGAACCACGGGAGGAGTCTTCCATAACGGCACGGGCGGCCAGATATCCGGGAGCGCCCGTCACAGCTCCGCCGGGGTGCGCTCCCGACCCAGCCAGGTAGAGGCCCTCGACGCCGCCGAACCGGCGCCGGTCCGGGCGGCCCTCGAAGAGCTGCCCGGGCAGCATCTCGCCGTGGAAGATGTGCCCGCCCGTGATCCCGAAGCGCGCCTCGAGCTCGCGGGGGCCGAGTGCAAGGCGGTCGACGATCCGCTCCGGGAGCCCCGGGCAGGCTTCGGCGAAGCGTGCGATCGCCGCGTCCGCGGCGGCTTCGGCGTCGGCGGTCTCGGGGAAGCACTGGCAGAACATGGACAGCACGTGCCTGCCGGGCGGAGCGAGCGCGTCGTCTATGGAGGTCTGGCTCGCCGCCTCGATCCAGGGACGCGCAGCTGGCCGGCCGGCGCGAGCGTCGGCCGCGGCGGTCGACAGGTCGGCCAGTGAGTACCCGATGTCTATCCCCCCGCGCCATGCCGCGACGTCCGGCCAGGAGGGAAACTGCGGCAGGCCGTCCAGCAGCAGCATGACCTTGACGACCGGACCCGTCTGTCGCCATCCGGACGGCGGTTCGACACCGGCGAGCGCCGCGGTGCGCAGCGGGTCGGTGTTCGACAGCACGACCCTGGCGGCCACCTCCGTGCCATTCTCGAGCACCAGTCCGGTGGCCTGCCCGTCCTCCACCAGGATCCGCTCCACGGGCGCCGACAGCCGCATCCGCGCGCCGGCCGCTTCCGCGGCCGACCGTAGGGCGGCGGTCACCGCGCCCATGCCGCCGCGGGGGTAACCCCAGGCGCCGGGACGGCCGGCCGCCTCCCCGAGGTCGTGGTAGAGGCTCACGAACGAGGTGCCCGCGTCCTCGGGGCCCGCGAGGGTGCCGATCAGGCCCTGGATGGCGAATGGAACTCGCACCGGCTCGGATGGAATGTCCGCGAGCTCGTCGGCGATCGCCCCGCCCAAGAGCCGCGGACCCACGGCCTCGAGCCATCGCTGACGGTCTGGCGGCTCGAGCATCAGTGGGCGCGCCCGTGCGGCGGCGCGGGCCCGGGCGTCCGACCAGCGGAGGTAGGCGTCGACGTCCTGGCGCGACCACTCCGACGCGAGCTGAGCCGCAGTCCGCCGTGGATCGGACCAGGCCACGACCTTGCGCCCGTCGGGGAAGGGCGCGAACAGGTAGGGCTCGTGGACACGCACCTCGAGGCCGTGACGCACGAGCTCCAGGTCCCGCACGATCTCGGTTCGCAGCAGCGACAGCGAGTAGGCGCCCGGCGAGGCCCGGACGCCCGGCCACAGCTCCTCGGTCACGCAGGCGCCGCCGGCCAGCTCGCGGCGCTCGAAGCATTCCACCGAGAAACCGGCGCGAGCAAGGTACGCTGAGGCGACCAGCCCGTTGTGGCCGGCGCCGATGACCGCGGCGTCGAGCTGCGGGACATCCATACTCAGAGGCTGCCATGCCCAAGGACACGGGCCTACCAGAGACCGACGCGCAGTTCGACTTCAGCCGCCTGCGCCGCCGGCGCGCCCTGTCCCGGCTCGCCAACCGCCTGCGGCGCGAGCCGAGCGACTTCAATGTGATCCTCCCCTTCGAGGAAGTCGTGCAGGCGCTCGGGCGGCGCGGCGAGCGCTACCTGGGCCTCCAGACGATCGAGCTCGACTCGATCGTGGGCTCCGTGGACCGCTCACGGGAGTTCGACCGGCGCTTCCTTCCGACGACCGGCAGGGTCCGCCCCCGCTGGGAGCGGATCGCGACCGCGACCCGCCGGGGGGAGGAGATCCCACCGATCGACGTCTACCGGATCGGCGAGCTCCACTTCGTGAAGGACGGGCATCACCGCGTATCGGTAGCGCGAGCCATGGGCTTCAAGGTCATCGACGCCTATGTGACCGAGGTTCTCACCGCGGTCGGCGCCGGCCGCGAGATCACGCTCAAGGACCTGCCGCTGAAGAGCCACGAGCGCCTCTTCTGGGAGCGGGTTCCCCTGGACTCCGAGGCCCGCAAGCGGATCCAGCTCTCCGACGAGTGGCGCTACGCCAGCCTCGCCGAGGGGGTCGAGGCGTGGGGCTTCCGGCTCATACAGTCACGCCGCGACTTCATGACCCGGGAGCAGGTGGCCGAGGCGTGGTTCGGCGACGAGTACCTCCCGGTGGTCGAGATGCTGCGGGAGGCCGACCTGGTCGGACGCGGCACCGAGACGGAGGCCTATATGCGCGTGGCCACGCTCCGCTACCTGCTGCTGCGCACCCACGAGTGGGACGACGAGGTGATCGAGCGCCTGCGCGGCGAGCTCGAGAAGCCCTCGTGGGACGAGGACACGATGGTGCGCCGGCTCAGGAAGGAGCTTCGCTAGCCGGCTGCTGCTCCTGCTCGCTGGCGCGCCGAAGGGCCGCCGCCCCGTCGCCGCCTGCCTCCGCGGTCAGGCTCTGTCCGCTCTCGGGATCGAACAGGTGCAGCCGCTCCGCGTCGACCCAGAGCTCCGCCTCCTGGCCCTCTTGCACGCGGCTGGCGGGATCGAGTCGCGCGACGATCCGGCCCTCCTCGCCGGCGGACGGGACCTCCCCGGCACCGGCGTCCTCCGCCAGCTCCTGCAGCTGCTGCGACTCGACCGCCTCGGACTCGACGGTGAAGTGCGCATACAGCTCGGCGCCCACGGACTCGAGCACCTCGATGTGGGCGCGGAAGGTGGCTCCACGCTCGCGCGCTTCTCCAGCGAGCGCCGTGTCCTCGAAGCTCTCGGGCCGGACCCCCGCGATGAGCTCGCGGCCGTCCACGTTGCGACCCAGCCGGTCGCGCAGCGACTGCGGCATCCTGACGTCCCCGAAGGGCAGCTTGACGGTGTCGCCGTCGACCCGGACGGGCATGAAGTTCATCGCCGGTGAGCCGATGAACCCCGCCACGAACAGGTTGATCGGGTTGTTGTAGAGCTCCATCGGGGACCCGACCTGCTGCAGCACGCCGGAGCGCATCACCGCCACGCGATCGCCGAGCGTCATGGCCTCCGTCTGGTCGTGCGTGACGTAGATGGTGGTGGTGCCCAGTCGGCTCTGGATCCGCGAGACCTCGGTACGCATCTGGACGCGTAACTTCGCGTCCAGGTTCGAGAGCGGCTCGTCCATCAGGAACGCCTTGGGGTCGCGCACGATCGCCCGTCCCATCGCGACGCGCTGGCGCTGCCCGCCGGACAGGTTGGCCGGCTTGCGGTCGAGGTGCTGCGTCAGGTCGAGGATGCGCGCAGCCTCCTCCACCTTCCGGTTGATCTCCTCCTTCGGAGTGCCCCTGAGCTGGAGCGCAAAGCCCATGTTGTCGCGCACGCTCATGTGCGGGTAGAGCGCGTAGTTCTGGAAGACCATCGCGACATCCCGGTCCTTCGGCGCCTTCTGGTTGACCACCTCGTCGCCGATGCGCAGCTCCCCGTCGGTGATGTCCTCGAGGCCGGCGACCATGCGCAGGGCCGTCGACTTGCCGCAGCCGGAGGGCCCCACGAGAATCACGAACTCGCCGTCCTGGATCTGGAGGTCCATGTCCTTGACGGCTTCGAACCCGTCGGGATACCGCTTGGTTATGTGATTGAGGGTGATGTCTGCCATCTGCGGCCTCCTTAACCCTTGACGGCGCCGGCGGTCAGGCCCGCCACGATACGGCGCTGGAAGATCAGAACCATGATGATGATCGGAACGGTGACCACGACCGCGGCAGCCGATATGGCCCCGATCGGCTGCTCGAACTGCGACTCGCCGGTGAAGAAGGCAAGCGCCGCGGGCACCGTGCGGGCATTGTCGGTCGACGTGAGCGTGTTGGCGAAGATGAAGTCGTTCCAGGCGAAGATGAAGACGAGGATCGACGCCGTGAAGACGCCCGGCGCGGCCAGGGGCACGATCACCTTCCGGAATGCCTGGAAAGGCGTGGCCCCGTCGACCTGGGCCGCCTGCTCGAGCTCCCAGGGGATCTCCCTGAAGAACGCCGACAACGTGTAGATCGCCAACGGCAGCGTGAAGGTCATGTAGGGGATGATCAGCCCGGGCCAGGTGTCGTAGAGGCCGATGTTGCGCCAGATGTTGAACAGCGAGCCGACGATCGAGATCGGCGGGAACATCGCCACGGCGAGCGCGCCGGACAGGATCAGGGTCTTGCCCGGAAAGTCCAGCCGGGAGAGCGCGTAGGCGGCCATCGAGGCGAGCAGGATCGCGATGAAGGTCGCGATTGCCGCGATCCCGATCGAGTTCACGAGCGGCTTGGTGAAGACATTGCCGGAGAAGATCGTGTCGTAGTTGTCGAAGTCGGGGTGGAAAATGCCGTAGAAGAAGCCCCTCTCGGTGCTCAGCTTGTCGGCCGGTTTGAGCGACAGCGAGATCATCCACATCACGGGAACCAGCGCGTAGACCAGGACCATGAAGATCGCCAGCGACCACGCGGCCCGCTCGCGCGGAGTGTGTGTCATCTAGACCTCCCCCCTCTGCTGCGCGGTGCTCGTGCCCAGCACCTTCACGAAGAAGAAGGCGATGAGCAGCACGCAGATGAAGATGAGCACCGAGACCGCGGACCCGAGCCCGAGGTTCACCCGGTTGATCAGCACGTTGTAGCTGAGGATCGAAACCGTTTCGGTGCCGTTCGCCCCCTGGGTCTGGATGAAGACGGTGTCGAACAGGCGGAAGGCGTCGAGGGTCCGGAACAGCAGCGCGACGAGAATCGCGGGCCGCATCAGCGGGAGCGTGATGCGGAAGAAGCGCTGCATGGCGTTGGCGCCGTCGACCTTCGCGGCCTCGTGCAGCTCGTCGGGCACGAGCGCGAGGCCGGCAAGCAGCAGCAGCGCTATGAACGGCGTGGTCTTCCAGACCTCGGTCAGGATGATCACGATGAGCGAGCCGCCGCGCTCGGTGAGCGGAGCGGCGGTGTCGGAGATCAGCGGCAGGCCCTGGACGAAGCCGCTGGCGGGATCGAACGCATAGCGCCAGGCGAACGCCGCCACTACCGTCACGATCCCGTACGGGATCAGGATCGCGGCGCGCACGGGCCCGCGGCCGAAGATGGCCCGGTGCATGACCAGGGCGATCGCCATGCCAAGCGCGAGCTCGAGCGACACCGACACGATCGTGATCAGCGACGTGTTCCAGACGTCGCCCCACCAGGTGCTCGAGCCAAGCGCGTCGACGTAGTTCGAGAGGCCGACGAACTCCTTCTGGTCCGGGAAGCGCAGGTCGTACTTCTGGAGCGACAGGTAGACCGCATAGGCGATCGGGAAGCCGGTGACGAGGAGCATCGTGATCACCGCCGGCGCGCAGAGCATCCAAGCGAGCTTCCGCTCCTCGCGCGCCCGCTCGGTCACCTTCGGAGGCGGTGCGGGCGCGACGCGGGTGGCCTCTGTCGTTGCGGCTTCCATTAAAAGATCTTCCCTTCCGCCGCCTTGTCGAGGCGGTCCTGGAGCTTGCTGACGACGTCGCTCGGCTGGACCTCGCTCTCCGGGTGGAAGGTCTTCTGGATGGCCAGCGAGATGTCGCTGTAGGCCGGGGTCACCGGCCGCGGCCCGGCCTCCTCGATAGACCTGCGCAGCTCGTCGGCGAAGGGGAACGCCTTCTTCACCTTCGCGTCGTTGTAGACGGCCTCCGACGTGGGCGGCAGTCCGCCCTTCTCGGAGGCGATCGCCTGATTCTTCGGCTGCGAGAGGCAAAGGGCGGCCCGGAAGGCGACGTCCTCATGCTTCGTGTAGTTGCCGACAGCCACGTTGATCCCCCCGAGCGGCGGCCGGCTCGGTTTGTCCGCCACCGTGCGCGGATAGCGCGCCCAGCCGATCCGCTTCTGGAAGTCCTTCGGCGTCGTCACCTCCGCCGCGCTCGGATATATGAACGTGTAGTTGAGCTGGTACACGGAGCGGCCCGACTCGAAGCCGAGCCGTGCCTCGTCCTCCTTGTTGGTCCCCAGCCCGGCGGGCGCAGCCTTGGTCGTGGCGAGGCGCCTGACGATTCGCGCCGCGTCCTCGATCGCCTTGTCGCTTGCGGTGACCTTCCCGGTTTGGCTGACCATCGGGGTGCCAGCCCCTTCCACGAGGGCGTTGATCCACACCGTGAGGCCCTCGTACTGGTTGCCCTGAACCTCGATCGACTTGCCCTTCTTGATGGCCGTGTCGATGATCTGGTCCCAAGTCGCATTCTCACCGGGGTTCGGCACGAGGTCCTTGCGGTACCAGAGGAGCTGGGTGTTGCTGGTGAACGGAGCCGCCCACACCCCGCCCCGGTACTGCACCGTCTTGAGCGGGCCCACGAGGCGGTCCTTCACGGCCGCGGCCCGGTTGGCGCCGGTCCACGGCTTGATCCATCCCGCCTGCGCGAACTCGGCGGTCCAGATCACGTCCGCTCCCACCAGATCCACGCTCGAGTCCTTCGCGGCGAGGCGCCGGACCAGGAGCTCACGCTGCTGGTTGGCGTCCGTGGGCAGCGCCTGGTAGACGATCTTGTAGCGACCGCCGGCCTGCTTGTTGCAGTTGGCGACCGCCTGGTCGTATGCGCCGCCCGGCTCCTTGAAGACGTACCAGTTCAGCGTGGGGGTGCCCCCACCGCCTCCTCCGGAGCCGCAGCCCGCAAGCGCTGTCGCCGCGAGGAGGGCGCCGAACACCACCACGCGGCCTACACGCACTCGCCCTCCTCCATCAAGACGAAAGACTACCCCTCCGCCGCGTGCCGCTAACCCACTCTCAGCACCGCCGCGGCGTGCGGGGCGAGCGCCTCGCTCTGGAGGGCACCGCCCGCGCTCTCCAGTACGGCAGCACCGGAAGCGGGCGTCGGTAGCCGGCGGTCCGTCGGGTTGATCGCGACGAGGTGGTCGCCGCGCCGGTAAGCCAGCATCCCGGGGGCGGCGTCCACTGGCCGGATGTCCCAGCCGAGGCCGGGCCGCAGCGCGATCAGCTCGCGGTACAGCGAGAGCAGGGAATGGGGATCGCCGGCCTGAGCCTCGACGTTCCGTTTCTCGGGGTCCACCGGCGGCAGCCACGGCTCTCCGGTCGTGAACCCGCCGAACGGGGAGGCGTTCCACTGCATCGGGTGGCGGTGGCGGTCGCGCCCGGCGCGGTCGTAGGGTGGATCGGCGCCAGGACCCTCGGTTTGTCCGATTTCGTCACCCTGATACAGGAACGTGGTGCCAGGCAGAGTGAGCAGTAGCACGGCCGCCGCGCGGGCGTTGTCTTCACCGTATCGCGTGACCATGCGACCGAAGTCGTGGTTGGACATCACCCACGCCGCCCCCACGCCGTGCCGTCCGCGCACGGCGGTGGTCGCCTCGATCACGGAGCGCAGCGACTCCGCCTCGAAGCTGCAGTAGAGCAGCTCGAACGCGAAGATCACGTCAAGGTGCTCCAGGTACGGCTGCCACCTGGCGCTGGGGAGATAGACCTCGCCCACGAGGAAGGCGTCCCCCGCAGCCTCCCGGATGCCGGCTAGCGCCTCCCCGATGTCGGGGTGGTTGCGCGAGTTGGACAGCGCGAGCTTCGCCTCGTCCTCGCGCAGCGGAAGCCCGAAGGGCTCGGTCGCCGGAGGATCGTCGCGAAGCTCGGGATCCTTCAGCAGGCGGTCGATGGCGTCGATCCGGTAGCCGTCGACCCCCCTGCCGAGCCAGAAGCGCAGCACGCCGTGCATGGCGTCGACGACCTCGGGGTTGCGCCAGTCGAGGTCCGGCTGCTCGGGGTAGAACGAGTGCAGGTACCACCGCCCACGCTCCTCGTCGAAGCTCCAGGCCGAGCCGCCGAAGGTGCTCGACCAGTTGTTCGGGGGCCCCCCGTCCCGGCCGTCGGCCCAGATGTACCAGTCGGGGTGCTCGCGGAACCACGGGTGCTCGATCGACGTGTGGCACGGGACCATGTCGAGGAGGACTCTGAGCCCGCGCTCGTGGGCCACGGCCAGCAGCGCGTCGAAGTCCCCCAAGGTCCCGTACACGCGGTCTACGTCGGTGTAGTCGCAGACGTCGTAGCCCAGGTCGGCGAGCGGTGACGGGTAGATCGGCGACAGCCAAAGTGCGTCCACCCCCAGCCCGACGAGGTGGTCGAGGCGCGAGCGGATGCCGCTGAGGTCACCGACGCCGTCGCCGTTCGAGTCCTGGAAGGAGCGCGGGTAGATCTGGTAGACGACAGCCTGGTCTGGCCACATGCGCGCGGGAGGCTATGGGTCCCAGGACGGCAGCGGCCCCCTGGCCCTATAGGCCGGGGGCCGCCGCGTGGTCGGGGGGTGCGGGCGCGCGCTAGCGCGCTGCGCCCGCCGTCTGCCGGGCCTGCTCGCTGTGACGGCCCTCGCAGATCTCCTCGACGAGCTTGTCGCAGAAGGCGGGAAGGTCGTCGGGCTTGCGGCTCGTCACCAGCCCGTTCTCGACCACCACCTCCTCGTCGACCCACTCGCCGCCGGCATTGCGGATGTCGGTCTGCAGACTGGGCCACGAGGTGACCCGGCGCCCACGCACGACATCCGCCTCCACGAGCATCCAGGGCCCGTGACAGATCTCCGCGACCGGCTTGCCGGCCTCGAAGAACGCGCGCGTGAAGCGCACCGCGCCCTCGTCCGTGCGCAGGAAGTCCGGGTTCGCCACGCCGCCCGGCTGCACGAGCCCGTCGTAGTCATCGGGGTTGGCGTCGGCGATCGCCTTGTCCACCTGGAAGGTGTCGGCCTTGTCCAGGTGCTCGAAGCCCTGGATCTCGCCCTCCTCGAGCGAGATCAGCTCCGGGGTGCCCCCTTCGCTCTCGACGGCCGTCCACGGCTCTGTGAGCTCCACCTGCTCCACTCCGTGTGTCGCCAGGAACGCGACACGCTTGCCTTCGAGGCGGTTCGCCATCGCTGACCTCCTTCAATCGAGTCCTATTGCCTTGCTACCGGAGGCTCGGCGAGCCTAAACCGCAGTCAGAGCCCCCTCCGCGGCGGACTCGCGCCGGTTTTGGGGCGTGCGAGAGAAACCCGCCGGCGTCCGGCCCGCGGGTTTCACGGCGACGGCCCGCCCCGGGTGCCGAGACGCGACACAATCCTCGCGCGAGCCTCGCTATGTTCTGGCGCGATGTCCTCGCCCCCGCGCAGTCGCGAGCGCGAGGAGGAGCGCCGCCTGTCCATCAGGACGCTGGCGATCGCGAGTTTCGCGTCAGCAACGGCGGCGGTTGTCACCTCGCAGTTCTGGACCGGCGGCACGCCGATCGCCGCGGCTATCACCCCTGTGATCGTCGCGCTGGTCAGCGAGCTGCTGCACCGTCCCACGGAGGCGATCGCCAGGCGCGTCACCTACGAGCGCCCGGCGATCCTGCCGGAGGCCGGCGCGGCTGCGCCCCCGGCCGAAGCCGATGCCGACCGCCTGCCGGAGCGGGCACCCTCCGAGCCCGGCAGCGAGCCGGAGCGCGAGGCCCCGGTGCGCGTATACAGGGGGCAGCCGGCTCGGCGGCGGCGAAAGATCGCGGTGGGAGTCGTCGTCACCACGGCCGTGCTCGCGTTCGCGATCGCGGCCGCCGCGCTGACCATCCCGGAGCTAATCACCGGCGGCTCGATCGGCAAGAGCAGCCGGCACACCACCCTGTTCGGGGGCAAAAAAAACCGGACCCAACCCGATACCCAGCAACCCACGACGCCCACCGCTCCCGGCCAGCAGCCGGGCACGCAGACTACACCGCAGGAGGAGCAGCCGAAGTCGACCACGCCGAAGTCGACCACGCCGAAGTCGACCACGCCGAAGTCGAAGCCGAAGCCCAGGACCGAGACCGCCCCCGCCAAGACCGAGAGTCAGACCACGCCGAAGAAGCCGTGATAGATACCATCCCTCTTTGAGGGACGACGGGGCACCGCAACGCCTCCCTTGAGCTCTGGCCGAGAAACGCCTGGCTAGCCGACCGCCTTCCGGATGGGCCTCGGACCTCGATTCGAGCACCTGGGGGACGGCATGAAGCAGTCACTGAACGGCCGGGGCAGGAAGCCCTTCCATGCGGACGACTGGGTCCCGCCGAACGTCCGCGACATGGTGGTGCCGCGGCGTCCCGAGCCTCTTGCGGTGCGCAGCCTGCGCATCGGCGAGCTGCTGCTAATCGAGGCGCTGGGAGAGCTCGACGGGCGAACCGTCGCACGGCTGACGGGCGCACTGCACGAACCGCGCGGCGTCACCGGGATGGTCCTGGACCTTAGCGAGCTGGTGCTCCTCGACCCGATCGCCGCCAAGAGCCTGAAGGCCGAGCATCGGCGGCTCCAGGCCGAAGGCAAGGGCATGGCTCTCCTCTGCCCGCCGGGCGAGGTCCGGCGCGTGCTCGAGCTCGCCGGCGTCACCGATGTGGTGCCCGCTTTCGCCGACCCCGACGCCGCGCTGGATGCGGCTTCGGGACGGCGCTGACCGTTTCTCCCAGGTTTCGGTCGGGTACTGCGAACGCGAGACACGAAGGAGGGGAGCAAATGGCGGCGTGCGAGGTCTGCGGTAACGACTACGACAAGGCCATGGAGATCACCGTGGGCGGCTCGACCCACGTGTTCGACAGCTTCGAGTGCGCGATTCACGCAATCGCGCCGACCTGCGCGCACTGCGGCTGCAAGGTCATCGGTCATGGCGTCGAGGGCGAGAGCTCGATCTTCTGCTGCGCACATTGCGCCCAAGAGTCCGGCGTCAGCGGGGCGCGCGACCGCGTGTAGAGGTGACGGGCAGGCAGTTTCGGCGAAGGGCGCTCGGGTAGTCCGCCAGGAAGCGACGAAGGAGGCGAGCCGATGCCACCTCGTGGAGTGAAGAAGGGCAGCAAGCGTGCCCGCCAGTACGAGCACGTCAAGAAGAGCCAGCGACAGCAGGGTCGGTCCGAGCGCCGGGCCACGGAGATCGCGGCCCGCACCGTGCAGAAGGAGCGCGCCCGCAGCGGCGAATCGCGCCAGCGCTCGAGAACCTCGACACAGGACATCTCCTCGGGCCAGCGTGGCGGCAAGCGGTCGGGCGGCGGGCCCAAGGGCCGCACGCGCGACCAGCTCTACAACGACGCGAAGAAGCTCGGCATCAAGGGCCGCTCGAGCATGAACAAGGCGCAGCTTCAGCGGGCCGTCGCCGGGAAGAGCTGAAACCCTAAGTCGGCCCCTGCTCGAACGGGGGTCAGTCGAGCGGGCGGCAGCCCTGGTCCGTGTTTGCGCGGGCCTGCCAATCGAGCCACCAGCCGACGTGCGAGAGCGCCGAGGCGGCGAGGGCAGTCGTCGTGATCACCCCGCGCACGAGAGCCCCCACGGCTGAACGGTCCATGGCGGCCCTTTGCGTACCCGCTGATGGCGCGCCGAAGCAGGTGCGACCATTGCCGTGATGGCACACGCCCACCGGCAGGTGTACCCGGGCACCGACCTCCGCCGCCTCCGAGTGGCGCTCGGACTCGTGCTCGCCCTGATGGTCGGCGAAGTGGCCGCGGGTGTGCTCGCGGACTCCCTGGCGCTGCTGTCGGACGCGGCGCACATGCTCACGGACGCCGCGGCCATCGCGTTCGCGTTGGTAGCCGCCGCCCTGGCGCGGCGCCCCGCCCGCGGACGCTTCACGTTCGGATTGCGGCGCGCCGAGATCCTCTCGGCTCAGCTCAACGGAGCAACGCTCGTGGCCCTGGCCGCGCTGATCGTCTACGAGGGGGTCCGGCGGCTCGTCTCGCCCCCGGACGTGGAGGGTGGGGTTGTCGTGGTGCTCGCACTCGCCGGCGTGGTGGTCAACGTGGCGGCCGCGCGCGTGCTGGCCGGCTCGGAGCGGCGCAGCCTCAACGTGGAGGGCGCTTTCCAGCACATCGTCACAGACCTCTTCGCCTTCATCGGAACCGCAGTCGCCGGGGCCGTGGTGCTCGTCACGGGCTTCGACCGGGCGGACGGCATCGCGGCGCTGGTGGTCGCCGCCCTCATGCTCCGCTCCGGCTTCGGGCTGCTCCGCGACTCCGGACGCGTGCTGCTCGAGGCCGCCCCGCGCGAGCTCGATCCACGCGAGATCGGCCGGACCCTCGCCGCCCAGCCGCATGTGGTGGAGGTCCACGACCTGCACGTGTGGGAGGTCACGTCGGGTTTTCCGGCGCTGTCGGCGCATGTGCTCGTGGGCCCCGACTGCGACGCGCAGAAGCACCGCAGGGAGTTGGCGCGGCTGTTGCACGATCGCTTCGGGATCGAGCACTCCACTCTCCAGATAGAGCTCGCGAGCGGGCCGCTCGAAATCGAGCCGCTGCACCGCGACGCCTGACCGTTTGGGCCGCGCGGCCCGGGGTAGCTGGACCCTATGGGTGAGACGCGCTACTGGGTCCAGCTCGCCACCGAGCAATTCCTGCCCAGCGACCTCGTTCGCCAGGCGCGGGGGGTCGAGCGGGCCGGCTTCGACGGGCTGAACGTGAGCGATCACTACCAGCCCTGGTGGGAGCCGGGGCAGTCGGGGCACGCATGGGCGCTGCTGGGCGCTATCGGTCATGCCACCGAGCGGGTGCTTGTCGGGACCGGGGTCACCGCTCCGGTGCACCGCCACAACCCCGCGGTGGTGGCGCAGTTCGCCGCCACCATGGAGGAGCTGTGCCCGGGCCGGGCGTTCCTCGGGATCGGCTCCGGTGAGGCGCTCAACGAGGTCCCGTGTGGAATGGAGTGGCCGAGCGTCCGCGAGCAGGTGGATCGCATGGAGGAGGCTTTGGGGCTGATCGGTAGGCTGCTGGACGGCGAGCGGGTGGACCATGAAGGGCGGTTCTTCAGGACCAGCTCCGCCTACCTGCATACCCGCGGCGAGCGGCGGCCGCCGGTCTACGTCTCGGCGTTCGGCGCGCGCGCGGCGCAGATCGCGGCCCGGCTGGCCGACGGCCTGTGGACGCTCGCCGACCCGGAGTCGGTCCCCGACCTGATCGATGCCTACCGCCACGCCTGCGATGACGGGGGCAAGGAGCCTGGCGAGATCATCCTCCAGACCGGCTTCTCGTGGGCCGAGGACGACGACGCGGCGCTGGAGGGTGCACGTGTGTGGAAGGCAGCGATGCCCGAGGAGTACTTCACCGAGGACTGCCACGACCCGAGCGCGATGTACGAGCACGCCGAGGAGACGTTCTCGGATGACGACTTCCGCGAGCAGTACATCGTCTCGTCGGACCCGGAGCATCACGCAGACCGGATTCGCGAGGTGGAGAAGCTGGGGGCAACGATCGTGTGCCTGCAGAACGCATCCGGGGCCGACCCGCATGCTGCGCTTGGGGTCTACGGCGAGCAGGTGCTGCCGGCGCTGCGGGGGGCCAGGGTGTGAGCTCCACGGGCACGCCTCGGATGATGGTGGTGCTGTTCGCCGCCACGGGCGTCGTGGTGGCCGCGGTCGCCGCCCTCGCCCTGCAGAGCTGGTGGATCCTGTTCGCGGTGCTGGCGATCCACGCTACAGCCACCGTGCTCGTGATCGCCTACACGTTCCGCAAGGCCGGCGAGAGCCACGAAAAGCCTGACCCGGTCACGGAGGCCCGCATCGAGGAGGAGGAGAGCAGCTCGGGCCCGCCGCCGCGCGCGGGCCGCGCTCGGGACTACGAGGTGTTCAACTAGCGGTGGCGCCCTCGCCGTAAGCATGGTGTTCGCTCGGCGGGCGGGCCGCGCCCCGCACGCTAGTGCCCCTCGACCACCAGGTGCGACACCGGGGCGTCGAAGCGCGACTGGGCCTGATCGACCACGCCATCCTCCGCCCAATTGCGGCGGCCGTGGGGGTGCGTGACGAGCACGATCTCGTCGGCCGGGAAGGTCTGAAGCGCGTCCTGGAGGGCCAGCAGCGGATCGGACTCGCCGGTGTCGCCGGCGGCGTCTATGCCCTCCTCCTCCATCCGCTCGACCGTCTCCTGCTGGACCTCCTCCGCCCGGCGAACCGCGTCGTCGCTGTCGGAAAGCCAGAAGCGCGTGCGGGAGTTGAGGGCGGGCGCCACGACCAGCACCTCGGCGTCCTTGGCCTTCTCGAACCCGATGGCGTTCCTGAGCGCCTCCCCGGAGACCGGCTCGGACACCAGTGCGAGGATCTTCTTGCCCATTGTCCGTACCTACCCGAGGGACCGCATCCCTATCACCGGCCAGGGGGCCAGCGGCCGTGGCGGTCGAAATAGCGGCGCGCCTCCTCCTCCCGGTCCCGGTCGGCGCCGCTCTCGATGCCGAGCCGCATGAGCACGTTCAGGAGCGCGACGAGCATTCCGACCCCGACGAGCGCGACGCCGGCCCCCACGACGGCGTCGTCCCGACCGAGCGCCGCAAGAAGGATCCCAGCGGTGACGATCCCCGCGGGAAGTACGAACCTAACCGCCAGCACCGCCCTGGCGGCGGGTGTCCCAGGTCGCCGTCGTGGCCCGCTGCGCCGGTGCCGGCCTGTGGATGCACAGGGAGATGTTTGGGATCCGATCACGCATCGAATCCGAGTACCCCGGCCGGGGAGCCGGAAACTGGGAGCGATACCGCCTCGCTCGTGGTCCAGCGGGCGCTGATGAGCCTCGTCTAGGTTCGCTGGCAGCGCGGGCACCAGCAGGCGGTGCGCCCGGCGACGGTCCCCTTGCGCAGGCGGTTCCCGCAGCGCGGGCAGGCCGGCTCGCGCTGGTCGCGCACCCGGGTCAGCCACCTAGGGCCGTGGGGCACCCGCCCGGCGGGGATCGACTCGCGCAGCGTGCAGCGCAAGGCCCGCCAGAGCGCATCGCGGCGGCGCCGGTTGAGCGAGGATGCCCGCGCTCGGGGGTTGACGCGGGCGCGCCAGAGTACCTCGTCGGAGAGCAGGTTGCCCACGCCGGCGATCAGTCGCTGGTCCATGAGCGCCGCCTTCACCTCGCCGCGCCGGCCGCGTAGCAGGCGTTCGAAGTCGTCCCGACTCAGGGACTGCGCGTCCGGTCCCAGCGGCCCGGTTGCCTCGCGGTACTCGCGCTGGTCGCGGGCGAGCCATACGCCGCCGAACTTGCGCATGTTGCGGTAGCGCAGCTCGCCGTGCTCGCAAACGAAGACGATCCTGTCGTGGCGGTGGCGCTCGCCGCCGTCCCGGGACCACTCGAGCAGCCCGGTCATTCCGAAGTGCATGAGCACGCAGGCCCCGTCCGCTCGGGCGACCAGCCATTTGCCGTGCCGCCGCGGCTTACGAAATCGCTTGCCCTTCAGCGCCCGGCCCAAGCCCTGTGGCGTAGTGTTGCGAAGGAGAGTCCGGTCTAGCGTCTCTACCGAGGCGATCCGCCGGCCCACGCCCTCGGCCAGCACGCGCCGGAAGCCCTCCACGTCGGGAAGCTCGGGCATCAGTGCATCGCGCCCGCTACCCGCTCGGTCCCGCTCAGCTCGAAGACCCAGAAGCCCCGGCCCATGACGGTGACCGAGACGTTGTAGACGGGAACCCCCTCGAGCGAGGCCTGGAAGGTCCCAGCGTGGGCGTGTCCATGCACGACCAGGTCCGGGCGGTGCTCGAGGATCGGCCCGGCGAGGCGGTCGCTCCCGAGGAAGCTCCAGATCTCCGGCGGCTCGCCGTGCAGGGTCTCGGGCGTGGGCGCGTAGTGGAGCAGCGCGATCCGGAACGGGCACAGCGCGATCTTCCGCAGCCCCTCCGCCAGGCTGTCGACCTCGGCGCTGGTCTCCGCGTAGATTCCTCGCAGGGACGGCTCCCCGAAGTCCGGCAACCCGAGCCCGCGGAAGCCGCCGACGAACCCCTTCGCCCCCGCGACGCCCACCTGGCAGCCGTCGACCACGGCAGAGGTCGAGCGGTTGTGGCCGAGCAGCCGGACGCCCGCTTGCTCGAGCATGGAGACGAGCTCGGCCTTCTTGCCGACGTGGAGGTCGTGGTTGCCGAGGACGGCGATCACGGGCGTCGAGAGCAAGCGGCAGACGTCGGCCAGCACGGCTGCCTGCGCGGGCTCCCCGTGAGTCGTCAGGTCGCCGGCCAGCAAGAAGAGGTCGACCTCGCCGTCGATCGTCTCGAAGGCCCGCCCCACGGCGTCGCGGTTCTCCTCGTCGCAGTGAATGTCACCGGCGGCAGCGACCCTGACCGTCGTCGGTGTGCTCATGACGGAGCCATTAGGGAAGGCGAAGGCGTGTCGCAGGCCTCGTTTCGCGGTCTACCGAAGCGCCTCGAGCTCGTGGCCGCGCTGGCTCTCGGCCGCCTGTCGCTGGAGCTCGGCGGCCCTCTCGTACGTGACCGCCTCGGAGGCGAACCTCGCCGCCGCCGCTGGGTCGCTCGCCGCGGCCTCGCGGGCGCGCGCCAGGCTCGCGCGCCGTCGCGCCTCCTCCGCACGCCGCTCCGCCGCCTCACGCCTGTGCCGGATTATTTCAGCGTGCCCGGCCTCTGCGGGCGTCATGCAGCCGGCGCCTCCTCGGGCGCCGAGATGTGCGCCACGCCGGACGCACCCGGGAAGGGCTCGAGCACGAAAATCTCGACTTGCAGGTCCGGCTCCTGGTGGGACGTGCTCATGAACGCGACCACCTTGCGGGCAGTGAGCTTCTCGACCTCGGAGGCCATTTCCTCACCAAGCGCGTCCTGGATCGCGTTTCGGTACGCGCACGTCCTCGGCGCGCCCGCGATCGTACAGCGTGCGCTCCGCTTCGGTGTAGCCGCCCCCAAGCACGACGACAAGCATGTCGGGCCCCGCCCAGTGGGTCTCGCACTTCGTGGGGCCCTTCCCGGCGTGCTGCGCGAACACCTGAACGATGCGCCTGGAGATGCTGGCAAGCAGCTCACCGCCCGCGGGGCGTGCATCCACGCGTCGGCCTTCGTCAGATATCGAAAGCGACATCGCTCGCCCCATTCAGATTTCGCATGCGATATCGCATTGGTATACCATGTTTCCGGACGATGGAGAAGAGCATCCGCCCGACGACTCGCCGGAAGATGCACCAGACGACGGTGCGCTTCGGCGAGGACCTCTGGAGGGCCC
>Ga0126313_10000523_pt1 | contig 18429 bp, 18 predicted proteins | sample Plot105A_FD_89954 | JGI IMG/M metagenome (GOLD analysis project Ga0126313, IMG submission 89954) | Serpentine soil microbial communities from UC McLaughlin Reserve, CA, USA - Plot105A | ecosystem: Environmental > Terrestrial > Soil > Grasslands | place: USA: UC McLaughlin Reserve, Lake County...
CGTGCCGAGGAAATGTTCCTCGGTCTCATCCATGGTCACGCCCAGTAGCAATCGATCGAGCCCTGCTGCCCATGTGTTCTGCGCGAATGCCGACATTCCGAAGCGCCGGCGGTGGTGGGCGTCCAGCCCCCACCTGACGCCAGACTTGGCGACCAATTCCTGAAGGCGTTCCAGATCGTCAGTGCTGAAACCGAACTTGCGTGCCACGGGGGCGGAGGTGCAGAAGTCCAGCAGGACCGAGGCCTCCATCCGCGATTCTGCGAGCGATACCAGCCGGCTCAATACCGACAACAGCGGGTTCAGCTGGCGCAGCGACCGGTCGGCCAACCGTACCCGTAGCCGGTGTCCGGGATGTTCAGCCTGGGAGTCGCCCACATCTAGACCGAACGAGGCGGCAATCAGTGGTGCGTAAGTCTCGATGTCCGGACAGAGCACCAAGATGTCGCGTGGCTCGAGGGTCTCATCATCGGCAAGCAGGCCGACAAGGAGCTCGCGGAGCACCTCCACCTGGCGGTCGGGCCCATGTGAGGCGTGGAATTGCACGCTCCGATCCGAGGGATTCAGCAGCGGCCGTGCGTTGAACGGCCGGGGGGCCCGGTTTGTTGCGATGTCGTCCTGGAGCCGGTGCAGGAGCGCATTAGACACGGTGACCTCGTCGAACTGCCCTTCGACAGGCTCAGGAGGCGGCCTGTCGAGCTGCTTGGGGCGCGGTAGCTCGGGCCCGGGGCTGGGGATATGCCGGTCTCCGGTGAGCTCTCCACTCGCCGCCAGCATCTGCTGAAGTTCACGGGAATCGCGCCCGAGGGCGCCCAGCAGCGGGTGTCGGGCCAGTGCCGATGTCGCATGCGCTGCACGTGGTCCGATCGAAGCAGCGTCCGGCTGGGCCGCGATCAATGACCACAAGACCGGCGACGGGTTGGGCAGCCAGAGGTGGACGTCGCGATGGCGAGCCAGAGCACCCAAGATCAGTAACTGGTCAGTTCGGATTCGGGTCGCGCCGAACAGCGAAACCCGGCTGGGAAGGTCTGTCCTCTCCGGCGCGCCGGCAAGTTCTGCGATTCCGGCCTGCAGCCGTTCCGCCGGACCCGGCACACCGATCTGGGTGTGGAGCCGACGCCAGAGCTCCGCCTGCCAGGCGCGATCCGGTGCCAGTGACTGACCGAGGCCGTCGACATCCTCACCGCGAAGCCAGGCTGTGAGCATGCCGGCTCGGCTGCTGGCGTAGTCGTCGAACAGGTCAGCAAGGTGGCGGGCGACCGCCCAGCGGCGGTCACTGCGTACCCTGGCCAGCTCACCTGACGCGGGTCTATCTCGCCGATTTCCCAGGTGGGCCCAGAGCACTTCTAGCCATTGCTCACCACGAGCGGCATCGATAACCCGAAGCAGCGGCCACACAGCGCGCGATGGCTGCCACGGATCAGAAACCGCGTCCAGATCCAGGACGCCGCTCATCGCCCTCGCGGTCAGCCGGCGAGGCGAGGGAAACTCGACGCCGGCACAGATTCCATCGTCTTGTCCCCGAGCCGCGCCCAACTGATGAGAGAGGCGTTGCGCCAGCCACCGCTCCACCCCGCGGGTTGGCACGCTGACGATCTCGGCGGCGAACGGGTCATCCAGCGGGGTGCTCAGCAGCTCGCCGAGGGCATTGGCCAGCCGGTCAGCGCGTTCGGCTCGATGGACGTACAGGCTCATGGTCGCGACCACCATAAGGCGGTCCGCTGACAGCCGGTTCCGGGCGGGGCCCGGCCAACGAGGAGTTAGGCAGCAGCCGCGAGCTGGCTGGTGACCTGAATCGCGGAGGGGTTGGTCAAAGTGGACCCGTTTGGCAGCACAACCGTCGGCACGGTGAGATTGCCGCCGTTGATTTCAGCCACCAGCGCAGCAGCCTCTGGTTTCGTCTCGATATCGATTTCGTGGAAATCAACGCCGGCACGGGAGAGCTGGGCCTTTAGCCGCACGCAGAAGCCGCACCAGCGGGTGGTGAAGATGGTCGGCAACCCAGGGGATGTCATTTCCATAGCCACGATATGTATAACCGGCGCAAGGTGGCTCCTATTTCGCGGTGCGGCGGCCAGGGTGTATTGCGTTCGTCACACTGAGACGCCGCTGAAACCATATCCGCATGGCGATCACGCTGAGACGCGCCGACCCGGATGACTGGCGGATCTATCGGGAGCTCCGGCTGCGGGCATTGCTTGAGGAGCCGCAGGCGTACGCCTCGAGGCTGGAACGCGAGCTGCAACATACCGATCAGCAGTGGCGGGATCGGCTTGGGAGGGCGGTCACTGTTCTGGCGTTAAGGGAGGAAGAGATGGTTGGGACGGCAACGGGCATCTGGCAGGGCGACGGTGACATGATGATCGTGGCCATTACGTCGTACCGCATGCCCGTGGCCGAGGACTCGCAGTGCGGCTGATCGATTGAGATAGCAGAGGCCGCGATGGCCGGTGGCGGCCGCCAGCTCCTCCTTGATCTCGCCGAGGGAAATGCCGCGGCCGAGCGCAGCTATCGCAGGTACGGATTCGTTCCCACGGGACGCAGCACGCCGATGGAGCGGGATCGCTCGATCATGGAGAGCCGATTCGCCTACCCGCTGGGGGATCCGTCAGGAACCCCATGATCACGTCCTTCGGGCTCTGTCAGCGGCAGAGATTATGGTGACGTTCGTGCCCAGTGCCACGTCCTCCATGTCAGACCCGGACGTACTACTGGACCGGCTCGACCCGGAGCAACGCGAGGTGGCCACAAGCCTCGGCGGTCCTGTTGCGGTGATCGCCGGCGCCGGCACCGGCAAGACCCGCGCAATTACCCACCGGATTGCGTACGGCGTCAGGACCGGCGCCTATAACCCGAGCAGCGTGCTCGCTGTGACCTTCACCACCCGAGCCGCCGGTGAGCTGCGTGGCCGACTACAGCAGCTCGGCGCGTACGGCGTCCAAGCCCGGACCTTTCACTCAGCGGCACTGCGCCAGGCTCAGTACTTCTGGCCGCGGATCTATGGCGGCGAGTTACCCAGAGTCGTGGACAACAGGATGCCGCTTGTCGCCGAGGTGGCAAGCCGGTTGAAGGTCAGCATCGACACCCCGAAGCTGCGCGACCTGGCAAGTGAGATCTCATGGGCCAAGGTGTGCAACGTCTCCGCGGAGGAGTACCCGAGCCTCGCGGCGCAGCACAACCGGGTGCTCGCCTCGCTGGATCCGGAGACGATCGCGCGCATCTTCGCCGGCTATGAAGCGGCCAAGCGGGACCGGTCGCGGATCGACTTCGAAGACATCCTGCTGTGCGCTGCGGCATTGATCGCCGGACATGCAGAGGTCGCCGATGCGATCCGGCGCACCTACCGTCACCTGGTTGTCGATGAGTATCAAGACGTCAGCCCGCTGCAGGAGGCGCTGCTGAATCTCTGGCGCGGAGATCGCCAGGACATCTGCGTTGTCGGTGACCCCGCCCAGACGATCCACTCCTTCGCCGGTGCGCACGCTGGGTTCCTCACCGACTTCCGGCGACGCTATCGGTCGGCTACCGTCATCCGGCTGATGCGTGATTACCGTTCGACGCCACAGGTGGTTGCCTGTGCCAACGGCGTGATGACCCACGGTGGGCAAGCCGGACTACGGGCGGTCACCCTGGAGGCACAGCGCGGGCCCGGTCCTGAGCCGATATTCGCTGAGACGCCGGACGAGGCCAGCGAAGCCGGAGCAATCGCTGATTGGCTGGCCACGCTCGCATCCACAGGCGTCGAATATCGCGAGATGGCGGTCTTGTATCGCATCAACGCGCAGTCACCGGCGATTGAACAAGCCCTCGCGGAGCGGGGAATTCCCTATTTGGTACGGGGTGGGGAGCGCTTCTACGAACGTCCCGAGGTGCGTCAGGCGCTGCTCGCCCTGCGCACCGAGCTGCGTGCCAGCGAGTCCGAAAGCATAACGCCGGTCAACGGAGTCGAACACCTCAAGGCGGTGTTGGCGAGTCTCGGCTGGACACCTGAGCCTCCCGCTGGTGCCGGCGCAGTGCGGGAGCGCTGGGAATCCTCGGCCGCGCTGCTGAGCGTCGCCGACGATCTTGCCGACCGGGCGGGTGGTTCCGTTGATCTTGCCGCGATCGTCGCCGAGCTGGAGGGCAGAGCCGAGGCGCAGCACGTACCGTCGGCTCAGGGTGTCACGGTCGCGACTCTGCACTCGGCGAAAGGACTGGAGTGGGAGGCGGTTGCGTTGCTGGGCATGTATGACGGCTCATTGCCGTTCGTGCTGGCGACGACGCCAGACCAGATCGCCGAAGAGCGGCGCCTGCTCTACGTAGGTCTCACCCGGGCACGGCACCATCTGCGGATCTCCTGGTCCCGCACCAGGAACGGCGGCGGCAACCTACGCAAGCCGTCGCGGTTTCTGAACCCAGTGCTGCCCGCCTCGGTCGTCAGCTCAACAGCGAAGCTCCACGGACGGGGCAGAGGATCGTTGTTGGCGGCGCACTGCCGATCCTGCGGGCGGGCCTTGAACCACTCTGCCGAACGCAAACTGGGTCGCCATGCAGACTGCCCATCCACCTACGATGAACGCACGCTTACCCTGCTCAAGGAGTGGCGCCGACAGGAGGCGGCAGCGCAGGACCTGCCGGCATACTGCGTTTTCACAGACGCCACACTGGTCGCGCTGGCAGAGGCCCGGCCGGCCAACTCGAAGGAGTTGATCAAGGTCACAGGCGTCGGCCCTACCAAGACTGAGAAGTACGGCGATCACGTGTTGGCGATTCTGGCGCAAGAAAGTTCGCCCGCTGTCAGCTGAGCGGCGAAGATCACGCTGGCAACGATTCTTCACAAAAGTGTTTGCACGGATCCGGGGTGCTCGCCTAGTCTGACCAGGAACGGCAGCTTTGCGCGGGCGGCTGACCGTAGACCTTGGCCCCGGCCGCGCACCATGATCACGAGAGGAGGACGGTAGCGATGGAGAACACCAGCAGTATCCAGCGGCTGCCATCCTGGCGTCCTCGTGATCTTGCCATGCTCGATTCCGGCCCCCGGGAGCAGTCGCAGTGGCCTGCGACGAATCCGCGTCCCGCCGGCGTCCGTCTCTTCACAGCAAATGGAGTTCAGCTCCAGCGACGAGCGGACGCATGTGCCATGTCGAGCAGGGCGATGGCAACCAAGGTAGTTCAAGGCGGTCACATCGCCGTCGTCGGCGGTGTGTACGTCACCGATGTCAAGTTTCTCAATCGTTTGGGACCACCTCTACTGGGCCCGCCGGTGTAGTCGAGCACCGGCAGCCTCCCAAGGGCCGTGATCCCAAACCAACCGGGATTCGCGGCCTTCGTGTTTCCCGGCCACGATCGAGTCGCTCACCAGGATTGGGCGCTCACGAGCAGAAAAGCTGGCCGAGATGAATGAGGCAGGTGGCGGCGTGATGGCTTTCCGAAGTTTCACGACGCCTTATCCAGGACCACCCGACTTGCCCTGTCGCCTTGTCGACCCCGACCTGTTCTTCGCAGAATCCCCGGCGGACGTCGAAGCGGCCAAGGCGCTATGCATGGAGTGCCCGATCCGGCAACGCTGCCTGGCCGGTGCACTTGAGCGACGGGAGCCTTGGGGTGTCTGGGGTGGCGAGCTGTTCGTGCAGGGCGTCGTCGTGGCGCACAAGCGGCCGCGAGGGCGTCCCCGCAAGCACCCGCTGCCTGATTACACGCCGGCGGCCAACCAGCCAGACCGAGAGGCAGCGGCGTGACCCGTACCGAGCCATCCGGTGTCGGATTTGGACGACGCGTCTTCAGCTCGATCCGGCTCTGGCTCGGACGGGTGTTGTCGTGAACCAGCGCCAGGTCAGGTGCGGTTTGCGCAGAACTCAGGCAGGAACTCGGTCAGCACCGCACCAAAAGCAGCACGGGCGTTGAGCTGTGACAACACGGCAAGACCGCCAAGCCACACGCGGTGGATGAGCAGGTAGCTGGGCGGCAGATTCAGCTGCATCGCAACGCCGCCGGACGCCATGGGATTGCGGACCCGAATGAACTGCTCTCGCATCCAGTCCCGGCTGAATTCGAACTCGGGCACTGCTGCGGGCTCTACGAACGGACCGAGATAGTCCATCAGGTCAGTGGGGTCGATGTCGGAGGTGATGAAGCCTTCCGCGCGGAGCCCCTCGGTTACCCGCTGGGCATCACCGTCCATGGCGATTCGGAGAATGCGGCCCATGGCAGGCGGTAGGCCATCCGGAAGCCGCGCCACCAGACCGAAATCGACCACTCCAAGACGTCCGTCGGACATCACCTTGAAGTTGCCCGGGTGCGGGTCGGCGTGCAGCAGCCCGACGATGCTGGGGCCAGCGAAGAGAAACCGTACGTAGCGCAGAGCGACCGCGTTCCGTTCCGCTTCGTCCCACTCAGCGACGCTGGACAGCGGCGCCCCCTCCACCCACTCACTGATCATGACCTTGGGGGTGGCCATCACCACCGGTGGAACGAAGAACTCCGGATGCCCGGCGAACCCCGTTGCCGCTTGCTGCTGGGAGGACGCCTCCAGGCTGTAGTCCAGCTCCTCGCTGACCCGTTCGGCCAGTTCGGTTGCGAGCAGGGCAACATCTACCCCGCCTGCCATCGGGGAAATGATCTTGGACAGCCGACCGATCTGGCGCAGGTCCGAGCGGAGCGCTTCATCCGCCCCGGGGTACTGAACTTTGATGGCCACTTCCCGGCCGTCGCTCCAAACTCCCCGATGCACCTGACCGATCGATGCGGCGGCGGCCGGAAGCTGGTCGAGTGAGCGAAAGTGTTCCCGCCACTTATGGCCCAGTTCGCGGGTGAGCACAGCATGGACCCGTGAGGCTGGCATCGGTGGTGCCGAGTCCTGCAGTCGTACCAGGTGAGCGCGATAGGGTGCGGCGACATCCTCCGGCAATACCGATTCGAACAGGCTAAGCGCCTGGCCGAATTTCATCGCCCCACCCTTGAGCTCGCCAAGTACTCGGAACAGCTGTTCAGCCGCCTGCTCTTGAAGCTGCTCGGTTACCTGCTCTGCCGGCGCGCCCCCGAGCCTCTTGCCGAGACCCAAAGTTGCGCGTCCGGCCATGCTCAGTGGCAGTGAGGCCAGCCGCGCACCGCGCCGCAAGGCGGAACGTGCAAGCCCATCAACTGACGTGGAACTCGACGAGGACACCTCGTTCACCGAGCCGAACCCGCTCTCGGCTCGGTCATCATTCATGTCCCCATTCTCTCGTCAAGAACCAATGACACCCACAACCAGGATGTGGCATCCATGTTCGCCATCGGGTCAATAGGTCAAGCTCGTTCAGCTCGATTGTCGCGCCACACGCTTCTGGGATTCCGGTCCGCAGAAATGCCAGCGCCTGCGTGGCTGCCAGGCATGCCGCCCAGCTGTTCAGCAGGCCCGAGGCCGGTAGCCGTAGACGGGTCAGCTGGTCCAGCAAAGCAGGCCATCCCGGGTCGGTGTCCCGTCGGGCGAGGTCAGTGCAGCCCAAGCAAGCCGTTCGGCCGGGAATTACCAGGGGTCCGACGATCACAGCTGCACCGGCCGACCGTACGACGAGATGCGGCTGATCACCTCGCAGCAAGTCGGCGGCGACCAGCCGGTCGGCCTCGACTGTCTCGGAGGCGATGATGGTGAGATCCGGGGGAGGATGGAAAGGCTGGGTCCAGTGGCTCGCGGCGTGGACGACAGCTTCCGAAGCTTGCGAGACCATCGCCTGCAACGCCTCGGCCCGAGTTGTTGGTATGCCATCCCGCAAATGAACGTTCGGCTCGGATTGCTCATTGTCGACCAGCCACAGGTGACCAACACGGCTCTGTGAAAGCAGCCTGGCGATGTTCTGACCGAGCGTGCCTGCGCCGATCAGCAGAACGGACCGCCCAGATGTCGCTTCTGGCGCCTGCAAGCTGCGGCCTCCTTCCAGGAGCATATGGGACTCAGCCAGGACGCGGAGCGCCTCGTCAACCTGACCTGCTGGTAGACCTTCAGCGATGCCCGCTTCGCGTATCGCTTGGAGATGGTGGGCCCCATCCAGCCTTCGGAGCACCGGAGCGAGCCTCGGCTCGGTGAAGATCAGAGCCGACTCACTGTCCACACCGATCTGGATCTCACCACCGGCACGCTCGAGTACGGGGATCTGCGGTCGCAGTTTGGGGTAACGAACTTGCCGCGGAACCGTTGAGGTCACCTGGGACAGTTTGCGGGCGCTAGATCGCCTGATCGGCCTTATCCACAAGCAGCGATGTTGTCCGTTTGCAATCGGTGTTGTCCCAGAACCATGTGGCCGTTCCGTCAGGCTGAGGACCGATGCCGTCCCGCAAACCGATCAGGGACAGCCCGCGAGCTGCCCCTGAGGTGATCTGTGCGCCTAATCCCAGCGCACGAACTGAGCGATGCAGTTACGCCCTGCCCAGAATCCGGTTCAGGTTGGTGCCGCAGACCGGACACTTGCCCTTAGCCATCCGGGTGCCCTTGTCATTGACATGGACCTCACCCGAGGCCTCCCGCTTCGCCTTGCACTTCACACAGTAGAACTCACCACTGTAGGTCTCTGCCATGATTTCTCCTTGCTCGATGATTCCCGCCAACCGTCCATGACCGGCAGAGCCGTTGGCAGTCGGGCCATTTGCGGCTGGGACACCGCCTGATCGCGGGTAACTCTACCCAGACAGAGTCCGGCCACGCGGGGTCCACGCCGTGAAGTGCGAAACGTCGTCGCCGTGATGGTCGCTGTGGGCGATAGCTACGAGGTGGCGAAACCTCCAGGAACATCGGCAGCGCTTGCCTTCCCCTGCGAGCGTGCCGACCGTCTGGAGGTTTCGTGCTGGGAACGCTAGGCCCTCCGAAGGCCCTTCGTCAAACGCCGCGAACCTCATGATGTCCACTGGCTGTGGACAACCATGTGCACGAAGTTGTGACCGAGGAGCGCTCACTGTGGAACCAAGGCGAGCGGTCCCCGTCACATCGCAGAAGGGTTGTGGAAACCTGTGCTGAGCTGGTTTCTTCACCCAACACCGCCTCGGCAGAGCGCGAATGTCGCAATGTCCGCTTACGGTGTGAGCGTCGCTTTGCCTCGCCGACGAGTACCTGGAGCCGGATGTCCACTTTCAAGCACCCAGAAGCCCAGCTTGGACGGTCGCGGCCACGCATCGAAGTCCGCCGAAGCGCTCGACGTCGCCGTACTGTCACTGCCTTCCGGGAGCGGGACGCGATCGTGGTCCTCATCCCGAAGGCAATGTCGCGTGTTGACGAGCGGAGGTTCGTCGATGATCTGGTACGGAAAGTCCTGGAGCGGGAGGCGAAGAGAGCAGCGCCCCGAAGTGATCCGGAACTTGCCGAGCGGGCCAGCGTGCTCGTCAATCAATACCTCGCCGCCACGCTCCGTGAGCCACTTATGCCGCGGTCGGTTAGCTGGGTAACCAATCAATCACAGAGGTGGGGGTCGTGCACGCCGGGCAGCGGGGCGATCCGGCTTTCGCACCGGCTGCAGCCGCTGCCGTCGTGGGTGGTCGACTATGTGCTCATCCACGAGCTCGTGCACCTGGTAGAGCCCACGCATTCCGCGAGATTCTGGCAACTAGTGGCGTGCTACCCGGAATCGGAGAGGGCCAAAGGATTTTTGGAGGGCTACCTCGTCGGCCAGGACCATGTCCCTGCAGACATAACCGATGTCGACTGAGGTCGACACGGGCGAACTCGACACCGCCGGCGGCACGGGCACGCGGCGACTTGCTCTTGTTCTCGCTCGGCACCACGCCGCCACAGGTGCGCCGCCGGGCATCGATCCGGGTGCTTTCGCCGCCGCCTGTCTAACCGACTCTTACGAGGTCGTCGCAGGACTCACCGATGTGCAGTCCGGAATCGCCGGCCCGGCGAAGGCCGGAGAACTCTTGTGGCCCACCGACCGACTGTGGCCGGCCGATATCGCCCTGCCCGATCTGGCGGCCGAGGTATCCGGGGAGATCGACGAACTGGTCGTGGTTCCGGCTGACGTGCCAGACCTTCCGGCTCTCGTGCTGGCGAAAGTCTTTCGAGCGCTGCAACGGGCTGACATCGTCATCGCACCCGAGCGTGCGGGCAGCGGCTGCGTTGCCGTTGGCGTCTCGGTGCCACTAGCGACCTGGATTCCCTCCCAACTCGACCTAGACAGCAACCCGATAACAAAGCTGCAAGCGGCGGCGCCGCGGCGAAACCGGTTCGCCGTTGCACCGGAGTGGCACCGGTTGCGTACCCCGACCGCGGTGGAACGACTCGATCCGGGCCTAGAGGGATGGGATGAAACCAGGGCACTCCTTTCCGGCCTCCCGTTGCGAACTCAAGACTGATCGTGAGTCTCCGTACCACCCCAGCCGACCACCCGCCGCCTCGACCAGCGCGGCGACCGACTCGTCGACCTCCGGAAGCTGATCATGGTTGAACCACTTCACGTCCGTTGATTCGGCACCGAACCTCGGATCGCCAACCTGGCTGGTGATCACCAGAAATTGGACATCCAGGTGGACGGTCTGATGGCCGCTGCATGCCACTTTGTGCCTGGAGAGCAGCAGCGGATCGGGATCCACCGTTAGGGAGTCCAGACCGCTCTCCTCAGCGGCCTCTCGCAACGCGGCAGCCGGAAGGCTGCTGTCGGCGGGCTCCAGATGACCCCCAGTCTGCAGCCAGCACCCGATCTGGGCGTGCAGCGTCAGCAGCACCCTGCCCGTCGAAGGTGCACAGATCAGGGAGCTGGCGGTCAGATGTGCGCCGCGGCAGTGCCTCGACCATCCGTCGGCGACGCCCGTCAAATGATCAAGAAAGTGCCGCCGAAGTTGATCTTGTCTTTCGTTCGGTGGCTGCCAAGCGCTGAGCGTGCGGAGGCAGCTGTCCCGGAGGGCGCGCACTTCCAGACGATCTTGAGGTGCTCAGGTCTGGTCGCCACGCTGATCATGATCATCTGGTTGATCATGATCATCGGTTGCCGGGCTCTCGGTCGAGTCCCGGTCCGCCTCTTCCAGCAATTCGGCGAGCGCGGCATCGAAGGACGCGTCAGCCTCCTCAGGCTTTCCTTCACCGGCGACGAAGCCCAACGGGTCGTCGAGATCTGCTGAGCGCGGCAACAGGTCCGGATGCGACCAGATTGAGTCGCGTCCCTCCACGCCGCGCGCATCCCGTACCGCAGCCCACAGATTTGCAGCGTCCCGCATCCGGCGCGGACGTAGCTCCAGTCCGACGAGGGTCGCAAAGGTGGCCTCAGCGGGTCCTCCGGTTGCCCGGGCACGTCGTACGGTCTCAGCGAGAGCGGTGGCCGACGGCATCCATTTTGCCGTGGCCTGACTGACCACCTCGTCCACCCAGCCTTCGACCAGGGCCAGCATTGTTTCCAACCGTTCGAGGGTTGCAAGCTGAGCGGGAGTCTTCTGCGGCTCGAAAAGGCCACCTTCGAATGTCCCGCCAAGTTCCTCGAGGTTGCTGGGATCAAGCTGGCTGACCGCCTGCTCCAGCGCGGAAGTATCGATGGTGATTCCTTCGGCATACTGCTCGACCAGCGCCAGCATCTGCTCGCGCAGCCAAGGAGCAGACGCGAACAGTCGTTGCCGCGCGGACTCGCGTAGCGCCAGGTACAACGTGACGTCGGTGCTCGACTGCTCCAGTCCCTCGCCGAAGGCTCGAACATTGGTCGGCAGCAAGGCAACCTGACCCTGTTCACTGAGCGGAAGCCCGATGTCTGTCGCGCCGACCACTTCGGTGGCTAGCTGACCGAGACCCTGACCCAGCTGCAGGCCGAACATGCTCGCTCCAGAGGTGCGCAGCATCTGCTTCATACCGGCCAAGCCCGGCATGGCCGCCGCCTCCTCGCCGCCGAAATTCAGTGCACCCTCCATCGCGTCGGCGATGTGGGCGGCGACCGGCTCAACGAGCCTTTGCCAGACCGGCATGGTGTTCTCGATCCAGTCGGCCCGGCTCCACGCGGACACGCTGGCGCTGACCCTTGGGAAAGTTGTCGCCTCGTCCAACCAGACTTCAGCGATGGAGGCGGCCTCGGTCAAGGCACGGCGCTGGGCGGCATCTGGTGTCGGGTCGGCGCCGAGGGAGGCAACTGTCTTTCGGGCCGTGTCCTTGGTGACAGCCCAGTTCACACCCGAGCCGGATCCGACGGAGCTACTGGAGAACATAGAGCCCGCTCCGCCGAGCATTGCGAACGCCTGCTGCATCTGCCGCATCAGCGCGTTCATGTCTCCGCCCGCGAGCGAGGAGAAGAACGCATCCAGCGGGTTATCGGCGCCAGCGCCAGAGCCAGCGCCCGAGCTACCTGAGCCAGATCCTAAGCCGCCGCCCAGCACCCAGCCCGATGAACCAGAAGTGGCAGGGTTGGATGCGTCACCCGAGGATTCCGCGCCAGCCTGCGACTCGTCCTCGGGCTGGTCGTCCGAACCGGGCTGCCGCTCCTCGGCCATGCCAACTCCTGCCATAGATGTACGTTTCCACCGTACGCGGACTGCCCGGGAGCCACAGGGCATCGTGGGTGGAATCGCTCACAGCGCAACGGTCAAGGCGCTCGGCTAGGGTTTGGTGGTGGCATCGAAGGTTCGGCTAGCCGGCATCAGCAACGCGCCCTTGAGTGTGAACAAGCTGGTGGCGGCTGTTTCGGATCCCCGGGTCGGCGGAATCGGGATGTTCCTTGGCGTGGTCCGCGACCATGACACCGGGCAAGATGTCGCCTCGCTGGACTACAGCGAGCACCCCAGTGCCGCGTCCGTCCTCCTGGACTGCGCCCAGCGCGCAGCCGCCGCGCATGAGGTGGTGGCGATAGCCGTGGAGCACAGGGTCGGCCATCTCGAGGTCGGTGAGCTGGCCGTAGTGGTCGCGGCCAGCGCCGTACACCGGCACGCCGCCCTGGCCGCCTGCGCTCAGTTGATCAACGAGCTGAAGGACCGGGTACCCATCTGGAAAGAACAGCACTTCGCCTCCGGGAACAGCGAGTGGGTCGGGTTGCCATGATCAGCCGGCTGATCGGCCGTCGGGGTGCTGGGTGACCCGGCAAACCTGGGCCGCGTTCGTCTCGGCAGTCGTTTTCATCGTGCTGGCAATCCTGCTGGCTGCGGTGCCCATACCCTTCGTCACCTGGGGCCCCGGTGGCGCCCGGGACACGCTTGGCGAGATCGACGGCAAGCCGATGATCCAGGTTTCGGGAATTCAGACTTATCCGACAACCGGCCAACTGGACATGACGATCGTGTCAAACACACCGGTCGACAGCGGGCTCAGCCTGCCGCAGGGACTGCTGTACTACTGGCTGGCCCATCGCGACTCGCTGCCCCGCGACTCTGTCTACCCTCCGGGCAAGTCGGCGGAGCAGTTGCAGGCCGAAGACACCGAGATGATGGAGACAGCGAAGGACGACGCCGTAGTGGCTGCGCTGCGAGCAGCCAACAAAGAGGTGACGGAGATGCCAGTCGTCAACTCGGTGACCATCGGGGGTCCGGCGCACACTCGGCTGCAGCCTGGCGACCTGATTGTGTCCGTCAGTGGGGAGCCGACGCCCGACTCCGAGTCGGTCGGCCGCCAGGTCCGACAGCACCGGATAGGTGAACATGTCGAGTTCGTGGTGCTCCGCAACGATGTCCAGACCGAGGTGGAGGTCACCGCCGTTGAGTCGAACATACAGCCGGGCGTTGCAGTCGTCGGAGTGACCGTCGACACCGGCTACCACTATCAGCCCGACATTTCTTTCGAATTGGGCCGCCAGATCGGTGGCCCCAGCGCCGGGCTGGTGTTCGCGGTAGCGATTTATGACAAGATCACCGCCGGCGCATTGCTGGAAGGCAAGCATGTCGCCGGCACCGGCACGATCACGGCCATAGGAGATGTCGGCCGCATCGGCGGCATTCAGCAGAAGATCGCCGCGGCCGAATCCGAGGGCGCGACGGCGTTCCTGGTGCCCGCTTCCAACTGCGGCGACCTGTCCGGCGTGCAGACCGAAATGACCCTCATCCGCGTGACAACGCTGCGGCAGGCGATCGGTGCACTGCATGACTTGAACAGGCCGGATCGAATCGCGTCGATCCCACGTTGTCACTAACAGAAGTGATGAGTCCAGACTTCGGTATCGCCGCATACGCTTGCTTCGGCGAACCTGCCGATCGACTCATTCCACCAGAACGAGCGGTCACACAACCTGAGGAGACGAACGAGTGAGCAGTATCCGGCTAGCCGGACGACGTAGTGCCATACTGCCGACGCTGATTATTGCGGCGGTCCTGATTATCGTCTTCGCCATCTTCACCAGCGTGTGGACCGACCGGTTGTGGTATCGCTCTTTTGACTTCGGCTCGGTGTTCAGCACCATGCTGCTGACCCGAATCGGGCTTTTCCTGGCCTTCGGATTGATCATGGCGACGACCGTCGGAGCCAACGCCGTCATCGCTTATCGGATGCGCCCGCGAGTCCGGGCCAGCGCTCCCAGCAGTCCGCTGCTCGAGCGCTACCGCGAGATGCTGGAATCCCGATTCATCTGGGTGATTGTCGCCCTGGGCGTCCTCGTGGGCCTCTTTGCCGGCGGTGCGGCGGCCGGGCATGCGTTGAGCTATCTCGCCTGGCAGAACCGGACCCCGTTCAACGAAATTGACCCCGAGTTCGGCTTGGACATCGGGTTCTTCGTTTTCAGCTATCCGTGGTGGCGGTTCGTGCTGTCTTTCGTGTTCGCCGCACTCGCATTCAGCGCCATTGCCGCGGCGATCATGCACTACGTCATGGGCGGGATTCGCTTCACCGCCCCCCGGCGGGGCAGCAGCCCAGCCGCTCAGGCTCACCTGTCGATCCTCGTTGGACTGGTAGTCCTGGTGAAGGGCATCCAATACTGGTTCGACCGATACGGGCTGGAGATCACCTCTCATCCGTTACTGACCGGCATCAACTACACCGACGATCACGCCACCCTGCGAGCTAAGACCATCCTCGCCGTTATCGCCGGAATCTGCGCCCTGCTGTTTCTCGCCAACGCGGTACTTCGTCGTTGGGTAGTGCCGACGATCGGTCTCACCTTGATGGTGCTGTCGGCGATCGTCCTCGGCGTGCTATACCCAGGTGCGGTTCAATACTTCAGCGTGCGGCCGGACGAGCCGCTGAAGGAGCGGCCGTACATCGAACGCAATATCGCGGCGACCCGCAAAGCGTACGGCGTCGACAATGTCGAGATCACCAACTACTCGGCCCGTACCACGGCGGTGGCGAGCCAGCTCCGTGCCGACGCTGAGGCATTGCCAGGCATCCGGCTGATCGATCCCAATGTCGTGCAGCCCGCTTACGAGCAGCTTCAACAGGTCCGCGGTTACTACTCCTTCCCGAGGACTCTCGATGTCGATCGCTACACCATCGACCAGACCGAGACAGATGCAGTCGTCGGCGTACGGGAGTTGGACCAGAGCGGCATCGAAGGCAAGAACTGGAACAACCTGAAGACGGTCTACACCCATGGGTACGGGCTGGTCGCTGCCTACGGCAACCGGAGGCAGCCAGGTGGGGAGCCGGAATGGATAGCCCGGGACATCCCGCCGACCGGCAAGATCAGCGAGCATGAACCACGGATCTATTTCGGTGAGATCCATGAGGACTACTCGATCGTCGGAGCGCCGGCGGGAGCGCCGGCAGTCGAGTTGGATACCCCGGGCGGTGGCGACGGCGGCAACCCGAAGACCTATACCTATACCGGCGAGGGAGGCGTGCCGATCGGGAACCTGTGGAACCGCCTGCTCTACGCCGCCAAGTTCGGCGACGTGAACCTGCTGCTGTCGGATCGAGTCAGCTCCAGCTCAAAGGTCATCTACGACCGGACACCGCGCGAGCGGGTGGAGCGGGCGGCACCCTGGTTGACTGTTGACGGCGATGCCTACCCTGCTGTCGTGGACGGCCGGATCGTTTGGATCGTGGACGGCTACACCACGTCCAACTCCTACCCGTACAGCAATCGCGTCGCGCTGAACGAGGTGACGGCCGATGCACAGACCAATCAGGGCACTGTTGCGGTCCAGGCTGATAAGGACATCAACTACATCCGCAACTCGGTCAAGGCGGTGGTCGACGCGTACGACGGTACCGTGAAGCTCTACGCCTGGGATGAGGCGGATCCGGTGCTGCAGACCTGGCGCAAGGTGTTTCCCTCTGCGGTACTGCCCAAGGCGACGATTCCAGATGACCTGAAGGACCATCTCCGCTATCCGCAGGACTTGTTCAAGGTGCAGCGCCAGATCCTCGGGCGTTACCACGTCACCAATCCGGACAACTGGTACCAGAACACCAGCCTGTGGGAGGTCCCGCGGGATCCCATCGCCGGTGCCACCAGCAGCACCCTGGAGTCGCCGTTCTACCTGTCGATCAAGTGGCCATCCGACGACCAGGCGGTCTTCTCGCTGACCACGGCGTTCGTACCGAAGAATCGCTCCAACCTTGCCGGCTACATGGCGGTGAACGCCGACGCGAGCAGTGATGACTACGGTCAGATCCGCATCCTCGGCATGTCCGACACATCTCAGATCGACGGTCCCGGCCAGTCTTTCAACGCCATGACCACCAACGAGAAAGTGGCCGACCGGCTACGGCCGTTCCTTAATCAGGGTGCTGCAAACGCGACGTTCGGCAATCTGCTCACCCTGCCGGTCGGTGGCGGCCTGCTCTACGTGACGCCGGTATATACGCAACGGCAGGGCAGCACCGGGTCCTACCCGGCGCTGCGGTTCGTCATCGTGCGTTTCGGCCAGGAGGTCGGAATCGGCGACACGTTGCAGCAGGCTCTGCAGGAGGTCTTCGGTGATTCCGGAACCGGGACCGAGGAGGCAGCCGGCACCGACGGCCAGCCGACAGCCGATGGCCAGCCGAACAATCCGGCGGCCGCGCAGGCTCTCGACCAGGCTGCCAAGGCATTTGCCGCAGCCGACAAGGCGCTGACCACGGGTGATCTAGCGGCCTACCAGACCAAGATCAAGGAGGCCCAGTTGGCTGTACAGCGGGCCCAGCGAGCGCTGGGCCGCTAGCCTGGCTCATCGCGTCCTGGACCGTCAGGTCTGAATAGCCGACAGTCCTCAGCGGCTCGGCTAGCCGATCGGCGTCGCCGACGACCACCAGGGTGAGCCGGTCAAGGTCGACCAATGATTCGTACGCCGCAGTGGCGGACTCGGGTGTGACCGCTCGGAGCGCAGCGAGACTGCGGTCGACGTAGTCATCTCCAAGATCGGCCAGCACCTGAGTTGCTGCCTGGTCGGCGACCCCGTCTGCGGCGGCGTAGCGCAGCGGAGTCACACCGGTGAAGAAGGCAACTGCGTCGTTGACCTCGTTGGCCGTGATCGGATGATTTCTGATATCCATCAGCGTCCGCCCCTCGGCCAGCGCGTCAACCGCTACCTCCGTCCGGAACGAGCCCTGGACCGCGTACGACCCACCAGTCCGCAACGGAGAGAACTGCATTCGGACACCGTAGGTGTAGCCCTTCTCCTCACGAAGCACGGCATTCAAACGGGAGAGGAAGGCTCCGCCCACGGCATAGCTCGCCACCGTGACGTCGGCCCAGCGGGGATCCTTCCGATCGATGCCAAACCCGCCGAGCCGGATGTCTGCCTGCACCGCGCCCGGGCGATCGACCAAGATCGACTTCTGTTCCGCCGATCCGACCGGCGGCTGAGGAGCGCGTGCCTGCTCGGGGTTTCGCCAGCCGCCGAACGCTGCTTCAGCCAGGGCGACCGGATCGTCGGCGAAGTCTCCGGCCATGATCAACGTTGCACCTTGCGGGCCGAACCCGGCGGTGTGGAAGCCACGCACGGCTTGGGGTGTGACGCCGGCCAGAGTTTCTGGCTCCCCACCGTTCATACGCGAGGCTCGGGAGGTCGGGTCGAAGACCGCTGCCCGGAACGCCACGTTGGCGGTCTGCGCGGAGTTGGCACGGGCCTGCTCGATCTCGGCGAGCCGAAGCTGCACATGGCGGCGCACATCGGCTTCGGCGAACTCCGGCTCGATCACTGCCTCGGCGAAGAGTTGCAAGGCGATGCCAAGGCGGCTGGCCGGAACATCGATGATCGTCTGCAGGCCCGCCAGGGAGACGTCGATGCCAAAACCGGCGCCTTCGGTTTCGAGCTGCTCGGCGAATGCCTCTCCCGGATGCCGACGGGTGCCTTCGTCCAGTGTCCGGGCGCAGATCGTCGCAACGCCCTCCCGGTCGCGATTCTCGGCACTCAGCGGGAGGTCCAGGACCAAATGGGCAGCGATCACGTGCTGTCCGGGCAGCTCGTAAGTGATCATGTGTATCCCGTTGGACAAAGTGCTTCGCTGTGGAATGTGGAACGACCACGGTCGTGGCGGCGCAATCGGTGGCCTTGGCAGCGAACTCACCCCTGGTCCTTCCGATAGATCAATGTCGCTCGTCGATCGACACCGAACCAGTTCTGGCTGGCCGAGAAGATCTGGTCGGGCTCCACGGCATGTACTTCGCCTAA
>Ga0126313_10000524_pt1 | contig 18347 bp, 17 predicted proteins | sample Plot105A_FD_89954 | JGI IMG/M metagenome (GOLD analysis project Ga0126313, IMG submission 89954) | Serpentine soil microbial communities from UC McLaughlin Reserve, CA, USA - Plot105A | ecosystem: Environmental > Terrestrial > Soil > Grasslands | place: USA: UC McLaughlin Reserve, Lake County...
CGAGCGCGACCGCCTGCGCCGGGTCGCCGCGCGCGCGCTGCGCGCGCTCAGCCGCCTGGAGCTCGACTCCGCCGACGTCGACGCCGCCGTCGTGAGCCTCGAGCGGCTCACGGACCTCGAGCCATACGACGTCGACATCCATCGGGAGCTGATTGGGCTCGTGATCCGGCTCGGCCGCCGGACCGAGGCGGTGCGCCGCTACGAGGCGCTGCGCCGGCGCATGCTCGCCACGTTCGGGGAGGATCTCGACTTCACGTTGGGCGACGTCCTCGCGGCCTGAGCGGGATGCCGCCCGGCGCGCGCCTTGCGGCGCGCGCCTCGGCCGGTCGACCGGGGCGCTCAGCCCGTGAACTGCGGCCGCACCTGAGCGGTGGCGCATCGCCGGACGGTCGCCCGGAGCGTGCGCGTGCGCGGGCTCGTGTTCTCCCTGAACGAGACGCGGGCGACGATATGGTCCACGGCGGCGCGCGGGCCGAGCCGCACGGAGAACCGGCGCTGCCCGCGGCGGGCCCGGACTGTCGCCACCCGGCGGCCGTTGACGGAGAACGTCACCGTCCGCACGCGGCCGCCGCGTACGGTCAGGGTGTACCGGCGGCTCACGCAGCGCGTGGGGGCCTGCAGGGCGGCCGACGCCCGCGTGACCTGCTCGGGGAGGATGGCCTGCGCGGGCGCGGTCGGCCGCGGCGCGGACGCGGCCGGCGGCGAAGGCGCTGCGATCGGCGCCGAGCCGCCCGGGGGCGAGCCGGCCGGCGGCGTGGACGGCGGCGCCTTCGCGTTGACGAAGGTGCACGCCTTCTGCTCGTCGGGGCTGAGCTCGATCGTGGCGGTGGCACCCGGGATGTCGATGATGAACCTGTCGTCGGGGTCCAGGTCCGGCGGCGTGGCGACGCAGCTGATGTCGACGAGGCGCCAGCCGGCCTTGGCCTCCTGGGCGACGCGGAACGCCTGGCCCTTGCACAGCGGGATGGCCTGCGACTGGCCGTCGTGCAGCTCGAACGTCCGGTCCGACGGCCCCTTCGGGCACGCAGGCCCGGTTAGGTGGAACGTGAACGCGGCCGGGTCGCCCGCCGGCTGTGTCTGTTCCGTGATCGTGATCGTCGCGACGGCCTGCGCCGACGAGGCGACAGCCGCCAGCGCTGCGAGCGCGGCCGCCGTGGTCATCAGCAGGCGCGCAACGCGCCGGATCTGCGTCGTCCGTGAGGTGGAAATTGGCTCGGCCATCGTCGTGTCCTCCTCCGGCGCGCGCGAGCGTCCGCTCGGCCCGCGCCGCCGGCGTTTTCGGGGCAGCGTCGATTATCAGGCCGGTCGCGCGGGTCCGGTAGGCGAGGATCGAAAAACTGGTCGAACGGCCGTGCTCGACCAACGAATGGCGTGTCGCGCCGACGAACGGCTCAGGGCGGCTTGCCCGCGGTCAGGCGTAGCGGCGGGCGGCCGCGACGCGCGCCGGGCGTGCGCTCGGCAGCCGCAGGCGGGCGGGGAGGAACTCGCGCCAGGTCAGCTCGGCGTCGGCCCCGGAACCCGCCTCGCCGTAGACGAGCACGGCCCGGAGCGAGACGACGAGGGCGAGCGTGAGGCGCGAGAGCTGCATGCGGGCGAGTCTTCCCCCTGGTATCCCACGGCCAACGCGATTCGTCGGGACGCGAACACGCCGCCGCGTCAGGTCGCCTTTCGACGCAGCTCGGCGTCCGCCTCCTCGTGCGCGTGGCGATCGCGCTCGTCGGACGCCGCCCGCCGGCGCCGTGCGCTCACCGTGCCCGGCGGCGGCGACACGGGCAGGCCCTCGTGGGTCGGCTCCTCGCGGCCGGTGTTCAGCGGGCGGTGCGACCAGCCGAGCCGCGCGAGCTCGTCGCCGGCGGTCGCGTCCACCTCGCCCTCCGCGCCGGTCTGCGCGAGCGTCAGCGTCGCCCGGCCGTGGCGCTCGCGCCAGGCGTTCACGAGCCACTCCGCGCGCGAGAAGCTCGGGCTCAGCTCGGCGTCCTCGCGGTCGCGGCGCCAGACGTTGCGGGCGAGCTCGCGGTACAGCGACGTCGCGAACGCCTCGTCCGCCGCCCGCGGCGCGATCGTGTCGAGGTCGTCGTGCAGCCGGCGCTCGTCGGTTCCGCCGAGGAGACGTCGGCGGCTGGCGCGCGTCCTGCGCGTCACCGGTGAGGTCGGCGACGAGACCGCCGGGCTGCTGCCGACGCTGGTCGTCTACGCGGTGCCCCGCGGCGCGCGCAACGTCTGCATCGGCCTCTCCGAGCTCGAGCGCGTGGACCCGGCCGGCGTCGAGGCCCTGCGCCGCTGCCGGCACGCGGCCGGCCACGAGGCGGCCGGCTGGCCGTCATCCGCCCCGACGACCCGGTGGAGCCGAGGTCCTGGAGCGCGGCGGCGTGCGCCCGCACAATGCGGCTCATCGCGCGGCGGGACCAGCTCGCCGCGGGCGGGTAGCCAAAGCGCCCGAGCCGGCCGCTATGGCGTGACGGCCCCGGACGCCGGCTCGTCGGCCCGCACGCGGCAGAACGCGTCGACGACCGCGGGGTCGAACTGGCCGCCGGCGCAGCGGCGCAGCTCCGCCAGCGCGGCCTGGTGGCTCATGCGCGACCGGTACGGGCGGTCGGAGGTCATCGCGTCGTAGGCGTCGCACACCGCGACGATGCGGGCGCCGAACGGGATCTCTTGGCCGCGCAGGCCGTCGGGGTAGCCGTTGCCGTCGAAGTGCTCGTGGCTGGCGCGGACGATGCGCGCGACGGGCCGCAGCGCCAGCGCGGCGCCGAGGATGCGCTCGCCGATGAGCGTGTGGCGGGCCACGAACGCCCACTCCTCGGAGCTCAGCGGGCCCGGCTTGTCGAGGATCGCGCGCGGTACGGCCACCTTGCCGATGTCGTGCAGCTCGGCCGCCTGGCGGACCTGGTGCAGGCTCTGGCCGGCGAGTCCGAGCTTGCGCCCGACGACCTCGGCGAGCTGGCCGACGTCGTGGACGTGGTCACCCAGATCGGGGTGATGCTCCTCGAGCGCCTTGAGCAGCACGTCCCGGCTCTGCTCGTCGGCCGAGCGCCGCGCGCCGGCCTTGTCGGCGTACATGCGGCGGTCGGCGATGCCCAGGGCGGTGCCGGCGTCGTCGGCCTCCTCGGGGACGAGGACGCACCCGTGCGCGGCGCTGATCTCGAAGCCGTCGCCCTCCTCGCTGAGCGCGCGGACGCCGCGCTCGAGCAGCTCGAGCGTGTCGCTGCCGCGCAGCGGGGCCAGCACGCAGAACTCGTCGCCGCCCATTCGGTACGCGCACGCGTCGGGGCCGACCGCGGCGCCGAGGCGGGCGCCGAGCCGCGCGAGCAGCGCGTCGCCGGCGGGGTGGCCGTAGATGTCGTTGTAGCCCTTGAAGCCGTTGAGGTCGAACAGCGTGAGCGCCGAGCCGGCACCGTCGTGCAGGGCGGTCTCGAGGTCGCGCACGAGCCGGCGGCGGTTGCCCAGGCCGGTGAGCGCGTCGGTGAGCGACTCCTCGCGCGTGTGGTGCAGCGTCGACAGGTTCGCGAAGAACGTCATGCCGAAGCGCCCGATGACGGCCAGGAGCGACGCCCACGCCAGCCCGACCGCGAGCAGGTTGACGCGGTGGAAGTGGTCGGAGATCAGCAGCGTGAGGCCCAGCAGCGCGAACCCCGTCGGCACGATCAGCATGCGCCGGTCCTCGAGCGGGCGGGGGCGGACGGCCTCGGGGCGCATCCACGCCGCCCAGGCGAGCAGGAGCGTCGCGGCGGGCCAGCCGGCCTCGAAGACCGAGCCGGCCTGCCAGGTGCCGGTCGCGTTGCCCCACAGGTAGATGCCGTCGCTGACGCCGAACAGGAAGAACGAGCCGGCCAGAGCGCCCCAGGTGAGCCCGGGCTTCCAGCCGGTGAGCGCGACGCCGCCGGTGACCATCCCGAGCAGGATGAGGTCGCCGAGCGGATAGGCGAGGTTCGTGGCCACCTCGAGCGGCGCGCCGCCGGTGGTCTCGAGCACGCTCTGGAAGACGACCGCGGCGGACAGCGCGCCGACGGCGAGCGCGGCGAGCGCGCCGTCGACCCACAGCGCGGCGTGGAAGCGCGCGACGCGGGCGCGCAGCAGCAGCGCCACGGCGACGTAGACGATCGGGTAGTAGACCAGCCACAGCACGTCGCTCGGCGACGGGATCGGGATCGGGTCCATGTCCCACAGGACGGCCGTGTAGTAGACGTTGCCCACGGCCCAGCCGACGACGCCGACGCTGGCGGTCAGCCAGGCCGCGCGCTCGGCGGGCACGAGCGCCCCGCGGGCCAGGCACAGCGCGCCCGAGCCGACGAGGACGACGTTGTAGCCCCACTTCTCGAGCAGCCATGACAGCGGGCCGGCCTCGAAGCCGGCGACGGCGTGGACGGCGCAGGCGCCGAGCAGCACGGCCAGCGCCACGAGCGCCCAGCGCGCGCCTGTCCATCCTCGCAGTGACCCCCCGGTCTTCATTACGCCCGACATCGGAGGTTCGGCGCAGGACTTGAGCTGTCAACCGTGGTAGCGGACGGGTTTGCAGTGCGACGCGCCGGGAACGCCCTAGGTACAGCGCGAGGGACGGATTCGGCGCACATACCCCCGCCCCGCCCCTCGCTCCCGCGGACCCGCCGGGCCTGGCCCGGCGGGGCCGTGACCTCCGCGACCGCCGCACGCCCGCGCCGGGGCCGCCGATTGAAGGAACGCGCGCCGCGGCCGTCGAACAACGGGCCTGCCCATGAAGCGGACGGGATCGCCCACGGCGCAGGCCCCTCACGAGGCCAGCGGCCACCAGACCCTCTCGGCGTACATCCAGGCGCGGTTCGACGAGTTCTCACGCTCGCAGAAGGACGTCGCGCAGTACATCGTCGATCACCTCGACGAGGTCGCCTTCCAGACCGCCGAGGAGCTCGCCCGGCGCGCGAACACGTCGAGCTCGACGGTGGTGCGCTTCTCGCAGGCGCTCGGCTTCGAGGGCTTCCCCGAGCTCCAGGGCTCCGCGCGCGAAGAGTACCGCCGCCGCGTCGCCGCCGGGCTGGCGTCGGCGAACGGCGACGCGCCGACCGCCGCCGCGCCGCTGTTCTCGCTCGACCAGAGCGAGTTCGAGACCGCCGTCGCCGCCGACCACGTCAACGTTGAGGAGACGGCGCGGCGCGTCAGCCGCCGCGACGTCGAGGCGGCGATCGACGCCATCAGCCAGGCCCGCCGGGTGTTGATCGCCGGCACCGACCAGATGGCGTTCTTCGCGAGCTACCTGCGCCACCTGCTGATGCTGCTCGACCTCCAGGCCGACCTCGTCGCGAGCCCGTCGCAGGAGGCGCTCAGCCGACTCGGGCGCATCGACGCCGAGACGCTCGTCATCGGGCTGTCGGCCGGGCGCCCGCATCCGCTCGTCGTGCGCGCGATGAAGCTCGCCCGCCATCGCAAGGCGCGCACGGTCGCGATAACCGATGCCACGCTGTCGGAGGTCGCCAAGCTCGCGCAGGTGCGGTTGTACTACTCCTCGAACAGCCCGGCCTACGTGCGCTCGCACACCGCGCTGCTGAGCGTGATCCAGGCGCTGGCCTACGGGGTGTACAGCCGCGACGCCGAGCAGTACGCGGATCGGATAAAGGCGTTCCGCCTCAAGTAGGGGTGCCGTCGCGCTCGTACAATGGGCGCAATGCGAGACGAGGCGACGTTCCGGACCAAGGCCGGCCTGGCCGAGATGCTCAAGGGCGGCGTGATCATGGACGTGGTCACTCCCGACCAGGCGAAGATCGCGGAGGACGCCGGGGCGGCCGCCGTCATGGCGCTCGAGCGGGTCCCCGCCGACATCCGCCGCGACGGCGGCGTAGCGCGGATGAGCGACCCCGCCATGATCAAGGGCATCCAGGAGGCGGTGACCATCCCGGTCATGGCCAAGGCGCGGATCGGCCACTTCGCCGAGGCCCAGGTCCTCGAGTCGCTCGAGGTCGACTACATCGACGAGTCCGAGGTCCTGACGCCCGCCGACGAGGCACACCACATCGACAAGTGGGCGTTCGGCGTCCCGTTCGTGTGCGGCGCGACGAACCTCGGCGAGGCGCTGCGCCGCATCTCCGAGGGCGCAGCCATGATCCGCTCCAAGGGCGAGGCCGGCACCGGCGACATCGTCGAGGCGGTCCGCCATCTGCGGGCGATCACCGGCGAGATCCGCCGGCTCACGACCCTCGACGAGGCCGAGATCTTCGGCGCCGCCAAGGCGCTCCAGGCGCCGCACGACCTCGTCCGCCGCGTGGCCCAGGATGGCCGGCTGCCCGTGCCGCTGTTCTGCGCGGGCGGCATCGCCACGCCGGCCGACGCGTCGCTGGTCATGCAGCTCGGTGCCGAGGCCGTGTTCGTCGGGTCGGGCATCTTCAAGTCCGAGGACCCGGCGGTCCGCGCCGCGGCGATCGTCGAGGCGACGACGCACTTCCGCGACCCGGCCCGCGTCGCCAAGGCGTCCGAGGGCCTCGGCACCCCGATGCAGAGCCTCGAGGCGCGCAAGCTCGACGAGGCACAGCTGCTCGCCCCGCGCGGCTGGTGACCGGCGCGGCGGCGCCGGTCGTCGGCGTCCTCGCGCTCCAGGGCGGCTTCGCCGCCCACGCCAAGGTCCTGCGCTCGCTCGGCGCCGAGGTGCGCGAGGTCCGCACGCCCGCGGACCTCGAGGGCCTCGACGGGCTCGTCATGCCCGGCGGCGAGTCGACCACGATGACGCTCGGCATCGAGCGCGAGGGCCTGGTGGAGCCGCTGCGCGCCTTCCACGCGGCGGGTCGGCCGATCTTCGGCACCTGCGCCGGGCTGATCATGCTCGACCGCGCGCACCTCGGGCTGATGGACATGGTCGCCGAGCGCAACGCGTTCGGCCGCCAGCTGCACTCCTTCGAGTCCGACCTCGACTTCCCGGGCGTCGAGGGCGGGCCGGTGCGCGCGGTGTTCATCCGCGCGCCGTGGATCGCCGAGCACGGGCCGGACGTCGAGATCCTCGCCGCGGTCGACGGCCACCCGGTCGCCGCGCGGCAGGGCTCGCTGCTGGCGATCTCGTTTCACCCGGAGCTCGGCGACGACGTGCGGCTGCACGAGGCGTTCCTGAACGTGGTGCGCGCGGCGCGGTCAGCCTAGAGCTGCTCGCAGCGTCGCGCCGACGCCGTGCGGGTCGAACTCGAGCTGGGTGTCAGTGACGCGGAGGGTGCGGTAGCCGGCAACGAGCAGAGTCTGTCGCGGTAGCGGTCCGTCTCCAAGGCGCGGCGGCTGCGTAGGTGCAGCTGTCGATCTCGACGACGAGGCGGTGGTCGGCGAGACGAAGTCGCGTTCCTTGCCTGTGCCCCACGGCGTACACGCGGCGGTGGACAAGGCGCAGCCGCCCCGGCCGGTCGCGGCAGCGCGAGCGCGCCGAGGCCGACGCCGCCCGAGCCGAGCACCGCGTGCAGCGGCGACGACCGCGGCGATCGCCGGGAGATGAGGCTGAGCAGCACGAGCGCGACGGCCGGCGGCGGATCTCGTTGCGGTCATCGGTGCTCCAGGGTGTGGGAGGGACAGGGCCGGAGCGAAGGAGAGAGGCGCTCCGGCCCCGTCCGTGGCGGGCGTGGGGACGCCTCGAAAGGGTGCGCGAACCGGCGCGGGCTCGAATCGGTGATGTCCCTGGTGCGCGCCCCGGACGGCACGCCGCATCCGCCCGCGCGAAGGCGTAGCTTCCCGGGCGTGCTCGCGCCCGCCGCGCTCGTGGCGAGCGGCGACCGCCTCCTGGGGGCGCTGTCCGGCGCCCACGTCGGGCTGCTCGTCGCCGCCGTCGCGCTCCACGTCGGCGGCCAGGTCTGCCGGGGCCTGGCCTGGCACGGCGTGCTCGCGGCGGCGTTCCCCGGTGGCGCGAACCGCCGGCCCGCGTGTGCCTGGCACGTCTGCGCCGCCGGCCTGAGCGGCGTCCTGTCCGCCCGCGGCGCGGACGCGGTGCGCATCGCGCTCGCCCGCCGCGACCTGCGCGCGGCGACGGTGCCCGCGCTCGCGGGCACGCTGGCCGCGGAGGCCTCGTTCGAGACCGTGTTTGGGCTCGTCCTCGCACTGGTCGCCCTGCGCCTCGGGGTCGGCGGCCTCGACGCGCCGCCGGCCGCGGTGCTCGTCGCGCTGGCCGTCGCCGGGCCCGCGCTGGCGCTCCTGCTGGCGCGCTCGGCGCGCGCGCGACGGATCGGCCGCGAGATCACCCGCGGGCTGGCGGTGCTCCGCACCCCGCGTCGCTGGGCGGCGCGTGTGCTGCCGTGGCAGGTCGCCGCCCGCCTGCTACGCCTCGGTGCGGCCGCGTGCTTCCTGCTGGCGTTCGGTCTGCCCGTCGCGCCGGCCGTGGTGCTCGCCGCGTGCGCGGCCCAGGGCTCCGGCGCGGCCCTGCCGCTGCCGGGCGCGGGGCCGGCCACGGTGGCCGCGGCGCTGGCCGTCGCGGTGCCGCTCGCCGCGCCCGGGCCGGTCGAGCCCGCCGCGATCGCGGCGCTCGCGCTCGTCTGGCCGGCCGCGCTCACGGCGGTCGGCGTGACGGTGTCGCTCGCCCTCCTCGCCGGGCTGTCGGGCGCGCGCACGCCGCGCGCGCTGCTGGGCGCCGTGCGGTCGCTGCGCGCGCGCCCCGCGCGGCCCGCGGCGGCGTCCGTCGCGCCGTAGCGCGCCGGGTCAGGCCGCGAGCGGCAGCTCCACGTCGGGGGCCGGCTCGGCCGGCCGGCGCACGGGCTCGCCGACGCGCAGGCGCACGAGCTCGTCGCCGTGGGCGATCAGCAGGCCGTGCCCGTCGAGCAGCCGGTACGTCGTCGCGTCCGGTCGCATGTCGACCTCGACGAGCTGGCCGCGGACCTGGACGCGGAAGCGCAGCCGGTCCCAGTCCGCCGGCAGCCGCGGACGGAAGCGGACCTCGCCGTCGAAGCCGCGCAGGCCGCCGAAGCCCGCCACCAGCGCCAGCCACCTGCCGCCGCACGAGGCGATGTGGATCCCGTCGGCGGTGTTGCCATGCGCGTCGACCAGGTCGACCGCGCATGCGTCGAGGTACTCGAGCGCCGCGTCGGCGTAGCCGACCTGCGAGCGAGGCGATCACGCTCTGGATGCACGCCGACAGCGTCGAGTCGCCGGTCGTCAGCGGGTCGTAGTAGTCGAACGTGCGGCGGATCTCGTCCTCGTCGAACTCGTGGCCGACGAGGTAGGTCGCGAGCACGACGTCGGTCTGCTTGATCACCTGGTGGCGGTAGAGCTCGCGCGGGTGGTAGTGCAGCAGCAGGGGGAACCGATCGACCGGCGTCGCGTCGAGGTCCCAGCGCTTGCGCTCGAGGAAGTCCTCGTCCTGCAGGACGATGCCGAGCTCCTCGTGCCGGGGCACGTGCATGAGCTCTGCGGCCCGCCGCCAGCGCTCGACCTCGATGTCGCCGAGGCCGGTGTCGCGGACGAGCCGCGCATGCGCCTCGGGCTCGGCGCCGCTCAGCCAGTCGACGACGCGCACCGCGCATCGATCTCCACCCGGGTGGTCCATCCCGCACGCGAGGTGCAGGCCGCTATTGCGCGTGTCGAGCTCGAGCACGGCGCGCGCGCCCTCGGCGTGGGCGGACGCCGGCACGAGGACCCGCTCGGCGAAGCCCTTGCCCCGCCGCGGATCGTCGGAGGCCTGCTCGGGCGCGTGGGTGACGAGCTCGGAGGAGACCGCGACTCGCACGGGCCGGTCGAGCGCGACGACCTCGTAGTCAATCGCGGCCAGGTGGCGGTCGTGGAACGACGCGAGCCGCCGCGAGCGCACGAGGACGCGGGCCCCGCGGGCCGTCCGCCACTCGACCTCGCGCTCGAGCACGCCGGTCTGCATATCGAGCACACGCTCGTAGCGCAGGACCTTCGCGGTGGCGAGGTCGAGCGGCTCGTCGTCGACCTCCAAGCGGACGATCGAGCCGTCCGTCGCGTTGACGACGGTCTGGCCGGTGCGGGCGAGGCCGTAGGCGTCCTCGAGGTAGACGATCGGCCACGTCTCGTGTAAGCCGTTGAGCGTCACGCCGGCGTCGTGCGCGGGCGTGCCCTCGTCGGGCGCGCCGCGGAGGCCGAGGTAGCCGTTGGCCACCGCGAACACAGACTCGAGCGCGCCCCGGGGGATCCGGGCGTCACCTCGCGCTCGACGACCTGCCAGTCGGCGACGGGGTGCAGGCGCTCGGCGGCGCCGCGCCCGAGGCGCTCCTCGAGGCGCCGGCGCAGGCGCTCGGCGCGGCCGTCGCGCGGGCTCACGCCGCCGCCCCGAAGGGCTGGACGGCGATCTGCGGGGCGTCGCCCGCGCGCGGCACGGCCACGCCGTCGCGGGCGGCGAGCGCGCCGACGATCGCGTGCATCCGCGCGGCGAGCTCGCGCCCGCCGAGGCCGACGGTGGCCGCGACGTCGGCGGGCGTCGTGCCCGCCAGGCGCATCGCCAGGATCGCGCGGTCCTGCGGCGCGAGGCGCTCGGCCGCCCGGGCCTTGAGCCCCGGCGTGATCGCCGGCAGCGGTTGCTCGCCGCGGGCGACCGCGCGGATCGCGTGCAGCAGCACGCGCGGCTCGGCGGCCCGGTCGACGATCGCGCCGGCGCCGGCGAGCGTCGCGGGGACGACGAGCTCCGGGCCGGGGTCGGCCGCCCACAGGACGACCCGCGGGCGCGGCACGAGGGCCTGCAGGCGCAGGCACACCGCAAGGCCGTCGCGCGTCCCCGGGTCGTGCTCGACGAGCACCACGTCGGGGCGGGCGCGGTACAGAAGCGTCGACAGCTCGCGCGCGTCGGCGGCGGCGCCGGCCGGCGCGAGCCCGGGCGCGGCGCGGAGGATCGCGTCCACCCCGGCGCGCACGGCGGGATGGCGGTCGAGGACGGCGGTGCGGATCATGAGAGGGCAAGCTCGGGTCGGGCGGTGGGGACAACCGTGGACGGGCGGTGGCGGACCTGCCACCAGCGGGCGGGGAGGGGGCCGGCGAGGTAGCCGAGGACGCTGACCAGCAGGCCGGCCGCGATGTCGAACACGTAGTGGTTGGCGGTGGCGACCACGGCGAGCGAGACGACCGGGCCCCACAGGAGCCAGAAGGCCCGCGTCGCACGATGCCGCGCGGCGGCCGACAGGGCGATGCCGATCGCGAACGCGAAGCCGCAGTGCAGGCTGGGGACGGCGGCGAGCTCGTTGTAGAAGAGCGTCGAGCGCCCGGTCAGCGCGACCGCGGCCTGCTGGCTGACGGCGTCGGACATGCCCAGGCCGGCCAGCCGCGGCGGCGCGACGGGGAACAGCGCGTAGATCGGGATCGCGATCAGCCACGTGGCGAGGACCGTGTCGCGCAGGCGCCGGTACACCTCGGGCGCGCGGCGGTAGAGCCAGATCAGCGAGCCCGGCAGCACGGCCAGCTGCGCGGCGAGGTAGATCTGGCTGAGCATCCACATGACCGCGCCGGCGTCGAGCGCGTTCTGCACGGAGCGCTCGATCGCGACACCGGTGCTGTGCTCGAGGTCGATGATCCAGCGCGCGTGCTCGGTCGCCGGGCCGAGCTGGCCGGCGGCGACCCAGCGCCCCGCGAGGTAGATCAGGTAGGCGGCGCCGAACAGGCCGAGCTGCGTGCGGTAGCGCATCATCACGCCACCCCGCGGCGGGACACGAACGGCTGGAGCACGTGACGGCTGCGGGCGACGTAGCTGCCCGCGAAGCCCCCGCCCAGGACGAGGATCCCGCCGCGCGCGGCCCGCAGGCGGACCGGGCGCGCCGCGGCGCCGGAGGAGTCGAGAGGGGTCGGCGAGGTCATGCCACAAGGATGGGTGCGGCGCGCCGCCCTCGCATCGGTGGCAGCCCTAGTCGCGCCCCCAGGGAACCTCCACCGAGGGGTAGGGTCAGCACGAATGCTCGTCGGGCGTGACGCTGAGCAGCGCGGTCTCGATGCGCTGCTCCAGAGCGAGCGCGCTCGGGCTGAGCTTCCACGGCGTGCCGGACCGCTTCCTCGTGTCGCTCGGCGTGCTCAGCCTGCTCGCCGAGGCGTGCGAGGAGGCGCCGGTGCTGTGCTGCGTCGACGACGCCCAGTGGCTCGACGCCCGTCGGCCGAGGCGCTCGTGTTTGCCGCGCGCCGCTTCCAGGCCGAGCCGATGGCGATGCTCATCGCCGCGCGCGACGGCGACCCGCGGCGCTTCGAGGCGCCCGGCCTCTACGAGCCGCACGTCGCGCCGCTCGACGACGAGGCCGCCGCCGCGCTCATCGCCGCGCGGCTCGACCGCCCGGCGCCCGGCGACGTCGTCGACAAGCTCCTGAGCACCGCGCGCGGCAACCCGCTCGCGCTGCCGGAGCTGCCGACCGCGCTCAGCGAGGGCCAGCTCGCCGGGGTCGAGCCGATCCTCGGCCCGCCGCCCGTGCGCGGCGCGGTCGAGGCCGCGTTCGGCGAGCGCGTGGCGCGGCTCCCCGACGACGTGCGCCTGGCGCTGCTGCTGGTGACCGTGGTGTTCCGCTCGATCCTGGCTGCTCAAGGCCGGCTGCTCAAGGCCGCCGCCGGCTTCCTGCTGAGCATCGCGGCCGCGATGGGGATCACCACGTGGATCTTCCAGGACGGCCACCTGGCGGACCTCTTCGGGGTCTCGCAGGCCGGCCCGATCGTGAGCTTCCTGCCGGTCCTGCTGATCGGGATCGTCTTCGGCCTGGCGATGGACTACGAGGTGTTCCTCCGTGTCGCGGATGCGGGAGGCCTTCGTGCACTCCGGCAAGGCGAGGGAGTCGGTCGTCACCGGGTTCGGCCACAGCGGCCGGGTCGCGGTCGCCGCGGCGATCATCATGACCGCAGTGTTCGGGGCCTTCGTCCTGGACGTCGACCCGGTGATCAAGTCGATCGGCCTGCGCTGGCGGTCGGCGTGCTGGCCGACGCGTTCGTCGTCCGCCTGACGCTGGTGCCCGCCGTCGTGTCGCTGCTCGGGCGCCGCGCGTGGTGGCTGCCGATGCGGATGGGCCGCCTCGTCCCGAACCTCGACATCGAGGGCGTGAAGCTGGTCACGGCCATGCGCGAGGCGCCGGCGCCCGCCTGAGGGCAGCCCGCGCGATGCTGCCGCGGTGGAGAGCGCGCCTCAGGCGCGCTCTTCGCCGTTGTGCGCCTCGTGCGGGTCGACCTTCTGCCAGGGCGGCGCGGCGATGCCGAGCTTCATCACCAGGTAGATGTGCGCGCCGATCAGCGCGGCCATCAGGCCGGGGATCAGCATCATGTGGATCGCGTAGAAGCGCGACAGCGTGGTGGCGCCGAACTCGGGGCCCGCGCGCAGGAAGTCGGCCAGGTAGGGGCCGACGAGCGGGCCGCTCGCGGTGATGTTGTTGGCGACGATCGTGGCCCAGTAGGAGCGTTGATCGAACGGCAGCAGGTAGCCGGTGAGCGCCATGACGAACGTGAGGATCACGAGCACGACGCCCAGGATCCAGTTCAGCTCGCGGGGGTACTTGTACGCGCCGAAGAAGAAGGTCCGGGCCATGTGCAGGAAGATCAGGATCACCATCACCGTGGCGCCCCACTTGTGCATCCCGCGGACGAGCTCGCCCAGGAACGCCTCGTTGGTGATGAACCGCGTCGACTCGTACGCGCGCGTCGGCGACGGGTCGTAGTACATCGCCAGGAACACGCCGGTCACGGCCTGGTTGAGGAACGCGAACAGCGTCGCGGAGCCGAGCGTGTAGAACCAGTTGATCCCCTTCGGGACCTTGCGAAAGAGCATCCAGCGCACACCGCCCGACAGGGAGGTGCGCTCGTCGACCCAGTCGATGACGGTGGTTCCGGCCTCCTTGGCCACGTCGCCGGCGGAGACCGGTCCGTTCCCCTGCCCCGGGCGCTTCGGCGCGGGGTTCAGCCGCTTCGGGATGGGCGGCGCAGGGACGCGCACCGTTGCTATCCAACACCCGCGCGCCCCCCGAGGTCAACCGCGGTGGCGCGGAGCCGGCGCGGTGGGGTGTCCGCGCTCAGGCGCCGAGGCGCCCGGCGGCGTCGCGAAGCGCCGCCCGCGCCTCGGCGCTCAGCCGGCGCACCATGTCGCCGGCCGGCTCGTCGCGCGGCGCGAGCTCGTAGGCCTGCCCGGCCCACAGGTTGATCGCCTCCGCGTCGCCGCGCTCGCGGGCGGCGGCGCGCAGCGGCGCGGTGACGTAGTGCACGTCCGGGTAGGCGCGCGGGGCGGTGGCCTCGTGCTCGGCCATGAAGCTGTTCTCGATGCCGCGCGCGAGCCGGCCGGTGAACGCCCGCGTGAGCGCGGTCGGGCGCGAGCCGCGCAGCGCGCCCGCGTGCGCTGCCGAGGTCGCCGCCTCGGGCGCCAGCATGAACGCGCTGCCCAGCCCGGCCGCCGCAGCTCCCGCGGCCAGCACCGCCGCCACGGCGGCGCCGGTGGCCAGGCCGCCCGTCGCGACGAGCGGCAGGTCGACGGTCGCGCGCACCAGCTGCAGCAGCGCGAGCAGCCCGATCTCGCCGGGTGCGTCGTCGTCGAACGAGCCGCGGTGGCCGCCCGCCTCGACGCCCTGCACGACGAGCGCGTCGGCACCGACCGACGCCGCGTGGCGCGCCTCGGCGGCGGTCGTCACCGTCACCCAGACCGTGCAGCCCGCGTCGTGGAGCGCTCCGATCACGGCGTCGGTCGGGCACCCGAACGTGAACGAGGCGATCGTGACGCGCTCGCGGGCGAGGAGGTCGAGCTTGGCCTCCCAGGCGTCGTCGTGGTGGCGCGGCTCGCCGGCGCCCTCGCCGAGCGCGGCGGCGTAGCGCGCGACCGCCTCGGGGTCGGCCACGGGCGCGGGCGGCGCGAACAGGTTCACCCCGAACGGCCGGTCGGTCAGCGAGCGCAGCTCGGCGATGTCCGCGGCGGCCGCGTCGACCGTCTTGTAGCCGGTCGCCAGGAACCCCAGCCCACCGGCCTCGCACACAGCGGCCGCGAGCGCGGGCGTGGACGGCCCCCCGCTCAGCGGCGCCTGGACGATCGGGTGCTCGAGCGCGTCCAGCCGGAACGCCATCAGCTCGGCGGCGCGTACATCGCGCGCACGTAGTCGGACGCCATGCGGGTGGCCGAGAAGGCGGGGCCGATCGTCGCAAGCGAGTCGCGGACCATGTTCAGCCAGCGGTGCGGCGGCCCGCCGTCGCCCTCGTAGAACGCGGGCACGACCTCGTCGCCGAGCACCCGGTAGAAGTCGGCGGCGTGGCGGGCGTCCTGGCCGTCGTGGTCGGGATCGACGTCGCCCGAGATCGCCCAGCCGTTGGCGCCGTCGTAGGCCTCCGGCCACCAGCCGTCGAGCACCGAGAGCTGCAGGCCGCCGTTGACGGCGTTCTTCATCCCCGAGGTGCCCGACGCCTCGAGCGGCGGGCGCGGCAGGTTGACCCAGACGTCGCAGCCGCGCACGAGGCTCGCGCCGAGCGCGACGTCGTAGTCGTCGAGGAACACGACGCGCCCGGCGAAATGCGGGTGATGGCGGAACTCGAACAGCCGGGTCACGAGCCGCTTGCCGCCGTCGTCCTTCGGGTGCGCCTTGCCCGCGACGAGCAGCTGCACCGGCCGGTCCTCCGCGCCGAGCAGCGCGAGCATGCGGTCGGGGTCGGCGAGCAGCATGTCCAGGCGCTTGTAGGTCGCCAAGCGTCGCGCGAAGCCGATCGTCAGCGCGTCCTCGTCGAGGCGCTCGGCGGCGGCGTGGGCGTACTCCTTGGCCTCGCCGCGCGCGAGGCGCTCGATCACGCTGCGCTCGCGCACCATCGCGATGAGCTCCGCGCGCTGGGCGCGGCGGACCGCCCACAGCTCGTCGTCGGAGATGGCGCGCGCGGCCTCCCACGTGGCCGGGTCGTGCAGGCGCTCGGCGTCGAGCCAGCCCTCGGGGAGGTGGCGGTCGAGCAGCTCCCACATCGGCCGGCCGAGCCAGGTCGGAACGTGGACGCCGTTCGTGACGTGCGCGATCGGCACGTCCTCGACGTCGCGGTCCGGCCACAGCGCGTGCCACATCCCGCGCGCGACCTCGCCGTGGCGGGCGGCGACGCCGTTGGCGCCGCGGCTCGAGCGCAGCGCGAACTGGGTGACGCCGAACGGCTCGTGCGCGTCGTGCGGGTTCGTGCGCCCGCGCGCGATCAGCTCCCAGACGTCGACGCCGAGCTCCGCCGCCTCGCCTGACAGCAGGTCGGCCACCTGCTCGGCGGGGTAGGTGTCGTTGCCGGCCGGGACCGGGGTGTGCGTGGTGAAGACGGTCCGCCAGCGCGCGGCCTCGAACGCGTCGTGCACCTCGAGGCCCCCGCGCAGCGCCTCGCCGCGCGCGAGCTCGAGGCACGCGAACGCCGCGTGACCCTCGTTGAGGTGCACGACGGCGGGGTCGATGTGCATGGCGCGCAGCGCGCGCACGCCGCCGATGCCGAGGACCGCGTACTGGGCCAGGCGCAGGTCGGGCTCGCCGACGTACAGCCGCGAGGTGATGAAGCGGTCGGCGGGCGTGTTCTCGGGGCGGTTCGTGTCGAGCAGCAACAGTGGCACGCGGCCGACCTGCACCCGCCAGATCTGCGCCACGACCTGGCGATCGGCGACCGGGACGCTGACCGTCAGCGGCTGGTCGCCGGCGGTGACGAGCGCGGCCGGCACGCGGTCGGCGTCGGTGTCCACCCAGTACTCGTGCTGCCAGCCGCCCGCGTCGGTGCGCTGGCGGAAGTAGCCGTGGCGGTACATGAGCCCGACGCCGACCTGCGGCACGGCGAGGTCGGAGGTGGCCTTGAGGATGTCGCCGGCCAGCACGCCGAGGCCGCCCGAGTACACCGGCAGCGACTGGTGTACGGCGTACTCGGCGCAGAAGAACGCCGCCGGCCGCGACGCGGTCACGGAGCTCTCGGCGTACGGCCGCGCGAGGTCGGCCGCCACGGCGGCGTGCACCTCGTGCAGGCGGCCGATGAAGTCCTCGTCGGCGGCCATGCGCTGGAACCGCGCCGGCGGCACCTCTTGCAGGAGGCGCACCGGGTTCATGTGGGTCAGCGCCCACCGGGTCGGGTCGATGGCGGCGAACAGCTCGGGGCCGCCGCGCATCCACGACCAGCGGTAGTTGTAGGCGAGCTCGGCCAGCGGCTGCAGCGCGTCGGGCAGGCGCGAGGCCATCGCGACGGCCGCAGCCTCGAGATCGGCGGTGCCCGTGGCCGGCGGCTCGGCGGTGAGAGTGGTCAGCATTGAGCGCCACAAAGTACGAGATCGGGCGTCCGACGCACGCACGAACCAATCGGATGGGGGGCTTGGCGCGGCGCGCGCTCAGATGACGAGCCCGTGGCGGACCGTGTTCTCGGTCACCACGTGCGGCTCGACGAAGTGCAGCAGGTAGTCCGGGCCGCCCGCCTTCGTGCCGGTGCCAGACAGCCGGTTGCCGCCGAACGGCTGGCGGCCGACCATCGCGCCCGTGATCGGGCGGTTGACGTAGAGGTTGCCGACGGGGGAGCGCTGCACGACCCGGTGGACCGTGTGCGGGTTGCGCGCGAACAGCCCGCCGGTGAGCGCGAACGGCAGCTCGTCGACGCGGTCCATCGCGGCGTCGACGCCGGCCACCCGCTCGACCGCGAGCACCGGCCCGAAGATCTCCTCGTGCAGCACCGGCGAGTCGGCCGGCAGGTCCGCGACGACGGTCGGCGGGACGAACCAGCCGTGATCGGCGGCGCCCTCGCGGCGCTCGGCCACCAGGCGGCCGTCCCGCGCGCCGAGCGCCCGGTAGCGCTCGACCCGGTCGCGCGCCTCCTGCTCGATCACCGGCGGCACGTCGGTGCCGAACATGTCCGCCTGCCCGACGACGAGCACGTCGACCGCGCCCGCCACGCGCTCGACGATCTGATCGGCGATCGCCTCGTGTACGAGCACCCGCGAGGCCGCCGAGCACTTCTGGCCGGCGTAGACGAACGCGCTCTGCACGATCGCGGGCACGGCGTCGTCGAGGTCGGCGTCGCTGTCGACGATCACGCAGTTCTTGCCGCCCATCTCGGCCACCACGCGCTTGAGGTGCTTGCCGCCGACCGGGACCTCGGCGGCCGTCTTCATGATCTCCAGGCCGACCGGGCCACTGCCGGTGAACGCGATCGTGGCGACGTCGCGGTGGCGCACGAGCGCCGCGCCCGCAGTGCCGTTGCCGGGCAGCAGCCCGATCGCGCCGGGCGGCACGCCCGCCTCGCGCAACGCCTGCACGACCATGAGCCCGCACCCCGGCGACTGCTCGGCGGGCTTGAGCACGACGGTGTTGCCGGTCGCGAGCGCCGCCGACACCATGCCCGTCGGAATCGCGATCGGGAAGTTCCACGGCGCGATGACTGCGGCCACGCCGCGCGGCGCGTAGCGCATCTCGTTGCGCTCGCCGGGGACCTGGAACAGCTCGGGGCCGCGCTCCAGCGCGACCGCGCCGCGCGCGTAGAACTCGAGGAAGTCGATCGCCTCG
>Ga0126313_10000525_pt1 | contig 18341 bp, 20 predicted proteins | sample Plot105A_FD_89954 | JGI IMG/M metagenome (GOLD analysis project Ga0126313, IMG submission 89954) | Serpentine soil microbial communities from UC McLaughlin Reserve, CA, USA - Plot105A | ecosystem: Environmental > Terrestrial > Soil > Grasslands | place: USA: UC McLaughlin Reserve, Lake County...
ATTTCTTGTATAGGCAGTGGAATATCCCAGTTAATCCATGTTTATGACCATGTCTTAGATTTAAATAGCCAAACTCGACTAACCAGATTATGTCAGAACTACCACAACAAAATCAACAAGTTCATAGTGAGGGGACTCGTGACGCAATCTACATAGGTAAAAAACCCTTAATGGCCTACGTAACATCCACCCTTATTCAGCTCGCCAACCAACCTTCCGTAACAATCAAGGCAAGAGGATTGAGCATTGGGAGAGCTGTAGATGTGTCTCAAATCATCCTTAAGAGAATGGAAAATGCGGGGTACAAAGTTGGTGAAGTGAGAATCGGCTCTGAGACAGTCCAGTCAGAAGACGGTAGGACGAGGAACGTTTCCACGATCGAAATTGAAATAAAGAGAAGATAAGATGTAGACAGGCATCCACTACCCGCCTCTTTGTTATTCAGTACACCTTAAAAGACTTCGAACTCTATGCAGTACGAAACGGCGGCACTTCTTCTTGCCCATCTTAATCCAGTGACCAACACTCACATCCGTATAATATCCTACTTGGAAAGTTTGTATAATACCGTCTATATTTTTCCTGTTAGATTCTTAGAACGCGACCGCGAAATTAACACAAAAAGCTTTCCATTTTCTTATGATCTCAGAAGAGCCATGATAGAATCGGTATATGGAAGCACACACAGGATAGTCGTACTTCCAGATTATACATTCTATGCTCCATTCTTAAGGTATCTACCACCGCTGATATCCCCGTATTCGTGGGTACTTAGAAATAACATAATCAGAAATGTCTCAGAATGCAAGTTTGTATCATATACTGGTGACTTGATGGAAAGAATTGCGTTGAGATTGTACTATCTAAACCCTGTGAAGGCTAGTCGAATGGAGGTTTCTGCCTCTTCAATCAAACAAATGATGTACGCTCAAGCAGGAGAAGGGGACTCGAAATACCAAAGACAAGAAAATAACGAAAAGTGGCAGAAAGACGTTCCGGTAGAAGTTTTCCAGATAATTAAGGACAATTGGGCCCTCGTCAGAAGGTATGCTTCATCTCCGGATCGAACTCTCAAAATTATGGGTATGAAGTTTCCAATGCAAGGATTCTTTTAATCTCGAAGATTTTTATAATCCACGAATTGTTTTTGCTATCGATGAGGGACAAGGGAGCAGAGTTCGTATGGTTTGATGGCAAGTACGTGAAATGGGAAGAGGCAACTGTCCCAGTCATGGCGCATTGTCTTCACTATGGGACTGCCGTGTTTGAAGGAATACGCGCCTATGGGACTGACAACAATTTGTTCATCTTCAGACTCGAAGATCATATGAAAAGGCTCCATCGCTCAGCCTCAGTTTATTGTTTTGAGGTACATAGCAGCGTAAAGGAGTTATGTGACGCAACCCTGAAGTTAGCACAGAAAATTATGATGAAACGTTCTTGTTATATACGCCCTCTCACATTTGTGGGATTACACGGAATAGATCTTAATATTACCAGAGATTCGCCAACTCATACGGTTATCATAATTTTCCCATTTGAAAGGTACTTTAGAGAAAAAGGTATAACGGCATGTATTTCCTCATGGAGAAGGATTCAAGATAATTCCACTCCCCCTCTTGCAAAGGCTGCGGGCAATTACCTCAATTCCATTCTTGCTACACAGGAATGTAAGCGAAATGGCTATGATGAATCAATAATGCTTGACATGCACGGGAACGTTAGCGAGGCTTCTGGAGAGAACATCTTTCTAATAAAGAACAACAAAATAAGCACACCCAGCATAGCAAATTCGGCCTTGGAAGGAATTACAAGGGATACCGCAATCACGATAGCTAGGAGATTGGGCTACGAAGTAGTAGAACGACCTATTACACGAACTGAACTCTACATGGCTGATGAACTATTTCTCACTGGTACCGCAGCGGAGATCGTAGGTATAACCCATCTAGATGGCAGATCCATTTGTGATGGCAGAGAAGGACCAATTACTAAGATTATTCGAGAAATGTACGCTCAAATCGTGTGTGGCAGAGTCGACGAGTACATGGAGTGGCTAACGCCTGTATGGTAAAGAAGATGAGTAATGAATCAGAATTGCATCTGGCAGTAATTGGTGTGGGAGGCTGGGGGAAAAACCATGTGAGAGTTCTTGCTGATCTCGGGGTTTTGACTGCAATATGTGACGCGAACCAAGAGCGAGCAAGAGAAATTGCTGCAAAGTACGACATACGGCATTACACATCTCTTGATGAAATGCTTAGGGACAAGCTAGGATTGCATGGCTGTGTGATTTGTACTCCTACAAAAACTCACTTCTGTATAGCAAAAAAAATAATGGAAAATGGTATCAATGTATTCGTGGAGAAGCCATTGTCTTTTTCTTCAGCTGAATGCGAAGAGATGATCAGAATAAGTATGAATAGAAGGGTTCTTTTAACATCTGGATACATAGAGAGGTTTAATCCGGTAGTCCAAGACGTCAAACGCATCATAGAAAATAAGACCTACGGAGATTTATTGATGATGGAATTCCACAGAGAAAACAGGATGCCATTGCATATCAAAGACGTGGGCATAATTTATGATACTTCTGTTCACGATATTGACACTGCAATGTTTTTGTTTAACTGTAGGCCACACGTAATTTTTGCCCGAGCAGGTGCGAAGTTTCATTCCTACGAGGACTTCGCTACAATAATGCTAGGATTCGGGGATCAAAAGGTTGCGATTATAGCATCAAATTGGATTACACCAAAAAAAGTAAGAACTTTTAATGCTGTATGTACCGAAGGTATAGTCTCAGGAGACTTTATAACTCAAGAGATACGAATTGACGAGGCGACACGTACGGTAACTCCACGCCGGGACAAGCAGCTTGTGGAACCCCTCACTTTAGAATTAAAAAGTTTTATAGGCGCTATACAGGGAAAAACTGATGAATCTTTGATATCCGCTTCAGAGGCATCTAACGTGACAAAGGTTGCAGAAGCGGCAATCTTGTCCAGCAAGACTGGTTCCCCAATATATCTAGAGTTAAAATAAAATGAAGAAGCATTTGTTGAATATTCTGGCATGTCCTATTGACAAATTTTATCCACTTGAGTTATATGAGCTGAACACAAGGAAAGAGTACGGGTATAGTACTAATGGAGAAAAAGAAGAGTTGGTTATCAAAGAGGGAATCCTTTTTTGCAATCAATGTAGGAGATTCTATCCCATTATTGATGAAATCCCCATAATGCTTCCGGATGAACTACGGGACAGGGACAAAGATCTTAAATTCTTAATGAGATGGCGCGATAGAATTCCGAATAGAATTATTAGAGATCCTCGGCCATACTGAATATTGAAGAGGTTCAAAGTTGAAATCAAGACTAATGGATAATCGAAAGGGGAAGAAATCTTCTGAAAAGTCAAGTGTTACCAATTATGTTTCTAACACAGCTACAATAGGAAAGAATGTAAAGATATGGCATTTTGTTTATGTAGGAGACAAAACTAGAATAGGTGATAACGTAATGATAGGCTCTCTAACACATATAGACTACAAGGTCAGTATCGGCGAAAATACCCGCATAGAGGGGTCAGTGTATATTCCTCCTCTCACGGTTATCGGGAAAAACGTATTTATTGGCCCAGGAGCCACTTTCACGAACGACCCCTATCCGATGAGTCCCAAAATGACTGGCGTAATTGTTAACGACGGGGCTATAATAGGGGGTCGGGCAGTAATTAAAGCAGGTGTTGTAGTAGGTTCAAATGCAGTAGTCGCCATGGGTTCCGTGGTTACTAGGGACGTGCCTGCAGATGTGGTCGTAATTGGGTGTCCTGCGAGGATAAAATACTCCAGAAATGAATATAACAAGAAGCAGCAAGAGTGGAATTCTTCATAACAAATCACTTTTTATGAAGATTCTGAATAATATTATGATATTTTGAACTGTAGACTTTGGGTCCTTTATCAGCCGCGTTACTCTGATAGGTATCCTTCGCATAGTGTACAGTAATTAGGCAGCCTTAGGGGGCAGGAAATTCAAGAATCTAAAATGAAAGTCAATTTTGTCGACTACAACTATACAATAGTTGTATTATGATATCATGTCCGGAAATGGTATCGTCTTTGGTATATAAGACGGTACTATAGGCTAATTATTAATGGAACAGCAGCTGAATTCTGTTGCCATTTTACAATTTCCTGATAGGTTTTCGCTTTTCATTAACCCCGGCCAAGCCCAATTTTAATGAAGAAAAAATTTTCCATGCCTGACGATTATCCAACAATATGACATGCAGGATTTGCTAGCATAATTATGGAATCGGATACATGATTTCTTTTAGCTTTGACATCTTCAAGATCGTTTCTTGAGCACGCAATGAGTATCATTGTCTTATCAGAAGGATATAGCTCAACTCTAGTCCCATACTGTAATTCTACATCGCCAATATAATCCTTCAGCTTAGATTCAAGAGAATACATAAGCTCAATTTTATCTCCTCTCATTTCATTTACATCTAGCCCCCACGCAACAACAACCTTTATCCTACTTGCCTTCAGCTCCCGGTCCTTTAACGTATTCCGGATTCTATCGATTACATATTTAATGTAGCCTTCCGTAGCTTTTATTGTCCCATTCACGAGATACATTAATGGTCCTGCACCAGTGAGAGAAGAGCTGATTGCTCTTAGGTCATATAGGCCATTTGATATATCGTCTAGAAAAACGTCTGTGAAGGGACTATAAACCTCTTGGTTTACCTTACTATTACGGGCCTGCTTGAAAATCTCAAGAATACCCGCAGTACCACTATAAAAGTTTAAAACCTTTATAGCGTGGACAAATTCTGCTGATGCTATATCAGTCGTGGTCAATTTTTTAAAAGAATTAATATGGTTCATAATTTTGGATAGTTCCACGTTATTTTCAGAATTTACGCATCCTACCATTAGTTCTTGAGAAGATAAAGTTAGGGGCGCGTAGTAATAATGAAAGTCCCTGTTTACAGACAATCCAGTAATGTGTTCTATAAGTGCTATATTTTCTGCATTTCCACCAATTCCCGTAGGAAGACAATAGATTACAGAGGAATCTCTATTTAGTGCTCGTGTAGCATCTCTTAACTTGATAACTGAATCAGCCTTAGCCTCTTGGCCAATTTTCCTGATCTTAGGTGCAAAGAACAGATATGATGCGTCTTTAATAGCGATATCTAAGGGCTCAAGTGCTAGGAGCGGCTCATCCTCCATAAGAGATGACACATTAGGATAAGAACGTGCAATTTCTGGCTTAAGTGTAATTGCCATCCGAGCAGCTTCGTCAACTAAAGAAACTTTGAAACCTCTCAGTGCTAGTGAGGATGCAATTTGGTATCCCTCTGTACTAAGCCCATATACAACTGTATTTTTTCCCACATCTTTCTTCATAGTATTCAGCCCAACCTCCAGAACCTTATTTCTCCTCCCTGAGCTATGAAAGAGAGTTAAAGAAAAGGTTTTTTCCAACGGGACTTATATTGCTATCACTCTTGAGAATTTGGTTTGATATATTGACCCCTAAACAGGTGATGTTTTTTAAACCTGCTGTCGATCTGTTAAAGAAACATGACCATGAGATCCTCTGCACCTCAAGAGAGTATCGAGAGGCAAATGAATTAGCTAGGATTAGACATATTGATCTTAAAATAGTTGGAAAACACGGCGGCGCGGGGAGAAGTCAGAAGCTGTGGCAAAGTGCCAATAGAATTCTGAAGCTAACAGATATGATTAATGCCTTTGAACCAAATGTAGCCGTTTCTTTCTCGTCTCCCGAAGCGTGCAGGGTCGCATTTGGGTTGGGCATCAGGAATGTAGGGTTTAACGATTCTCCACATGCAGATGCTGTGGCTAAACTTTCTCTTCCACTTCTAGATTTACTATTATGTCCCTGGATCATACCAAATTCTTCTTGGATAAGATATGGTGTTCAGAGAAGAAAGATTATTAAATATCGAGGACTAGATCCAGTCGCTTGGTTAAGAAGGTTTGGCAAGCTTCCCCGCAGCAAGCCAAATAACCATATTTATTGTTTTCAAAAACCTAGTATTAGTTCTGATGGCGAAAAAAAAACCATTCTGATAAGAATGGAGGAAGCTCAGGCATCTTATATTGCTAATAAAAAATTTAGAGACACCACGGTTGAAATGATAGATAGAATTATAGGTAATTTATCTGACATCGCAAATTTTTACATTCTGTGCAGATATGAAGACCAAAAGAGGCAGATCTCGGGGAGATATTCAGACAAGGCGAATGTGATTTCTAATGTCGTAGACGGTCTCGAGTTAATATCACAATCCGATATTTTTATTGGGGCAGGCGGAACTATGACTACAGAAGCAGCTCTCTTGGGTAAACCAACAATTTCGATAGCACCTGTTAGCTTCTACGTTGAAAAATATCTCGTCTCCAGTGGATTAGCCGAAAGGGCCTCAAGTCCAAAAAGGCTAGAAGAAATAACGAGAAAAATGGTTGCTGATAGAAACTACGCTCATAAACAAACAAAGATAGCGAGTCGCATTATCAAGGAAATGGAAGATCCTATTGAAAAGCTAGTTTTACTTTTAACTAAAAATGCATAACATTATAAAGTTAGGAAGTCATATCAAAAATGCCCGGGAAGCCCGGTGGAGGATATGTCTGTGTTCCGCCGACTGTAGCGGCCAAGCATAGAGGCCTTTGGAGCCTTTGACCCCAGTTCGAATCTGGGCCGGGCTAGCAATATGCCCAGATTCCATTCTACCTGAGTTAAGACCGAGCATGTAATCTCTTTGACATATGAGATCAAAGACTATTTGATACCCATTCTTAATTGCCTAAATCGATAGGGCAAGACCGGAACCGAAACACAATTATTCATTACAACGAGTCCCCTTTTTTTTGCAACTTTCGACCATATTTAGAAGATTAGTCAAAGCGGAGGCCAGATGCTTTTCCCGTTCTAAAGTTTGCTGCTCATATCTTTTCTTTCGTTCAACCGCGACATCAAATTGGTTTTTTTGTTCAAGTAAAGAGGGGGACCCGGATGAGCGCCGTAATTCTATCGATTTTTCAGGGCTTATCTTTTGGATTATCGTAAATACATCACGGGGACCAATTTGAGGATTAGTTTTTTGCAATACGCTACGAATTTCAGAGTGTGTTAGTTTAGACAAAGGCATGTTCCCCTTTAACACAGCTTTCCTAACTAAAGAGCCTACTATAAAATGAGCAGATCGAAAAGAGATTCCCCTTTCCAGAACAAGTCTCTCTGCAATATCTGCAGAAATAGCATAGCTGTTATGCGCCGCTTCCCTCATTCTGCTATTGCTTATTTTGAGGTTTAATACTAAGCCGGCGAGGATGCCCAAGCTATCTTGAACTGAGCGTGACGATCTTATTAGTTCTGGTTTTAATTCCTGTAGGTCTCTGCTATACCCAGAAGGAAGTCCTTTTATTATTGATATTATCGCGAAAAGATTGCTCGAAACTACGGCTGTTTTTGCTCGTATCAATTCTAGTGTATCTGGATTTTTCTTTTGTGGCATTAAGCTAGAAGTTGATGAGTAATTATCAGGAATTTCTACATAGCCGAATTCAGACGTACTCCACAATATAAAATCCTCAGCTATTCGAGATAAGTTCAACATTAATATTGTAAGTGACGACACGAATTCTATCAAATCATCTCTTGACGTTGTCGCATCTATCGAGTTACTTATAATGCCATTGAATCCTAATAATGATGCAGTCATGTTTCTATCTATATTAACACTAGTGCCACCTATCGCACAGGCTCCAAGCGGCGAACTGTTTATCCTATCGTACACGCCATCTAACCTATCGAGGTCCCTAAATAGACTATCTACATAAGAAAGGAGAAAATGAGAGAATGTACCCAATTGCGCGTGTTGAAGATGTGTATACATAGGCATTATTGAATGAAAATTGTCCTTGGATTTTGACAGTAATGCACTAATAAGCCTGAGAATTGCTAGCGATATTTCATTGATAGAGTTTCTAACCATCATGCGAATATCAAGAATCACCTGATCATTTCTTGACCTGGCAGTTTGCAGTATTCCTCCCACATCGTAACCTAATTCAGATATAAGATGAGCTTCAATACACTCATGTATATCCTCATATCTCTCTGTAGACATAACTTTGGGATTTTTCCTTATCCTCTCCAATTCGACTAATAGTCTTCGTAAGTTAGAGGCTGATAGTATTCCTCTTTCATGTAGCATAATAATGTGAGCTTCGCTTCCCAAGATATCATAGTACAACAAGTGGCTATCTGTCTGGACTGAAGAAAGAAACTTTAGTGCGTCCTTGTCCAAGGAATCGCCAGTTCTCGATCTGTACACAACTAAAGAATTCAAAGTGCTTTATTTTAATTTTCTAATAATTTCAGTTACCACTTAGATTCGAGCATCTAAGTCATAGGTGAGTGTTGACTGGCAATGATTAAATACCGAGAGACAACCCTATACAATATGGTTCAGGATCTTCAAAACACACGGAAGCAAATTTTCGATGAGCTAACAAAGATTGTAGACCCGGAAATTGGCGTTTCTATAATGGAGCTCGAGTTAATTGATAACGTAGGGATTGATTCCGGTAGTGTATCTATAGATTTGCATTTGACCAGTCCTTTCTGTCCTGCGGTCTTTGGCTTCAAGATAGCTCAGGACATCAGAGACAATATCTATAAAATTCCTGAAATAAATTCAGTTAAAGTAAACGTTAGTAATCATTTTATGGCAGAGGCCATCAATAAGCAGGTTAACGAAAGCACTCCGCCTCAAAAGGTACAGTAACTTTTATCTTCTCCATAATTCGTTGACCTTGTTGAAGGAGGATTTAGCAACTAATCGAAACTTTCATCTTAATGGTACAGCAGCAAAGCAAAGTTTCCAAAGTCAAATGTATGTTTACTTTGGCTTGAATCTATGATCCTTCATCGCTTATCTTTCTTAATTCTGCAAGCCTTCTTGGATTCTTAGAGATAGTCATCAGATGGCTTCTCAACAATTGTATCCCTAATGCGGGATCGACTCCTTTCGGGCACACTGTACTGCATGAACCAGCAAAATGACATCTCCATATCCCATGTCTATCGTCAATGATGTTTAGCCGCTTCTTTCCGGCATCATCCCTGTTATCTGCAAAATATCTGTAAGCCTGGGAGAGAGCCTGAGGACCGGGGAATTTTGTATCCGTAGCAACTGTAGGGCAGGCAGAGTAACAAAGTCCACACTTTATGCAATATGAGAATTGAAGAAACTTGTCTACTTCTTCAGGTGTCTGCTTCAATTCGCTTAGCTCTTCCATGTTGGGGTCAGGATACGGGTTTTGAATAAAAGGTCGCATATTCCTATGGTGATTAAAGAACTGCTGAAAGTCAGTTACAAGATCACGTATAAGAGGAAAGTTAGGTAGAGGTTCACAAGTAATTGTATGAGTTCCAAGCTCTGATATTTTCGTATAGCATGCAAGCCTTGGGATACCATTAATTTTCATCCCGCAGGATCCACATGACGCCATCCGGCATGAATACCTTATAGCAATGCTACTATCCAAATGTTCTTTTGCATATATAAGGGCATCTAGTACAGTTGTCCAGCGGCGAATGGGTACAAGAAAGGAGCTATACAGACTCCCAGATTTTTTGTTGGATCCTCCTCTGTAGACCTTTAAGACTATATGCGCAGTATCCTTGTTGGTTCTTGGAAGATTTTTCTCAGACGCATTTTTCGTTAATAAAAACTTTGTTTTCATTGTCTATTACCAAGTATTTTTATAGATTCAAGCCGTTAACAATTATAATTGTTCGTGTTCCGTAACCTATAACGACCAACATAGCAGCCAATGTAAATAGGAATACAAACTTCTCCCACATTGCATCTTGTCTTAATTCAAGCAGCATTACTCTTAAACCGTTGAATCCATGTATCGAAATAAGTACTAATATGCTCTCCAGAAGTAATGCATACAAAACATTCTGATAATTGGCAACAACATTTTCGTATTCTAGAGACATAGAAAAGGGCATTATCAGCCTCATCATTATGTGCACTGCAACCGTGAAAAGAGCGGCAAGCCCTGTGATGTAATGAATTTTCATAACTGTACTCTCTCTCATAAACCCCCGTTTAGCGTCCTGAATATTTCGTGCCACTACTTATTCACCTCCAAATAGTATGCTACTACCATAAAGCATAGCCGCCGCTGCCAATATCAACGCTACCCAAATACCAGACCTCTGAATATTATTGAGTGAAACTGCCTCGTATGGGTAATCCGGTCTTCCCGGTTTTCCAAGACCTCTGGCCGTTTCTGCAAATATGAGTCTTATGCCATTAATCGAATGAAACGTACTAGTCCCTATAACCAGAATTAAGAATATGTGTCCCCAAGTAGTTTGAGTGAGCTCAAGCATGGAGTTCCAAGCATTAACCCCTCCTACTAAATTACTAGTTTCGTAGACGTGGCCAACAAAGTATACAAGCAAAAAGAGACCTGTCAATCGCATTAGCCAATAAGAAAGTCGTTCCCAGCCATAATGTGTGGGGTTGAGCCATCCTTTTAGACCTTCTCTATTCGTACGGTCCTGTGAATTTTGTGTGTCTCTGAATACTTTCATCTAGTACTTTCTCTCCACAGGTGCATACCTGGTAAACGTGACAGGATACCATCTCATGTTAGGCTGGACATCTGAATAGTACGCTAAGGTATGCTTCAAGAAATTAAGGTCGTCACGCCTGGGATAGTCTGTCCTGGCATGTGCTCCCCTAGATTCTCGCCGGTTGTATGCACCCATTAACACTATCTCAGCAATCCTGAACATTGAGTCGGTCTCCATTACATTAAAAAAGTTGGTGTTATATTCCTTGGCATGGTCATCGACATGTTTCCAGCTCGTACTTTTTAGTTCTTTTAGCCTTTTGATTCCTTCGCTTAGGCCTTCGTCATCCCTAAAAACATATGCCTTGTTATCCATAGTATCAGTTAGTATTTTCCGTATTTCGTAAGGATTAGCTTCACCTCGGCCTCGGAAAATTCCATCGTAGATTCTTTTTTCTTCCTGCTGGACCTGCTCTACCTTTATAAACGACCTTGCTTTATTCAAAGCGTATTGTGCGGCCAATTTGCCTGTTATCTTACCCCAGACAAGGCATTCGGATGTAGAATTTGCTCCAAGACGGTTGGAACCATGAATACTATTGCATGATGCCTCACCGGCTGCCCAAAGACCATTCATTTCGGTGTTCCCATCAATGTTGGTATGTATTCCCCCCATCATATAATGACAGACCGGTCGTATTTGGATAGGCTCGTTAACTATATCCACCCCTGAGAACTTTATGCCAATTTCCCTTATCCCGGCTAAGCGATCCTTAATGGCCTCTTTTCCAAGATGTGTCAAGTCTAGAGCAAGGCAATCAGCACCTGACTCATGCATCATACCTCTTCCCTCCTGAATTTCTCTTATCATTGAACGAGACACGACGTCTCTTGGAGCTAGTTCAAGCTTCTCGGGCGCGTACTTCTTCATGAATCTTTCACCATCTTTATTTATCAAATATCCTCCTTCTCCTCTTGCACCCTCTGTTATTAGTATTCCAGAGGGAAGAATTCCTGTTGGATGGAACTGGACAAATTCCATATCCTTGAGCCCCAACCCCGCTCTATAAGACATATCTAGTCCATCTGGTGTAGAGGAGTAAGCATACGTGGAAAAGCTATAGATTCTTCCTGCGCCACCGGTGCAAATTATCCCTGCAGGGGCCTTGAAAACGACAAATTCTCCTGACTTCATCTCAATAGATGTCACACCTGCAAAGGTATTATTGTCGTGGAGAATAGATGTGCAAAACCATTCGTTGTAGAACTCGATATTTTCGTATTTTAGGGATGTATCGTAGAGGGTTTGCATCTCATAAAAACCGACTTTGTCCTGCGCATAGGTGGCCCGAGGAAAGGAGTATCCTCCGAACTTCCTCTGATCTATTCTGCCCTCATTTCTTCTGGACCAGGGCATTCCCCAATGATTGAGCTGGTAGATTTCAAGAGGCATCATTTTGACCAGGCGTTCAGCAACGTCCTGATCTGCGAGAAAATCACTCCCTTTGATAGTATCATAGATGTGGGATTCTTCATTGTCTCCGTCTTCTTTGAAAAGCACCGCTGCTGTACCGCCTTCTGCTGAAACAGAATGAGAACGCATGACTTGGACTTTAGACAATACCGCTATCTTTACAGAACTGCTGTTTTCAGCAGCAGAGATTGCGGCCCTTAAACCAGCGAGACCAGAACCAATAATGATAATATCATAAGAAACCGAGTCGGGCAGTTATAAAATCATCCCTCTTAGTTACTGAGGCCGAATATTCTCATAAATACCTTTAGAACCATCTATATACTTGAACATCCTAAATAATATCAATTTCAAAGCAGTTAACTCGTATTTATCTGGGAGGTATTATATTGTCGTCTAGGTGCTCTGTATGAGTAAACTGGTCGAGAGTACATTATAATAATCTTGCAGAAATTTCTTATTTATAAAATCTGTCGTTTAATCCAATCATATTTTCTCATGCGGGGTTCTGGATATCCACATTTGGCGCATTGATTTCCTCGTTTGTGAAAGGAATTATGACCACATCTTCTACATCTGATATGTGTCTTCTTCCTAGTAAATTTGCCCATTGAAGTAGTGCCTTTTGTCATCGCAATCACTTGGTATTAAATAGGTGGCGGGGATATAATGACGACATTGTCTCCCCTAACTACGATCATTCCAAGGTCATTTGTTTTACCGTCATCTAATATTTCCACGGAGTCCTCCAGAAGTAAGTTCATGTGTTGGTCGAAACCATGAAGTTTACCCCTAATTACTTTGCCGCCCTTTAGCTTTATGAGAACGACTTTTCCAAGGCTCTCATCCAAAACCTTTACAGCCATGTCTACAGACAATGTGTTCTGATACCTACACCTAAAACTAAATGAGGCTATATATTAAAATTTCATTATCATTTCTTGTCGGTGAATCGGCTCACAAGTCGTCTAATTCCAAAATCACCTGCTCTGTATTTTCAATTATTTGTTGTAAGAGTTCTTGCCCTTTGCTGGCTGTCGCATTTCTAGGATCTCCCCATACTCCATTCCCAGTTAATTTAGGAAATGAGCTCGGGTTATTTGTAAGCGTTTGGTATGTTCTTTTCAATTTTGGGCGATCAATGGCACTAGGTTCGGCTTTATCCATCCTCACTAAATCAGAACGAATCGCTAACATGATTGAAGTCTCCGTATCTCCACCATGGTCAAATTCTACATCCATCATATTCCAATAATTTAGAGAATATGCAGAGAAATCCTTACCAAACCCACCGTCGACAAAATAGTGCATCACGTACTGTAGTGCACCAATATTTCCGTGATGACCGTTTACATAAATAACTTTCTTTAATCCCATTTTTGATAAGGATATGGATATATCATTGGTTAGATTAATCAGCGTAGAACAACTTAAGGAAACATTAAACAAGGGACTATGTTCGACGGAAATGCCATAGCTGATGGGAGGAAAGATAAAGGAACCTACACGTTCTGCAACGTGCTTTGTTACGTATTCTGCAATTATCAGATCGGTCGCTACTGGGAGGTGCCCACCATGCTGTTCGAGAGATCCGACAGGAACTAATGCTCGTGTATAATTCTTAGCCATGCGATCGAATTCTACAGAAGTTACTCCACCTGCAACATCAATTGCCATTTTCTGATTCTATCAACAGCACCAATGCTTATAATTTTGGTGGGGGTTCTAGTAATAGGAGAAGCAGACTCCAAACGGTAGGTATGACGCTTCAGGAGGACAATTGGGTTGATTTGGATAGCAAATATTTCCTTAGAAATCCAGTAACTTGTTATCTCTTGGTCAGTATCTGTTGCAAATAAATAAAATGCGTTGTGAGTCTACCCCCTTTTCTTTCTAATCTGAACTCGCCCCCAGTACACTTCGAGCTTATTTTCCAAATAGAGTTTTATCGCGTTAACAAGAGTTCTTGCTTCCAGCTCCTGCCCTTTCTCTTTTATTGATTCAAGGGTATCAGAAGGAAGCACATCGAAGGCTTTCTGGCAGATAATTGGTCCTTGGTCGAGTTCATCGGTTACAAAGTGGGCAGTGCAGCCTACAATTTTAGCACCCCTTTCGTATGCTTGAACATAAGCGTATGCACCTGGAAAGGCGGGCAATAGAGAAGGATGAATATTAATTATTCTGTTAGGATATCTCCATACAAAATTAGGGCTTAATATGCGCATGTATCTTGCAAGCAAAATCAGATCGATGTTAAACTTCTCAATTATTTTTAAGATATGTGCCTCTGCATCTTCTTGACTGTTACTATGACCTACAGCATAATGAGGTATTCCAGCACTTTTTGCCATATGTACGAACGTAGTATCGGTTCCTATTATGACTGAAAGATTTGCTTTTATTTCGCCAGTCTTCCTTGCATCCAAAATTTTTTGAAGACAATGTTTTTCTTTACTGACTAGAATAGCGATATTCTTTGACCTATTGGGTTCTTGATAGTGTATTTTGATCTCCATGTTTAATTTTTTGGAAAGGTGTTGTAGGGATTTGTCCAATTCTTGCCTATCAATTTTGTTAAATGAGGCTTCAAGCTGCATTCCAAATAGGCCTCTGACAACATTTTGGCTTATTTGCTGAATATTTCCCCCCCCGTTGAAGATAGCATTAGTTATTTCGGCAACTACTCCCTTCCGATCCTTTCCTATGACAGTGACCTCAATTAGAGTTTCATTGCGGCTTCTAGTTTTATCCAATATGGCAGTATAACGACTCAGTTAAATATCATGTTTATCTTGTCTTATCATGCTTTATTCTGAAAGCGTATGTCGCATTACTGATTGCTGCCTTACTGTATTTTTCCTCAGTAGTAGAAGTGTACAACCCTGAGAAAACTTCAATAAATAAACCTCTAACTATCGAACAACCAAATGCTTCATGGAGCGTACGTCTACGAATCTCTATTATGGCTATGACATCCGTAATTACATTAAAGGAGATGCATAGTTACTAGTTGAACTGCAGAGCAATATACTTAAATAATGAGTTCCTCTAAAGTTCATTATAGAGGCAGTCTTCAGTTTGGAACATTTGTCGGATGTAAGGCAAGCATTATTGTCCATGTGCTTCCAATTACACTCATGTGAATGAGGAATCTATTTTTTTATGAGAGAACAACAACGGCAACAAAGACCTACAAGGTTCTTTGATTATAACCAACCTACTGGTAGATGCAAAGTATGCTGTACCATTTCTGGATGGCATTGTTACGATTGTGGTAGTGATTTCTGCCAGAATCATTTTGAGCACCATAAAGACAATAATTTTTGCGGAAAAAACTGAGAAGTAAAGATGTCAGTCTAATGCGTTTAAAAGAGAACGTGTTGTTTATTTTTCTAGTGTCAATTAATCCCTTCGTAGATCCTGACTGTGCTCCATTTGTTTGGATTTTCATATTAAGGGTATACTTGAAATACACTCGACATTACATACCATGATGCGGGGGGTGGGATTCGAACCCACGAATCCCTAAGGAACAGGGTTCTAGGAAACGCACAACGTTTTCTTTGCCCGTTCTTTCTAAGCTTCGCACCTTTTCTTATTTCACTCGAAAAGGACCTGCGCCGTTGACCGGGCTTGGCGACCCCCGCGTGTATCTTCTTATCTTGTAGCTAGGGCATACATTTATCTATTGTTAGGCCTTGCAGAACCTCCTATTATTACCTGCTCATCAGTCGAGTAGATAATATGGCCTAAGATCGAATATTCTTCCTTGGACTGGGATAACAACAAATGAATAAAGTGGTGAACAAGACATTGTTTGGAACGAATGGAGTTAGAGGCATATTTGGAATAGATCTAACCCCTGAAACGATTATTCGACTATCGAAATCTCTTGCACATCATTTTCCCCAAGGGTCTCTGGCGGTTGGATTCGATGGCAGGAACTCTAGCCCCATAATATCTAGAATAGTATGTTCGGCTCTTATCTCTGAGGGAAGGGATATTCAAGTGGTTGGCCTAGTGCCCACTCCATGCCTCCAGTATGCCATCAAGTACACGGACCTTAGTGGTGGGCTTATGATCACAGCATCACATAATCCGCCTGAGTATAATGGTATCAAACCAATAGCCTCCGACGGAGTAGAAATTTCAAGGGAGGATGAGTTAAAAGTTCAAGAGATATTTAATTCAAACGAACATCTACCAAACGCGTATCCAGGAAGGGAATTTGTTGAAGAAAACATAGTTGAGTCCTACATGGATAAGATTTTGAGCCTTATTGATGTTGAAAAAATTCGACACCGCAAATTCAAAGTAGTTGTCGATGGGGGAAATGGTGTTCAAGGGCCCGTCGGCTCGTCATTAGCGAAAAGGCTCGGATGCAAGGTATTAACACTCAACTGCAATATCGACGGGGATTTTCCAGGAAGAGGTCCAGAACCGATGGTTGACAATTTGAAATCACTGTCTGACGCTGTAACTGGTGCGGGTGCCGATCTTGGAGTTGCATATGATGGTGATGGAGACCGAAGCATATATTGTGACGAAAAGGGCCAGGCTTACTCTGGGGACAGGACAGGCGCCCTACTCACAAAGTTCCTGTTAGCTACCAAACATCTCAAGACCGACGTAATATGTCCGATAAATACTACAGTAGCCGTCCCATTAGTTGCAAAGAAAGCAGGGGCTAAGGTGGTTTTTACCAAGGTGGGGAGTGTAGAGGTATCAAGAGAAATGGTCAAACGCAAGTCGATTATCGGAATGGAGGAAAACGGTGGATTCATGTATGGACGGTTAAATGAAGTGAGAGATGGAGCTATGACTACCGCTTTGGTTTTAGAAATGCTAGCTACCTATGCTAAAGATAGTTTATCAAAACTTATGTATACGCTGCCTCGGACCTTTCAATTCAAATCAAAATATCCGTGTCCAACCAAAGCAATTGCATTAGAAGTCATTAATAAAGTCCAAGGACATGGCAGCCCTAAAAAAATCGAAGCTTTGGATGGTGTAAAGGTTTGGATAGACGATGAAACTTGGATTATGGTGAGACCTAGCGGTACTGAGCCCATAATACGGCTATATGCAGAGTCTACGGATCGGAGTCTGTTGGATTCCAAAGTAGACGAATATGTGCACCTGATAAAGAAACAACTAAGAAGTGGATCCTGAATATGATATTTTTTGATTTGATTTTAAAACCAATCTTAGTTGATACAAACTTTAGAATTTAGCCGCTGCAAAATAGATAAAAATGCGCTTGACTTAAATCTCAGAAAGGCTAATCTTGTGCACTATTCAGCCCCTTGTCCACTAATATTTCATAGATAACACTTTTAATACGCTTCCGATTCTTATAGAAGGAACAAAGGATGATCCCAATGGGTGATAAATATAATGGCTAAACCTTACTATGTCAAATTTGAAACTCCCAAAGATCTTGTGAATGCGATTTATGAAGCGGTGCGTTTAGCAAAACAGAGCGGCAAGGTGCGAAAGGGAACTAATGAAACTACAAAGGCAATCGAGCGCGGCATGAGCCGTTTGGTTGTTATAGCTGAAGATGTTGAACCCCCGGAAGTAGTCGCTCACCTGCCTATTCTGTGCGAAGAGCGAAATGCAGTCTACGTTTTTGTTCCAAGCAAACAACAGCTTGGTGCAGCATTAGGTATAGATGTAGGCTCTGCTGCCGCCACTATCATAGATTCTGGCGAAGCTCAGCATATAGTCGAGCAAGTAGTAAGCTCGATCACTCCGGCCAGTTCGAAGAAGGAGTAGACGAGGGAGAAGACATGAGTCGCAACATAGAGGAAAAGGTTACTCCTGCAGAAGTCATTCAAATTGTCGGTAGGACAGGGATCGCAGGAGAAGTAATTCAGGTGCGAGTCAAAGTGTTGGAAGGAAAAGATAAAGGTCGTATACTTACTCGAAACGTTAAAGGTTCCATTAAATTGAACGACATATTGATGCTGCGAGAAACTGAGCGAGATGCCCGAAAGATAAAGTGATCCTTTCGGCAAATCCTTTTGGTGAAAGGTCTTGAGCAAGACGACATCGTCTTTACGTAATTGTTTTTTCTGCGGCAAGCAAGTGACCATTGGCCAAGGAACTATGCTAGTAAAAAATGACGGAACGGTTCAGTGGACATGTTCGAATAAGTGTCGAAAGAATCTGAGAGTTCTAAAAAGGGATCCACGTAAACTCAAGTGGACTGGTAAGTAC